>Ga0179593_1474979_pt1 | contig 34704 bp, 35 predicted proteins | sample CZODoug2_1_08_16_FD_185931 | JGI IMG/M metagenome (GOLD analysis project Ga0179593, IMG submission 185931) | Vadose zone soil fungal communities from Angelo Coast Range Reserve, California, USA - CZODoug2_1_08_16fungal (PacBio error correction) | ecosystem: Environmental > Terrestrial > Soil >... | reverse complement strand
CTTTCTTGCCTTTCCCTCCTTTTTCGAGAGGGACAGTTCTTTTTTTCCTTTGTTCGCGCTTCTTTCGATCTCCTGTCACCCCTTGGTTATCGTGGTCAATTGATGTCCCCCACGAGATTCCCTTCCCCTTGGCTGCCCTTTTGGTCCCCCTCTCCGTCTGCCCCCCCCTCTCTTTGTTTTTGCTGTCCCCTCGGAGGGGGCAAATTCGTGGTTTGATCTTTCGGTTCTCTCGAAGGCCTTTTACCCACTTTCCTTTTGTATACCAACAGCACTCTATTCCCTCGTTTTTTTTGTGAGGAGAAGATGTCTCTTGGACCCGTGGGCCCTCTCGCTTTCCTCTGACCGCGCTCTTACGTTGCCAACAGGTCTGTTGCCCCTCCTCTTTCCCTCAATCGCAGTTTGCGTTAATTCCTGGGGGCCTCCCTTGTAGGGTTCATCCTCTTTTTTTTCCTCCTATAACCAGCGCGGTAACTCAACCCTTCGCGGTTTTTTATATTCGTTGGTACCGGACGCGTAGATTAGGTAAGTTTTTTCCCCGCTAAGTCCGTTTTCTCTTGTCTGGTTTTTCCTTCTTGTCCGAGAAGAGGATTGTTTCCCACAAACCTGTGCCGGGGTCGCACCGCCCTTGCCGCGCTTTCCCTCTTTTTTCTGCTTTTAGTACTTTCTTCTTTTTTTTAGTTTACGTCTCCGAGTACCTTGATGGGGTATCTTCCCTCTTTCACATATAGTTTACGCGTTACTCCCTGCGGTTTTCTGGCGGTGTCCGTCCCCATGGGATACATCTCAACTTCACTTCGTTGCCTTTTCCCCTTTTTTTTGAATTGAAACCCCCCCCGTCCCCTCCGTAGAATTTGCGGAGGTCGCTTCCGAGACTTGCCCCGTTCTGGGTGTCCAGGACTTAACTTTGGCCTTTTTTTCTTTCCTTATTGCCCGCGTTACCGTCATAGTCCTTCCACTTTCGCCCAAGCTTTTCCCTTCCACGCTTGTGCCCGTCCATGACCTTTGTTGACGGTCCTTTTTTTCTCGATTTGGTCAAGTATCCCATCGCCCAAGGCTTTTTTCCGCCCTCGAGGAAAAAACTCCCTTCTTTCCCTTTTTCCTTGTTCCACCTTCGTGCTACTGGAAATGAAGTTTCCCGTTCCCTTTGATTTGGCTCCCACCTCTCTTTTTTTTCTTCCCTTTCGTTTGTTTGCCCCCTGAGCTCTCAAGACCTTCTGTTGCCCCGAGAAAGTTGAGTCTTGGTTTTTTTCTCCACATCCCTTTCGGTGCTTTGCAAATTAGTGTGGTTTTTCCGCCATTGTGCCCATTTGGAGTAGGATGCCCCTCCCCTTTTTGTCGAGTTTTTAGAAGGACCCCAAGTCTACGGAATCGTCCTGCCTTGAAGTAGTTGAATGACGTATGGGGTCTCCCGTTGTGCCAGCCTCCCTCGACTCTCGATGCCTCCGGTCAGCGCTCGGTTCGACGCGATGAGCTCTCGATGACAGTAAACCTACCTGGTTTTGGGGTAATAGTATCTGACTCCGTCACTTCCTTTTTTTTTTTTTTTTCACCAAAGTCTTCTAACTCTCCCCTTCCTGTTTTTGAAGGAATGTCTGAAAGTTTACATTCCGCTTCGGCGCACCCACCCCTCTGCCATACTTATCTTGATTTCACCTTTATCCTCCCGTTGCGTCCCCCTTCGTTTTGGGGTAGACCTTTTTTCAGAGCAATTCCACAGTGGCCGGGTTGGCCTTCCCGACCCAGCCCTCTTTTTCCCACAGTCACACAACTCGTTCCCGAGATTCCTGTGCTTAGACGATTCTTACTTTCGGTGTGAGCCTTTGATGTCTGTCCCCCTTTTTTCCCCCCGTGAGTGTTTTAGGAGTCCCTTCTCGTGCAGAGTCTTGCCTGTCATCGTAAATTTTTTTTTCCCAATATTTCCCAAACGGCTCGCTGTTTTTGCCGCTTGCATTGCTTCCACCTGGTTTTTTTTTTCACCCACGGCCAGCCTTCTTTCTCTGACCCTCCCAAGTGACAAACCCCCTGCTTTCTTGACATTTTGGAAAATTTTCGGTGTAGCTCCCCGTCTGTTTGTTTTGCCTTTCTCTCCTGCATAAATTTTTTTGATTGCTTTGGCTCGGATAAGGTTGTTATCAGTAAGGGTTGTTTGCCCCCCAAACTCCGGGTGCCATTTCTGCTTCTTTCCTTCCAACCCTGGTCCACCCAAGGTCTTCCTGACGAAGAATTCGGAAGTTCCTCCACTATGTTTTCCTTCGGGTGTTCTCCCCTTGCCAACTCCCCCAATAAGACCTGACGGTAGAGCGTTTTTTCTTGATGCTTTTTGTGTTTCCAGCCTCTTACGCATAGTTGGCCAGTCTTCCCTTGTTTCTTTTTTCCCTTTTTTAGGGTTCCTTCTTATCTTTCGAGTTACAAAGCCTTTCTTTGCCCCAAGTTACTCCCCGACCCTTCCACGTTCCCCTTGTTTTTACTCAACATTGTCCCTCGGACACGTACAGTCCCTCCACGTTTCTTACTGCCAGAAGCCTCACTAGTTTTGTTTTAGAACTTTTTTTTTTGTTTGAATGATGGATTTTCCCCCTACCCAGTTTTTGGACGTGCTTTTGACTCTGTTTTTTTTTGTTTGGTAGGTGGTTGGTCCTGCCCGGGGTTTTTTTAGTCGCGAGACTGCTAACGTTCCTCTTCGGACGCTGCTGTTATTGGCTTCTCGGTCCAATTTTTTTGTTTTAAGCGGCCGTCCAAATCCTTCACACCCCATTTAGGCTTTCATTGGGACTTCGCGTTCCGCACCCCCCCAACTCCTATGTGTTGTCATCCCCAGTAGCACCTCTCCCCTTTTGAGCCAGGGATAAACCTTTCTCCAGGGAATAGTTAGTGTCCTTGGTGAAGGATTTTATTTTTGAGCGAGAGAATTTTCCACCCCCCTTCTGCGACCTCTTTTTGTTTACCAAAAAGGCCCTTTCCCCCCCCTGCGTCTCTCGTATAGATGGGTCTTTTATTGAGCCCGTTTTGAAGATTCCTGTCCAATCGTTTTATTCTGTGGAACTCCGGTGGTTTCCCTCTCTTTTGTCACTTATCCATGCTTTTCTTTTACAAAGTCGTATTTTCCCCCTTTGAATGTCTGTTTTGGGCGGTTCTTCACCTGCGGCCCTATGTTTTTCATCAGCTCCTGTCCCAGTTTGGGCGTTTTTGCAGTTGCTCCCCTTCTCAATTAAAAGATTTTTCTTTCCGGCTCATCGAATTTTACCTCGACTTGTTGTCTTTTTTGTGTGGGTTCGCTTTTCTTTCGCCGCGGTTTTTTTTTTCCCCCCTTCTGCTTCGTTTCCCACGTAGTTCCCCGCACGTTTTCGGCCCCCGGGGCCCTTCTTTGAACCCGAAGTCACTGATGTGTTCTATTGTTCTCTTTATCTTTTCTTGGTCTATTTTTTCCCCTCCCACCCCTTTTTTTCGCCCTTTCTTTCTGCTTATTTACTTTCTTTATGTATTCCCGTTACTTGCTTTGCTCATCCTAGTTTCCTCCCTCGCCCTTTTTTTCTTTGTGCCATCCGAACCCCGCCCTTGACCCTCCTTCTAGTTCCCCTCCGGCCCTATTATGACTTCTCGCATGTGGTTGATTTTTGTCTGTTGTGGGAGTCTCTTCCTTCTTAGATCTCCCCTGACCTGTGATGCCCCTCCCTTTCCGGCTTTTCCTGGTCGAACTGGTGTAGTTCTGTCCCTTTTTATGAGGGTGTTATTTCTAGCTTGTGTCTATTGTAGGGTTGACTCCCATTCTTGTTGTTTCCTCTGTTCTTATGCTTTTTGCGTCTGTCTTAACTCGTCTCACGTACCCTTTTTTCCGAATAGAGCTTTTTTCACTCGTTCTCTACCTCTGTAGCCCCTGCTTGCCGTCGCTTCTCTTTAGCCGTTTTTGGCGCCTTCCCCCCCTCCTTCCGTTTTTTTTTGTTCAGCAACCGCCAACGGGTGTCTTTTTTTTTCCCCCTCGCTGCTGGAATTCTCGCACAGCTTTAGATCTTTTCACTGTCCCCTCCTTTGGTTCGCGTTGCTTATCCCCCCCATTACAGCCCCCTCCTCCGATTGGTTTTGTCATTTGACCTTTAAGTCCTCCCCCCCTTTTCATTGTTTTTCTTTTGCTTTTTGCCCCTTTAAGGAAGTTGTCACTTCGTAGAGCTTTCATCTTTTGCAGTTTGGTCGAGGTGTGCTTTCGTGTTTCTCCTTCCCTCGATGCGTTCCCCTCCTTGCCCCACATGTTTCTGAAAACTCTCCTGGTTGTGGTTGCATTTTTTCTTTTTTTTGTTTGTCCTCCCCTTTTGTTGTTAAATACTCTGGTAGTGCCTCGGATTCATTTCTTCTTTTCTTACCCTCCTTCCGTTTTTTTTTTTTGTTTCCGTAGTTGTGTTTCGGCCTTTCCCTACCCAGTAAGGATTCCCCCATTCAAATTTTTCTGCACACCCAAATACGAACCGTCCAGCCCACCACCTCGGATTTTTTGGTCCGTTTCAATGGTTGGTGCAGTCTTTTGCCAAGTCTCGCCGATAAATTAACTGTCCCAATATCTCTTTGCTCATATGAAGCTTTTTCTTTCCCCTCCCTCCAAAGTTTTGGTTTTTGTACACCGTGCAGTGGAGTTTCCTTCATACCCGGAGTGCCCAGCCCTGAAGTCCATTCCGTGGTTTAACCACAGAGCTCCTTGCTGTCAACAAGATATCTTTTTAATGAATTTCCCCTACGCCGTCGGCCCGATGGTTGGACCCATTTTTCAACCCCGTTGTAATTTTTCTTCACGACTTCTTCTGCTCACTTCTGGACCCCACTCGTCCCTTTCATCACACAGATCCTCCGTCCGGCAACCCCATCCGCTGTACCGGCCCCTAACACCTCGTTTGTACAGTGTCTGTTCATCGTTTTGCATTTTCTTTAAGTGGGTCTTTAGTCGTGGACGTTCGTTACTCACACAACGAAATTCCCCTCACCGCGCGTCCCTAAGAGTGGTCCCCTAAGTTTCCACCCCCCACCCACCTGCTGGTGGTGTGCACCCCCCCCCCTGCGACCCCCCCCCCTTTAAACCTCCTACACCCCACACCCGTTTCCCCCAAAACCCCCCAATTTCCCGGACCCTGTCCCTGGGCGAGCAGGCCGAGCTTATTTATTCTTTTTCCCTTCCCCGTTAAGAGACCCTAGACCTTCCCGACGAACCCTGGCTCCCATCTGGCAGATTTCTCTTTTTTTTTTTCCTACAATCTTGCTGCGCTCGCCGGTAACCAGAGTTCAAGATTTCGTAGTGTTTTTTTCCCCCCCCCACGACCTCCCGCTGCCCGACCCTCCCCCTTTTCTTCCCGATATCGGCCTGAATCTGAGTCTTTTTTTCAAGTTTGACATTTTTCTTTTTCCCCCCTTTTCTTAAGTCTTTTTGGTGAACCCACGAAATCTCCGCTAAGGATTTGACGCTACATTCATCCCTTGGCTTTTACCCCCAGTTTTGTACACCCCGAGTGTTTTTGGACCGATTGTTCTTCAACAATACTTGGCTCTATATTGTCGACCGCCCCCCAAATTTACTTTTCCCCCCTTGACCAAAGCACTCACTTTTAGTCACCTCATCTCCCAAGGGAAATTGTTAGATGTACCTATCGTACACCACCCCCCAACCCCCCCCCCCCCTCGTTGTTTGTCGGCTTTTTCACAACTGTTCTTTGACAAAGGCCCCGTGCCCGGTACATGGGTAGTTGTCTGGATGGCCCACAAGTCATTTTTCAGTTCTTTTTTGACCCTCCTCTTTGTCTCCCCCTTTCCCCCTCAGCGCATTGTTTAAACACGAGGTTTTCACTTAAATCGAAGAAGAATTATGTTAACACTAGAATGCTGATTCCCCCCTATTCCCAGTGTTCGGCGTCGATTAGAGGTTCGTACCAGTCAAGATCCCCTCATTTTTCATGGGCTCTTCTACTCCTGACACGACCCCAATCGTCTGACTCGTTGTTACTATTACGTCCGTTTTTCCCTACAATACTTTTTGCGTGCCGTTTTTTTTTTTTTGTTGTCTTTAGTCTGGCACCCACTCTGTGTCTCCGTTCCACCCTTGGGTCTGATGTCCAACCCCTTTCTTTTAACCCCCACAATATCCATGTCTGTTGTGCGCTCGTCCGGTCGCGTGTGTGGGTTGCCCTGCTGCTTTTTTTTCTTGACACCCAAACTCTTTAGATGTTCCAAATCTAGGCCCTTCTTTTTTGGATCTCCAACTTTTGACGTCGCTTTTTTCCCGTCCTCCCTTCCACCCCCCCCCCCCCTTCCCCCTAACAAACCCCCCACATTAAAGAATCCCTCGTGTTTTTGGTTTTTTTTTTTTTCTCCGCCCCCTTGGACAAATCCCCCACCTTTTTTTTTTCTACCTTTTTTCCCCTTAGTTCTCGGGCTTGAATGACTTGTTCTTGGCGTGACCGGATTCCTGTTTTTCCTTTTTCGTTCCGATTTACCCAGCACTTCATTTCGAGACGTGCTCGGATTTTACGCTTCTTTGTAAAACTCTTCTTCTCCATCCACTTCGTTTTTTCCCCATGCCAAGGGCCCTCGCTAATTTGAGGATACTATCTTTTACCAAAGACCACCCCCCAGGACGCCCCCATTACATTTAATGTAGGCATTTTAGTTTGGTGCCCCTTTGGCGTCTTCCCCCCACCTGCCCCGCTATATGGTTCTACTGGCTCCGGGTTTCGTGTTACTACTCGTTTAGTTTCCATACCAAGACCCCCCCCCCCCCCGTTCTGGGCGTTGGAGGCTCCCCCAACACAAAAAGGGATTCTCAATTTTTTTTTCTTGCCTCCCCTTTCTCCTGCAACCTTTCGAGGAAGTTTTGACAACCCCCCCCACTACCTGTCCTTATACCCGCGCCTCTCTTTGGACCCCCAAAGGTTCAAAATGCCATCATTTACCTGATTTACGTGTTCAAGGCTTTACGTCTTCACCCAATGCTTGTGATCAATTCGCTGTGGCGCCTCCCAGAAGGTAGGGTTGGAACCTGAGGAAACGGTTATTTTTAATTTTTTTTTCTGCGTTGGATAGAGTCGTATTTGGGTCATTTCTCTTCCATACATCTTTTTCGTGTCGAAATAGATCTGACTAATAGAATTCACTAACTGATATAGACAGTTCGACCAAGTTTTGTTAGGGGGGCGCCTTAGGGGGTTTTGTTCCTTTTTTTTCTTGTTTTTTTTGCGCGATAGTGTTAGGTTGCTTTCTTTCCACAGCACCCCTGGAACCCCTTCCTTCTTTTTTTTTGAGACACATTTTTTTTTCTACCCAAAGATCCGGGTTGGCGCACCAAGTCTTTTCGTTTGTTAGGCTTGAGAGTTTTTCTTTAGGTATCTTTTAGCAGGTTCATGTTTTAAATTTTTCCGCGTCCTTCTAGTTTTTCTCTTTTTAGTACTGCCGGTCAAACCCACCCCCCACTTCCGTTCAGTTTTTGATATTGGTTTCGAGCTTTGGGTTTCCGGTTTCCAGTCCTGAAAAAAATATGTATAGTCTCTCCCCTCTTTTTCGGGGGACCGACCCCTCCCGTTCTTTGTTATAGGGCGTATCTTCTTTTTGACTCTATCCCAGATTTTTTTTTTTCACATTCTGCATTTTGGTCTTCGATTATGTCCGGCGAACGTTTTTGAACCCCCCCCTTAACCCCATAATCTTTGGTCACGAAGTTTGAGGGCGGTCACTTCTCTGATTGCTTTATCCTCCGCTTCCCAAGGCCTTGTGTGCAGATGTCCCAGGGCCCATCAATTGTCCCGGAAGTGCCCCGTGATCTTTTTTTTTTTGCAAAGCTCCCCCGAATACTTCTCTTTTTTCCGCGCTCGTTGAACCATTTTTTTTTCAAGAACCCCTTCCTTTCCCGGAGGTTCATGTGGTGGAGACCCCCCCAATCCCCCTGGTCCGTTTTTGAAACCCTCAGCGGCTTCTCTAAGTTGGTCTCCAGGGCCATTCAGTTCTCTCTGTTTAGTGCTTCTGTTCTGTCTGATTGGGCTGACAACCGATTTGTGGTAGTTTATTTTTCTGATAAGTCTTTTCCCTCCCCCACCCATTTTCTCTTCGCGATCCACCACCGTCTTTTTTTTTTGTCGTTTGAAGCGTCCTTTTTCCTTCTTTTCGTGTGTATTTCTTGAACAACTTTGGCTTCCCCGAGGTTTTTTGAAGGCGCAGTTTCAAACGGGTTTGCCGTGCACCATGGGCTTTATTGGTCCACCTCGAGGGGCTTTCGCTCGTTTTTCCTGCCCGCGCTCTTTCGAGTTTGGCGTTTTTTTTCTTTGCTTTACTTTCGCGGCGGTGGCTCTGTCATCCGGCCGGCTTTTATCCCCAGGCCCGGTGGACGTTGGTTGACAGCCATGCACCACTAGATTCCCACTACCGTAGTCCCTCTGTCCTCGTAAAACGACTAACCTGTCCTTTTCCGTCCTTCAGTCGCCCCGTCTCGCTCCGTCGTTTACTTGGGCCACTTCTCGAATTTTCTTTTTCTCCCTGTTTGGGTGTCCTCGTCTCTCAAATTTCGCGGATCAGTAACCGCATCCTCCCCCCCCCCATCTCCTTCCTTTACTCCGCTTGTGTACTACTTTGGACCGAGTTCTTTTAGCCCCCCTCCCTTTTCTAGGCGATCATTTCCCTTCCCGGTTTCCTCCGTCGTTTTTTTCATCGCGTTTGATTGATGACCCTCCCATCTTAAAACTTAGTCCCTTATCTCCGCCTCTCTGAAAGGCGACACTCCCCCCTTTGAGGTTTCCAACCCTTTTTTTGCCGTCGGTTCTATGGTTCGTCCTTTTTCCTTCCCTCCTCCCTTAGTTTTCCCCTTTCCCCCCCACAATCATCCCTTCTCTACCTCTTTTTTCCCTCTTTTTTTTGTTGATGCTCATGGACTTTTGCTGCTGTTTTCCTGCCGCCTATTTTCGATCTTTCTCCATTGAAAGCTTCCGACTTGGTGCCTCCCCCCCCGTGACTTACCCCCCCCCTCTACGTCTCTCCACATTGATGCGGAGTTTTCCCCTTGCCTCCTTTTCCCCGAGTGTTTTTTTTTTTTCCATCAACGCTACCATCTTTCTTCCTTGATATTCCGTCTGCTACGGTATGGCCCCGGAGAAGGTTTTTTCCTGTGTCTTATTCTTAGCCATGATTATGTCCCCTCTTCATCCTTTCGAGAATGTTCTTTTTTCCCGGTGCTCGGTCGTTTGTCAGCTCCCTTCTTGTTTTTCTCGATCTCAACCCCCCCCCTCGTTGGAGTTCCTGTCGCTTCTTTCATTCTTAGAAGTGAATTTTCCCTTACTTTGTTTTTTTTTTTTTCAAGCTGTACTCTTCCCGATGTCCCTCAGTTTCGCGTTTCTCTTCTTGTTCCCGGTCTCGATTTTTTCTATTTCTCAGCCGGACGTTCCCCTAGTGTGATATGGGCTTCTTGATTCCAGGCACAGATTTTTGAACCTCTGCGGCCCACTCCCAGGCCGTAGAAACACGCGGGATTTTTTGGGTCCCAAACCGCGTCTTTTCCCTCTCTTTACCAGAACAGCTTTTTTGCCTGCATTCCCTTTTTCGCTTTGTCAGTTAGTCCCTGTGCTTTTGCCCAAGTGTGTCGTCCCCCCCGCTTCGAGGAAGCGTTTGTCCCCCCTGTGCCTTCGTTCTGTGATCTGAGTCCTTTCCCCTCCCCGGAATACCCCATTCTACACTGGAATCGTCCGTTTTTTTTTTCAAAAAAAACCGTCCGCCGACCCTGGCTTTCTTTTTTTTTGGCCCTTTCCTCCTTTCCCCATTCCTTTCTATCGCCCTTTTTTGCAGTCCCCTTTCCTTGGTGAGATTTTGGTCTCCCACCCCCCGCTCTGTTTTTTCGTTTTTTTCCTCTTTTTCCCTCGGCGAAGATTTTCTTGTTTGCGAGTCCCACGTTGAGATGGGGTGAAAATCGCTCGTGGTTCGGCTTACCTTCGGAGTTAAACGGGATTTTGGGCCCAGTTTTTTAGACCCCTTAAGGCCGGATTGCAGAGTACAGAACTTCGAAGAGTGTCGCCCAGCAAGTGTCCTCTGATTGGTTGGTCGGGTACCACGTTTTTTATGCTTTTTTAGCCCCAATCTCGCATTTTGATTAAAGTTCCCCGGTTGATTTTGATCTGCCGACTTTTTTTTTTTTTAGTTTTTCTCGCTCTGTGTAACACTACCCCTTGTGATGTGCACGCTTTTTTTTATTCCGATGATCGCTTGGAAGCTATCCGCCATTCAACCATGGCTTTCGAGCCAGCCTAAAGCCTTTTTTGTTGCTTCCGTATGTCACCCTCAGCACTCCCTGCTGGGAGCCCCCCCCACGGAGAACCGATCGAATCGAGCGCACCCACAGCAATCTACAGACGCTCCACCAGTTTGGGGGGGAGTCGGATTTTTAGCACCCTGATCTCCGACATGTACCAATGTCAACGGTGCGTCATCGTGCATCCGATTTTTTTTTCTTCCACCTGCCCCCCCACAAATCACTCCCAATCCCTCCTTTCCCCCCCCGAGCCTTTTTCTTTGAGACTGCTCCTTTCTCTCGATTGTATTTTTTCCGAGTTTGTAGTACCCTACCCTCTTTTTTCTGACACCAACCCCTTCTTTTCTCAGCGATTTGGTGAGTTTACTGGGTTCCCCCGTTCACAGGTTACCCCTGAAGTACGCGTTTTTTCCTTCTCAGATTTTTCACTTGGTTTTCCAAGTTCGAAGTTCCCCAGTACCTCCCCCTCCCACGGTTCCCCCCCATATGTGCTTTTACCCCCAACGGTTGGCCCCAGAAGTTTAGTTTGTTGTAGCGTCATTTCTTAGTTCTTTTTTTTTGTCGTTTTTTAAGAAGACCGGCGGTTTTTTTTTTCATGCCCATGGTTCGAGGACTCAACCCCCAAGGTATCCGTTTCCGGTTTTTCTCCCCCCTCACCCAACTTTCACGTGGTTAAGCGGTTTTTTGTTCTTTTCCCCCCAAACTCTTCGAGTTCCCTCTTAACCCAAACCCCTTGTTTTTTTTGCCGTATGCTCCATCATTTTTCCTTTTCTGGTTTTCATTTCAACCGGCCCAAATCAAGAAATTACGACATGTTGGGAGGTTTCCGTCGCGTATTGATGCTGTTTCTGAAGATGATATTGCGATTTTTGGGCGTCTTCCTTTCCCTTGGAAAACGGAGTTCGGGTCCTCCGTATTCTCGTTTTCCTTGAGTGTTGATTTTTTTTTTTTTCATCCTGTCCGTTCCTGTGAATCCCGTTGAACTTCTGCTAAGACGTTGCCCTCCCCTCCCCCCTTATCCCTAGCAGAAATCTTTGCCCTGTTCCCCTGGGTCCTTTTAATGATTGTTTTTTCACTGAACCCCAAGATTTGGCTCTCCGATTAAGGTTATGGTTGGTGTTGGTCCTTTTTCTTTCCTTCATGGTGTTGACACTTTTTCGTCGAGGTCCTCGTTTTAGACTCTCCTGACCAGCTGCTCTTTTTTGATTTGGCCCCTTCGAATCGTTTGTTTTCCTACCCCCACCTTTTTTTTCTAAGACGGTGAACACCCCCCCTTCTTCGCTCAGAACATCTGACGTCCTGCACAACCAATGTTTCTTTCCCTTTTTTATCTTTTCTGTCCCATTTTTGAGAGTTCTCCAAAAGATGTTTTTGCACAGTTTCTCCCCAAGCGACTCAGTCGACACGGTGTTTGGCCTTACCTATTCTTCTTCTTCTCTTCCCCCCCCCTCCCCTCCCGAAGTTTTTCCTTTTGACCTCCCTCCTCTCTTCTCTCTTAGAGGTGCGTTGCGTTTGCGCGTCCAATTCGTTTTCGATTTTTGTGGGCACGGAATGTTTCTTGGCGCCCCCTGTTTTGTTTCTTGAACCCTTCTATTTTCAAGGTCATTTTTTCTTGTCGTTATAAATAGATTATGACCCATGTTCCCCTTTTACGAACCAGATTTCAAGACACCCGGTTTTTCGTAGCCTTTAATACTTTCCTTCAGTTTTTCCTTCTCGAAAATTTCCCCTTTCTTTAATTGGGAGTTAGATCTTCTTTTTTACGGGGTTCTTGGTTAGTTGACCCTTACTGTTTCTTGGTTTTTTTTTTTTTTTTATTTTTCCCTATGTTCCTCCACGTTTTCCCTCCCTTCGTAGAAGTTCAGACCCCTTTCGTCCCTTTTACAATAATTGTTTTGCTATTTCTTCGACTTTTTCTTTATCTTTCTTTTTCCTCTTTTTTCCTGACAAAACTCCCTTTCCTCCCCTTGTATTAAGGCATGTAATTTATGATCAAGAGCTTTTCTCTCGAGGGGGTTGTCGCTCAGGCCCTTTTGGTGTCCCTGAAAAACTGCACTCGACCTTCGATAGAGGAAGTTCAGTTCCCTCATTTTCTCAGAGTTCAGTGTTTTTCCAACATCGTCCTTCTTTTTCGTTTGTTTTTCTAGATTTCCTATTATTTTTTCTATGGTTCCCCATGGCCCGAGTCCGGCATGTATCCCCCTTTGCTTTTTGTAGTCTGGTTTTTTACCCCTTTTCCGAGGGTATTTTTGTTGATTTCTTTTTTGCTTTTTTGTATTGTTTTACCTCCCTTATGTTTGATGTCTTCTAGTTCTTCGATGATGTTGTGCTTGACCTTTCTTCTTCAGTTGCCACGTGCAGGTCATAGTACAGTCTACTTCACCCCTTTGATTTTCTTTCCACCTTGTTTGAGCTGATTATTTTCTCCCCTGGAGGTTCCTCTTTGGGCCTTGGTTTTGCCGCGCATAGCTACGTTCTTCACCATGAGGCTTTCAGTTTTCCCAGTTACGCCGTCATGGAACCTCGGGCCTTTTTTTGTTTTTGAATCATTTCCAGCGATGGTTTTGTCGAAATTCACGGCTGAGCGGTTTTTAACCTTTTCTAAGCCCTTCCTTTTTCCCCCCTTTTTTTTTTCTTTATCCCTTTCAGGAATTTCGTCGTCTGCTTATTACTTCTGTCCCACCGTTCTTGTGTTTTCTCTTTTCGATCTTTCTCTTATGGTGTTCACCTCAGTTCCCCCCCCATTTGCGGCCCAATCGCTTGTTTGTGCGGGCGCGATGTGGTTGCCCGAACCCCTGGGTTTCCTTTTTCAATCTTTTCTTTCTCTTTAGGAACCTCATTCCTCCCTTCATTTTGTGTAGAGTTTAGGTTTTGATGCTTGCGCCCGCCTGGGCTTCCAACGGACCAATTTTTTTACCCACCCTTCTGGAGGCACCCCCCCTCTTGTTGGACGCCATTTTGTGTTGACTTTTTTCCCTGATTGATCCTGAACCCTTCCAAAACCTTCCCATTTTTTCCCAATACCACGTAATGTTCTGAAAACCCTCTCCCCCTCTTTTTCCCCCAGTCCCATGTGCCCACGGGACCACCCCTTATTTTTGTTTTTCACACACTTTTAGGAAAGGATTCTGTTCAGCTTCCCAAGATCGTTCGAGTTCCCCTGTTTATTTCAGTATGCACCTCCTTTAAGTACCTCTCTGTGGACTCGCAGTCCCCCCTGCCTTTTGTTTCGAGGGGTGGAACATCCCCCAAAGTATTTTTTTCCTATTGTTCTTCATAATGGGGATTGAGAACCCCCCCTCTGTCTTCCCCCCTTTCGCGCTTTATCACCCCTTTCCCTGCTCAAAGCGGACCCCTTTACTTTGAGTTTCTTTATTTAGCATCGTTTTTTTCAACGAGTCGTACTAGGAAGTTGCGAGACCCCCCCGTTTCCTTTTCTGCGCTCCCATCCGACAATCGGCCCCCCTAAGCTTGCCCTCATCCACGCGGTCCCCTCCATTTTCCACCCCAAAAACACTGTCCATCATGGACCCTCAACACCCCCCTCCCACCGGACTGAAGACGTCACCCCGGACCCCGATGGCTTTCCAAGTTTTTTTGGATTAGTTTTGAATTTCGACCAGGACCCCCCTCCCCCCCATGCCCACCCACTGGGCTTTGAATTTCCGAAGCTTTCTCCCCTGCCTCCCATTTTCCGGAGTCGCCGTGCAAGTCGTTTCGGTACAGTGGGCCCACCAACGCCCCTTTTTGTCTGCACTCGAGCTCGCTTTCGAGTATTTCATTTTTTTTTTTTTGGTTTGACAGCTTCTCCTTTCAAATCTTCCCCCCCTGGGTCTACGGTTTTTTTTTTCGGAAAAGTCTGGGCTCCCATTTTTCCGCCTTGTTCCCCCCTCAAACCTAAGTTTACCTTCGTTTCTCCCTACGGTTTCTCTGCGACCGACGTTTCTTTAAACCTACTTTTGAGTCTCCTTTCCAATCCGTTAGAACTCCCCTGCCTTCAACCCCCCCCCCCCCTCCCACAGAAGATTATTCCCACGTTTCCGTTTTCACGGCCCGTCTATTGTATTGAACAACCTTTTTTTTGCATTTTTTTCTTTTTATGTCATTTCTCCCCTTTTCGGGTGCCCCCCCCCTTTTTTTCCTTAAGCATTTACGAGGTTGCTATTCCAGCTTGGATTCTTCCTCCCAACCTCTCCCCCCCTTTCAAAAACCCTTTTCACCTGTTTTCACCCTACCGATTTCCTTAGGTCCCTTTTACCCCGTTCTGTTCTTCTTTTCCCCCCTCCCTCTGTTTTTTTCCTCCTTCTGACTTCGTTAAAAGTTTGTTTCCTGAAGAGTTTATTCCTCCCCTTTTTTGACCCAATCTTTCTCACCTTTCATCTTCCCCCTCAGTTTTTATCATTCCCCCAGTTGGTTTGGATCTCCTTTGTAGTTTTTTTTTTTTTTTTTTTTTCCCTTTCACACCCCTGTGGATCCGTCGTATACAGTGTCTTTCACTTTTTATGAAAAACCATTTCTGTTGGTTTTGGGCTGTTTCAGTTCCCCCGATGCTTTTTTGCCCGCTTTTTCTGGGTGACCTGCCTTACTTTTCCCCCCCACAACACTCTCCCGTGTAGCCAGCAAGTCGGGTTTTCTCAATGACTTCTCCTCCCTTTTTCCTACTCCCCCCCCCTTCCCCATAGAAAAGGCCCCCCCCCCACCCACCTACGATTTCCCGCTGTTTCTGTCCCATTTTTCATCTTTCCCGTTATACCCTTTCCTTTTCTGACTTTCCCCTTGCATAAGTTTTTTACTTTTTTGGCCTGGTGTTTGTGTCTTTACCGACTTCGTCCTTAACCTGCTTCCCCTAGTCCGTTCCCTTTTAATTCGTCTCCCTCTATGGACAGACGTTCCTTTACATTCACAAGTCCGGACGCCCACACCGCTGTTTTATCTGCTCTTTGAAACCCCCTCCCCCTTTCCCCTTTGGACGCTTCACCATTGTCGGGAATTTCTTTTGTTGTTCTTTCAAAAGATCTCTCGAGTGATACCCTTTTTCCCCCTTTTTCTTCCCCCCTTTTATGACGTATTGTCTTCTTTTTACCATACCACCACCTGAACCTCCCCTTTTCTGACGACCCACCCAATTGTTGACTGCTACCCTTTTCCCTTTGCGTTTGCTGACACTTGCAAACATTTCCCTCCCTGTCTGTCGGGCACGGAACACCCCCACAAATTTAAACTTCTTACCCTCATGAGTTCCACCTTTGAGAAAAGGTAACATCACCCCGGTCTTCAGACGGTGCCCTTCGATTACCCCCCCTTGAACCCCAATTTTTCCGTCTCCGGCAATGCCCTCCTATTTTTTGTTGAAAACTCCTTCCACGGCCCTTCTTCTGCCAAACCCCCCTCGGGACTCCTGACACTCCCCCTGTCAGAACACCCTTTCCTTTTCTGTTCTCATCGCTTTTTTTTCTGCCTCCTTCCTTATGTGTCAAAGAGCCGTTTCTCGCCCTTCTTCGGTTTGCGGATTTTTTGTGGTCTTGTTTCTCCTCGCTGTTCTTGAAGCAACATCTTTCTTTCTGAGACCCCCCTCCTCTTTGGTTTTCAATCCCCCTTTTTGATCGGTTTGTAGCGGGTTGTCGTCTGGTTCCCCTTAGTTTGGTTTTTCTCTGGCCTCGCCTTGCTTCGGTCCGGGTCGCCCCCTGCCGTGCGCACCCCCAACCCGGTGCTTTTTTCTTCGTATTCTTTTTTGGTACTTTTTTCCTCCTCCTTGCTCGATGCTTTTCGTAGACTTTCGGATCCTTTTTTGTTTGCCCGTTCGGGTTTCGACGTGAATGTCTTTTCCCCTCGGTGGACGATCCTGCAACCGTTTTTGCCCCCCTTCGTCGCGTCTCTTTCTTCCCTGTACTGTAAGTGAAAACCCCCCCTTTTCGGCCCCCCCTACATTGATGAACTCTTCCCTTCAGCCCCCTTCGGTTTCCCTCTATACGTTTTAGGTTCATTGGTTTCCCCAGCTTTTAAAACCTTTTGTCATGACGCCCGTTTTGTTAGTAAGATATTTAATGGGCAAACTTTTTTTCCCCCGTTTTTCTCTGATCTCTCATTTCCTCCGTTTTCCCCTGGTTACACTTGGAAGCACATTCCTTCGGAGTTGCTTGGGTTCCACAATCCCCCTTGTTTTACCTCACTCCCTGGCTCGAGACTTTTTTGGGCCCCCCCGTCAGCGCCCTCCCTCTCATTCAATGTCCCTTTTCCGGTGACTTTTTTCCTGGAACTCGTTTTTTTTCCGTCTTTTAATAATACGTCGTCTCCATCTAGAAGTTCCTCTTACTTGATCCTGTCTCCTTTACGACATTTCCCTCTTTCGTGGGTGATCCCAGCACAACCTTTTTCCCATAGGACTTCTTGAACCTCTAACTTAATCCTGAAGAAAAGTTTATGTGAAATAGTCTTTGCCCTTTTATCGTGGTCCACCTTCAAGCTCTTTTCTTGAGCTGTGGATTGGCTTTTCTCTGTGAGGACAGGTTGGATTGGTTTTCGCTCCCCTTTGATTTAAAAAGACCGACGTTTCCGCTTTGTTGGGCTGCGCGTCCACCTAATCCTCTCTAGAGGTTCATCCAGGAAGCCCTCCAGTCTAGATCCTTTCTTCGATGCCTCTCGACTTAAGCTGTCCCGCCCGGTTTTCTTCCAGGCGGGACCTGGTTTCTCTTGTTTCTCACAAGGACGTTTCTCTACTCCCTCTACTCACCGTCTTCGTCGATTTTTTTTTCCTCTCTTCGACTTTTTTTTCCTTTCCTTTGTTCCCCTAAACTTCTCCTTCGCCCCAAAGTCGCTAGCGATTTCTAGAGGCTTTCTTCTTCATGATCGCTCTAACCTTCCCTTTTCCTTAAGCTCCGATGTGTTCTTCGTTCTTAGAGTGTCCCCCAACGTCTTTCCCTCCGGTTTTCCTTATCCTAGGTAGAAAATTTTTTGAGCTGAACTAGGTTACTTACCACAGGTGTCCATCTCCCTTTTCTTTCTTTCTTTTATCTAAGTGTTTTTTTTGATGTGTTACCTCCCCCTCTTTGATTAGGACTTTTCTCCCCCTCTCTCCGACTTGCGAAAAGACGTGTTGACATCCTTTCTCTTCCTTCAAATCTTTTCACTCCTCATTCTATTCACCGACTCTTATCAACGCGATACCCCCCACCCCCCCACCCCCCCCCCCCCCCCGAGGAGAGGATCTTTCTGTAGCTTATTTCGTTGGGACCTATTTCGTGAGTTGGTCCGGTCCTCATACTTTCCCCTTTTGGTCTTCTAGGTAGCTCCCCCTCGCCCTTGAGTGAAGAGTTGGTTTAGCAAAGGTTTTTCCTGCCCGCATTTCTCGGATTTCAGTTTTCCTCCTTTCTTTCCTATCGTCGACTGACCGAAGATGTATTTTCTCCCGTGCCCAGTATCGCTTCTTTCAAGCTTCCCCCCCCTCTTTTTTCTTTTCGAGTGATAGGAGATTAGGCGGTGATCGGACTCTCTCCCTTCCACATTTTCGTGGATCCTATCTTCCCAAAGAACGTCTCCCCCTGAGCGCTTTTGCCCGACCTTCTACTGTGTCCCCTTTCCTCTGTTCCATCACACGCCCCCTTTTCAGGAAGAGACGTTCCTTTTTTACCCTTTAAGGGACCCTGTTTTCCTCTCCCAAAGATTTTATTTCCTCTTGGTTCCCCTCAAGGAAGTTGAGTATTCCTTTTGGAGTTTCCCCGCTTCGATCCCCTCCTCACTCTCTCCCACCCCAAAAAAACCCACACCCCCACCACTCTCTATCTTCAAAAAAATCCGAAGCGGAATTGTCGGCTCAAGGCTTCCCCCCCTTCTACTCTCTCCTGGGAAGTTAGGACTTGTTTTCTATCTTTTGGTCTATCCCCACTGTCTAGGATTTTTTCTCTATTGTGGAACCGTGCTTTACCCAGACTTTATGTCGCGCCCGTTGAGTGATCCCCTTGAAAATTTTTTAGATCTGATACCTTATTTACTTCTTGTTCACAAGGTCGTTCACCCTTAATTAAACCGTGAGCCCCGGCTCGGTCGAATTCTACTATTAGTGTTTCTTTAGTTGCCTCCCTGAGATTTTGGTTTTGTTCCCTTTTTTTCCCTGTTCCGTGCAGTTTAATCGGGCCGCTCGCTCCCCCACCCTTTTGGATACGGAAGCGCGGAATGATCAACAAACTTTGGGTGAAGTTTTTCCTCGTAGTTAGCTCGAGCAGGTTCGTGACTCCCCCACCCCGTCCATCCACAAACTCGGTTTGTTCTTTCGTTACTAACCGACTCACTCTGCCCGTGCACCTTCTCCCCAGGCCTCCCCCCCCCCCCCCTTCTCCCAACGAGCTTTCCCACCCCCTTCTCGGGGTTCTGGCATTTGGTCACCCGTTTTGCTTTTCAGTGGTAATTTTGCGTCCTCTTCTCCATCGGTTTAGAGGAAAGACCCTTAAACACACCCCCCTCCTTTTTTTCCCCCCGAGGGAGTTCTCCTTTCATTCTGCCGCCTGGAGGACAGCTTTTTCCTTTTTCTTCCCCCCGCGTTTATATACGCCCTTCGTTTAGTTAGATCCTTTTAAAGGGACCTGGAGTTTTCCCCCCGTACAAGTCTCCTCTTTTTCCCTCCTGGCGAATTTGTTTCCCTTTTTTTCCTCTCAGTCCCGTCTTCCCTTCCAGCCCCTTACCCCTGAGTTGATTGTGACCCCTTGCCTCTAGGCTGTTTCTCCCTTTCACTGTTCAGCTCTTTTTTCCTTCCGCCCCGAAAAGTGGTGCGTTTTTCCCGGGCGGCCTACTCAAGGTCTCATTTTTTTGCTACTCCCCACCCCTCCTTTTGGGGGCTTAGTCCCCCAAGAGGCGATTCCTCCACCCCTTCCCAGGAGTTCCACGAGAGTCTTTTTAGCTCATTTTACCCCAAGAAACCCCGAACTGTCTTCTTTTTCTTTATTCTTTTTTGTCCCTCCTCAAGTTAGTTTGTTTCTTCTGCCCTTGACCTGACCCTTCGTTCTTTTGTCATTCGCGTAGGCTTCCTCCTGGCCGCTGACCCTTTCCCTGACTTCCTTTTTTTTTTCCTCATACTTGGTCAACTATGCCGTCCCCTTGAGCCCGTGAACCAGTTTTTCCACCCCCCCCCCCTCCCTGCCCCCCCTTTAGCGCCTAGGCCCCCCCTTTATAAGTTTCTTTTTTTTTTCCTTTCTTTTTTTCTGTTACCTCAAAGAGGTCTTTTCCTAGGGTAGTGCTTTGTGGGATTCCCCTCCTGTTGGTTTTTGGTTCTTCGAGGCTTGGCCTGTCCCTTTACTCTTTTCCCGGCTCTTTCCTTGAGCTCTCATGCCCCGTGACCCTCTTTTTTAACAAAATTCTCGTATTGCAGTCCTAGTCTTCGGCCAAAATTTCCCCTATGTGTTTTCCAAGGTTACTCTTCTTCCCCCCGCCCTTCCCCCTCATTTTCTATTTCCCCCCCTCATCTTCCCATCCTACTATTTCTCCCTCCTCCCTCTCCTCCCCCCCTTCTTCCCTCGCCCTCTCCCCCCTCTTCCCTCCTCTTTCCCCCCCTCTATACCTATCCCCTGATTTTCCCTCCCCTCCTCCCCTCTTCCCGTTTACTCCTCCCCTTCTCTTTCTCCCATCCCCCTTCCACCCCCCCCCCCCTCCTTCCCCCCTTTTCCGCCTCTTCCTTCTTTCTCTCCCGAGTTACCATCCTATCCTCTTCCAATCACTCACCCCCCTCCTTCCTCTTGCTTCCTTTCCCACACCCCTCTTCCCCCCCACACCTTCTCTCCGCCCCCATACCCTGCTGGCTTATCCCCCCCCCCCCACCCCCACTCCCACCTCCCCCACTCTTCTCCCCCCTCCCTCTCCACATACCAACCCTTCTTCTTCCTCCTTCTCCCCACCCCCCCTTCAGGACCCTTGCCTCCTTCACCCTCCGCTCGCCCACCCCCCTTCCCCCCCACCTCCCCACTTTATACCCTTACCCCCGTTCCTTTTCCCCTTTTTTCCCCCTCCCCTCCTTCTCCTACCTTGACCACTCACACACTTCCACTACTCATACTTCCTCCCTTCCCACCCCTCCTTCCCCTTCCCCTCATCCCCCCCTCCCCCACTTTTTGGTACTTCTTTTACCCTCTCCCCCTCATCGCCCCCCCTTCCCCTCCTCCCCCCTCTCCTTCCTAACCGTTTCCACCCCACTACCCCCCTCTTCCACCCGCCCACGTGCACTTCTTTCTTCCCTCTACTTTTATCCCTATCATTCTCAAACCTTCCTTCACGACTCTCCTCTCTCATTTCCCCCCTTTTGTGTTTCCCTCGCCCCAGGTTTTTTTCAGTTCCCCTGTCCCCATATTTTTTCCCTTCTACCCCTTCCTTCACCGTTAGGTTCCGTGCCACTATTCGCGGCTCCTCATCACATCCCTTCCTCCCATTTGCTTTCCGCATTTTTCCCGTTTCGTCTGGGAAGATTCCTAGTGGCCTAGTGACTTGACCCACCCATCGTCGGGAAGGTTTTCCAAGCATTTCCTTTTTGGTGCTCCCCCCTTAACTGAAGGTCTTTTACCAGGTGATTTTTCCCGTGCATTTTCTTTTTCCCTGTCCTTTCAGCTTTAATTCCCTGTCTTCGTCTTATTTTTCCACCTCCACCCTTGGGGTCGCCTTGATTCCTTTCCCCCCCAAAGTTTTTTCAGGTCAGTCAAACGTCCCTTTCTTCGTTCGTGCTCGTCTTTTTCGGGGGGGTTGCGGTCCAAGTCTTTTGGCCCCGTCCTTGCGGTTATTCGAGCTCTCCCCCCTTACATGCACTGGTAGACCTCGTTCACCCACTGGACCCGGTTGAGCCGTTTCTTTTTTTTTTTTTTTGCTTCTTGTCTTCTATCCTGCGTTGTCCCCTCCCCCCCACCTCTTGTCGACCCGTGTCTTTCCATCCTTGAATGTTCCTTTTTGCCTAAACGTCTCTCTTTCTGTTTTTTCCTTTTCCTCCTTGGTCCCCCTTTCTTGGTTTGGCCACTCTCCCCAAACACCGGCTTGCCCCTCGGATGCTTCAGAGTCTTGAATCTTTTTTCATCATTCTACTCATTCCTCCCCTGCGGTCGGGTCTTCCTCCTTCTTCCTTAGTATCTCATGTCCCTTCTCGTTTTCTGATTTTCTTTTGTTGGTTTTTTTTTTTTTTTTTTTTTTTTTTTTTTTTTTTTTTGGTTTGTCTCTTTTTTTTTGGATTTTCTTTCTTTGTGTAGTCAGTCCTTTCTCTTTTTATTTTTTCCCTGCAAGCTTGTGGATGCTTCTTTCTTTCTTTGAGAGTCCTTCTTTCTTCCCCTCCTCCCCCCTTACTCCTCCCCTGCTTCACGATGCCCGATCATTCTTTGCTTCTTTCTTTTTTGGGCCTCTTTTTTGAATAAGTGATGCTTCTAATTTTGGTCTTGCACCCCCTTCCCTCTTACCCTTCGTTTTCCACATGAAAGGTTTATGGCCCCCTCTCGATTCCTTTTCTGAGTTGGAGATTCTATCTTTTCCCTTCACTTTTATTCCCTGTTGTGATTCCTTCCATGCATCGCTGATTGGCCTCTGCTAATTTCTCCCGGTTTCCCCTCCTTTTATCCGTTGCAGTCTTCTTTCTCCTTTTACACGTGGTCGATTTTTTTTTTTCTTTTAGTTTTGACTTTTTATCTCCTGGTCCCGATCCACCTGTTGATGAATTGGTGTCGTCTTTAGACTTTTTTTTTTTTTTCCCGCCCTTGTGGATTTTGAAACCCTTTTCTGGTATCTTCTTTATAACATAGATATCTTTCCCTCTGTTGTGTCCGAGATGATGAATTCCTCATACTTCCCCCCCTCCCTTGTGACGTTCACCCCGGTAAAAACCCACACTTTCGTGTTCAACCCCCCAATCCCTGGGCGGCGCATCCGGTGTTTTCCGTGCCCTTGGGGCCTTCATTGACCCTTCTCCCTATTCCCCCTCACCCCAAAAAACCTGCCCCATACCTCTTGCCCAGTCCCCACTCTTCAAGCTTCTCCGGACGGCAACCAGGTCCCTTTGTTGTCCCTGATATCTTACACCTTTCCCTTAGCAAATTTACTTTCGGAAGAAGTGAAGGCCTTCAGGTTTTTGGGTTCCCTCGCTTGCTTCCGTGCAGTGACCCCAAGATCTCGAACACCGAACTCTTTTTCACAGAAGGGGAGGGTTGCCTTTACCCACGATGTGATGCCCGCTCATCGAAGAACTGTTTTTCTCCCCCCCACTTTCCCTGCACGTCCCAGAGGAAGAGCACCACCGATTAAACGACCTAGAATTTACTAGCCTTTAGTACAATCTTAGAACTGCCGCGAGTGAGTACCCCCCTCTTTGAACAAGGAAAAGTTTACCGTGTACGAATTGAAGTGACCCTTTTTCTCATTCACGGGCTCCTAGTTGCTTCCGCCCATCACCTTGGCGGCCCCTCCAATTCCCCCACCCACTTACTGTCCCCCCCCCCCCCCCCGTTACAAAAATTTTTCACAACCCCACCACCCTTCCCCTACCCTGGCCGAGCTGCGGAACCCCGAGCTGGCCCCTCCTTTTTGTCGACGCAGGAGAAAAATCTCTCCCATTCACGCTTTTTCCTTTTTACGTTCAGAGATATCGCTCTCTCTGACCCCTTAAATTCGCTCTCTTCACTCTGGTGACCATTTTTTAGGGTCCCAAAAAAAGCCCTCCCCCCTTCGAGTCTCACCGATTTCTTCCCCAGCTATGAGGATCCTCCCCTTAGATTCCCCCTCTAATGAAACCGTTTTCTCTGTTTTATCTTTGACACCACCCCCAATTCGACTCATGTGATTTTTCATTTCTTACTAAAGTTCAAGATCCTGGTCCTCTCCGTACCGGGTATAGATCGTTTGTTTCTTCCGAGCGGAAAGAGTTCCCCCTTTTTAACTGTGAGGACTTCGCCCCTTTTTTTTGCCTCTTTCCTCCCCGTTTCCTCCCCACAACTCACGACACTCCCTCGGGCGTGACCCTACGCCCTAAAAGCCCCCCCCCCATAAGTCGTTTTCCCCCAAACACCCACAATCGTTTTTTCTTTTCCTTTTTTTGCCATTTATTTTAAAACCCCCTTCCCGAACCCCGGCCGTTGAAGATGATGCCCCAAAGATCATTTTAATTAACCTTGCGTGTTGTGATGATGAAACGACATCCTGCCTCCCTGGATTGCTCGGACCCCTGTTTCCCCCTACAAGGCGCGCAGCGAGTTGACATGTTCAGTGGTCTCATTTGGCTGGCCAACTTTTTGTTTTTGTAGTTTGATCTTGGTTTCGCAAACTCTCTGTCCCTACCCCGAACGGTGATTTAGTCTACTTTTGAACTTCCATTCCCTTCGCCTCGGTCCTAACTTTCCCAGGTATAAAGGCTTCCCAGTCCTGTGATAGGTTTTTTCTTTTTGTCCAACCCCCCCACCACCCTCTTGTGAAGGCCCCTTCCCATGTTTCCCTCCCGAGTTCCCTCCTGAACACCTTATATTTTTTTGTTTGCTCTTCTTCAATCTGCTTTGTGTGCCTTTAGGCGGGCCGGTGAGGCCTTGATTCTATCATCAACTTGATGAGGAATTCGGGTCCCTGGAATTATCCTCTTTCCTTTCCCCCCCCCCTACCCATTAGAAACCTAACCCAAAAACTTTCCCGCCTTTACCTGGGGCGTATTTCCGTACACATCCGTCCACCATTTCCCCATTTTTTTCCCCCGGGCTTATTGGATAGGGGCTGAGGACTTTTTCTTCTTGCCAGTTTCTTCTTTCCCTCTTTCCCCCACTCTTTTCGCTAAGAAAGTTCATCGTTTTTAATCTCGGCCCCCTGTCCGTTTCTACCCGCGAGGACCCGACGGCCGTTTTCCCAGACCCCCGGGCCCCCCCCCTCCCCACACCACCTATGAGTAGGGGTTTGTCGGTCACTTTCCCCATCACGACGCTAATTACTTCTGTTAGGATTTCTGTCGTTTGAAGATTAAATCCTGCTATTCCCTGTTTCATCAAGGGGCGGGTTTCGTGCTTTGGTTTCGGTTTTTTTCCCTTTTTTCAATCATTCCCCGGGCCTACCCTTTGGGCTGAGGCGCCCCAACCTTTCACCTGCTACCCCTTTCCTGCGTTGTAGAAAGGGCACTCATTTTTTTTGCGTACCCGTCCCCCCCACCCACACCACTATCCTGTCTACCCCCACTAGGTCCGCCAACGGTGTTTCCTCCCACCAAGATGCCTTGGCTTTTGTCGTGTCCAGGAAAGGGGCCTCGTTTTCCAAACCCCCGTTCAGAACCCTCGGTCTCCCCCCGCCCTGGTGGAAAACCTGCCCCCCTTTCTTTTCGCCATCCGTTCGTTTGCGTTTTTTTTTACCCCACCCCTTTTCAGACACGCGGTTTGTAGTCCTCTTTTTCTCCTTACCCCTTCCCCCGCTTTCCTTGCCATTTCTCGCCGCTACTGGACACCAACATTTTTCTGCGGTTTTTTCTATTTTTGTGTCTTCCCCCCCCCCTCTTAGGATGGGTTGCTTAGGCCCACACTTGCCCTTAAAGGTTTCTGTTCGGCCCATGGAGCCCAACCTCCTAGTTTGTGCGGAACCCCTTGATCTTTGTTAGGTTTATTTTTTTGTATTCTTTCGGGTTACTGGTTCTCTGTGTTCTTTGTACCCCCCCCTCTCTTTCTTCCCTTTTCGGTAGGAAATCCAGGCCACCGGGTTTTATTTTTTTGCGCTCTGAGCTGTTGGAATTTTCGAGCCTGCTCGAGCTTCTTCCGAGTCCCGTGGGGCCCTCAAGTTTTGACTGATCGGATTCGCCGTTTCCTCATGCTGGAAGATCCTTATCCCAGTTCATTTAATATTTGAATCCTTGTTCTCTTTCCCTTTTTCCTTGTTTTGAAAACCAGCCCCCATCTCGTCTCAACCCCCTCCCTTCCGAGGCTATCCTTCTTCTCGTAATGGTTTCCTCTTCCTTGACAACCAGTAATTTTGGGCTCTTTTACCCCTTTTCCTTACCCGACGGTTCCTCGCCCCCCATGTTCTTTCTATTTTCCGGGGAAAGCTCCAATTTTCGTTCGGTCCTTGGATCCTCCTTTGAGCGTTCGCCCCCTGACTTGCCCTCTATCGCGTTTGTTTTTTGAGACCCAAAATACCCCCCAATTCTCGAGCTCCCGAGAAGGTTTTTTTTCAGACAGTTTTTCCCGTTTTTTTCTTAGTCATTTTTTTTTTTGGCAGTTCTCTACCTTCCGTGTCAGGCGTTTTCCCGATGCTTTTTGACAGAACTTTTTTTTGGTCCTGATTTTTGGTCGCTAATTCTTGAAGTTTTTCCCCGCTCCTTTTTTTCGGTGACACGGTCCCTTGTGTTTTTCAAGACCTTTTTTTCTGTGGCGATGGTTTTGTATTCCCCCCCCCGACACCCCTGTGCCGTCGCTTTCTGACCATAGACTCGACATTTGTGCTGTTAAGGAAAAGTTTTGAACAACGTCCATTTTATTCGTTTGGCCCTGTAGTTGTTGACTTGCGTTTTTCAGAAATTCGCTCTGTTCGGATTGTTTTTTTGTTTTAGCTTTTTGACCTATGCAGTCAGTGTTTGTCCCTTGTACTCCGTCTGGCCGTCCCGACCAACGGACCTCCTTGAGACACTCGACCTTTTCCCCTTGGGTCCCCCCCAGTTTCCTCTATCTCCCTCGGTACTCGTACTCGTCCCTCGCACTCCTTCACCCCCATTCGACCCATGTCGAACGTTTTCCGTTGACCCTTTTTGAGACTAAGGTGTTTTTTTTTTTAATTCTTGTGCTCCGTGGGTTACAAATTGCCTCGGCTAGTTTCCCCTTCATCTCCCCAAAATCCTGGTCATCCTAGTGCAGAATTAAGTCTGAACACCCTAAATGTCCTGAGCGACATTCTAGAGATCCCCCTGAGTGTTCTTTTGTTAGTTCTCTCTGATTTTTGTCCTTCGAAACTAAACCAGGGAGGGCGGTTGGAACCGCCCGCCGTTTGTTCTTCTCTCTAGGGGACCACGGGGTTTTTTCCTTGGCTTTTTTTTTGATTCTCTTCAGAATCGCCCCCTCGACCTCTTTTTTCCGAGTCAGTTAATCCATCCCCCCCATGATATCATCCTCCTTTTTGTGTTTCCTATATGTGGATGATGCTGTTGCCCCCTGACCACGCCCCGTTTTTCGGCCTTCCTACTTGTTGCGGCACCCGACGTTTCCCCCTTTCTGTTCGTAAGCGTTTGTTTTTCCTCCCTGGGATTTCCTTTCTTTCGCGTCATATATTCCGCGATCCTGTCGTTTTTTTACATGGCGCGTTTTTCCATCTGTGGACCCGTAACGGATCGTGAGGTTTCATTGGTTTGTCCGTTACGTGATGCTGGTTGTTTCAGTAAGCGCCCTCTCCTTTTCGCAGCGAGTGTGCCCCTTGTTGGCCTCTCCGTCCCCAGTCCGATTAGTTCATCTTCTCTTTCTCCCCCTCAGTTCTGATTGGTGTTCTTCGAGTATACGAAGTTCCTCTTCAACCTTCTCATTTTGTGCTTCTTTGGCCCTTTTCATCGTATGTCTTTTTTTGTTGCTTGTTTTTTTTCCCGGCCTTGTTTCTCGTGGCTGATAAAGGCAACCTCTTTCCTTCCTTCTCGAGCGACCCCCCCCCACCCCTTCTTTAATTTTCTTTTTGGCTTTAACGGGATGTCCCAGAATTTTTTCCCTCGAGTTTTCCCCCCCAAGTTCATGCCCCTTTTGTTGGCTTCTTTCTCCTTTTTTCTGAGTTAAGAAGCCTCGCGGCCCTGGTTGTGACCCACACTTTTTGGCAGGGCCCTTTTTAGTTTTCCCGGTTCTTTCAGCCGTTCTTTTTGGACGCGTTCTTTTTGGCGGACGCCGGTATGATCTTTCCGCTCGTAACGTTTCAAACAATTTTCCCTTCTGCGCGTTGTTGCGGGCCCTATTTCCCCTTTTCTTCGCGCTCTTTCCCCTTCGTGCCCCTGTTCTTTTTGGATACCCCCCGCTCTCTTGAGTTCTTCCCGATTTGTTGGTGCCCCCCCTTTCTAAAGTGTCTGTATAGCTCCGATTGAATGGCTTTTTTTTTACCCACGGACCCATATTTGTTTTAGGTGAGGCCTGTCCCCTTTACTGTGCACTTTCTACAGCGCGTCCCACCCTTTCCCACCTTCTCTTAGTTAGGAACCGAATTTCCCGGTATTCCTGAATCGAAGTCGTGTTCTTGACCTCTATTTTTGGGTTCGGTTTGTTTTCCTTTAGAATGTGCCATTAGTCCGGCTCGTGCTGTATTCACGTTTTGAGCGATGAGTTCCGCTGTTTTGGGTTGCGATCGAACTTTCACCAACGAGGCTTTTTTCCCCGGTTTTTCCTTCTTTCATTATTTCATTCTTCTCCCAACCCCAGCCTTCCATTTCATTCCGGTGTTGTTACCGGTCTTTCTTGACCTGACCTTCCCCATTTGCAGAGGGGACCACCGAGTTGAAAAGATCGCGCCCCCCCTGCCAATTAGCGCTTCAATTTCGTTTTTTTTTCGCCTCCCCCCCCCCCGTCGATTTTTAGGGGCAAACTGTATTATTCCTCCTCTCGCGACATTTTTTTTTTTTTTTTTAACCCGCCGCCTTTTTTCGTTTTGCTTCTAGGCTGGTAGGTGAGCCCTGATTTCCCAGTTTCTAGGGTCCGGTTTTAGTTTAACGAGACTCCCGTGAACGGAATGGCCTTCCCAGCGTTCCCACCATCTTCCTTGAGTTTCCTTTGATTTTCAAGTTTCTCATGCTTCCCTTTGTCACCTTCTCAGGTTACGATGCACCGGTGCCTTGGACCCCCCCACTTGTTTACCCCAAGGGTCCTTGGACCCACCTTTTCCCCGGATAGCAGTTGTTGTTTATGCGCCTTTCTTTTTTTTGTCGGTTTCGTTGCAGTTCAGGGTTTCCGGGTTGTTTTGTTGCTTGACTCTGGCACTGTCATGTTAGTTTTTTTGTCGCTCCCACCCCCGGCCTTTTTTGGACGTCCTTTGGATTTAAAGCCCCACTTCCCCTTCCCGTCGTTGGAACCCTGCCTCCTTTTCTCTATAAGTTTGTTTGGTTTGAACCCTTGACCAAATCACCCCAATCCCTGCACCCCCCCTGAGGTTAGTGTCTGTTTCCTTGACGATTCGTAGCCTTTATTTTTTTTGGGCCCCCACGTTTTCGGGCCTCGATGTATCTTCCATGGTTATCGTTTTACTTGACTCCTTCTTCTTTTAATCTTTTGTTTCCACTCGTTGCAACCGGGCCTTTCCCAGTTACCGTTACAGCCGACCGTCTCCTGAACCCTAGGCCCCATGTCCACCTGGGTAATTGATCTCCCGAAATGCGCTCGACGCGACCCAGGGTAGGGTTTGTTTTTTGAAGTTGTTTGTTGGGTGTGTTTCTTTCCTGGAGTTAGTTTTCCCATACCCCCCCTACCGCGGCTTTTCCCATTTCGTTTGTTTTTTCCCCTCGTTTTGCCGCGTTACCCCGGGGCCTTTTCCCCACAGGATGCCGTGATTTGCCTCTTGACCCAACCATTTCCCAACATCGTGTTGTCACCCGTTTTCCCTCGTGCCCCTTTTTTTTTTGACTGGTCTCCCCACCCCAGCATTTTCCTAAAAATAGGAAACAGTCTTCTTGGTTGGTTTTTCCTTTGGTGACTCTTGACCAGGATCACTATTACAAGCGGAGCAGGAGTTAAGTTGGTTTGCTTATCTTTTTAGTTTATGCGATTTCCCCTTTTCGCCCCCGAGAGATCTTTGACTGGTGTCTTTTGTTTTTCCAGCCATCGTAGAAAGTTCTTTGCCGCTATTTCGTTTTCCCTCAGATTTTTAGAGATTCTTCGGTCCTTTTTCGATTCCATACACCTTTTACCTTTTTTATAAGCTTTCCCCCCTCACCCGGGTTTTTTTCGTGAAGTCTGACCTTTTTCCATCCCTTGAACCATTTTTCCCCCCCTTCTTTTTAAGGCATCTTTGAAAAAGTTCATTTAGGCTGTCCCCCCTGCTCTTTTTTTTGGTGTTTTCTTCTTTTGAGTTCTGCCGTCGTCGAAGGATGGCCCCCTCCACGTAGTTATGCGTCTTGCCCTCCCCTATGACTCTTTATTACCGAAGTACTTAGTACATACTTCTCAGTTTGGATCTGTCGATGTCTCTTCTCTGCGTTTCTTTGACTTAAACCCCGCGGTACCATATTGCTCGAATCCTTGTATTTATTAAAATAAGATTTAGTCTACTGATCCTCCGCAGGTTTTTATTCTGGTGTTTTTTCCCTTTTTTCCACACGGTCAATCACGGATCGTTTTTTACGTTGGCCGATTTAGTTTCCCATTTATTTTTCTTCCGCGGAGGAGGTGCGGTCCTTTGTTTGGTTTTTCTTTTTCTGTGTATTGTAGTCTTACTTCTTAGACCTATTTAGCGATTAGTACCTTGGCTCTTTTAGCGTTTTTTAGCGGTTTGAAATTTAGTTTGGAAAGGGTTAGTATGTATTTATCCGATTGTTTCTTTTCTTCCTTCGTGGCATTGTGATTTTATTGTCGAGATTCCCCTTTCTTCTTTTCCTCTTACCATAGCCTTTACCCCAGTGATTCCCTCTTTTTCACCTCGCTGCGTAATACAGTCCCCCTTTCTGCTTTTGAGGATAGCGCTCTGGTGGTTGGGTCGAAAATTTGGAGTCTATCCGTTAACAACATTAAAGGTTTCTTTTTCAACGCCGGTCACGGTATCTGAAAGAGACGTTATGTGTCCCCATTGTATCTGTCAGTTTTTTTCTCTTCTTTTCGGGTTGCTTCACCCCTTGCACCTTTCTGAAGGATTTTTCCTCAAGCTTTCTGGGTTCCTGAGTGTTCTCCTTTAGACGTTAGTAAACCGAAGTCCCCTTCTTCCTTTTTCTTGCCAGTCTTTCTTTTATGTGGGGATTTTTCGTTAGACCCTTGGTCAAGGGTGACGGAACCCCCCACATTGTACGTTCCCCCGACTGCTTTTTGTTGTGAGTGCTCCGCCTGTTTTTTTTCCAGAACTTGAGTTTACACCTTTTCCCTTTGGTTCTTATTCTGAATCATCACTTTATATTGTTCACAATCTTTTTTTGTTTTTTGGTCCGAATGATTTTTCATACTTTCTCCCCCCCCCCCCTTTTTTTACCTTCTTTTCACGGAACACAGTTTAGTGCCACCCACATTCTCTCCCCCCCAACCCTCCCGATTTTTCCATGTTTTGATTCTTCTGGAAACCGTTGGCAATAGCCTTCCTGCACCAACCCCTGCAACATCCCCCCGTTTTCTTTCTCCCGATGAGGAATCATACTTCCAGTTTCCTGAACCTCGGACCCTTGCCTAATGGATCTCACAAGTGAGGCAACGGTGCCCTACTTGTCCTTTTTTCATCCACTCTCTACTGGGAAATGTGCCACCTCTAGCTACCATCTCGCCCCTTCTCCTCGTTTGATTTGGGGTAACCCAAACCGTTTTTTGTCTGAAAGAGTGCCGGCCAGGGCTTCTCCACCCACCTCTTGTAGCTGAACGTTGAGCCCCTTCCCAGCTATTACTCCCAGCCTGCTTAGGCTGTCAAGCGCGGTCTTCCGAGGGATTCCGTCTTGTCCCACTGGACTTTCTGGTCCTTGCCATAAGAGCCCTCTACCATCACTCTTGTCGGGTCAACCTACTCTCCCACATTACACAGGTCCCCTACCACCCCTCCCCCCCCCCCCCATGCCCTGTACCCAAACAAACGCCCCTCCCGGAAGAGGCGAGCTTCAGTTCTCTCCCTCAGAGAACCCTTCCCTGCCTTTGAACACCCCCCCTCTCGGAATACCGTATCCTGAACTACCTAGGTCGTGTCTTCCGGCGAGTTTGCCGTTTTTTTAGTTCAACACCCAACCGCCGCATGAGGGGCCCCCTGTAGCTTCCTGCTCTTCGTTTTTTTCTCCTCCCCAGCCCAATGCTCCCCTCTCCACCCTCCCTTGTACACATCGCCTCCGTGGATAGTTTAGTCATTAGGGACATCCTTTCCCCCAGTTTCTTTCTCCTGCTTACATTTACTTCCGTGTTGATACCTGGTCTCGTCTCCCTCATGTCTTCCATCCCGTTGATTTTTTTTCTGTTTTCTATTAGTTTGCCCGCGCGTTCCGCAACTCCCGTGACACACACCCTAACAAAAGTCTCGCGTTACGCCTTTCCTTACCCCTGTCTCCTATGAGCACTTTTTTTTTCCCCCACCCCCCTTTTCTGGAGGAACCTTTTTTTGTGACAAAAACTGATCTGGTCGGAACCCGGTATTTCAAGCAGAAACGAGCATAGTTAATTTTTTTCCACTCTTTTATTCCAGCCAACCCAGTCCCCTTCCCCGTGTTTTTCGCACACAAATTTTTTTCAACGTTCAAGCCGAGAAGTTCGCCAAGGCGCCTTGTCGCGTGGGGCCCCAAATAAGACCGTCATTGTTTTTCGTCATTCCGTTTTGCGCACCCGTCAAGATCCCTGAAGACCCGATCCCTTTTCTTCGCGGACCTGTGTTGATTAAACCTTTACAACGTCGTTTTTCCCGTTTTGCCCCTTTAATATGAATGCAACCAGGCCCGAGGGTGTTCTGTTTGTCCACACCTCTTTTTGAGTCCTTCCCTTTTCCCCAAAATGGAGAGACTACAAAACACATATACTTTTCTTTTTCCGCGCTTCGTCGGGCCCCCCATGCGCTCTGGGTGTGCCACTCTTTTCGTTCTCTGTCCCAACTCTTTCTGGAGAGACGGACGCGGTCTAGTAAGAACCCATTCTTTTCTTTTGCCGATTTCATAGGACGACCCCCCCCACACTCCAAATTTAGGGGTTCCAAAAAAACCTCCAAGTTCATCGTGGCGTGCAAGACTCTTTTTCGGTAACCCCCCCCCCATATCCTTACACCCCCTTTTTCCCCACTTGCCCCATTTTTTTAGGGAGGCACTCCGTTTGTTTCCAGTTTCTTCGTTGTTCAGGATTTTCGGGGGAACGAGTTTTTCACGACTTTCGCACCTTTCCCTTCCACGTTAACCTTTAGTGCCGTCACTTCATTTGCGTCTGCTCTGGAGGGTACCGACCGTTTACTTACACTTCGGACGCCCACCCCCCGATTGTGCGTCCCTTGAGTCGTGACCAACAGAACCCCCCGACTCCCTCTTTTTACCTCATGGCGGATTTCCCCGTTTCCCTTTTGAGCTCAACCTGACGGCGTCTGCGGTTAAGGCTCGTTTTGTTTCCTTCCCTCCCCCCTAACTCAGGTTAGGTTGACATACCATCCCCCATTTGATACCCGGGTTCCCTTTGGCGTTCTTCCCCACAACCCCCCCCATGTGGACTTTCTAACCTCCCTGTTTTGCTTCCCTGCGGCCCCCCTTGCACACCCTGGCTTCGGACCCTACACCCACAACCTTCCCCCCGTCTCCCTACCACTCTTCCTCGCTTTGACCAAACTTTTTTTTTTTTTTTGATCCCCATGTCCCACAGTTTCCTTGGTCTGTCTTGCCGCCGTACTTCTCTTCCCCCCCCCATTGACTTTCAAGTTTAACTTTCGTTCTTTGTTCACCTTTCTTGTTTTGGAAAACCTTTTGGTTCAAACCGGCCCAGTATTTTCTTCCTCCCACCCCATCTTTGGTTTTTTTGAACTCCTTTTTTTTTACTACAAACATTCGCGTCCTTGTCGTCATCTCTCTTATGCTATCAATCCAATTGTTCCCCTCCCCCCCTCCTTGTTGCCAAAACAAACATGACCCAAAAAGGCCCCCTTCTGTTTTCTGTTTTTCGTGTCGCGATCTTGAATGGCAGGAAGACACGTTGCCCCTTTTTTCTTGCCCAGGTGCTCGGAGCCCCCAGTGGTCGACCCACGCCGCTTTGGGTGAAACAAGCGTTCTTTTTTTCTGAAGGATTTTTGGCGCATCTTATAGGTCTTCGAGGTGTTCTTCTTTTCCCGGTACTGCCTCTTTTTTTTAGTCGTTTTTCCAGAATTTTTTTTTAGAGACCCCAAACCCTGCGTTATTGTTTGTCGCATCAGTCTTGGTATTCAAGACTGTTTAGAGCTCTTTTCTCCGCTTTTTTTTCCCCCGTTTTCAGCCACCCCCCCAAAGAAAGTATTGGTTGCGGCTGTCTGTCCTTTAGATGCCCGCTGTGTGTCTTTCCTCCCCCGTTCTCCTTCTCCGTCGGCTTCTTCCCGTTTCCCCCTTTTCAAACCCTCCACATCCCCGTCGGCAAATCCCAGGATAGTCGCCGATCTTCTACAGGTTCTTCCCGTGTTTTCCCCTTAATTTTCAATGTAAAGGTTTGGTCGCGCTGGCCCCATTGGTTTTTTGGGACCTGCCTAATCGAGTACTGTTTTCAAGTTTTTTCTTTGTTATTAGGGTTTGGTCCAATGGGTCCTCTCCCCCTGCTTCGTCCGAGACTCGTTCGCATCTTCGCGATATTGGTTTCCCCCCCATCGCCTGGACACCCTCTCCTGTGGTGTTTTTGGACGGTTCCCCCCCAAACAAAATTCAAAACACTCGCACTTTCCGTCCTTCTTTGCAAAACGGTTCCTCTCGTCTGACCGCGCGCATTCGAAGTTCCCTTCCAGGCTTTTTTTTTTTCCTGTACGCGGCTCCCTTATCTTTGCGAGATTTTTTATTATTCCCCCTGGGCGCCAAGGCTCTGCTCCTTCTTCTACATTGGAAGGGAGCCGGGCCTCCCAGTCGCTTTTTTTTGTGTATCGACACTTGTTGTTTTTTTGATTGACCCTGCGAAAATCTTAAGCGCTACCTTACCAAACCCCCCCCCCCCTTACCACCCTACCACCTGTCCCCGTCCTTTCCGCACTACTCCATTCATTATATCACCATCCATTCTCACCATCTCTCCCCACTAACACGTGTCCCCATCCTACTGGTCGCGTCCGCTCACCCCATTCCCCTATGAGGTTGTGACGTTTCCGGGGTTGTCTTTGCCACTCCCTGCGGACTTCCCCTTCGTCTTTTGGTCAGTGGTCTAGGAGTGAACGCCACGACTCGTTTTCGCTTTATCCAGCAGCCGCTTTTTTTTGTTGTATTTCCACCTGGTGCGACGTCCGGATGCCCCCCTCCCCCTGTTACATTTAGAGCTGTACACTGCCGTCTTTAGGTTTTTCAATCTTTAACTCTTTCTTCGATCAAGAAAGATAGCCCCCAGTTTCTCCGTCTTCTATCCTTGACCGAGCTCTCCCAGGCTTTTGCGCCACGGTGCTGTTGAGAAAAATGTCCTCTGCTAGAGTATCAGTCCCCCCCCCTGCCTTTCTTTTTCCCGCGGTTTTCCTCTGCCCCCCCCGAGCCGTCTTTCACAGAACATTCCGTTGGTTAATCCTTTTCGTTCTCCCCCGGTTCCTCGTGGATCGCGTTCTATTGAAACGCGATTTCTCCACAAAGTTGTCATTCCCCCCCGGAACAGGTCAGATCGGTTCTGGGCCTCCCTTTCTCTTGTTCAACCCCGTCGGTTTGCTCTTCTCTTTTTTCCGAGAATTATTAGTTAATCGTG
>Ga0179593_1554315_pt1 | contig 34737 bp, 45 predicted proteins | sample CZODoug2_1_08_16_FD_185931 | JGI IMG/M metagenome (GOLD analysis project Ga0179593, IMG submission 185931) | Vadose zone soil fungal communities from Angelo Coast Range Reserve, California, USA - CZODoug2_1_08_16fungal (PacBio error correction) | ecosystem: Environmental > Terrestrial > Soil >... | reverse complement strand
TTCACCCTTCTTTTTCTTTCCAATATACGTCTCTCTGTTTCTCCCCCCTGTTTGGGGGCGACGTTTTTGGGTTATGTCGTCATCCAAATTCACCCTCATTCCGATTTGTTGCATTTACCCCCCGTTCTTCAACTTTGGGGTGGGTGCGCGTGTGGTCAAGTGAAATCTTCGACTTAGTCCTAGTTTCATGGGGGTGGCGCGTTCTGATTTTCTGTATGTCCTTTGGGTGATTCCCACCTTCCCCCCCTCCATTGCACAGTATAAATATTCTTACTCCCTCTTCCCGGAATCGCCGAAAGCAAGTTCCAAGTAAGTGAACACCTTTTTGGTTGGGGGGGGTGGGGGCGGGGGGGGTATGATTACAATAATTAACAGCAACCCATTTCGTTTTCGTGTCTTGCGAGCGCGTCCGTAATGGGTATTTCAACAAGTGTCTCGCGTGGGGGGGAATTGGTGTGTTGCGATGGTGTTGGGGGGGGGGGGGGGCCCTTTTTTTTGGGGCAATTTGTTTTTTGTGCTTCAGATCTCTTGTGTTGGGTCGTTGGCTTCTCCCGGCTGACTTACTTTTTGCCCCCCCGTGGTCTTGAGTTGTATGCCCCCCTTGTGACGGGAATTAGTCTGTAGTATTCCCCCTCCGTAACGGGTCCATTCCTTTACCCTCTTAACGGCAACTGTTCCCCGATTTTTTGGGTCCTTTTTCCTCCTTTTTTAGTTGCTCCTGATTTGGATCCTTTTCATCTGCGAATCAATCCCGTTCTTCTTTGCTATTACTTTCGTCTTCGAATTGATATACTGTCGTCTTTCTTCCTTTTCCCTTTCATTGGGACGATAACGTTTGTGTTCCTTCCCTTTTGGGTTCCGGGGGATGTACCGCGGGTGTGGGTTTTTGCTTTTATTTCATTGGGGGGTTTTTTTTTGGGTTGTGGGGTCTAAACTCCCTCCCCCGTGTCTGTTTGGGGTGGGGTTGCGGGGGGCAGCCCGCCTTGATTACCCCCGTCTTTGTTGCTGTTGGGGGACACTTTCTGAGTAGGGTTGGGGTTAAGTTTCGCCGTAAGGACTTTTTCAATCTTGTGGTGTGCCGGGGTGGTCCTTCTTAGGTTTCTTTTCCCCCTCCTTCTCTTGGGTTGTGGCCTTTTGGGGGGGGCCAGTGACGTGTTTTTCTCAACGGGATTATTTTGGGGGCCTACTTGTTCTTGGTCTCTTAGGGGGGGGAATTTGCACGAAAAAAATCTTTTTTTGGGCAAGCTGTGGGGGTGCGGCAACTTCGAGAGTTCTTTTCTGAAAGTAATTCTCCTGTTGCTTCCCCTTTTTCTTTTTGTGACGAAGAAATTGCTATGACCGAGAGGGGGACGCTCTTCCCGAATTTGTGATGTCGCTTCCCCTTTTTCTTTTCATTGGAAAAGAGTGCTACAGTCATGCGACCGTGGTTGTTGGGGCGGTGAAAGTTGGGGGGGGGGGGCGGGCCGTGTGTACCGGGGAACGTCGCGGAGGCGGGGGGGGGGGGGCTGGTTGGGGGGTATTTCGACATTGTGGCGGGCGTAAATTCGGGTGGTGGGTTTTCGAAAATGAGCCGTGATGAAGGGTGATCTATCTGTCTTTGCGCGCTCATTCCTGTGGCGTGCGTGTTTGTTGAGCTCCCCCCCTTCGATTGGGGCTCATTTTTTCCTCGGCTTGCCGTCGTGCCGGGTCTAGATGGGGGAGGGCTTCGCATCTATGTTTCTTCGGGTGTGATGTTACGGGGGCTTTTTCCGTTTGGTGGAAACGTTTTCCTGACACTCTTCTAACTCAACATGTGCGCCTTTCTTCCGTGGGCGCCCAAGTTCCCTCTCTACTTGTCATGCGACCTACCAATTCTTCCTCTCAACTTGTCTACTTGTATTGCTTCCGTTTGTGGGGGGTTTTGTGGTGAGTTCTCCCCCTGGGTGCCCTTCTTTGTTTGGAGACGGCGGGGGCTTGCGTCTCCAGGGCTTGTAGGGGGGCGGGATTTTTTGTCTGTAAGATGTGCGGTGGGCCTCTTTTTAAAACGTGTCGGCAGGGTTTTTTTTTGTTGTTCCTCCACCCTCAGAATCTCACCCCCATCAAGTTTCTTTTTTCAGCAACCGGGTTGATTGTGGGGGACCATTTTCTCCCCTCTTCTGGCTCGACCCCGTGGGGAATTTACGATCAGCAAAGGCATTAAGACACCCGGGACTCCCCACACTCCATGGCGAGCTTTTTCTGTGCCGTACGTTTTTTGGTACCCCGTGTCTCAAGTCCAAGACCCTACAGTCTCTTGCACTTGGGGGCGCAAAGTCTGTTTTTTTCTTGTGATATGGTCCCCCGAACGGAGGGTTGGGTGGGGGGATGATTTTCGGCCCTTTTTCTCCCAGGGGGGATGACACTTTGATTCTTCCCACTTATCGTCCCAAAGTTACATCCCAATGTGGGGCGTCTTTCCCAGTCACTCTTCGCAGACTTCAGCCCCCATTTCTCAATTAGGCATATGAAAGTCAACTGGTAGTGTTCTTTCTTGCTCGGGGGGTCCCAGACCCCTTTCGGGCTGCTGTGCTGCAGAGGTGTACGCGTCCGGGGGGTGGGGGTGGTGATCAGTAAGAATCAAAAACTTCCCCCTCCCATCTACCTACCTCCCTTCTTTCGCCGGTTGGGGATAGGCGGGTTCTCCAGTGCCTGGTTGGTATTACTCGGGAATTGGTCCCCCCTCACTCCTTAGTCAAGGGGGGGGCTTCGATCAGTCTGGTCCAATTCAGTCGATAACAGACTCAATACTTTGGCCACGTTTTCCTCCTTTGCTCGGACGACCTCCAAGTTCCTCCAACCCTCAGGTGGGTTTTCACTCCCAGAATTCCCGAATTGAGAGACTTCGTCCCGACTGACTGCCCCCCCCCGGCGGTGAATGTTTTTCTTTCCCCGCTTTTCGGCTCCCTCTTTTGGGTTTCTTTTTTGCCTTCCAGGGGTTTGGGGGGGGCTTAAATCCTTGGGTCTCCTCAAGTGGTTGGGTTTATACCCCGATATTTATTAGCGGCTTGGAGACTTTCTTTTGTATTTTTCTTTCCCCCACCATATCATGAACAGTGTTCTCAAAGGGCCGCTATATTGTTTTCGTGCGGAGGGTGGGGGCCACAATCGGGGGGGGGGGTTTGTTTCCCGTTTCCGTACTCTCTTTGTTGGATTTCCCCACAGGCGCGTAGGGGGTGGGGTAGGTTCGGGTTTGGAACAACCTTCATTCTTTCCCCCCCCTGGCCCCCCCCCCCCCCCACAGACATCAGACCATTCTAGCTATTATTTTCCTCCTCTCTTCACTGGCGGCGCGGTGTGTTTTTGTGAGACTTGATTCACAGTTTCCCCCAATGTCTCATCACATCACCAGATGTCTTTTTGCTCTTTTTTCCTTTGGTCCGATATCGGGTGGGTGGGCTCCCTCCCAAATTCACTACATACTCTACATCCATACCTTTGAACCAAGTACCCGCCTTGCCCTGAGGATCTTCCCGTTTTCCTTCACTTCCCTATCGTCCTAGAAAAACCGAGGATATGTATGTTTGCAGGTATGTCATACAACTCTTTCCCTGTATATATTGTCTGATGTGGTACATATGCATGCCTCCCAAAGAAAAGGGAACACTCTAGGCTACCTTGCGTACTCCCCCATTTCGTTGTCGATTTCGACGAATTTCTACCAGAAAATTTCGGCTGGTGCTACTCTTCTTCACTTGTGTGTTAGCAGCTGCGGATCTCTTTGCTTGTCGCTCGTTGTGAACCGTATGTTGTTCGGCCTACCCTTGGCCATCCTGGCCTCTTTTTTTGCCCACGGGAGTAACACTTCTAACCGTCCCCCAGTTCAACTGACAAGGCACTCCTTCTCTTGATCTTTTTTTTCGTTTGGGTAGAATTGTTTCGGGCGGACTTAACGTTTGAACGATAACGTTTCTGCCTTCCCTATTACTCATCGAGACCTCGTTCGAATTGACTGTGTACTGTCGTCTGCGAGTTCATTGTCTTGATAACGTTGGGTTGACCTTTTCTCCCCGTTATTGCCATCTAATTGCACTCCCAGTGTCTAGGAGTCTCTACCCTCCACATTCCCCACTAGTCTGTTCTGCCGTTAGCAGTAAGAACCCTAAAAGCCTGCCTTTCTCCCCTTATTATTTGGTTCAGTGGTTTGTGTACGTCTTCCTCTTTTAGGCAGCGGTGGGGGGTTTCGGTCTTGCCTTCTTGTTATTTCTTTCACTCGGAAAAAAAAGGTGTGGGAAGAAACGTGTGAAATCTCGAGTGTGTGTGTGTTGGGGGGGGGGGGGGGTGTTGGGTTGGGGTTGGGGTTTTTTGGGGGTTTTTTTTTGTGGGGGGGGTGGGGTGACGAGCTTCGGGAATGAGATTTCGTTGTTGGTTGAACTTTTGGACTCCCCTCCCTTCTATTGACCCAAGTCCTTGCGTTGGGGGGTGTCGAGGGGGGGAGCGCTTTGTTAGGTGTACTGAATGGCCGTGTCTCCTTTTGGCTCTTTTGGACTGCCCTATTCCGAATGTCGTGGTCAGTAGTCGCGGGGGTTGGGGGGGCAAGGGGGGGCGGGGGTGACATCCCTTCGTTCGGTGCTTAGGGGAGATTTTTCCCTCTAACTCAGTTATTTTTTCTCTTTCACATTTGCGAGATTCAGGTACTTCCTCCTTTTCCTGGGGGCGGGTCACATTCCTTTGTTTTTTTCTCTTCCTTGTGTGGGGGTATTCGGGGCACGGTCTTCCCGGGGGCCTGGGGGTCGTGAGGGGGGGGTGTTTGGTGGTGCCGCACATAAGTTTTTGGCGGGGGGTGGCGGTGTGGGTCGGCGGGTTTCGAGTCTGGTGTGGGGGGCGGCGGGGGGGGGTGGTGGATACATGATCTAGGGGGGTTTGAGTTTTTGTTTGTTACCCATATGATCTTCCCAAATGCCTGTTTTCGCTGTTTATCGTGATGCAGACGGCCGCATAGGGAGTTTCTCGACCGTTTTTTACGGTGGGGTGCTTTCGTAACTTTTATTTTTTCGGTGCTCCCACCTACTTAGATTGGGCCGCATGGTTTTTTTTTGGTCGGTCGCCGTGTTTTGTGCGGGGGTGGTTTTTTCGAACCTTGGTTGGGGGGTGGGGGGGGGGGGGGGGGAATATTGGGGGGGGGGGGGGTGTCCAATTTCTTTTTCCCGGCGGTTTTGGGGGGGGCTTTTGGGGTTTTACTGTTCGAACGGATTTTTACTATCATTGTGTTCCTCGCGCCCCGGGGGGCGGGGCGTAGGGGTTTTGTATTTCAAGTTTCATCCAAACGGGTGTGGCCTATGCACCAGCGGTGAGTTTTGTGCCCGGCCCGGGGGGACTCCTTCTACGGGGGTTCTCTCCCCCTTTGGGCTGTGAAGTTAAGCCCGGCACTACTGGGGGGGGAGGGGCAGCGGGTATTTATGGGCTTTCCTCCAATGTCTCCTTCTCTTGTGTTGTTTTTTTCCCTTCTTTTTCCCCTTGATTTCTCTCCCTGGGGGGGGATAGATTTAAAGACTTTGGGTCGCGAACCGCCGAGCTTTGGTCGATTGGTGTGGCTGGCGGCGGTGGCGGGTTAGATTTCTTGGTAGTGAGGGGCGGGGGGGCCCCTAAAGCCCGTGTTTGACCGGCCTTCGCTACTATTCTTTCCCCCACTTAGGAACCCTTTATCATCCCCACTTTTTATTGGTCCCCCTATTCGCTTAACTTCCCAGCCCGGGATTTTATCGAGTATTTCTTGTCGGAGGTATACTTCGGCGATCCCCTTCTCCCCCCTCCTATGCCAGTTACGAGGGTTAGATTTGTTGGAGTCGCCTCCGGGTGAAATGTAATAACGTTATCGCTTCGTCCCTCAACCGTTCTCAGAACTCTTCTCCAGAAGCGATGGGGGTTTCCTCCGATAATCAATCTTTGGGTGCGCGCCCCCTATTTGTCGACTTTTGTTCTAAAGGTGTGGACCCCTCCCTTGGTTACTCTCATGGATTGTGGACCTTTTGAAGCCGTGCGCTTCCATCGGGCGGGTCGGGGGGTGGTGACAATAGTGGTTGCGGTGGCCGATTGGGTACGCTACCAGAAGCGGTTTTATAAATCCCTTATTTTCCACTCCGTCCCCTTTGAAGATTATGCGGTAGCAGAGGCTCTCCCAACACAGGGGGAACAAATTACCGGTCCTTGGGGGCTACCGCGACTGTGGTAGGGCCGCGGGTGGTTGGCGGGGGGGGGTTTGCGCGACAGAACGTGGGGCAGATTCGTCGAAGTTCAACCCCAACCCTTTGTTCTGTTTCCTTAGCAACAAGGCTTCTTGTCGTGTTCATCTTTTTTCCCTTTATGTTGGTTGCCTTTCCTTTGATTGACGACAATCCTTTTTTCTTACACCTGAGTGGCGATTTCTTCAGCCCTCCTCATATATTTCACCCATGAATAGTTTTCTCCAAGTATTGTGGGGGTGGGTGGCCCGTGTGGGCACTTTCCAACCCTTCGTTCCCCCTTCTTTCCCTTGATTTGGTCTGAGCGAAGCGCGGCGTTGGGTGGGTGGGTTGGTGATTGGCTGTGGGATGATGACCACGAGACGGACCGGGGCTGGGGCGGGGTGTGCACTTAATATGTAGTGGGTCTGTGGATATATGTGTGGGCGGATACTGGGGGGGGTCGAAATTTGCATGCTCTTCTCTTTTCACCTTCTCTTTTTCCTTTGATCACCAGGTTATCCAACACCTTTCGGGGTTAATTATCTGCGCGGCATGGGTGGTGGCGGTGGTGCGTTCTCCTTTTTTTCCTCTCAAATCCAAATTCATTATGTCTACGTGGTGTGTTTTCGCTGAGGGCCGGCAAAGTAGAAGTTGAGCTGTGTTGAGGAAGGGGGGGGTGAGGGTTCCGTCCTCCCCATTCTTCGACTTTGTGCTTGCCCCCGGCTCTTTTTCATTTTGGGTCTGCTTGTGGTGTTGCTCGGGACTTAATCACAAAATCAGGTCTCACTCATTGCGTGTGTTTCTCAATATCGGGTGCATTTGTGTTATGGAATTATTGCAATCCGGGGGGGGCCGTCCCACTGGCCCCTTCGTCGCCGTGGTGGGAAACTCAGCTTGTGGTAGGGGTGATAGTTAGGCAGCAGCCACGGGTTTTCGTTTGGTTCTCTCGACGTGATCATTGTTCCTGTGTCGTCCAAGGGTTCATGTGGGCGGGGCGCATCGTTGTAGGGTGGGGAGGGGATTGGATTTTTGGTCGGCTTTTTGTTTGTTTTTGTGGCGGCTGGTGCGGAGGGGTCGTGGAGGGGACGGGGACCTGGTCGTGGTGTTTGTTTGTTATTTCCCCTTCTTTACTGTGTTTCACTTCGTTTCTTCTACATGTTCCTTTCTCTAACATTCTTTATGAACGAGTTACCCCTGTCGAATTTCCTCCACCTGGGTTTGCTTCCCCTTGATTTTTCGTGTGCTGGTCTATTTTCGTCGCTTTGTTTATCACGTGTTCGTCTGGGGTGGTAATTGGGTATCGGGGTGGTACTTTTCTCCCTCCACGTTGCAGCGCTGGTGGGGCCGGTTGTAGTAATTTGATCCTTTACTGTTGTGTAGAGGATTGGGGGCGGTTGCTCTGTCGTGGGGGTGGGTGGCGTTTTCGTGTCCGGGTTTCTACGCTTGTTACGTCTAGTTGTGGGGGGCGGTTTGCCGCGGTTTTAGTGGGTAGCATCCTCGCCCCGGTTGTGTGGGGGGGGGTTGGAGACTGGCTTTCTGAGGTGGGATTGTGAACTCCTCCCGGCTCTTTCCCCGTCTTCCCTACCCAAATGTGCCAGGGCGTTTGAGTATTACTTTATGGGGGGGTGGGTAGGGTCTTGTTCTTGATGCAAAGTCATTTACGTTTTTCCCACTTCTTCTTGTCACGGGAGTGGTCAACTTTTAATTGTCCTTTTTCCTGCATTTAGGTGTTGTCTCCCCCCGTTAGACATGGGGGGTGTGTGGTACGACTTTTTTGTGTCCCGCCTTTGGTGTATTTTTGAAGGCTGGCTTTTGATGGGGGTTTTTGGCTGTAAAAACCCCCCCCACCTTTTCCCCAAAAACTGCAGGGGACCGAGAAAGTGGGAGGGGGGGGTGGGCGGTGTTCGTGGGGTTAGGAAAGGTTGTCGCTCTTGTTCGCTTCGTGAGTTTCTCACGTCACCTCGGCGCGCGCGGTCTCGTCTCAAGTTCCAGACAAGTCGAGGATTACTTCGAATAGGGATTCTCCTGTCTGGATTTCCCTCTTTGTTTGTGGGGGGGGGGTTTCGCGGGGTGCGCGCGTGCGGATGTTGCGGTCCGGGGTGGTCAGGTGGGGGGGGCGCGTTTCAGGTTCCCCATTGTTTTTGGGGGTCTGGTGGACTGGAGTCGCTGGGGTCGGGGCGAGATGTCCAGTTGGTCACTCTCCTCTTTTAGTGGGGAGCTTTTAAAAGGAGGTACCTGAGAATGGAGGTGGTTGTAGGGTCGCGCTTTTTTCCTGGGGCTCCCTTGTTGTTTTTGAGTTTGTCCGCTCCTTTCCTCTGAACATTTTCCCGCACCCTTGATGAAGGACCCGTGGTGAAATGTACCATTCTCCCCATGGGTCGCGTGGCCGTGCGTTTGGTCCTTCCCCCTTGTCAGAAGGGCTCCCGGTTGTTCTCATTTAATCTTCACTCCCGAAACGTTAGCCGATTCCCCCACTTCTTTCTGTCTGGTTTTCTTACTTGATAAGGAGGCCCCCTTGTGTTGGGGTGGGTGGTGGGGGTGGGTTGTTACGCAACCCCGGTCGCCTAGGCGGGGGGGGGGGGGGGGGTCTTCTTTCTTGGACGGGGCGGAGGGGGGGGGGTGCGAGATTAGGCCTATCTCGGTGGCGGTGGGGTATCATAGTTTCTGTTTTCCCGCGCCTGGTGGGGGTGGGGTTTGGGGGGGGCGTTCTTTTTTCGAAATTCCCTTACCTCCTTCCTTCTTGTTTCCGTGGAGTATTCCATGTGGGTTATGCCCCCTTGTCAACACAATAATTATTTAAGAAGTCGCGGGAGGTGCCGTGCCGGTCCGGGCCCAAACAGCGGTCCTGCGCGGCCCCCCCGTGTTTTATCCTTTTCTTCATGGGCGCTTCAATAAGTTGCGTTTCCCGGCGCGTCTTTTCGGGGTTTGGGGGGGTGGGGGTGGTCATAATGTGATTGCCGGGGGGCGAACCAAGAGTGCCGCGGCAGAAATACCCCCTTTGATTGTTTCCTTTTTGCATATGCTGGGGGGGCCCCTGATTTTCTCTGGCGGGGCTTTTTGTGAGTTGGGTGCTCTAGACTTAGATGGGCTGTCCTCGGTGGCTCCCTCCGACTTGTTTTCCTTTTTACTCTCTCCTGGTGGTCCAGACCCCCTTTATCAATTCCCACTCATTTTCACATTGAAGTGCGGGCCCAGTCAGGGGGGGGGGAGTTGCGGTCAAGGGGGCCGGCGGGGGGCCGAGGTGGGTCGCCGAGGTTGTTTGAACAAGTAAAAAGTTTTGAGTATGTGAGGGGCGGGGCGCTTCCGGCAGCGTATCGATTTTGGCGCGTGACGTGTGTGCTTACATACTTTTAGGGGGGCCGGCTGCATTCGTTCGGAGACAGTGAATTGCTGGCAGAGTTGGGCCCGAACCCTGGAGCTACCACTTAGGTGATTCGTGGGGCGTTGATGCGCAACTTTTGGGGGTGTTTCTCCCTCCTTGTAGTCGTGGCCTTGTGAAAGCGGTAGAAGAACTGGTGGGGGGGCTGTAACTTCTTCTCGATTCACAACTTCCAATTTTCCCCCTTTTTCCTTCCTGGAGAGTGTCCTCCGGCAAGAGCTCTTGGGGGGGGGGGAACCGTTCTCGCGTCCCCTTGGCGGGGGGGTTTTTAAACAACCGTAGGGAATTCCCGTTGGGGGGGGGTCATTATTGTTGACTACTAGTCCTGGCGTTCGCGGTAGGCTGAGCGGAACTGCAACAGTGTTTTGCTTTGTTTTCCTTTGTCTCTTAGGCTCATTTTTCCCTTTTGCCGCTTTCTTCATCTTTGACTCCCCTCTCATGACAAATACGGTCTTATTCGTCACGTTTTTGGGGATTGGGGGCGTGTTCCTTTTTTTTTCCATACTTCCCGTTAGTGTCTTGGGGGCGTTTCATTGCGCGGACCTATTTTCTTCCCCCTTTGTGTGTGTGGGGGGGTATGCCAGTAAACACCCCCCCCACTTTTCCTTTAGTGGGCGCGCGGCGGGGGTGGGGGGGGGGCGGGTCGCTTTGGTTCACGGGGGGTGGCCTGGCCCCGCGGCGGGCCGGTGGTATGTTGTGGTGTATGTATGTGGGTTTTCAAAATGTGAGATCTTGGGGTTTCCTCCTTTACTTGCCCGGGGTGGTGTTTGCTTACTGTTTATGATTGTTTGATCAAACTTGTAAATCATCTCTCTCTTTCTCTTACGGGTGTGGGGTGTGGTTGGTTGTGGTGTCGGAGGCTGTGGGGGGGACCCGTTATCAACCCTCTTAGTAGTGGGGCGGCTACGCGGGGGGGCGTGGTGATGGGGGGGTTTTTATCCTCACCCAAATTCAAATATTCGCGCGGTACCCTCCCTCACATTTTTTTTTTTTGGGGTCGGGTGTGACATCCGGTTTTTCCCTTCTGCTGCAGTCAAGGCGGGGGGGAATAAGGGGTTGTGCCGGCTTTTTGAACAAATATTCGGCTTGGCAACCTAGGGGGGGGATTTGGGGGTGTTGTTTTTATGTTGGTTCAAAGAACTTCCAGTTGTTGGGAGGGTGGGGGTGGCCTTATCTATATTGTAATTGAATCGTTATTTCCCACTCTGCAGAAAGTCCTCCCCCCACCTTTCACCTGCCAAACGTCTGCGAAACTCTTGTGTTAAGGACGCAACTTTCGTTTGTTCGCTTCTTAATTTCTTCTGCCCGCGGGGGGGGGATGGTTTGCAAGGTCGGTGGTATAAATTTTCCTTTTGTGTGTTGCGTTCAGAGCTCCTTGCTTGTGCGTGTGTTATCTCGTTGGGGTGGGGGGGTGGGGGTCCGGTGACTTTGGACCCGGTCTTGAGTTTTTGACTCCCTTGCGCCGTGCCGGGGGGGTACTAACTTTGTGCTTCTACCTTCGAGGTTCCACTTCCTTTATGGGGCTTGGGGTGTTAACCGGGCCTTGTTTGTCGGGGGGGTTTCTCCACGAGCGGTTTCGCTCCGTGATTATTTTGTGGAGGCTGTTTGGTCGTGTAGCTGCCGGGGCTGTTCGGGTCTCGGAATGAAACGTGTTTCGTTCTCCTCCCGTTACGACTCAATAATTGGGGGGGTTGTTTCTTGTGGTGTCGGACGTTGCAGGGGGGGGTGTTTACTTTCTTGCGATTGCTACCCGTGTACTTGTGTTGTCGTTCGTTCCCCCTTGAATTGATAACTTTTCCTGAGGTTGGCCGCTTTCAAAGGGTTTTCTGTCGTGTCTTTGTTTGGGTTGATCTTGCTCCCTCCTCGTTTCCTCTTCCCCATACCCAAGTTTTATCTTTATGAGGAGGTTCTTGGCTGGGGGACCAAGTCTCTTCCCGAAACCTCTTTGCAATGCCCCATGCCAGTGTTTTATCCGGTGTTATTAGTAGTTTTGTTTACTCCCTCCTTTTTTGCCGTGGGGGCGGCTGGAATTTGTGTGGTTTTGGGTAGCGGTTTGACAAGGGTGTCTTTGCGGCCGCGTTTTTTTCCTGTTTGTTTCCTTGTGATTCATTATTTTTTTGTTAGTGCCTTTTACTCCCCCCCCCATGAAACGGGGTGGGTGTGTGGGGGGGGCGCACCTTCCTAGGACGCTTGTAGGCTTAGAGTTGTCTTTCCGGTCCCTCCCGTAGTTCGGGGGTGAATTGTTTTTGAATTGAGCTGTTCGTGGTTGTGATTGAATCCTTTGATTGCTAGAAGTTTGGTTGAATGTCGAGGAAAGTGTTTACTTTCTTCCCTTTGATACGTTTCTGTTGAAAGATTTGAGAACTTTTTTGGTGTCGAGGGGGTCATGTCATGTTCCTGTCTTCTTGACCGGCGGTGCGGTGAAGGGGGTGTAGTGTGCGTAATGGGTGACAGTTGGGGGTAGGTGCATACAGTGTTTTTGGGGGGTTGGGGGGTAAGGGCCTGTCGCTTATCCATCCGACCACTTACACTTGTCCTTTTATCCATTCGTGGGAGGTTTATTTTCGGATCCCTCAAGACGTTTGCCACTGCCTGGGAGCCCCCACACCTATTCCTCTGCCCTCCTCTGTTGTGCGGCGGTATTTTGTTAAGGGGGTGGGATTATTCCGGTCCTTTGGGGGGGGCGAGGGTCGGGGGGGAGGGTCTCTTTTCCTTTTTTGGTGACCCCCCCGGTATAGGGCGGGATGTTTCGAGTAGGAGGGGGGGACTCTTGCGGGGGGGTCGAGGGTGTGGGGGGGCGTGGGCTGGAGGGGGTGGGGGGGGTCTGGGTTTGGGCCGGGGGCGGTTGCGGGCGGTGGGTGGGGGGGGGGGGGGGGCGGGGGTATTACTTTTTGACGTGTTTTGGGGAGGGGGGGGGGGAGGGGGGGTGGGGGCTTCAAAAGCCTGCCTTCGGGGGAGGGCGGGGGGGGCCGTGGGGGCGTCTTTTGGGGCGGGGGGGCCGGGCAGGGAGGCCTCCGGGTGGGGGGGTTGTGGCTCACCAAAACCACGCGTTTCCGTGGACTGCCGGAGTCGGTTTCTCTCTCTGTGGTGGGCTTGCCCGCGTGAAGGCGTTTTTGTGGTAGTGGGGGGGGGTGCGGCTGTAAGGGGGAGAAGGGGGCTGGGGGGGGGATAAGCATGGGCATATAAAAGTATCTTGGGGTGGGGGGGGGTGCGGGGTGGGTAGGGTTGTTTGTTTTTTGTTTTTTTTTTAGAGGGAGGGGGGGGGGGGTTTTTAGAGTCAGGGGTCTTGGCCGTTGGGATCTTGGGGGGGGCGACTGCGATTCCATCTTGGAGCTCCGGGTGTGTGGGAGGGGGGGGATCGAGGGCGTTGGGGGGCATTCACCCGGGCCGGCGGGAGGGGGTGGGGGGGGCGTGTGGGGAGAGGGGGGGGTGGGGGTGGGGGGGGGGATGAGACGGCGGCGGGCTGGCTTTTTCTGGGTTCATTTCCGGGGGGCTCGTGGGGTGGGCCTCTCCTACCCCTCTCCCCTCCTCCTAAACGCCGCTATCCTGGTCTAGCATCATCCTTTTTCGCCTCCCGCATCTTTTGCTTCCGCCTCCTACTCTCCTTGTTCGCCGCCCGGTGTTTTTGCGCGTTCATAGCCCGTTCTTCTTTTCTGCTGTCTGGGCGCTGGCGTTTTGTGGGGGATGCGTGGCGCGACTGCCATTACGCGTCCTTAAGCACTGGGGGGGGAGGAGGGTGGCGGTGGGTGTTGGGGGGCTTGGGTCGCCGTAGGGGGTGGGGGGACTAGGGTCCGGGGGCGGCGCGGGGGGGGTGGGGGGGGGGGCATCTGACCTTCCTGGGGGGGTGGGAGGGGGGCGGTGGGCTGGGTGCGGTCGTTGACCGCCGGTGCGCTTCTTGCGCAGTTGTGGTGGGGGTGGGGCGTTGGTTCTCTGAGGTGTCCTCTTTCAGTTTCCTCTTTCTCTCGATCCTCTTTTGGGGGGGCGAGGGGGGGGGGAGGTAGGGGGGGGCGCCGCGGTGGTCGGGGGGGGCGGTATGGTGAATCTTTTGGGTTGGGTGTCGGTGGGGCTCTCCTCTCCTATACCCTCGTTCTCATCGCCTGCGTACTCTTTGCCACCTCAAAAGGGCGCCTGGGGTTGTGGCAGGGTTGTCGGTTGGCGGGCGAGGGGGTCCTACCCTTCTACCCGCCGCCTTCGCCACCCCTGTTACGCCGGAGGGCGCGGCATGGCGGTGTGGTGGCGTGCTCGCCGAGGGGTAGGCGTGGGGGGGGGCGAGCTGCTGTTCGTCCCCTGGGGGTGGTGTTGTTACCCTTTGGGCGGTGTTCGTCCGAGGTCCCCTGTTGGGTTGCGAGGGTCTGCCGTTTTCGTGGGTATCGCGTTTCGTTCGGCCTGGGGGGGCGGGCGATTTTGCATCGGAGGCTGCTTTTGGGGTTTATTCCTATTTGTCGTTGGCGGGCGCGGGGTCTTATTGTTCTCGACCCCCTTGCTCGGTCCTCTACATACTTGCCATGTCTTTTATTTCCATTACCTTTCCACACTTTGGGTATTAGCCTCCGCGGTGGCTTTGAGGTAGGGGAGGATGTTGGGGCTGATTGCTTCTGCATGAGACCCTCCTCCTCGCTTTGAGTGGGTTGGGCCGTGGGGCGGCGGGACCGTCGTGTTTTGGCGGAGGATTTTGTCTCTCTCCCTGTCGGGGAACGGGGGGTGTAGGCCGAGGTCGTGGGGCGCCGTACCTCCCTTTGTCCACAACTCTTAGCGTGTGTTGGGGGCTTTTGGGGGGGGGGGGGTAGCAGTCGAGCGGTTGTTCGTTGGCTGGGGGGGGTTGAGCGGCGGTGGGGTGGGGGGGGTGCTTTTAATTCATTTCTTTGTTTGGGGGGGGGGGAGGGGGTTGATTTGTTTTGCTCCCTCTCTGCCTCTCTCCATTGCGTTAGAGGGGCGGGGGGGGGGGCCTCCCGGGGGGGGGGTCGCCTTTTCTGCCACTCCTCCATGGGGGTGGGCCCGGTGGTGGGGGGCGTCTCTTTTCATGGCGCCCCTCCTTCATTTAGTTCCTCTCGTCTTGCCAATCACCCTTATCGGTCGCGTGCGGGGGTGGGGGGGGGTGTGCCCCGGTGCGGGTCTGTTGTGGGGTGCGGGGTTCTCCTATTTGCGTTTTCCTGCGGGCGGGGGGCGGGTGGGGGTCCCGGGGTGCAGGGTTCTTTTTGGGGGGGGAGCGCGCGGTTGGGGGTGGGGCGGTTTGTCTTGGTGGGGCCTCCTCTTGGAGGGGTCGGGGTGCGGGCGGGGGGGGTCCGATTTTTGGGGGAGGTGGGGGTTCTCCACCCATCCCGCTGGGGGTGGGAGGGGCACTGGCGGTGGGGTGTGGGGGGCCGGTGCCCGGGTGTGTGGGGGTGTGGGGTGGGGGGGTGTAGGGTTCAACATCTTCGCTGATTTTGGGGGGGGTGGGGTCGTTTTGTCTGCTTGGGTGGAGGGTGGGGGGGGGGTGGGGTTGGTTGTTTGGGGGGGTTGGCTGGGGGGTAGGGTGGGGGTGGTTGTTTGTGGGGGTTGGGGGGGGGTGGGGTGGTTGGTTGGGGTTGGGGGGGGTAAAATGTGGGGGGTCGCGTTCAATATGAGGTTGGTGGCTCTGTGTACTCGCTGGCCTGGCCCGGCGCCGTGTTGGGGGGGAGCGGGGGGGGGGTTTCATTCTCTGTCCCTTTTCCTGACCTTCTTCTTGCCCTGTCAAAATTCTCCTTCAGTCTTTCGTCTTTGTTAACCCTGGGATTTCCTGTTTCCCGCGTACTCCCTCTCCCCCCCAACACCCTTTGAAAACGTAGCCATTCCGCGACCTCCAATTTCGCTGCTTTTTGCTTCATAATTTTTTTTTTTTTTCCCACAATTCCCCCCCACCCTCCGAGCCGACCTAGAGTTTTTTCTGGATTTCCCGTTTCCTTTTTCCCTTGCATTTTTTTTTTTCGCTTACATTACAAGTTCCCTCACCCCCACTCCCAGTTGAACTTTTCCCTCCCCCCCCTTCTGTGAGCCCCACTGTCGTACCCATCTGTTTCGACAAGTCCGTCGCCAACTACTCCCCTCCCCATTTCTTCAATTTCCCTCGCTTTTCGTGCCCCCTTCCTTGATCTCCCCAACAAGACCTCTCAATAACTTTACCTACCCAATCGGGGGGCTTGGTGGTTTCATTGGCCGGTGTTGTAAAGAAAATACCGTCTTCGTGGGGGGGGTGGGAGTTTTGAGTTGGTATGTGTCGCGGATGTCATGCAAAGCCGTACTCCTTTGACTTTTCCCCCCGGAACCCCCCCATTCCATTCTGGCCACTCTTTTCGTGTTAGTGCGGTGTCGCCGAGGATTTCGCTCGAAAGTAAACCTCTTGTTGTGGCTCGCGGATGATAAGTCAACCACGTTTTGGTGATTCTGTGGGAATTGAAAGTAAGGTTGGGGGGCTTCGGCCGTCCGACATTCCTCCGCCGTCCGATGCGCCAGCACACCTATCAGCTGTTGCTCGCGCGGAGCTACGGGCGGTTCCTTTCGTTTGTTTTGTTCTCCGTTTTCTTTCTTCAGTTCCTCCCGTCACCCGAACATGAGTAGACTTGGTCCAAGGAGCGCCAACTCACTCTCTGCCGTTATCCTTAGATTTCCAGCGGATGTTGCGGGGCGGTGCCCCCGGCGCGCCCCGCCACTAAAAAAGTTTTCTCCTTTTATTTTGGGTCGGCGGAGGCTTTTTCCCCTCTTTTTGACTAGTTCTTTCCTTCGCGCTGACCTGTCCAAACTGAAAATGTGTTGTTTCTTGTAGCGGGGGAGAAGCGAGTCTGTTTTTTTCCCCCTCTGTTCTGCCATACTTCCCTTCCCTCTCTGTAACAAGATATTATACATTTGCACCATTGTCTGTGGAGCCGGGGTATGGAACTTTCCCTCCCTCATATAGTATAATGTAACCTTTTCCCCACACCTTGCGTTTCCGCAGGACAACCCGGGGTTCCTTCTCAAATGAACTTTATTAAAAGCTCAACCATTGTCTATTTGAATTGGTTTGTCGATCTCCACCACTCTCAGTTCCCCCTCTGTCTTATCGGGTGTATATGTGATACATTTGTTTGGAAATCATCTCTCTCTGGTCTCTCGTTGTTGTTTTTTCTTATTCAACCAGAACCCATTCTCCTTTATAGAGCCCGCGCCATGTTGTGTGGCCCGGTGTCTCTTTTCATCTCGAACCCTTCCCATACTCCCCATACCCCCCTTTTCTCATCCACTTCAGTTTGACTTCTTTTTCAGGTGAAAAGGGGGTTTTTCCAGGAAACTGATTCGACTTTTGTCAACTTTTGATTCTTATTATTCCTCTCCTCCCACCACGTCTCACGCTTATTGCACATGTATTCCTATCTTCTATGTCTGTTTTTCCCCCCTTCCCTCCACGCACTAGCCACAAGTAAAACGGTCCCGATGAGTCGAAACGGGCGGTTGGAAGGGTGTCAGCAGCAACAGGGTGTTCGTCTTCTTTTTTCTTTCTTAGTAACCCCAAGACCCTTTATCTTCGGGTAACAATTTTTTTTTTGAGTTAGCCTTTCTCAGAGAAATGGACTTTCTTTGGCAACTTACTCCCCTTCCTTAGTTCTTTTTTGGAGTTCTGCGGTCCTTTTTCTCCAACTTTTTTTTTTTACTTCCCCCGCGTTCGGCAACTGTGGAAGCTCCACGATGGGAGGCTCCGTATTTTATTCTTTTTTTTCGTCTAGTTTCGTGCGAATTTTTCCCTCGCTGCGACCCGCACGTTCTCATCGGGGGGGGGTTGCCGGTCGAATTTTAATGTTTCTTTCCGAACCCTTGTACTGTCGTCTAATCGTGTCCATTCATTTTCTATTTTTTCTCCTCTTTAAAGTGGGGACGCCTAGTCCGACCTTGGGGTTTTTGCTGTATCTTGGCTTCGATCGCCTGCATAAACCCTTTCCCGGCTTTCGTACGCGGGAGTGCCGCCAAATCCCTTTATTGTTGATACTTCATTGAGTAGGTTTTCTTAGGCCCACTCCGTGTGGGTGGTGGGAGTCTGGTCCGCGAGCGATCCACGTTGTGCTCTGGCAGGCTTTTCTTGACCTTTTGAGGTGTAGTAGTTGTTCCTCTTTGTCGAGCCATGAATTACCGACCCTTTTTTTTTCCAAACATTTCTTTTCTGAAATTCTTTTTTATTCTCTAATGTAATCGAAAAAAACCACTGGTGATCCACCCCTTGGGTGGTGCACTTCTAGGTTTCCCTTGGCAGAAAGAGCATGGGTTTTTTTTTTCCCTTTTAGTTTGCTCTCCCTGCCCCTTTTTTTTTTCCTGTCTGTGGTATCAAGTTGAGAAATGTCGAATTGTTTTGCCTTTTCGTTTCTGCACAGGCGTTTATGTGCCTTTCCGATTTAGTCCACTAATCGCTTGTCAGGCCTTATTGCCAACCTCGACCCCGAAATCGCATGTGATAAATTGACTTTGCATCGTCAATGTTGAGTTTTGATTCCCCTGAGCGGAAATGAAGGTTCTCCGCTGGGGTTTTCCCTCTCCTGGGTGTTAGAGATATGAGTTTTCTGGGGGGGGTCTTGGGTTGTGTGGATAGCGCGGCGCCTCCCCACCTTTTCCGATCCTGTCAAATTTATCCATTCGATTTTTTCCTGTCCCCCCCTGACCTGTCCCCCCCCTCTTTCCTCATGTCTCCCCCCTTTTTTTCCAAAAGCCCGAAAGTTAGACATGCCCGGCACCAACTTTCATCGCATTTCCTTGCTCCTTCTCACTTTATGTGCGTTCACCACTACCAGTTTGGTTCTGATTGACCTTCCCCTTCTATTCTTGTCATTAAGGCTCTCGCTTTTCACGTTTGCTTGTGGTTTAATTCTCGGGGTCGTGCTTCTTTTTTTCCATTCCGCAGTCTCACAACCTCCCCTCCCCGGCACCTTTGATCCCCTTGTGCCCCTTCGGTCGTCCCGTGCAAAAGATTCTACGCCCACTATTCTCCGTCCCGCCCCCATCCGACTGTCAGGAGTTTCCTTTTGGCCCGGATGCGTGTTTCCCCTATTGTTAAGAACTTAATACCTTACCGAACCCCCAATACTGGCAATTTGGAATGGTCCTTTTTTCACTACATTTCCCCTCTTCCCCTGGGAGTAGTTTCTGCCCAGTATGAATCCTAATAACACCCTTTTTTTCATATCCCTGCCCAGACACGTTCTCAAGGCCCACTCTGTTTTCCCAGCTGTTCGGACTCCAGAACACTTCTCACCAGCCCAGGAAAACATTATTCCTTTGCCCCGCTGAATTTTAAACTTTCTGTTCGATGAAAGTCCGCATGATCCTGATATAGTTAACTGACTAGATGAAACTACAACATCATCCACAAAAACCTAATAAAGGACGATCACCAGGGTGCCCTTTAATGGGAAGGGTTCCATAGTTCAGTAGGCGTTACTCCTCCTATATGCCTCCTCTTCCATACCCTTCCGGGAAGTCTCTCAAACCACCCAATACCTCTTCCCTCCGCACTTTAGATAAGTACCTCCGCAGGAGATGTTTTTCACCCACCCCCCTCCCTCTTTTACCCTCCGCATTCCGTTTTTTGCCTCCCTTTTTTTTCTCCCCTCAGACGCCAAAACGACAATGTGTTAGCCCCCCAAGCGTTTTGTTTCCGTCTTCCTCTTTTTTTCTGGCCGACTTGAAATTTCCCCCTCCTGACAATATACAAGATATTATACATGTGCCTTTTTCTTCTGTCTTTGTTTTCCTACCTTCCTACATACAATCAAACCACGAAATAGTCCTTGCTATGTTTCCTTGAGGTCCCACCCCCCCTTTCCCTTCACTCTCCTTCAACTTTGTTTTCCCAAAGCGCCCCCAAGGTATGTATTTATGCTTGTTGAATGCTGATGAACGGGCTCCACCGTCCAGTACATTGTATGTTTTACTTTATTTTGGGATAAAAGACCCTCCGCTTTTCCTCCTTTTTTTTTGTTTTTCGAGCAGATTCTTTTTCACAGTTTATCACAATATACTTATATACATCAGCTCCTTTTTTCGGGCCGTTGGTCCCTCCTTTCCATCTCGTTTTACCTTCCATTGGGGGGGCGGATGGGGGGCCCTACCCCCTACATACGTTTTGCCCCTTGTTTGCGCGTTAATCCAAAGTCAAAGTTTTACCTTTTATTTTGTCCCCTTGGTTTTTTCCTGTCCCGTCGACATGTTCAGACATTTGGGCGCGGGTATGCGAAAATTTTGTCATGGTTGTTTGGGCGGGGGGGCCGTGGGTTATGTCATGGTCTGGTACAATCGGGGGGTCCGTCTCAGCATTATTGGGGCCCGGATTGTCCCCTCTATCGATCGTTGGGTGAATGTTAGGTTTCCCTATATTGGGGGTCAACAAGGCAAATTTTCACCAATGGCAAAAGATTGATCTCCCCCTCCTCTTTCTAAGAGGGCGAGGTTGGCACGCATTTTTCGTTTGTTCGTCTTCTTCCCCCCTCCCTTTAATTTAGGTGTGGGGTATCCCCTGTTGAGGCTTTTTGTGTTTGGGTCTTTGCTTTTGGATCAGCCTCCAAGGGACTTTGTCACCGCGGGGGTGGTTAGAGTTGTTACCTCCCTCTTTAAAGTGGTGGGGGGGGGGTGGGTTTTGGTGTATGGGTGCGATTACTCGTCAGTTATTTTCCTTTCGCGGGGTGGGAGGCGCGGGGGGGGCGCACTACTTTACTGACACGAGACCCCATAAACTATTCATCCGTAGGGTTTGGGTGGTGTGGAGCTGGGAGTTTTGGTGGTCGGGGGAAGTTTGCTGGCGCACGGGTTGGGTGGGTGTTGGTCGGAATGGGTTAACCGTGGTTTTGGTCTTTTTTTTCCTCGACACCTTTTCGGGGGGTCATGCGTGGTTCCTCATACTTCCTCATTATGCAATTGATACTTTTTCGTCTGCATGCTAAAGTGTACTGTCCTTCTTTTACGTGTCCATTCCTTTTTCCCTTTTGGGTCTTAAAGTGCTAAGAATAGCCCCCACGTTTTCTGTACTGGGTTTGGGGTGGGGATATGGGTTTTTTGGTGGCCCTAAGGGGGGCTTGCCTAACCAATCCGTGGGGCGGGGGGGCTGGGGTTGGGGGGTTGGCTTCGTACTGTATCTTTCCCCCTCTTCAACATTAAAAATTTGTTGAGTATCACTTTATTTGTAGGTTTCCGGGCCCCCTTATTTTTTCACCAGCCGTATCCTACAAAATCTTAATTGATTTCCTTGTCTTGAGTAGTTTTTGTTTGGGGTGTGTGCAGTGGGCGTTCGAGGGCTTTGTCGAAGTGGAACAGGTAGGGGGGTAGAGGCGCAAGTTTTGTTTGGGGGTGGCTTTTTCTCGTTGCCTGGGGGAGTATCGTTCGTTTTTGGGAATGAGGGGGGGGAGTTGTTTGAGCTTGGCTAATTGCGATTTATTGGGCTGCCGCCCGCGCCCGGAAGGTGCCGGGTGGACTATTCCCAGTGGTTAAAATATTCATTCTCGGTAAAGGAACGCTTGTGGTGTTTGAAAATTTTTTGTTTGTTGAGCCCCTACCCCACTTTGCCAGTCGAAATGTCGCGGACCCCTAGTAGTGTATGGTCGGTGGGTTATCCTTTCCGCGGGGGGTGGGTATTTGGAAGGGGATTTGAGTACGAGGCTTTTTTTGGTAACTGAACGTCTTTCAATTACGACCCATTGACTTTTTCCCCCTCCCTTTGCATCGGTTTAGAGGAGCCATGAGCCTCTCCTCCGTGGCCTCGCCGTCGCTGTCCGTGGGTGTGAGAAGAGTGGGGGCATACTGCGCCGGGTTTTTGGCTGGTATTTGCTTTCATCGCAACTCATTTCCCCCTCGACATGTCAAATTCCCTTCTTAGTCATTTTTTTCCAATTACTTTTGCCTTTCGATGGGGGGGTGGAGTTGCGTGTACTGCAGTGCGTTTCACAAAATGCACGCGTGGGGCGTGTCCCGGTGCGTGTTGGGGCAATTATTCCACTACCTTTCTCTTTTTGGGCTAGTGCAGATTTTCTTGTTGAGTTTCACTATAAACCCCAGCTTTTTAAACGAAGAAGATCGAAGAGTTTCCCCCCCATTTTTTTATCCCCCGTGCCCCTTTTTTTCGAAATTGACTATCCGAGAAGGGGGCGCCCGTGTGCGCGCGTTCGGGGCGCAAGTTTGCCATGGCCCGCGTATGCCCGTTGAGCCGGGGTGGGGGCTTGTCGTAACCCATCTGGTAATGGCGGCAGAAGAGTTTTAATTCCCCGCCCCACCACTACCCCCCCCATTCTCACATCAATCAATTGCCCTCTTGCCTTTTTTTTTGTAAATTTCTGCCTAAGAAACAAGTTTCACTCATAAAGTCCATACCTCACCTCTGGTAATTTGGTTTTTGGATCTGTCCCCGAGGGGGGGGGGGGCTTACCTCAGACCTGGGAGGAGTGTTCGGGCGCGCCGTGTGTTCATGGGCCAAGCGTGGGGGAGCCCAGAAACCTTTGACTCTTGGCCGGGAGGCTTTCGCAAAGTGTTCTGTGCTCAAATTCACTAAGTGACGGCGGTCCCCTGCTTCTGATACTACACTTTTCCCTCCGGGGGTGGGGGGTCCCCCTCAATTAGATGACAAGTCCCCTTTTTGTCTTTTTCCCCCCCGTCCCCCGTATGTCGCAGGACACGGGAGTGTATCTCCTAAGACCCCCTTCTCCAGCAACTTCCGGGGGGGTTGTTTGTTGGGTGGTTTGACCAACTCCCTGTCTCTCTCGGTGACTCCAGTTGCCTGGTTCTCCCTCGTCATTAAAGGACTTTCCTCCTTTACCTCCGCTGACCTCCTGAGCAGGAACTTCTTTTTCCCTTTCCTTCCCGAATAAACCTCAAGTCCCCCCCTGTCTCTGCGAAGATACTCCGCGGGTTGCTGTGTTGGGGGGCCCCCCCAAAGCCTTTTATACCCTCTCAATTCGAATTTTATTTCAATTTCGTTCTGGAAGACGAACAAAGCAATGTGTGTGTTCCTCGCCCCCTCCTTTTTGTTTTTTTGCTGGTGGGCTGGTCTGATGATGGTCCCTATTCATGACCAAGGGTGGGTATACAAGATATTTGGTTCCCCCTTTTTTTTTCTTTGTATACATGGCCCCATCTCTCCCCTGTTAAGTCCTCCCAAGTCGAATTATTGGTTTTGGGAGTCTGCGGGGGGGGGACAACCCCTTGGTTCCTTTCGCTTCTCCTTGGAGGGGGTGTCTTGGGGCGGGGCCATTGCGCGGAGCACAACGTCGCGGGGGTGGTATGTGTAGGGTGGGTTCTTCTTTAATTTTAAAAAGGATCGGTGGCCCTCCACCTTTATGTCTGAGGTGCGTTGTGGAGCGACTTTTTGTAGCATTGGGGGGGTGGCCTGGGCCTTCCGTTGTGTTTTGAGAGAGATGCTTTCCCCCCTTTTTTTCTTCAACCCACTATACGTATTATCCTCTATGTACGTGATGTGTATCCACCATCATCACCACATCCCCCATACACCCTCTTTGTTTGCGTGTACCCAAGTCCGTTGTCCTTCTGGACGTCAGTCTTGTCTGTTACTCTGCCAGTTATGACATGGTGCGTTTGGTTTTCCCGGGATTGGTGTTTATATCTATGTAGCATTTTACCCCCGTTCCGCTTGATTCCATGTATAAATATCTTGTAGGAGTGTTGATGCTGGTCATGTGCGGACCGTTGCATGTTCCGGGGTGTGGGGCGGCAACCTTGAAAGGGGGGGGGGCGGGCTGTGCAACTGTTAGTCTTCCTCCCACCAATTTAGTCGTCTTCGACGTGTCGGGTAGCGCCCCCTTCCCCTTGAATTTTTCTTAGGGTATACCTATTGGCCTTGTTGTTTGTGAATCTGCGTCTTCCCCCTCGCCCCTCGTTTTGAAAAATTGAGTGTTATCTACTCTTTGACATTCCTCTTTGTCTTCTTCTGAGGGAACTTGGTAACCAGGAGAGTCTACCCCAGGCAATTTTGAGGATGAGGTGGTTAGCGCTCCGTGCGTGGGGTGGAGGTGCGGGAGTTTGTCGGGTGTTTTTGTTGTTGTGAAGCGGGGGGGGGGAGGGGTTGATAATCGTTGTGGGGTGCTGCGACTCTTTCGCGGGTTTGGGGGGGTGGGGTGGCTGTATCTCGATAGAACTGTTTACTTTCATTGGGGGGTGATGTTGGTGTAGTCGAAGCCGTGTAATGTCGTATTTGGGTGGTTGGCCCGTGCCAGGGGAGTTGGGGGTGTTGGGGGGGTGTGGTGGTGATACTTTGGGTCCATGTATAGCCAAAGGGTTGGGCGGTGGTGGTTGCTCTGGCTGTTCATTTTTAACTCCTCCCCCTTTTTATCTCTTCAACTTACAAGTCTTTGTGAGTCAGTAGGTGGTGGGTTTGTTGCAGCATCAGGTTGTTGGGTTTACAGCTAAGGCACGTCGGTAGGTTTGCTTGATAAGGGTCCAGAATTAGTTTCTTTCTTCTTTGGTCGAGCCGATTCGGTGTACGCCCCGTGGGGGTCGTTTCCACCTTTTGTGAGATTTTTTCATTCATTCGACCGCGAATGGCATACTTGTTGTGGGGGGCACTTTTAAATGTGGCAAATCTTCTGCTCTTTTTCCGTTGAGTAGTGCATGTAAAAGTTATTTTTGAGTTTCCCACAATACCCTTTCTCTGGATCCGGAAAGGCCCCCATTTCGGTGCCCATCATGGGTGCCCCTTTTTTGACAGCGTTGAGGCCAGAATTGAGCCCTTCAGAGTCATTGAACAGGTTCAAAATGAGTCCCTCCACATTATTTTTTATCTTTTTTGCCCCTTTTGCCATCGTCATCACTGTTTTTTCTTTTCCCATGCAGAGAAAGGCTTCTTCTTCCCCCTTTATGTCTCCTTTGTTGTTTTTTGCTGTCTTCATTTCTCTGCTTATTTTCCTGCGGCCAGCGCGGCGGGTGGGTGCGGCCTGCTGGGGGTTTTGGTTGGGGGGGGGGGGTTACTGCCCAAATTCTCCCCTACCTCTGTTCTTTAGGCTTTGGAACCTGACTTTCCTGAACCACCCTTCCTTTTTTGTCCTTCAATTTCCCACATGCCATTCCGCTCCGACTAACCTTTCGACCCTTATAGCCCTGTGCGTTTTCCCATTTTCCCCCATTCTTTAATTATTTCCGACGGTAATCCGGGAAGGGGGGGGGTTCGACTCGTTCCCATTTCTCGTTTTTTATGCTTGTTTGCATTGGGGGGTGGGGAGCTGTTCCCCATGAGGCGATATCACCTTTCTCCTCAGGTTGTCTCCCCACTTGTCCCCTTCCTCTTCAGACGTGGTAGGTACGGACCGCCGGTGCGACTCCCAGGCGGGGGGGTAGGTGGTCCTCTTTCCAAATGCTTTCCGTTGAGCTTGGTGGTGGCTGGCGTTCCCCTTGGTTTTTTTCCCTCTTGCGAACAAGACCTCCCCACCCCCTTCAAACAAAGACTTTTCGACTTTTCCCTACCCTTCTGATGTTTGTCGGGGTTTTGGGGTCGGCGCATTGGGGGGGGGGGGCGTCCAGTACGGTTGCCTCTAGGTCCGGTTTGGGTGAGGGGGGGTGTGGTTGGGCCGCTTTTCCTTCGCCGTTATGCCCAATGAACTTGGGACAGCGTGTTGCGGATCCGACGCGTGCCCGCTGGGGCTCGGATTCGTTTGCGACGTTCCGCTGTCGGTTCTTGTCAACGTTATCAAGGGGGAGAAGAGGTGGCAGTGGCCGTTTCGTGAGGTTGGTGGGTTGTTCGCGCCAAGTAAGGGGGGGTTCTTCTGTGGCCTGTGAAACAACGTTATCAATTCCGCAGCATTTTTTTTTTTTTTTTCTCCCCATAAGCAAAACTCCCACTACTAATCCGGACTCAGATCTTTTTCTCTGTTCCCTGTTGGTTACGCGCTCGCCCGCGTAACTTGGCTTGCCTAGCCGCGGCGCTCACTGTAGAAGCCGACTCTGCCAGTACCTTCCTGGTCCACGGGTCAGGCGGCCGGCGCCTCCCGCGCTGTTTGTGTCAAGAAGAAGGTCGCGTTCCCTTATCGGCGAATATCCCCATTCCACACAACCACCATTTCACTCCTTTTTTCCCTCCCTCCCACCCTGGGGTCTTTTGTTTTTACCCTCTGACTTTGCCTACGAACAAGACTGTGTTTGTTTCTTTCTGCAACACTTTTCTCTTTTCTACCCTTTTTCCCCCTCTTCCTTTTTTTGCTGCTTTATGATCTTTGGGGGCATGCGGGTGGCGGGGGGGGGGTGGACGAATGTATTTCTCCGGGTGTACTCTCGTTTCTCTTTCCTTTATCATCATGCATACTCAGCCCGTGGGGGGGGGGACCGCGCTTGTAATAATAGTTTGGGTCCCTCCAATATGTCGCCGTGTGGGCCTCCTTTCCGGCCCCGGGGGGTGTCCAACTGACTTACTTCATTACTTCACTTTTTTCGGATTCTTTTTTTTTTTGACGCAATTGGAGGTTTGGGGTTGGGTGGTAGTGTTTCGCGGTGTGATTCGGAGGGGGTTGTGTTCACCGGACCTGAAACTGTGGGGGGGGGGGTTGGGGCCTTTGTATGTTTACGTCTATTGTTCTGGTTCTTCCTTTTGTTGGGGGGCCGCGCTCTTCCGTGGGGTTTGAGAGAATGATTTCAACAGTTTAACAATACGTATACATAATAGGCTACGTGATGCCCCTTTTTCCTTTTTTTGCCTGACGCATCTTCAATAAGACCCCTTTCCCCTCAATTTTTTACCAAGTCAAGTTGAAGGAGGAGTTAAGGTATTTTTTTCCCTGTTTGTTTTCTGGGAAACATATTCCTCGATTCTTTCTTTTGAATATGTATGTCTGTTGCTCGGTTCCCCATACCCCTCCTCCTATTACATGTACCATCTTTCATTTTCGGGGGGGCCTACTGCAGACAAGGCAAGGCAACATTTACTTGGCCAACCCTTTTTTTCTCAATCTTTTGGTAAGGAACAGCCCATTTATCGCCCTGAACGCAACAAGAAATGGGGGGCGGTTTTCGTGGCGCGTGGGGGGGTGTAAAAAGGAGGCCCTGTCTCGGTCTGGATGTATCGGTCGCCGAGAAAGGGTCCTTAGTGGGTGCGAGTGGAATGGGGGGGGGGTGGGGCTGTCTTGACTTCCTCATGTCCTTTAAGTATTCTAACGGTTATTAAAGCTACCCCAGGCACTGGAAGATCACCTTTTCTCCGCCTTTTTTCTTGGTATTGGATTTTGCGAGAATAGTTTAGTTTTCTTCTTGCCTTCCCCATTGTTTCGTGCGACGTCGATGACTTTACTTTTCCCCATCCTTTCCATATCCTCATTGATAATGGTTACTTTGTTATTTTTGCGTTGTGTGTCCCATTCATTGGCCTTTTTCACTTTTTTTTTCCGATAAAGTGAATCCCTTCACCTTTTTCTCTCACTGTTTTGAATATGATGGCATAAAGCGCCTCCTCCAGGTCTCGTACTTCGTTGGTAGTTTTTTGGGGGCCCCGCCCCTTTACCATTCTTTGTTGAGTATTTACTTTCGGTCTTTTACCTCGTAAGGCACGCCCGGCTGATCATGTTGAGAATTTGGTGTAGTCTTAGTTTTTTTTCTTTTTCCCCTCCGAATAGGTACGACAAGTGGGGGTTCCCCCGTTTTTCTTTTCTTTTTTGAGTTTGTAATGTTCCTCGACCCATGCATTTTGGGGGACAAAGTCTCTGGCCAAAGCTGTCTTAGCGTTCGGAAAGTCAATGTCGCTTTTTTGTTGTTGTTTCGACAGCACAAGAAATTTTTCAACTTCCTCTTTCCCTATTTTTTCGGTCGCATCATTTTTTCTTTCTGTCTCCCCAGATTGGATCACAGAATGACGACGCCGGTGGCGTTGAAAGTTCAGTTTCCCTGTCACTCCCGGAAATTTCTTCTTCCTTTGACAGTGCATGTCCCGATTTTCCTCCCCCTTTGAGACCCATGAATTGGATATCCTGTTGTTGTTGTTGATTTCTTTTGAGATACCGTCATTATCCTTTTCCACGACCCCTGGCCTTTACCCCCTTCTTGGCGCCCGGTCCCAACTACCTTCTTGTCTTTTGTCGTGTGGTGGTTTGGCGGACTGGGGGTGGTGTGTCGGGCGGGCACCTTTTCTCATAGGATGGTCCCGCTTTGTACTTTTCTTGGGAAAATGGGGGACAATTTGTTTTGCAGTCAACGTCCACTGCCGAAGGTTACGAAGTCTTTCTCGTTCCTAGAAGGTGGGGGGGTGTGTCTTGCGTTTCTCACCACTCAACCCCTAACACCATTCTTTCCTCCCCCCAGACTAAGAGAAGTCATCTGCAATCTGCCCCGTTTCTCCTTTTCCCTTTTTTGTGTCATCACCAGAATCACAAATCAGTTAAATGTTTGGTTTGGTCACCCCCAATTGTCGTACCCCCGTTCTGACAAATTGGAGACGACAAACCTTCTCCTTTTCCTCTCCATCAAGCCCCTCTTTTCTTTCCCCTTTTTCTCTGCCTGCCTAAGAACAAGACCCCCCGCTATACAAGTAGGACCAACAAGAGGGGTGGTGAGTTTTTTCCGGGGGTGAAGAAGCGCTCAGTACGAGATGACTGGTTCAATGTGCATTCAGATGCAAAGCTCTTTTCGGGGCTTCGTGGTCCCCGTCGGCGGGCTTTGGAGGGTTTTTGTGGGGGGGGGGGGGGTTGCAAATTTTCCGGAACCCCACCTTTTTCTTCCCCCCGTGGTGTTTAGTATATGTACGACATTAACTTATCCCCGGGGGCGTGTGTGGCGGCCCCCCCATTATTTCCCCTTGCAGATGAACGTCATTGTAACGTTACTTTTATCGCAGGACGGACCCTTACCCCTAGACGGTGAAACACATAGTCTCCAGCCACCCTTCCCCCTAAGCACCTTTATTCCTCCCCCCGGCTTCTTCCAGTTGCCTTGGTTCAGTTTCTTTTTACCCTTCAAGGTAGAAAGAAACTCTTCATTCCAAGTTCCTCTAACAACTCCTTCCCCCTCCGTTCTCTCGCCGATTCTGTCCTGCCCGCGCTCTGTGGTTCCCCCCCACAATCCTCTTACCTCCGACCTTCCCCCTTTTAATAGAATTCGTAGAAGAAGCACCCCACGACCTTAGTCAACTGAGTTTCGTCTTTCTTTTTTCTTTGCCTCCTTGATTGAAAAACTCTATATTCCCCGCGTGTTGCCGCAAGAGGGGGGGGTTGGCGTTTTGCGCAATAGGTGGAGACTTTTTTGTTTCCCCCCCTCCCCCGGGCATATATCACGGCCGCGGAATCGTTTTTTTCTGGGGGTAGTGTATATGTTTCCTTGCATTCCCACCCCCCCTCCTACTTCCCTCCTTTCCCACTTGAATTTCCAGCTTTAATATGTATGTAGTGAATTGGGGATTTCGGATGTCCAATTCCCCCCCTTTCCCAAGTAAATTATTTATGTATATAAGTATCATTGTTTCCCCTTGTTTTCCCCCACTCTTTCCCTCGTTGTTGGGTTGAGCTGATATGCGGCAGTTGCGGGGCCCCGGCGGCCTCGGGGATAGTTTGGCATACATTATTTACCTGCTTTCGTCCGGGGTGTTGTCCGTTGTACCGGTCTGCTGTCAACAAATTATGACTCCTATTTCCCGATTCACCAAGTCAGTTTTACGGCGTTCTTGGTGAAACAGGGGGGTGTTCCTGTCATCAGGGTGTGGGAATTACTTTTGGCGGGGCGCGGTGACTTTCGCCTGATGCCTCCACAGATAAGTCGGGGGAGCCTTTCGGCTTGTATAGTCATGAATAGTATTTCACCTTCATTTTCCTGTCCCCCTGGACAAAGATGAGCGAAACTCGTTGTTTCCGGACCCTTTCCCCGCGAACACCATTTGGTGCGGTCTTTCGCACGATGTGACGCCTGTGCGGTCCCGCTTTCGATTGTTCGCGGGGTCTAACAGTTTTGAGTTAGATCTTGCGCAGTCTTGCCTTTGAAAGTTTCTTTTTACAGGTATTGTCGTTATCTCGACTGCCTTTTTTCAGTTTTTTTTACAGGATCAATTTCAATGTGAGGGTTCCTGCGTACCTTCTTTACTGAACCGCCCCCCCTTTTTTGGTGGGGGCAGGGAGGCGCCTAATACCCGGGGGGGGCAAGGGGGGGCTTTTGAGGGACCCACGGTTGTGGGTGAAGGGGGGGGGTGCTCGAGCATTCTTCGTGGGGAAGTTTGCGGAGTTTTCGTTCTGTTTTCTTTTGCATCTTCCCTGTCTTTCATTCTCCACCGGGGCCGAGCTGACCGTTGGTTGTACTTCGTATGACGTCCGGTTTCAGGGGGTGGGTTAACTTGTACTTGTTCCCTTTGATCGCCCTTCTTGGGACTGATACCTTTTTTTTCTTTCTTCTGTCAGGAGTTTATGCCTTTTTTTTTTCCAAAATTTGGCATAAAATTTCCGTTTTTTACTGTAGTTACCCAATTCCAACAAGTTTTATTATTTTGGTGTTTCGTTGTTCTTAGGCAACTGCCTGGGGCCGCAGATGGGGGGGCCGCCCCCTCTAGGGACTGATTGAACTTTTGATAATTGTAGTCCTTCTCCCCTTCTCTGGTGGTCCAGTGTGGTGTGTCAACGGGTATATTTTGTGCACCTGGCTTTTTTTACTCGGCAATTTCGACAACCCCCCTGTTTTTTCCCCTCCCGTGGTTTTCAAATCTTCGAGCTTTTTTCCCTTTTTAGTGGGTGATTTTTCGTTTCTTTTTAAGACATTGCTAGTTTCCATATTCTGTTAGAAACGACTTGTAGGTCATCCTTTTTTTTCGCCTTTTGCCATTCCACCTCATTAGGGGCTTTTTGGGTTTTCTCCCCTGTTTTTCCCAATGGATCCAACCCTTAATTATGGAATTTGCCAGTCGTTGGGTGGTGTTGGGGTTTGTTTGGGTGAGAGGGGCAAAGGAGACCTGACCGTTTATTCCCTCCGTTTGTTGTTTTTTGTTTATACGCACTTTTGAATCTCCACACCACTGATGACGTTTTTTTTTCCCCCACTTCGGGAGCATTTCGATGGTCTGTTTTCCTTTTTTTTTTTTTTCTTCAAAACAAGTAGGTCTTCGTACCAAAATGCCAGAAAAGTATTTTGTACGGGGGGGTTTGGGAAGGGCCGACCCCTTTCCCTTCATCGGACATTTTCTCCTCTTTCCCCTTTTTGCTCTCCGACCTACCCATTTCCCATGAACGACGCTGCGAAGAGTGTGGCGCCGGGCTTCTGTTTGTTATTTTGTGGTTGTTTGAAATTTACATTACCCCCTCCTCTCCCCCCTGCATTCATCTCCCGGTTGCGCCACGGTGTGTGCGTGCCCGCATCCTAATTATGGCTCGATCGGGGAGGGGACCTTTTCCCTACCCCGTAGCACAAGGTCCCCAATTTGCTTTTATCTGCTAATTTGATTGTCTGCACTTCCCGGGTTCCAGGGGGCGGGTTGGCCGCGGTCCGCTCAAGCGCCCGAGAGGCTTGGGGGTATTGGTTTCCGCAGTACCTTGAACGGGGGATCTTTTATTCAATGCACAGAGTTTCTCAGAAAACCCTTTTTACTCGTCCCCGGGGCGTATGGCCCCGCCCAAAAGTATCATGGGGGGGGGGGATTCCCCCACTCTCGTGATGAAAACGTTTTCTTTTTTGACATTCCCCCATGATCAATCGCAGATGAAAGTCCTTCTTCTTTCTGCCTTCCCGTTCGATTCGCAGACGCAACGAAGGGGCGCGAAAAACTATTCTCCCTCCTTCTGGTCCCGGACGCATTTGGCTCGGGTCTTTCATTGGCGTAAAGCCGGTCCCTCCCGTTACCTCACAGACCCTTCAAAAGGTCTCTCCAACATCCCTCATTTAGAGTCGCTCTGCACTGCTCTGACTCAACACCCCCCCCCAACCCTCCTTCCCCGAATTTCTTGTTGACTAAATGTTTTTTTTTCCCCACCCCACTTTTTGCTGTTTTTTAGCTTGCTCCTTTGACGTGTACTTGGTCACTTTGTTTGAGCCCTCTCCGACATACACGATTCCTGGCTGGTCTTTCTTGTATTCATACTATCCCCCCTGCTCTTTTTCCTCCCAGTTCTGTGTCCTGTTTCCCGGGGGTGGGTGGTTTGGGTGGAAAAAACCCCATTTTCTCCCTTACCCGGGTTTTCCCTGGGGGGTGACGGTGGTGGATGGAACGTGTTCAACAAATTTATGTGATTTTGTGCTCGATATGCCACGGATGACACCCATGTATTATGTGTTCGGCGGGTTGTGTTGCCGGGTTGTTGGGAACTCATCTCCTCCCTCTTCCCTTTTTTTTTTCTGTAGATATTGATTACAAGTTTATTTCCATTTTTTTTGTAACTTTACCCTCGAGGTGGGAGTGTGATGAGTTCCCCCGGGTCTCGCCCTTTTTTCTAGGGTATCGCGACACATATAACATACATCCCCCTTTCCTCCAAAGTTCCCCGTTGAAGGAGGCAAGTAAGTACATTTCCTTTTTCTTCCTGTTCCCCTTTCTTAGACTTTGGCCCTCTTTCATGTTGTCTGGCATGTATGATATTACTCAGTCCAGTTGTAATAAATCTCTTGTTTTATGAACAGTTGACCCCGGCACAAGTAACTTTCAACCTTTCTTTTTCCCCGCTTGTTGCCTCGTGAAACCCGCATTCCCACGGTCTTTTGTGTGGGGTGGGGGTGTCTATGGGCAATCAAGAAAATTGGGGTGTAGTGGGTGGGGGGGGGGTGGTGGCTATGAGGGGGGTTGTGGGTGGAGTCTTCGCTTCCGTTTGCGGTTTATCTTTCTGTTAGATCAGGGACTTCGTGGAAAACAGTAGTTTTAGTGGGGTTAGGTGTCCTTCTTTCCTCAGGAGTTTTTCCTAGTTTCTCGGGAGTAACATTTTATAACCCCCCTCCTGGAAGTCTACCCGGGCTCTTGGTAGCTCCTTTCTATGCGGTGAGAATGTTTTTCTTCTGCGGAATTGATTAACGTTTTCTTTTCATTCCTTAATATGTCGTATCAAATTAGAAGTGAGGAACTTTGGGTTTCCCAACGTTCTGTCGTCTGCGCAATTGTTTTATCCCCTCTTGGGTCCTGAACGGTGTGAAGCCTCCGTTTTTTGAGCCTGCTTTTGTCTCATGATTTTGGGGGTCGTGCCTCACAGGTCTCGGACTGTAGCCATTCCCCCCAAGTCGTTTCGTTCTTTTTGATTTTATCTGCTCCCCCTTCCGCCGTAAGGCACATACCCCTCTCGGTCCTCCGTGTGCGCCCTTTCTTCTTGTTTTGTCGTACTTTTTTTTTTATGTTAGACACAGGTATTATTTTTCCGACAAGTGGGGTCAAACCTTTTTCTAACTTCTTTTTGATCTTTCTTGTAATGAATTTTCCCGTGTGGGGGGGGGCGCACGTCCAAATATGAGAACGTGGGGGAACATTCTTCTCTTCGACCGCCCTAGAGCTTGTGGTGTGACCATCGACTCCACAATCCTGCTCGTGATCAATCTCGCTTTCAGTTATAGGGTGTGGTTTTGGTTTCCGGGTCCTCTTTTCGGAACGACTTTGAGTACAGAATGCGAACCCGCCTTTTTTCCTTAATTCCACCTGACCCTCCAACAGAGGGGATCTTCTGGCGACCTCATTTTTGTTATCCGTCAAATCCGTGAGTGTGGGGGGTGTGTCGGCCCAGTTGTGTGTGGCGGGAAGGACTGAAGGGAATCCCCTCTCTTTTTTCCGTGTTGTCGAAGAGCTCCCTAATTTTCCGGCTCATTCTCCCCCACTCTCTCGAGGTTTCTTTGGCCTGGGTCTGCTGTAGGGTATGTTTCTCTTTTACCTGATTTTTTTCCCAACCTTCTTTCTGTCACGTGCCCGGGCTTTCAAGTAATGGTGACGGCTGGAAGCGTGGGGTGGAACATGGACTTTCCCCCCCAATTGTCTGTTAGGGTAGGGTTTTATACGTGGTTAACTGGCGCCGTTGTGTTGTTCCTTGGCGTTAAGGGGGACGTAAGCAGCCCTCGTGTTTTGCGCGCGGGGGGGGGTGGTGTTGTTTCCGAATCCGCTCAGAAGGCTCCGCCGTCCACTTTTTCTCCCCGTGGGCACTTTTTTCTCCCCAAGAATACCCCAAATCATGTTCCGCACGGGGGGGGGGGGGGGGGGGTTCTGCCCTTCCGGGCTTTCTTCACCCCACTAATGCTGTTCCAAGAGACTTTTAACTCCCTTACACCTAATTCGTCACTTTCCCCAATAAATTGCCCGTGGGTGTGGCCCATTTGGGGATGTTCAACTGTTTGTTTTTTGGTTGTGTGGGCCGGGGGCGGGGTTGGCCGGGGGAGAACTAGTCCCCAATAAGTAAAGACTCCACAAGACGGGGGTTGGGGTGCGGTTGGACCTCCAAACTACAGCATCCCCCTTTTTTTATGCAAATCTTCCAAGCACCGCTTCCAAGCAGAAACCCCTTGCTATCCCAGTTATAATGGAAGCGCGTGGTATTTGATTGGCCCGCCGGGGGGGGGGTATGGTACCGGGATCGCAGACTCCATCTCCTTTCTTTTGACCCACATTCCCCCACTTATTATTCTTCTTCTGCAGATGACAACCTCCTTATGTGGGACGAAACTGGACGTATCCTCGCAGACGAACTATTTCCCCAGCAAACTTCACATACTTCACGTATTTGATTTTCCAGTGCCGGGGGTCCACTTTCCGTTCCTCTTTTGACTTGAAATTGTGCGCATGGCTTCCCGCATTTTCAAGTAACTTTTTCCTTGAGGCCATCACTTTTCCCAAGAACTTCCCCCTTTTATCTGCTCCCCCATCTCAAGATATTCAGGGGGGCGGGGGGGGGGGCAGGGTTTCCTCCTTTTATCCCCCCATTCCCATTTTTTTAATGTCGTGACTTAGAAATTGTCGTCGAAGAGGACGTTGGGGGGGAAAATGTGGTGGTTCTTGCCCCCAGAGATTGCTTTTTCCCTTCTCCTTGTGCTGCTGCAGTTTGGACCTCCTTTTTTCATGACACTCCCAAGATTATTTTTTTCCTTTTTAAATGCGTGGAGATCTTTTTATCCGCGGGCCGCCCGCCCGGGGATGTGAAATGTTTTCTCCCTTTTTAGTACTTTCCCAAACCTTTTCACCTTCCTCCGGGGCCTCCTTCAAGATTTAAAGCGTCCCCCCCCACTTTCTTTGTGTCCTCTTTCTATATGACACCCGGAGACACGTTCCGTACATTTTTTATACGTATATGTTGATAGTGTGGGGTC
>Ga0179593_1462730_pt1 | contig 34750 bp, 45 predicted proteins | sample CZODoug2_1_08_16_FD_185931 | JGI IMG/M metagenome (GOLD analysis project Ga0179593, IMG submission 185931) | Vadose zone soil fungal communities from Angelo Coast Range Reserve, California, USA - CZODoug2_1_08_16fungal (PacBio error correction) | ecosystem: Environmental > Terrestrial > Soil >... | reverse complement strand
CGTCTTCAAGGAAGGGTCGCCCCGTACCGTGAGCGTCTGTTTTCTGACCTTTTTCCCCTTACCCTGACCGTTTTTTTTCTGTTTCTTCGTCTTCTCCTGATTTTGATGATTTTTTCATCGATCACCCACGGTTCCTGTATGAACCTGGTTGCCGCTCTACCCTCCCCTCCCCGCATCATTTCCCCACCGTTCCAGGTTTTTTTTTCTTGCAGTCAAGCTTTTTGTCGCCTGAAGTTCTTTTCATTGACTCTCCCTCCTTGACCTTATTGACCCCTCGATCTTGTTTTTCTTTTTTCTCGAAGGCCCGACCCGTCACGTCAGTTTTTACCACAAACAACCCGGGATCAATTTTCGCCTTCGCTTTTTTCCCTTGGGTTCTTTTGTTTCCGACTCTGGGTTGGTGAACGTCCCCTGTCAAGCACTTCCCCCTTAAACTTGGATGGCCTGGTTGCTCCGTCCAAGCCTTCCAGTTTAGGGGTTCATTTTTGTTCTCCTTCCTTGTGTTACTTTTCCCTCGCCCCCCCAATCCTTTTTTTAGGTCTTTCGGCACGTTCATATTGCGATAGGGTTTCCACTTTCCCCCACGGGGGTCAGGTAGCCGTTTTTTTCTCTTTGCCTGCGTTAGGCCCCCTTCAGATTTTTCGTGATTATTTTTAGGCCTTTTTCCCTTTCCCGTTAGTTTTGGACTTCCATTGAAGCCCTTCTTCTGTAAGTTCGGATGTGCCCCCTCCTTTTTTGACCCGTGCCCTGGGGCGATAGGTATGGCTTTTTTTTGCCTTCTTTTTTTTGCCTTACTTCTTTTTCCTTTGGGGGGCCCCGCCCAAGGTCTGTTTTTTTTTTTTGGCCCTGCTGGAATGGGACTTTTCTTTGGTTAGGGTGTACGTCCACCCCCCTCGGCTCCTGCTCAGCTCGGGTATTTTTTCGAATCGGTTTCCCAGTCCTTCTCGTTGTGCCTTACTGTTTGCCCGTGAGCACAAGGGGCTCCGAGTTTGGTCTCGCTCGCACACATTCCCCCCTGGTAAGTGCCTTTTTCGGCCCTCATACGAGTTCCTTTACTGGTTACGGCCCGGCTTTTGGCTTGTCAGTCCGCCCAAACGGAAGCGTTTCGTGGTAGTGTTGGCCGTGACAGAGTTTTTGTTCAACCCCTCGTTTGTGCCTTGGTTTTTTCCGCAACCGGAGGTGTTTTGGGCCCCCCCACGGGCTGCTTTTTTTTCCGGTTCAATTTTTTTTTACTTCTCCCGGTTCCAGCCCGAGGGGTCGTCCCCCCGTCCGGTTGCGTTCCCCCCAACCCCTCTCCCCCTTCGACCTTTTTTTTGCTGCGAGCCCAGCCCGTTTGCTTTTATGTCCCGTTACACCCAATGTAAATGCTTCTGGTTGTTCTTCTCCGCCCTCGTTTTACGTGGTTCGGCAAGTTTTCTTGTGGTTTTTTTTCCCCCATGGACTTTTCCAGCTCCCCCCTCCGTCGCTCTTAGTATTTTGGCCCGTTTTCCGCGTTGGTAGTTTTGGTTGGACGCGTGTTTAATAAGATGTAGGCTGGCGCGCGCTTTTCTTTTGCAGTTCCATGTTTGCCCCCGAGCGTTTTCCCACAAGGTGGCGTGTCTTCGGCCTGTTCCTTTCTCATGGCTTTTTCTTTTTTTTTCGCGACATATTGTTGTTAAGGTCCCCTGCTTTTCACCCATTTTTCTCAAACCGGTCGGTGCAGCAGGACATTTTTTTGTAGGCTTTTGACTTTTGATTTTGATGAAATGTCTTTATTCGGAAGGGTGGTTTCCCCCTCCCTTTTTTTCTTTTTGACTTAATGGGTCTGTCCTCGACCCTTTTGCTTAAGGGCTGGTTTTTTTCATGGTCTTACGGGCCCCTTTTTCTTCGCCTCCTTCTTGGGGCATATCTGGTCGGTGTTCATGTTGAGCGCTTTTTTATCTACCGTTAGCCAAGCGGAACTTCGCCCTTCCCCCGCACACGCTTGTTTTCTTTTTCATGTTTTGGTTGTCCTGTCCCCGAGAATCTTTCTTGCCCCCTGGTTTGAGCAGTTGTTGCCGTTTGCCCCCCTTCGCCCACCCCCAACCCCTGTCCCCAACGTCGTTTTGTCCGTCCAGAGCGTTTCCCCTCTCCCTTGGGCGGTTTGCGACCCCTTTGCCTCGTTTGGCCTTGTTGCTTTTTTTTTGCGTTTGTCCCCACATTGGTCGGGTTGTGATCGCTGAGAGGATTTGTCTTCCAGCAAATAGAGACCCTGTGCTTCGCTTTTTCCTTTTCGACTGGTCCGACCATTCCATGGCGGCCCTTCTGGTGTCCGCGTTTGGTCAAGGTTGGGGCAGTGGGTTCGCGGAAACACCCGGCTCAATGGCCGTTTTTCTTTTCGCTTTTTCCCCCCTGTTTGTTCGAGGCGAATTTTTTTTTTCCGAGTGGCATTTGGGCTGCCTTTCCGTCTTTGGAGATTGCCCTGTTTCCACCCCAGATCCCCCCCGTTTTTACTTTGCTTTTTTGGCATTCTTGTCAGCCGCTGCCGGTTTTTTTTTCAGAGAAACCATCGAGCGGAGTTTTTTCCCGGCCATCCGACCCTTACATTTAGTGTTTTTTCCCGGTTCCCATAAGATGATGTTCATGTGGTATGGTCCCCCGCCGCCTCAACAGGTGCCCAATGCTCCCTTCGGCCGAATCTGGTTGGGTTTGGCGTAGTTTTTTTCGAGCCCGGCGCGCCGTCTTTGCTGTCCTTCATCCTGTTTCACGTTTTCACTGTCAAGACAACTGTTGCTTTGGCCCCTCTGCTCGTCCGCGGCGCCCCATGTTTCCTGGCTGTGTTGTTTTTTCTTCTGCGAAGATCCTTGGAGGAACTTTTCGGCAACACCCAGTGTGCCCCCCCTATTTCTCGGTTTTTTTTGCGGCTTAGGCGTTTTCCTTTTTTCGTTTAGTGAGACCCACCGTGGCCGTCACGGTGTAATTTTGCTTTTTTTTGGTAATTGCCTTTTTTTTCACATTTTTTTTTCAAGCTCGCCCACGCCCACACCACTTTCCTTGGCGGCCGTTCTGTGCTCGGGTTTTTGACTTTCCCGCCACATTCTTTCCGGGTGGCTTGTTGCTCGTGACTGGCCCCCATGTTTCCATCACAACTTTCAGGTTGTTTTCTTTTCCAAGGCCCCCGTCCTTGCCGTTTTTTTTCCTGGATCCTCAAAACGGTCCTCGTTTTCTTTGGATTCGAATGCAAACCCCCCCTCCACAAGGTCCCCAAATTTGCTCGACGATTTTGTCGCAGGTTTTTTTTTTTTCATTTGCTTTATGTCGTTGTCTTTTTCAATATTGGTCTCTTATGATTTTTTCCATCCACCTTAACCGAACACCTCTTCATTTTACGGTGAACCCAGGTTTTTGACTCCATTTCCCAATAGTCTCTGGGGAAAACCCTCCAGTACCAACACCCATATTCAACACTCTTGAACCAAAGGGGAGGTCGCGGGTCTTTGGTCATGTTTTTTTTGAAAGTTTTTGTCAGTGCGGACTTTTGTCTCTTTGATTTTTTAACTGTTCGTCCTTCTCCCCTCCTTCAATCTGCGCCGTTCCTAGCCTTTCTCCTCCCGTTTTTGTTTTGTTTGGCTCGGAGAATTCTGACGCCTCGCCATAGTTGAAATTAGTTTTTTTCTCCGGCTGCGCGACGCCCCCTCCCTAGGCGACACTTCTTCTTTCCAACCCGACCTTTCCATGCTCTTTTTTCCGTGCTTTTGTTTGTCTTCGGTTTCCAGTGTTTTTTTTTTTTTTTGGATTGAGAATTTCCACCGTAGTACGTCTTTTCGGTGAAAATTTCAGTATCTTGCGGTCCCCCCCACTTTTTTCTTGGAACCTCCAACCATTCAAAAAACGTTACAATATTTTTTATTTTTTGTTCATTTTCTTCTCAACTCCACGTTCGACTCTCCGGTAGAGTTGATTATCCATTGCTTTGAAGTTTTTTCGGTGCTCTTATTTTTTGTTTGCCATTTTTTTTTTCTCCTGCACCGTCCTGAGGAATTGTTTGACCTGCCGTTTTTCTGGAAAGGCTCCTGGTTTTTTTCGTATGTTTCTTTCTGGTTTTTTTGCTCGTGGTGCGCTTCCCACCCCTCCGCCGGACTTTTGATTCCCTTGTCTCCCGATTTTTGTCGCCGGCCACCTCTCTTTTTTTTCTCTGGGTGCTGTTTCTGACGTTCGTCACGAACTTTTCCTGGCGCAGCGTGAACATTTGCCCGGCCTTTGTTGTTTCGGAATGTTGACGTTTCGCGCTGCCCGGGCGCACCTTTCTCCCTGCGTTTTTTTGCTTTTTTTGCTGGGTCCGTTGTTCCCAAAACCCTACGCTGCCAAGGCACGGGCTCTTGCTATGGTTTACCACTTTTTTGGATGTTTTTTTTTCCTTTGTTCCCCAATTTCCCTCCCCATCCTCTATTGCCCCCGGTTCACCACAAGAAAATTCATCTATAACTGGCCGCTCTTTTGTTCCGCGTGGTCGCAGCGCCCTTGGTAGATGTCTTTCCCCCTCCCCCCGCCCAACCTTTTTTTGACATCTTTTTGCCTTCCCCTTGCGGCCTACCCTTGAATCGGCTGTCGCATGTTTATCGCCCTTATTTTGGAAATCTCCGGCATTGGCGCTTGTTTCCCTTCCCACGTCCCACCCTTTTTTTGACCCCCCCGTCCAATCAGGGTTCCCTTACTTGGCATGGTTTCGTTTTTTCGTGCTAGTTCTGAACACATTTTTTTCGTTAGTGAACAATGTTTTTCCTCTGTGCTTTTTTTTGCTGCGTCCCCCTCCTTTTCCAGCCCCTCCGACACTGGCGGCATTCCTGTTTTAAGGACGCGATTGTTTTCCGCCGCTCTTCGGCGGGGTTTGTTGACCCGTTTTTGTTTTTTTTTGGTCCCTTTTGCAACGGTTTTCCTTGAATGGTAAAGGAATTTGAATTCCTGGTCATTTGCCGCCCACTTTTTGTTGACTTGATAACCAGGTTTCGGATTTCGTTTTTTTCTTTGTTGGGTTGTTGGCTACCCCCCACTTTTTCTCTCCAGAATTTCATCCCCCTTTGCTACGGCACTTTTTGTTTCGCCGCCCACCGGGCCCTGCCCCGATTTTTCCCCTCGTTTGTCGCTTACGTTAACATTTCTTCGTCCTGACGTCTCCCACCGTCCTTACCCCCTGTGCGAACGGACCCTTTTCTTTTTTTTGCATCGTCACGCCGCAGACTCTGTGCTTGGCTCACAACCCTTTTTTCGACTGTTTTAAAATTACTTTGGACGCCAACCCTTCTTTTTCTATGGCTATTCGAGCCGATAGGCCCTCAATTCCCCTGGGCAAAGTAGGCTTTTTTTCCACCCAACTTTTTGTCACTTTTTGTCCTCCTCTATCATCTGACGACGAGGTCCCTCCCTTTTCCTCCCATTTTTTTTTTTTAAAGTCACCTTCCGGTCCGTGCGGTTTACGGCACTAGTACTATCGCGTAGTGAGACTGTTTTTTTCCCAACACTGTCTGTTTTGCACGCTTTGCCTTTTTTCCCCGTTTTGCGCGTTTATTTTTCTGATGACAAAAAACCCCCCTCGCGTCCCCTTTTTGCCTCCGCGACCCCCACGGCGGGCTGTGTTGTTTTTGACCTCCACCCCTGTTCCGCCCCGTGATGCGGGGTTTTTTTTTCCCACGTGACCAACCGGCGGGCCGTCCCCTCCTTGGCTGTTGCGCCCCCTTTTTCCTAAGTCCTTTTTTTGGCTGTTTGTCCTTTTTTGGAAACACAGTCTTTTTCGCGCGCGAATGTCCGCCTTTGTTTTGTGTAATCGAGCTTTGTTGTATATGTTATGTTATTTTTTCACCGGCTTCTTGGAATCCCTACATTTTTTTTTGCGACCTTTCTCCCGAGTTTTTTCCTTCCGATTTTGGTACCAGTATGGAGTTTACTCGGGCTGTCGTGGATCTTGCTTGGTTGGCTGGTTGCTTTTGGAGCCAGTTGTCCCTCATACTCTCCCTGTTGATCCCGCTTGCTCCCCCGCATTTAGTCGTTTGTCGTCTGTTGAACGTGTTCCGTGGTTCCCCCAGTTACTTGTTCTTCCTTTGTGGATGTCCCTCGGCCTTGGGGCGTGTTTCACCACCAACACCGATTTAACAACTTTCTTTCTTTGTTCGTCCCCCAAATTTTTGCAACCCCGCCTGCCCCCTTTTGAGTTTTGCCCGTGAGCTGCTTTTTCCCGATTAATTTACCAGCAGTTTGCTTCCTACGTCCCCCTTCCTTTTTCCTGTCAGTTTCTTTTCCCGTTTACTCTGTGGGGTTGTCGGCTACGTACAAGTTTACCCCCCCCCCGTTGCCTTCCTCCCTTGTTTTGTTTGTTTTAATCCCCGACATATTTTTTCGCCCTACCTCCCCGCTTCTACATAGGTTTATCACACCACATTTGTGAAGCCACATTTTCCCCCCCGAACCTGAGGCGCTGGTGCCCCCTTGCCTTTTTTTTTTTCAGGTAACGACGGAAGTTGGACCGGTTAGCCCGTGTTTTTTTCAAACCCCCCCTCTGTGCGACCTTTTTTGACCAGTTTTTTTTTGCCCCCCTCGGAGTTTGTTGCAGAAACCTTTTTCTCTTTTTTCGTTTTTTTCTTTTTCCGGAGCCCGCTTCACCGCTTCGCATATGTAGTTTTTCGTCAGGTTCGAAAGTTCCCTACACTCTCGTCGTTACCATTTTCCGTTCGCGGACCCCTGTCACACTTTGCCTGCTTTTTCGTCGGTCTTTCGCTTTTTGGCCCACCGTTATGGCGTTTTTTTTGTTAGCTTAAGTCCTTCCCCTATTGACTGGCCTGGCGTCTTGTTTTTTTGTTAAGGTCCCCCTTCTTTCGATCGTCCATGTGACCAGTTCTTCTCTCTTTCTTGCGGACCCTTTACATATCCTCTCATTTTAAGCCCCCCTTTTTTGTTTTTTGTTTTTTTGGGAGACACCTCCGGTCGGGATTTTACCGGCTGCGTTTTTCCGATCGAATATTTATTCCTTTTTCAACCCTCCAATGGATCCGTTTGGACTTCGCCGAGTGTGGCTTTGCTTAAACCCCCGACCCTGATTGTCCCACCAACATGGTTGCCAGCTATCGGCGGCCGTTCCCCCCATTGTTTTCCTTTGTTGTCTGGTGTTATTCCGCTTTGTCGCCTTCTCCCCTTTTGAGTTTGTTTTTGTTTTTTTTCGATACTTTACTCCACCTTTGGTTCCGATGATCCGGCTCGGTCAGTGGCCCCCAATACCTTCGCATTTTCCAGTTTTCCAACCCCCCCGCAATACAACCCCCTTTTCCCGCTTTTTGCCGGCTTGTCGTGTGTGACCCCGCTACGTGTTCTTTTTTTTGCTTGTCCGTCTAATACCTTTCCCCCTCGGTAATCACCGTGACTTTTCTTCTTTTCTTTTTTTCAAAGCATTCACCTTTTTTTCTCCTCCATTCGGTTTCAATTGGTTGCTGGGGCTTTCCCTCTGTGTGAAATCTCTCCCCTAACCCTCGTTGGTGAGGTGGTTTGGCGCCGTTGATTGGATATTCCCTCCCCCAGGGTGAGTTTAAGTTTTTTGCTTTCTGTAAGCCTTTGCCCGGATTTTTTTCCCTCCGACTGAGGGCTTTTTTTCAAACGGGTCTTTCGGATGTCGTTCTTACTTTTTTTTTTTTTTCTTTGTTTGTAACGTCTGGACCGCATCCATTGCTCTTAGTGCACCAAAAAGTTGCCATTGAGTACTGGGCTTCCGTTTTTGGTCCTCTTCTTTCCCCCTCCAACTTCTTGTTCCTGGGTGGTTTTGGTCACCACCGCCATTGATCTCTTGTTTCAAGTTTTTTTTTCCCGGTTGTTATTTTTTTTTAGGGGCTGGTAGTCCCCGCGTTGCTTTCTTTCGCTTAGCTCGGTTTTGTTTTTTGTTTCTGCATTTAAACGTCCCCCGCACATCTTTTCTCCCGACGTTGGGGCTCTGCATGGTAGTTGCACCAGGCCTCGAAGCATCTCGCACTCCCCTGCAGTGGTACATTTTCCTGGGAGGGGGTTCGGGAATCTAGTTCTCTATCCCCGCCCGCCTTTGTCGTTATGCCTTTTCGGTTCCGGGCCGACCTTACCTTTCACTGAACAGACAGAAGCAGTGAGTTGAGTTTCCGTCCGATCCTTTTTTCCCCCCCGTAGTGTTGATGCCGCACCATGTTGGCCCGGCAATTAATCCCTTTGCGACTTTTGCTTTGTTCCTCAAAGGAGTTGGTCATTGCTCTTTCCCTTTGTGCTCATCCACGCGGCTGCCTCAACCCTTTGCGGGCGTTTTTTTTTTTTTTTCAACCCGATCCACTGAAACCGGTGTTATGGTTCTTCATATGGTGCTCCCCGACCGACAGCCGTTTTTGTTTTTTGGTTTTCGCGGCTCCGGCATCCCCCCCGCTGGTCTTGGTTTTTTTCAGTCAGAACCGCTTCACGGCGGATTGGTGCTGCAAGTTGCTTTTTTTTTTCAACCGGACCAGTCTGGTTGCCCCTGGTCACTTTTCTTGTTGATCGTCGCGATTGCTTTCCGCGTCTTCTTTGAGCGGCGTGTTTTTAAATAGTTTCATTTTGGTTTAGCCAGAAGGCAGCCTTATCATTCGGTCTGTTTCCGCAGCCTTTTTTCCTTCCCCTTTCTTGGGCGGTGGTATATGAGCGGCTCCGGATTTCTCATTGTTGGCAGTTTTCGTGGGTGGGGGGGGGGTTGTGGGGGGGGTGGGGTGTTTTTGGGGGGGGGGGTCCGGGTGCGCGGGGTGGCTGGTGGGTGGGGGGGCGGGATGGGGTGGCGGGGCGGGGGGGGTGGGTGGGGCTTTGGGGTTCGTGCGTCTGTGGGGGGGTGTGGGGGTGTGGGGTGGGTCGCGGGGCGGGGGGTTGCCCTTTTGGGGGGGCGGGGTGTGGGGGGGGGTCGGTGGGTGGTTGCGGCTTTGGGTTGTGTGGGGGGCGGCTGTCGGCTGTGGGTGGGGTTGGGGGGGGGCCTGTGGTGGGGGCGGGCCCCCCCGGGGGGTGTGCGCCTGGTGGGGGGGGGTGGTTGGTGGGGGGGTGTTTGGGGTTGGGCGGTGGGGGGGGTTTGGTGTGGCGGGGTGGTGAGTGGGGGTGGGGACAAACACAAAACATACCATATACAAAAACACAAACACAACAACAACAAACACTACAAAACACCCCAAAAAAAAAAAAAAACTGGTTTTTTGGGGGGTTGTGTTTTCTTGTTGTTGGTGCTGGTGGTTGTTGTTGTGTTTTTTGTTTTTTTTTTGTTTTTTTTTTTTTTGTTTTTTTCCCCAAAGTTTGTTTTCGCACCCTTTGTGCAGCTAGTTCTGTCGGGTTTTCCTGCTTGAACCACTGTCCAGTCGTGTTTTTGCCCGTTTTTTTCTGGGTCGCCATTTCCCCTTCGTACGGAAGGGCCCGTTGTTCCTTCTATCACGTCGGATCCTTCCTTGCTTTTCATTTTTTTTTTTTTCACGCCAGTTGTTTCCCTGCTACGGTTTTGAGTTGCATAAAGCGTCGGATTTGAATTTGTTTGGAGTGCGTTTAGGGTGTGTTCCCCCTTCAATTTCCCCCCCCCCAGCGGACGCTTTTTTCCCTTTTGCACTTTGAACCTTGTCCTTTTCCGGTCGTTCTTTTTTTGTCGTGCGGCAGGACTTTGCTTTAAGTTTTTCTTTGTCTGTTCCAGGCCATTTTTTGGGACGGAGCCCCCCCCCCAAAAAATGCCACTTTTTGTCCGGGTTTTTTGAGTCGGACGCTTTTTCGCTTTGGCGGAACAGGTCCCAAATTGTTTTCATTGTTGTCTTTTGTTTCCTTTTTGTCCCTAGGAGGGTAGTGATTTTTTTGTTGTTCGGGACTGCTGCTCAGAAGACCAGCATTTCTTGGCAGACATGTTTGACATGCGCCGGCCCTTCCTCTTTTTCAAAGGATTTTTGGACGGTCGTGGTTTTAAATTGTCAGGGTTCTCTTTTGCAAAAACTTTTGACTGGTTGTGTTTTTGTTTTCGTCCCCCCAGTACTTTGCGGGAAATGGATGCCCCTCCCGATAGTGAATTTTGGCCTTCTTTGTCTAGCAATTTGGAAGGTTTACCCCTATCCCCAGTAGTGGAACTGCAAGTCACCCGGGTTATTTTTTGTTGGGCCGTTTTTTCCCTTTAAGGTTCCAGTGCGTTTCCGTTTCCATTAACACTACGGAACATGGAATCCTTTTACCTTTTGTATAAGATGCGTTGGTTTTTAAACGTCGTCCCCCCCATCCCTTTCCCGTATTCCTATCTATTGGGGGTGGGATGAGTTCCGTATTTTTTTGCTCACTTCCAAAACTGCTGCGCGCTTTGTTTCCTTTTTGAAGGAAGCGCGTGCTTCCTCTTTTCCCTTCACGACAGTGAGCAGCCCATTTTTTTTTTTTGCGATCTTTTCTCTAGTTTTGATTTCCTTGCGAATATGGCGGGCAAACCAGGTTCCCCCGATATTGTGGCCTTTCTCTGGTCCGCCGTTGTGAGTTTTCCTCGACGCTTTTATTCCCGGAGTGGAGTCCTTAGGGGCCACCACTTTTTTCCAAAACCGCGTCTCATTTTGAATCCCCTTTTCGGGTTATGAAGTTCGGCAGGCCGGGAGCCCCAGACATACTGGATTCCTTTGATTTTGCGCGTTTGGGTGCACCTGTCTGTGCGGTCTTGCCGCGGCCGGTTCTGCCCCTTTCATCATTGAACGATCATTTTTTTTTATTCCCCCACGGCCCACCTTGTCTTGGCTTGGATACCGACTTGTTACTTTTTTTGTCCCTTCCCTTTTCCCAAGCAAACTTGCAAAATGCCCTCAGTTCAGTTTTTTGCACTCTTTCCTTCTTTGCTCGTGTTTCGCAATCATTCTTTTCCCCCTCCACATCCCCAACCTCCCACCCTACCTTTACGCCGTTTGTTTTCCCTCGAGCCAATAGCTGGTGGGGAGGGTCCCTTCCCAACAAATTGTAATTCCCCCCCCACGGCCACTCTTCGGTGGATGTCTGCCGGGTTTTTTTTCAGTTCTCTTGTCCTTTTTTTTTTTTTAAACTCGTTGCAGTCCCTTGCTTTTTTTCCCCGAAATACATTCCCACTGCTCATGGCTTTCTCTCTATTCTCCTCCACTTTGTTTTTGTTTTGATTTCTGCCCTTTCTCTAGTTTGAGTAGTTCGTTTCGCTGCCGCGAGCTTACCGTGAGACCGACCTGAAATTCTCCCTCCTACTCTCCTTGCTTTTTTGTTCGTCGGGGTACGAGCCCGCTATTGTTGCCCTTCGTAACATTTTTTACACCCGTAGTACCTTAGTTTGGTTTTGTGGAAAGGTTCCCTTTCAATCCCCCCAAACTCGTGTGCATATGTTTGAACTTTCCTCACCCCCCCATAATCGTTTAGCATTTTTTTTTGTTTTTTGCCCACAACCCCCCTTTTCTCAGCTGCCGTTTTTTTTTTCTACATCGACTGCCGGGTGTACGTGGGATTGTTGATCGTGTGCTGACCCATTGGGCCGGCTCCCGAACCCAAAGCTCATTTTGCAAGGGTTTTCACTTTCCTGCTTTTCCGGCGGCCTTGTTCCCCCCCTTCCAAACGGTGTTGGCGGTTCATGGTTTCCTGGAGGGTGGCCCCTTGGCGTGTGGCCGCCCTCCCCTACCTATCGCCCGAAATAACTGTTGCACTCTTAGAAAGTGGTTGCGCCGCGGGGCCTGGTTCCCATAGGTGCTTTTTTTGCTTGGTCCTCTTCACCCCATGTCTTTACCTCTTGATGCCGGGCCGTCTTTCTCACGTTGTCCTTCTTTGACTCCTGTGTTGCTATTTGCCCCCTTTGCGGGACTGGGCCGCCGTCTTTTCTGAGCCCCAAAACGTCCCCTCCCCGTGCCCCTGCTTCCTCTATTATACACGGGGCTGTAGGTGGCGCCGTTCCCATGTATTTTTTTGTCCACCAACAGCATACTGTGGTTTTTTTTCCCTAATCTTCATGGAGAGGCCCCCGGGCTCGCCTCTCTTTTTTTGCGCGGTTTCTTTTGTCTTTGCCCCCCCCCAGACCTTGAAACCCGGGTATTTATTGGTGTTCCTTTATTTTGTCCCGGCGTTTTCCTTTGCAGTCCACTTCGTGCTTTTCAGTTTGTCATAGGTCTTTGCCTTTTTCTTTCTGCAGCTTGAACGCGGCTAACGTCCCCCATTACCAACGCGGGCATCCTCCTCACTTTCCTTTTTTCTGTTTTGTCAGTCTTTCCCCCTGGTTTCTCGTGCAAGGTTTGCAATTTTTTTTTTCGGCTGTTGGCCAGCAGGCTCCCTCGCCCCCCAAACTGCTTTTGTCCGTCAGCGACCAACGTTCTTGGCATGTTTGTACGCGGCCGTTTGGCGCTTCGCGACTTTGGAAGGGAACTCGTTCTTTTTTGGTTTTTCCCTCGTTTGAAGGTGTTCCAGAATGTGCCCTTTTTGTCCTAACTTCAGTTGTGCCGTCCCCCCCCCCGGTGCCGAACTGGCAATTCTTTTTTCTTCCTGTTTGATGTGTTAAGTCTACTTTTCTGTGCCCATTCCATCCTCCTCCTTGGCCTCGTCTTCGGAGCGCCCCCGGGCCCTTCCAGAATGAGGCCGTATTTTGTTTTTCCGTTGCTGCGGTCCCTCACAGGCTTCTGACCCCTGGGCGACCGCCCTTCGCGGTCAGTTCAATTCCGCAACGTCGTTTTTTTCTCTTGCTGTCTTCTCCCCTTTGGGTCCCTGTGAATGCTTGGTTTTTTTTTTCCCCCTGCCCTTACCCCCACTTTTTTTGGTCGACTCCGCTCCGTATCCTCCCCATGTTCCCCTCCTTTGCGGCCTCTGGGCGGTTTCACCCGGGCTTTTCCAAATTCCGTCACAGCGGCGCGTTGATCTATTCTTAACCGCTCCCCTCCCCACCCAACCGCTCTCTTTTTTTTTTTTTTTTTGTCGATCGACGTTTTTGATCCTGTCTGTATTTCCACCGCTGTTTGTTTTTTGCCCTTTTTCGTGTCCCTGCACTGTCCTTTTTTCCAGCTTGTTTTTGCTAACAAAACTCCTGACGCGTCGGAAGCCGCTTACCGCGGCTTTTTTTTGAATCCCACCCCTTTTTTTTTATTTCTTTTTTTTGTTTGACCCTCCAAAAAAAGTCGGGAGTGATTTTTGCCTGAAATTGTCAGTTTTTACTGTTCGGTTTTTCCCCCCTTGGTCTTCCCCCTCGCTTTTTGACGCAAGATGTGGCTTCTCATGGATTTGTGTCTGAATTTATTCCTTCCACTTTCCCCCGCAGATATTCATTTTACTCGTTTGGGAGCTTCTGCCACCTTTTCCACCATTTTTTGCTTCCGCTCTGCCAACATTTCCTCCTGTATCGCTTCTGCGTCTCCGCTTTTTCTGGTGCTCTTTTCTTTTCCTGTCGGAGCCTCGTACATTTGTCAAATGTTCCGCTGATCACCCCACAGAGAGGATCGATGCTCTTTTTTCACCCGTTTCCATCGACCCCCCCCGACCTGGATTTTTTTTTGTTTTTTGTGCTCCTCTCTTTTTCAACTTGGCCTTTGGGTAAAAACCACATTACCCGACAGCTTGTTGGTCTGATACTAAACGAGCACGTATAGCCCTGTGGGTTTTGCATGCCAGCATTTTAGTTTCCCGGTCCTCTACTTACGGCTTTTTTTTTTTTTCTCATGACTACCCCTTTCCGGGGACAGTCCGGGATCTTTATTTCTTTTTTTTTTTTTTTTTTTTTTTTTTTTTTTTTTTTTTTTTTTTTTTTTTTTTTTACGTTTTTTCTCTGGTGCTTGCTGAGGCCCCAGAGACTTTGGCCCCCCGGTCCTCCCCCTTTTAGGTTTTTTTTTTTCCTTCTTATGGAACTTGGGCGGAACTCCATTTGTTATAGTGATCACCACATCTTTTCCTCCCTCCCCCTTTTGGACCCAGTTACACTTTTTATGCGCTGAAGTTTGAGGGCACCAGGTTTTTTCGTTGCATCACTTTAGTTTTTCTCCTGTTTTCTTTTCCGTACTCTTGCCAACCCCCCCACTTTTCGTTTTTTTTGACACCGGTGGTTTTCCCCCTGCTTGCCCCCCCTTTGATGGTGAGATTATTCGGTTTTATGACAGTGAGTTCTTGCTTCTTCTTTGTTTTCTCTACAGATCTTTTTTTCCTTTTACTTTTTTTTCTGTCCGAAATTTTCATTCGTTTTTCCCCTCTCTTCTCCCGCTCGGTCGCGGACCCTTACCCCCCTGGACTGATTGGTGACGGCTTTTTTTGACGGTCTTTTCCCGGACCCCCATTCTTCATTGCGTTTTTTTTCCTTGTCAGCATCCTCATCTTTCCGAAGGTTCCTTCGTTTTTTTTTCGGTGGTAGGGCCCTTTGTCCCTCCCCGCCAGCTTGTTCGATCGCCTGGCTGCCTCTCTATCTCCTCCCTTTTTTTGTTTGTTTTAGATGCATCACGTCCGTTCGCCCTTTCTACCGGCTTATTGACGACGTTTAGAGTTCTTTCTTCAACACATACCGTCAGGCCTTTATCGGGGTTTTTTTTTTTATTCCCAAGCTACCCCCACTTTTCCCCATAGGAACTTGGTTGGCCTCGTCCACGTTTTTGTCGTCCTTTTCCTTTTGTAGGGGTCGCGAGTCTTTCTCTTTCGAGGTTGCCTCTGAGCCCTTCATCCCGTTTCCGGTTTACCCCCAACTTTTATCGGGAAAGCGTGAGTTGAGAGTTTTCTTTTTTTTAGGCAAATTCCCCCCTCGTTTTTTCACTTTTCCTTTTCCACCCCCCCCGCCCTTGTTTTCTCCGCGCTGTTTGCCTTGCTGGTTCCCCCCCTGGTGGTTTGACTCAGTGGTTGGAACCGGTACTACGGGCGGCCTGCGGTCCTACCCCCTTGTGTTTTTTTCTCGACCCTGACTTACAAGTTTTTTTTTTCCATGTTCTTTTTCCAACCTTGGTTTTGGGCCCCCCGATGTAGTGAACTCCGATTAGCCGCACTTTGTTGAGTCCGTTCCGGTGTAGGTCACTTTTATGGCTATACGACCCCTAAACCAATTTTTTTGATTTTCGGGTTTTTTTCTCTTTGTTTGCCTCCCACTTTTTGCCCGACCAGAGGATAGGTTCCCTCCGATATTCCCCTGACACCCACTTTTGGGCCTGTGATCGTGTTGACGTATGAACTCCCTGATGCCCCTGTTTCTTAAGTATTGGACCGAAGACCCCCATTTCCCCTGGCCACCCGGGGTTTTGATAATGGGGATCCTTTTGATCTTTTAAACGACAAATTTTTCCTTTTTTTTTGGGGTTTGCACCCCCCCCCTCCCCTTTTTGATTTTTTTTCTTTTTTTTTTTTTTTTTTTTTTTTTTTTTTTTCATTTTGTGTATCCTTCCCGTGGCCGCCCCGTTCCCTTTTTTTCGGCTTCTCCCCCTCGATTCCTTGCTGAGCCCCGCGGTGGGTTTTTTCTGTGCCACCAACAGCCGTTCACTTATCTCTTTGCTACATCACCTTTTTTTTTTTCTTTCCTTCTGCACCCCCCAGGGCCGCCGAGTTCAATTCGCATTTTTGTTTGCGTGAACCTTTTGGACCCCTTCCACCCTGGAGTTTGTTCGGCTCACGGCATAGTGCCACTCGATGCCTTTCCCGCGCCCTTGTGTTGTGCGGACCTTGGTTTTTCCCCTTCCTGGTGACGAAGCGGCTTGATCCCTCATTCTCGGGCCTTTGATGTTGGCCCGTCCCACATGGTTGTTTGTCGTCCACATTCAACAAAACATGGGTTGCGCTCTTGGTTAGCAGGTTGCTTTCCGGGACTTGACAAGGGTCTCGTCCGCGGTTGCGTTCCAGCCGTTTCTTTCACCACCACTTTTCTCCCACGTTAAGGGTTTTATAGTTTTTTCTAAGTTGCACATGCCGTTCGGTCTTTTCCGGAGACCCCCATGACCCCGGCGCTTGTGTGTTGTTTTTTTTTTACCCCTCAGCCCGCTACCTTAGATGTTGGGCGGGCCCCAAGCGATGGTGGCACCTCCATTACCCCCCCTCGCGGAACCTGAGATCTCGTTCGAGGGGGGCTTTTTGTTGTGACGCCGCGTAGTTGTGTTGTCCCTGTTTGTAAATAGATTTTTATTTTTTTTTTCTGCGCGCGTGTTTTAAATTTTTTGGAAGTTTTCCCCCCCTTTTTCCGTTTGTTGTGTGACCGAAGCCTTTTTTGAATGGTTTTTTTTTTCTTCGCTGGATCTTTCTTGCCTGGGATTATAGCCGAATGGACCTCTTTGGCGGACGTGTCTTTTTTTCCCCATTGCGTTTTCGAAAAAAACTTTCTCCCCCCTCTTGTCCAAGAAAGGTCGTGCGTTTGTAGTTGGGATTTATGTCCTTGTTTTTGTGAACTTGTCCTGTTTGTGTCCTTATTGTGTGGGTTTGACAGGTTCATTTTAGACGATTGACGTGTTTTTCTCCCCTCGGCCCCATTGCCCGGCGGGACCTGGTTCGGCCGTTGGCTGGCTGCCTTGGTATGGCTCGTCGAGCGTATGGAATTTTGGAGTTCCTCTTTTGTAGCCCAGGAGTTCCAATTTCTTAACCACCCTTGCCGGCAGCACCTTGGCGTTTTTTAGGCTTTTTTGGTGGTCTTCTCTTATAGCTTTCTGTCTTCGCATCCGTGTTTTCTGCCACCCCCAAACCCTGCCCCCCGTTTTTTTCCGTTTTTTTTTATTGCGTTCTCGTTTTTGGCTGTTTTCTCATGTTCCACCCATGCGGCCGTTTTTTTTCCTTTTTTTGTTTTTTTTTTTTACCCAACCGTGAGGTGCAGGTTTTCTTTCTTCGCTTGCTCTCTACACATAGGATTCACCATCCATTTTCTCCCCCTAGAAGTCGAACTGCCGTCTGCCAATTGCTTGCAACGGGCTCCGCCGGTTGTGTACAGTGCCGTTGTTTGGACTCTTTTTTTTGCGCGGTACGCGACCCTGCGCGTTCCAATCGGGCGGACGGGCGTTTTTTCAGTACGAATATCCTTGAGGGCCCCGTGGTAAGGAATTTCCCCCCCGAAACCCCATACAGTCTTTTTTTAGGCCAGATTCTTGTTTTGTTAAGTTGCTGACTCGGTTCGAACCCCATGGAGACTTGTCGTGAGCCACTGCCCCCATCGCCACCTGTAACTCCCTTGTGAACCCCCCCTTCCTTCGATCTGTTCAGTCCTTTTTGCAACCCTTGGCTTAGCCCCAAAATAAACCCAGTCCTCTTTCATATCGCCGGATTGGTTTTGTGTTTTCAAGTTATTTTTTTGCTCACCCTTTTACCCAATGCCGTTCTCCTTTACCCCTTGTTTCTTTTTTGAACCCCTTGGGGTTCGCTTGCTTGTTCAATCCACGGCGCCCCTTTCCCCTTGAACGGGGCGGTCCTCAGGCTGAAGTTCCTTTCTTTTTAGATTCGCCCTCCCCCCCCCCCCCAGTGGCTCCCCCACGAATAGGTTTTTTTGGTTTTTTCCCCCGTTGTTCATTTTTTGAGAAATGTTTCCTGTGTTCATTTACTTCTTTTCTGGTATCCTGCTTTGCAACACCTTTTCGTCAACCCCCCTTGTTTAGGAAATGTTCCGCCACACTTTCGTTGTTTCCGGGCGGTCTTTTCCCCAGGCATTGTGGCCCTTCTTTACCCCTTATTTGCGGCTGTGCCTGTTGGCCGGCCCTTCCCAGCCCCCCCTTTTTATCAAGGGACTTTTTCACGGTCCCCCCCCCCCCCGTTTTGGGATTTTGATTTATCATCAAGATCACCCGGATTCTCTCAATCTCCTTGGGTAGAACTTGCCCCCCCCCCCCTTTACCCACGGCAACGCCCGAATGTTCTCCCCTGTTTTCCACTTGGGGCTTTTTTGTTTCCCTATGCGGATTTGTCGCAATATGATGGGCCATCCAATTCCCCTTCCCCCACCATTTATACGGTGTCCCCCCCGTTTCTTTCTGTCCAAAGGGGGCGTTGCTGGACCGGACATCCCACCTTTTGTTACTCCGGCCCAAAAACCCCTTTCAAGTTTTGCCGTTGGTATGGGTAGTTCATTGGCAGTTTTGTCGATTTTTTCTTTTTTTTCCCTTTTTACTTTTTGTCCCCCTGGTTGATCCGATACTTCCCCCCTTCCTTCAATGGCTTCAGATTCTTTTTCTCTCTTTTCCCTCTCCACTGTGTTTTTTTTTTTTTTTTCTTGATTGACTCGACATTTCTCCTAGTTTGACAGTCTTAGTAGCGCTCTTCTTTGGCCAATCCAGGGCGACACTCGCACATCCCAACCCTGAAACCGTCGCCTCCCTTGTTCTCCTTCTTTTGTTTTTCAATTGGGTCCTCCACTTTGCCCGCTCCTGTTCTGCGAAACAATGTCCGTAGTAATGTGTTTTGGCGTTTAATTTGTATTTTTACTCCTATTGCGTACAAACCTACCCTATTTCCCTCCAAACCCCCACCTCAGTTTTTCCAAGCAGCGGAGCCTTTTTTTCGTTAACACCCTCTTACCCCCTTACGATCCGTTTCGCCTTTTTGATTCCCACGCCTGCGGTGGTATTTTTAAGTGTTTTTTCTTTTTGTTTTTGCTGGCCAATGTGCGCCGTTCTCCACCCGTCCATGGCCAGGTGCGCAATTCGGCGTTACCTCTCGGCGGGCCTCACCTGGTTTTTTTTTTTTTGTCCCTTTCTGTACCGCGGTCGTTTTTTTTTGCGAACTGTTTGCCGCCCCTGTCCATTCCAGCCGACGTACCCCGTTTTTTTTCCGGGTCCTAAAGGAGCCGCGACGTTTTCCCCTTCCTTTTTCCGGTTTTTCCTGCGAACTTCGTGCAGGGATTTTTTTTCTTGAGGCCTATTCACCCCGTGACCCGGGGGCTTGCGCCGGCGGGATTTGTGATTTTTTTTGCTTCTCCCCCTCCCCCTCCCGCGCCAAGTTTCAGGGCGTGGTCGTGTTCAAAACCCGCCGCCTTCCCCAAGCCGGATTCTTTGCTTCTTCCCCTTTCTTGGGAGTTGTGGTGGCGCCTGTTTCACCCATGTCCTTTGCACCCAGGCAATGTTTCCCTTTTTCCCCCCAACCCCATTCAGTGCTTCCAGTGTACGGGGCTTCCCTCTTGTGGAGATGCGCAAGGGCGCCCCAATTCTTATTTCCCGTGCAACTATTGAATCTTTTTTCGTGATTCTTCCCCCCCCCCCCACCCCCTGGCTTTCCTTTTTCCTTGCACTTCGTGCTGTTTCCGCACAGGGTTTCCCTTCTTTTGTTTGAAACCCCGACTGGCCTTTTGCGCTTTCTTTTCCCCTCAGCCCCATCACTGTGCTTTTCCCGGTTTGACAGACCGGGCATGCGGCTCAGCGTCCCATGTCTTTTTTACCTGGCCTCTGTTTCTATGGTTTTTTTCCCCCCGCAGGTTTTTACGGTCCTTTTTTCCCCTGACCCTTGCGGACAACCTTCGGGAATGTTCCATGTTCCCGCCCCTCGCCAGGGAGATGGCTCCTTGCGGCCGTTGCACGGACTTTTTTCAGTTTGGGGAGCCCAACGGCTTTCTTCCTGCCCTTACGGAGTATCCGGAGGCTTCCCCTTCCACCTTGTTTTGCTCCCCCCCCCCAACAGGTGCTGCCTGTCTTTTTTTCATTCCGGGCTACAACAACCCTTTTCTCCAGTCCCTTCCATTTCTTTTGTCGGGCCCTTTTCCCCTTCAGCAAACCGGTGGTTTCCTCCTCCGGCGTTCTACTTCCGTTCTTTTTTGTTTGTTGTTCCACTGGCCTTCGTCTCCCCCCATTTGACCTGGTTTTGAGTCCGCCTTTGACCGGACCGTTCCTTTTTTTTCACGGGTCCTGATCATTTTGCTGATCCAAAAATTCGACCGCTGGTGACCCAAATTTCCGTTGCACCACCTTCTTTCCCCTTGTTTTTATGCCTGCCGCCTCCTGACCCCGACCTTTTGTTCTTTGTACCTTTGCTTTTAAGCATTACTATTACAGCGTTCGGCGTCCCCCTTTCCATACTCTTCCCCCCTGGGTTTCGGCACCCCCGTCGACTACGCGGGTTGTTTTTGTGTTCAGACCCGCGTCCCTTCGCGACGTCTTTGCGTTTTTTGTCAACCTTGTTGGCTGCCGGCCTCTTTGCCCCTCGCAACGTTTTCGCTTTCGGCGGGCTGGCTGGAAACCCGGCGTCCTCCCCTTTTACCGGGGAGTCGCGAATCGGCTGTTTTCTGTGGCCTTCTTATCCACCCTGTCGTGAATGGTTTTTTTTTTTTCACGCCACTTGGCAGTTTTGTCTTCCGGTCCATTTGTGCGCACTGGCGCTCCCGTCCCCCCCCCTGCTTGCGGAACCCAGCGTTGCGTCCCCGATTCGACGTTTTCTTGTTGCCCGTGTCCCATCGTGCTTGCCCGATTTTTTCTTCTTCTCAACGCACGTCGGCAGGTTTCTTTTCTCGTCGCCCATCTTTATTGGAACAGCTCCCTCCCTCCCCCCCCTTGGGATCCTGTTTTTTCGAGAGGCTAGCTGGTTTGCTTCCTCCCCCGTTCGAGGCCCCTCGCTCTTTTCACTTTTTCTTTTGTTCGATTTGGGCTTGCGAGGACTGTCTTTGACGCCAAATTTTTTCCCCCATACCGTGGCGGTCCGGGTTCCACTTTGCTTCTAATGTTTTTTTTGGGTTTTGCCCCCAACAATTACCTTTTGGCTATTGGCTTTATTCAGTCCCCCCCCGGCACTGCCCGTCCTTCCCCCCAATGGTCTCTTTTTCTTAGTCTTCCTTTTCCCCTTTCCCTTAAAGAGATTATTTCATTTTTCGTCACGAATTTTTTTTTCCCGTAAGGGGCTTTATCGGCCCTTCCTCCCATTTTCTACCGGTGTTCCTTAGGGTCCCCCTCTCCGCACAGTGCTTACCCCCTGTTTGTGAAGTTGGTCCTTACCGAATCCCTTGTTTCCAGTGATCAACGACCTCTCCGGCTTTGCTTCCATTCCCTGGTGTGATTACCAACCACGGAAGGGCCCCAATCCACCCCAGAAACAAATTTTTTTTGATGCTTTGCTTCCTGATTTCGGAGCCCCATGCTGCCCTTTTTTCCCCTTTCTGCAAGGGGCTCGAGCTTTTTCCCCCCCAACCCACAGGTAGGTTCAGTGACCCCCCCTTTTTCCCCCCTGCTCCCGCACTTTTGTGGGATGTTTGGTTCTTTTCTGCTTTCTTTGCCTTTAGTTTCTCACCATCCTTTTCCCAGTCTTCATTGGGTTTTCGGTACTTTCCGCCCAACTCCTCCTCCCCACTTCTCGTTCAATTGCGCAGTCGCGACCCCCAATTGCCTCTTTTTTTTTCCCGGCGGTTTTTTCGTCCCCTTGTGCCCCCCTTTTCTTAATGGGCGTTTGTTTTTTTGTTTCCCCTGCTGAGGATCCTCATCCTCGAGCGTACAGCCTGTTTTTAGGGCGGACTCCCTTATTCGTTTTCCAGGTTTAGCCCTGGCGCTTCTTTTTTGACTTTGCGTTGTTTATTCTTCCTTCTAATCCTCCTCGTGTTTGTTGTTTTTCTGCTCTCTCACGCTTTTTGGCCTCACTCTACCGGTCCTCGTTTGTTACGATCGACCTGTCTCGCCCCCCTTCCTTCCCAAGATTGCATTCTTTTCTTGGGAGATTTTTTTCTTATTTTATCTGGTCTATCCGACTATCCATCCCACCCCATCTTGACCCCTGTTCTTTTTTTTAGTTCACGCCCCTTTTCCCCCTTGCCTTGCCAAATTTGTTTTGTGGTGCTCGGCGCTGGTTCTTCCCCTGTCTTATTTTTGAGCGATGCTCGATCCGACGACCCCCAGATCTTGGCCTGATCTGCTCTTCCTTTTTTTTTGTAAGGCAAGTTCCGAAACGGTCGATTCAAAACCTGCCCCAACCCCCTGGTTATCGCCTTTTCTTCCCTGTGGGTTACAATGGCCCCCGACTCAGGTGTTGACCTCAACTAACACCTTCCCATCCGGTCCTTTGTTTTCCGCTTTTTTCCTTCTGAATTCCCAGCGCTCACAGTTGGGGTCCCCTCTTTTGTTCTTCACAATCCTTCTTTATTTTCTTTTTTCAAGTGCGTTGTCGTGATTTTTTTCGTCATTTGGTTGCCCATATGACCCTAGCCCCCCCCCCTGGGTGATTTTTTAATCAGTTTTTTATTTCTTCTTCCCTGTTCCGTGCCAGTTCTATGATTGAATCCCGCCTGGACTTTTTCCGGGGGTTTCCCTTCCCTTTCACAGACAGATTTTTCCTTTCCATTTATGAGCTTCAACTTTTTTTGGTTTGTGACAACCCCTTGCGCGGGAGTTCACTTGTGTCTTGTTTGTTTTTTCCCCGATCCCCCAATTCCTGTTTTTTTTTGTTGGCAACACTCCCCCCTCTATTTATACGTGGTTCCCATGGTTGTAGTTTTTGGCTTTTTGTCGGTCTTTTTCCCCTTCCTTCTCTTTTCGCGGTCGTTTGTTCCCGTGGGTGCGCATCTGTCCCCCTTTTTACCCTCATATGGCTTCTCCCTTTTTTTTCCTAATGCACAGCCTGCGGTCTCCCCCTCTTCGTGTTTCAAGCCCCGCACCATGGGACTTCTTTAGTTTGAGTTTTTGGTCGTTCCCCATCCCCTCTTTTCCCTCGATGCGTCCCTCCCTCCCCCTTCTTAGATCTTCGACTCCAGTGTAGTTTCTTCCCTCCGTTGATAGGCCATTTTTGATGCTTCCTTCCCCTCGGGTTTCTCCTCCCCCACCACCATCGTCTTCTTTGCCCCCCGGCGGCGTTTCAGCCCTAGTGGAACATTCCCGTCAACAGGGCTTTGCTCTGTCCGCTTGCTGACCCGCGTTTCTTTTCCAAAACCGCAGTTTACACTTTTTGCCCCCAGGTGGTTTTGGTTATAGATTACGAAGTCGTTCGTCCTTCTCCGTGCCCTTCCCTAATTTACTGGGGGCTGTTGGGTTTTTTTTTCCGCGCCTACCGACCCTTCTTCCTTGGCCGTTACACCTGTGCTTTGCGTAACAGTACCTTTTTTTCAGGAGTGCCCACTTTCCTTTTCGTCTCTTCTTTCTTTTTTTTTTTCCATCTTTTCCCCCTCGTTAGGAGGGCACACCAGCGTTGTTACAGACCTTCGTTTCCTTTCCGCTTCTGTAACATTTTTCTTTTCCGTTTCCCTTCCTTTGGCATGCCACCGTTTTTTTTTTTGCTCCCTCCCCGTGGATCGAGTTCACCGGATATGCCGTCTTGCCCCCATTTTTTTTCCTGGCCGTGAACCCAGCCCTTTTTTCACCTGTTCTCCCGCAGCAGAAGGTTCTTCTTCTACTTTTGCTGTTTAATGTACTTCTGTCCCTTTCTTTATGTCTCCTTTTCCTTTATACTAATCGGATTTTCTTTTCCCTCTCCCCCGGACTCCATTTCTATCTTGGGCTTTTTGCCTTGACGTGCCCCTTTGGGAGGACCCTTTCCCCTTCCCCGAGTCCTTCCGTGTCTTCTTGTCCTTTGAATTTGCGTGGCATTCTTCTTTTTAGCTCCTTCTCGTTTCGGAATGCCCTTCCCGCTTCTTCAGTGCCTTCTTCCCTTTTGGCGGTGTTTTGGTGCGGTTCCCCTTTCCCTGTGGCCGTTGCAATTTCCCCCCGTTTTCCGGGCGCCCCCCCACCACACCCTTTCCACTCCTTTCTCTTGTTTTCTTGAGTCAATTCGGGCGATAGTGGTCAGCGTCCGTTTTTGTCGTTTTTCCCCTTTTTCCCCCGAATTTTGACATTTATTTTCTACCTTACGTCTTGTTGCGCAAGCACAGAACGTCCCTGTGCCTTTTTCTCCTGAGAATTTCGACTCGTCCGCCACTTTCCCCCCTTTTTCTCCTTTGAATCCGCGGTGTTCCCTTTGGTTGATGTATGGAGATTTTCCCACACCCAACAGCTGCTCTTAACACTTTGGCGCTTCGTTCCACTCTTTGGGTTTCAATTTCTGTGCAGAACGTCTCCCCCTTGTGAAGGCGTTCGTTTGAGTTCTTTCCCGACCACCAGATCCTAGTTTCTTTTTTTTTCAGTAGCTCCGGGTTCCGTGGATCTAAGTGCCCCCATCTTCGTGCGAAAAACAACACAACCCCAAAAGAAACTACACAAAATAGCAAGGCCACAAACAATAACAAACACCAAAAAAGAATACACCCTGACCACAAACAAACAAACCATTAAACATCACAAAACCAACCCAAAAAAAAAAAACTAACCATCCAAAAACCCCTTTAAATCAACAAACAACAAAAATCCAACACCCAACAACAAAACCAAATAAAAAAAAAAAAACAACCCCCACAAACCCCACCAAAACCAAAACAAACAAACCCAAAACACCAAAAGCAACCCCCCCGCCGTTCCACTTTTTCCATGCTTCCTGTTGTGACCAGGTCCCTATGCTTTTTTTTTCCCTTTCCATGTGGTGGGTTTTTTACGTTCCCCCCCTTTCCACGGCCCGTCCTTAGGGTATTGGGCGTTTTTTTTTTTTTTTTTCCCTTTAGGTTTTTATTAACGTTTTTCCCTCCTCAGCGCTTTTTGTCTTTTCTCGGTTACGCGCTTGTCTGGCTTCAACCCTCCGCTTTTCCCATGTCCCCCCACGGGCCCGGGGTTTCCGCGACAAGTATACCTTTTCCCTCATTTGCACAACCAGTTTTCCCACCCGCTTCCAGGGTGTGTCTCTTTTTCTAGTTTGATTTCGTTCAGCCAACAGTGTCTTTGTGCCTCTTCATTGGGGGGCACACGTTCTCCCCCCTTTTTCGCCTTTCCACCCCTTTAGTTGGCGCAGTTTTTTTTATGAGTTTTTCTTCTTGAGATGTGTCGCCCTTTTTTTTCCGCGGGCCCGGTCCCATTTTTCCCCCTCCCAACTTTCAGGTTTTCGGTGCTCCCCTTTCCCCTAGGGGGTATTTCCCTCCCCGAGACCTTTGTTTTACTCCTCGACTTTGGTTCGACGGCAAGCCCTCCACTGCTGTCTTTCTTCGTACGGTTTTGACCTTTTTCTTTTCTATGCGTTTTGTTCGCAAAGCTGGTCTTTTTTTTTTTTTTTGTTTGTTTTTTTTTTTGGGGAAACCTTTCAAACCCAACCTACTCCCCTACTAGGTTGGCAAACCTTTTTTTTTCCTTTTTTCTCAATAGCGTTTTGTTTTCACCCCCCGGAAGTTCAACCCCTTCCATTCTGGCCAAACCACAACGTGATGTCCTTTTGAGGGACCGCGGACTTTTCTGGGTCCGTTGCGTTGTTCGTAGCTGTGATTTTTTCCTTTCTTCCCTCCCTTTTCACCCCGAATACTTCAACTTATTTTCCTGCATTCCCTTCTTCTCTCTCTCACCGTTTTGGGTTGGTTTTTAGGTAGAGCTTCTCAGGCCATGCAGTCCTAGTTGTCATTCTTTTTTTACTTTCCCGCCGTTGAGCGTAATCCCTGTGCGGCTCCTCGTTCCCCTTGCCCAACCATTTTTCATGCGACTCTTGTTTTCCCCGCTTGCTTGTGGGGTACTTTTTCGTTTTCCCCGCCCTCTTATGCTGAGAAAACCTGTTAACCTCTGTAATGTTCTTTTTTTTGCCCTTCCCCGTTCAGCATAATTTTTCTGTTTTTTCCAACCTTCCCTGTCCCCCAACCTAACCCCCCTTTTCCTACTTCCTCGCGACAATTGTCTTGTTTTTTCCAAAGTCTTGCTTGCGGTCTTCCGGTTTTTTCGTTTATGAATACGCTTTTTCCGGTGGGCCCTGATGCTGGGCCCAAAATGGGCCGGTGCTGCAGCCGTCCCCCCAGTTCCCCCGGTGCTGATCGCGTGGCTTTCTTCCTGACTGCCCCCGGCGGAAATTTTTTTGCTTCTTCGAACTCGGTTTTGCGCGTGTTCCGTCCACTTACTCGCCGGTTTTTTTCCCGTGTTTCTGTGGGGGGGCCGGTTTAAATGAACGTGCTCTTCTTTCCTTAGGTGTGCTCTTTTTGTTTTTTGCGGTTCCTTTCCTCAGGATACCGCTCTCCTCAAAAAACGGCCCGGGCGGTGTGCTTTTTTTTTGTTGCCAAGTTGACGCTCGTGGTAAGGCTCCCCTTTTGCACGTTTTTTTTTGCGAGCTGGGTCTTGTTTGGCAATTTTGCACTCCCTCTTTGATCGCTCTTATACGTTCTTCCTTGGTGTTGAGTTGGCCTTTTTCCCCCCCTTTCGGAAAACCTGCATGGACACTTTTTTGCAACGAATCTTCGCGATGGAGTGTGGTCTCTCCTGCGCTGGTGCGTTTTTGTTGGCCTCTGTACCACCTTTTCCCCCTCCCTTTTTTGCAATTTTTTTTTTTTCTTCTTCTTGTTGTGCGGATTATCCACGTCTTCCGGCCGGTTGCCCCGGTGTTGCTTGTCTGCTCGGGTTAGCATGGGCTTTTTTCACCACCCCCCCCCTTGTCAGGAACCCTTTCTCTTTTCCAGGCCCTTCCCAAATTGTCCCGCGGCATTCGGTTTGCTTTCTTTCCATTCGGCGCGCACCCCTCGTGACCCTTGCTCGTTTTTTTTCCAATTGGCCTTCTTCTCTGTGCTGTGCGCATCAGCTCTGTTGAACACCTTTTCCCCCCTCTTTTCCTCCCCCTCGACAAACGTTCTTGCCTTTGTGCCTGTTCCGCGCTTGCATGCGCGCTCGTTCTCTTTGGGTCGGTACGGGGATTTTTTTTTAATTGGTTGTTTGGTTTTGCGTGGTTTTTTTTGCAACCCTTTGATCGGGTCCCCTGACCCCCGTTTTGATCCGTTGTGCAGGTGCGAGCCCCCCCGCCGGACCTGCGCAACAGTTTTTTTCCGGGGCTTGAGTGGTTGTCCGCTTATCTTGTCTTTTCCACCCTGCGTCCAGCACATTCATCCTGCTCTTCCCCCCTCGTCCGGCGCTGCAGTGGGACTTTCCCTCCGGGCGGTCCGACGGTCCGGGAGCGTTCTTCCCCCCCCGGACTTCTTCTCCACTGAGAGCTGGGGACCGAGACCCCCTGTCTCACGGACAGTCTGGCAATTTTTTTCCCCTTTTTTTCCCGTCTGAGACCTGCTTCTTGAGTGTCTCAAAATGGTTTTTTTTTTTCGCTTTGGGTTTTCTTTCCCCAAATTCACTGTGACGTGTCCCACCTTTTCGTCTCGTGACCTACCGAGCGCATCCTTCTCCCCCCCCCCCGTTGAACCGTGCGGCCAGGCGGGCTTTTTTTTTTCCAGTTCATAACTCCAGTCCACCAGCGGTCTCTCCCGGTTTTTTGACCCCCTACCCTCTATTACACCATTGTTGCGACCCGCTACGCAGGCCGCGGGTCCAGCATATCCTTTTCTTTGACGTGTGCGCTGCAAAACCTTTCTGTTGCCGTGTGAAACGTGCCCTTTGCTGCACCGTTTTTTGTTGAGTGGCGGGCTGCTTTTAAATGTCCTCTTCGGACTCCGCGACCCAACGCTGGTTTTTTTTTTCGGCTTTATGAATCCCCCCCCCCCCCCTGTGAATTGATGGTTCTGTGGTTGTGTGAACAACCCCCCGAACGTTTGCGCGAGTGCGGCGTTGGGCGCGCCCTCAACCTTGTCGAAGTCCGGGACGCTTGTAAACCTTCGCGCGATCTGCGACCGATTGGCGGGCATTTTTGATTGATTGTTTCCGAATGCTCGGCATCCCGGACCCTGTGTAGTTGTTCAGTTTCCTGCTTGGTTTGGTGGCCACCCGTTTTTTCTTTGAACTCGATGCCGACGACCAGGTTCGTTCTCTGTACTGTGTGCGTTCTGCTCGCTTCTGGTGCTCCGTAAGACCCTTTTCTTGGCCCTCGGACTCCTGTGAACTGTCCGATGTCTTTTTTTTCCCCCAACACTGAGCGGGCTTCCGACAGCTCCGTGTTTCCTTTTTTTGACGTTCCCCAGCGACCCCACAGGTCATGAGTTCCCGGGGGGGGCTTGTGCATCCCCCCGCGAATTCCTGTGGGCTTTTGTTGTGGCCACCACCCCTAATTCCCCTGCGCGTGTGCTCGCGCTCCAAACTGCATTCTTATCCGGCGTTTTGCCCATAGTTTTGTTTTTTGCTGTTCTGGCAGGTTTATCTTACGCACTCTTTTTAATGAGTCACCTCACGGTTTTTTTTGACCGGTCCGGGTGCTCATTATTTCCCCCCCTTTTTGAATCTCCGGGGTTTTGCCCCCTGGCACCCAAGCGAAAGCCCCCCCGGGCTACCCAGTCCCTTCTTTGGGGGTCTGGTCTTTCTCTTTTTAGAAGGCAGGTCCCTCCCCTCATTTTTGCTTTCTCCTTGATTTTCCACCATTTTGAGCCCATTTTTCCCGAACTTGATGTTGTGGGACCAGGCTTCGAGCCCCAGGGCGGCACGGGATTCCAGTTTTTTAGTAAGCCGGGTCCCCCCCCCAACCCCGTGTGCCCGTGACCACCGGGCTCACAAACATTCTCGTGATAATTGGGGGCGTGTTGGTTTTGTCTGACGTGCGGGTCTTGCCCTTAGCCGCAAAAGGGATTCGTTTTTCAGTTCGTTGGTCGGTCTTGGGATCCCTTGCAATGTGGTTCAGCTCAAACTCTAGTCGTCCCCTGCGCGTATCTTTTTTTTTTTTATGTTCCCCAATTACTGACTGGTTCACGCTGGGCCCGGTGCGGCCGTTCTTTTGGCACCCCAGGGTTACTCTGGCGTTTTTTCTCCCGTGGATCTCCTCCATTCTCCGATATTCTTACTTAGGTCTTTAGTTTTTTTTTTTGAAGGTCACTCTGCTATTCTTCCCAGCGCCCCACGTTTAGTAATATCCTCACGGCGTTCCTCTCTCTTTTCTTTCCTCTTACAGGTGTTGTTTTTTTTTGATTTGCCGGTCACGCCGTGTAGCGGCTACCTCCTTCTGTCCGCTTTTTTGACTACTCTCCGTTTTTCTTCCGCACCCTCAATGGCACCTAATGTTCGTTCGTATGGCGTGTATTTTATCTCAGCCTTTGTCCCACACCAACTCAACTTTGAAAGGCTTCTGGTTTTGTTCCTACACCGTTAGGGGGCCGTTAACTTTTCCTGCCCAATTTCAGTGTTTTTTTTGGGTTTGGTTCGCTTCACCTTCCATGTCTTGACGATATTTTATGAGAGGCTTTCTCCCCGAGACCCCCACTTCTCCTTTTTTTGTGAAACCTCGTTTTTTTTTTGGGCTTTCCCTTTCCCCCGTCCGTCACTTCTAACAAAAACAAGTATGACTCCAAGTTTTTTTTCTTTGTATCGCTTTTTTTTTTTTTTTGGATTTTCTTCCTGGTAACCGACCTCGGGGGGGGGTGGACGTCTCCATCCCCCTTCCCGGGGACCAGTTTTCCCTAAGTTGAGCCTTTGCCTCAGTACTTCTCGCGGCCCTTTCCCCCTGTTTTCTTGTTAAATTTTTTTCTTCCCTCTGTTTGAATTCTGCTTTCTTTCCCCAGTGAATTTTTTCATCTTTTAGGACTCCTTTGGCCATATGCGACTCTCCCCCCCCTCCAAAAACACTTGGGGCTTTGGCTGATTTTGCTCCAGTGTGGCTTCTCTTTTTGCGTAAGCCTCGTCCCTACACTACGATTTTTGCCTATCCTCCCTCTCCCTGCACGGACCGTCCCCGTTTTTCTCCGTCCTTAAGTGCTTCCGTGGTGAGTACCCCCCGGACCTGCTATGGTAGCCCCCCAAACAGAAGTTTCTCTACGGGTGTTTTGTCTTCGAGGCTTTCTTCCTTTCAAAACTCGTTTCTTGTTTAGGGGTTGGGCCCCCCTCCCTGTTTCCTCTTCGGCAACTTTCTTTTTCTTAAGTCCCCTTTCTTGTGTTTGGCGGTTAACGTACATTCTAGGCCTCGACTGCGAGCTATCTTTTGTGTCTTAGCATCGGGACACCTTTCCCATGTTGGGCTCAGGGTACGGTTGCTTGAAGTTGCTGCCCCTTCCGCTAAGGCATCTAGAAGAGATTCCCCTGCATCTTTATCCATTTTAAAGGCTTGTTTCCCCGGGCCGCAATTTCGATTTTTTCCCCTCTTGATGGGCGGTGACACCCTTTTAGGGTTCGTTGATGTTGCCGGGACCAACAAAACCGAAGAATGAAAAATCAGGCTTGTTTTCTGCCGTCCCAAGTAGGACAACCTCTCTTGATGACTTGGACGGGGGTAGTCCAAACTTTTCCCCACTTGTCGCTGTTTGCCGCAAGCTTCCTTTTGCTCGCAAAAGTTTTAGTTGGTCCGTACGAGTTGTCCCCTCCCTCCGGTTCTTTCCCCACAACACCCTTTTCCCTTAAATTGTCCCTTGTTTTTTATTTAGATTTTCCTCCCCCCCACCTGCTCGGTCTGCTTAAAACTTCATCTGGCGGGTCTTTTGCTTTTCTTTTTCTCCATTCCCCGATAGGCTTCCCTTGTTTTCTTTCCCCTTTTCCTCGTTTCGTGCCACACATGTGACAGTTCCTTCCCCACCTCTTCCTTTCTTTACCCGACTCTTCCTGTCGTGTATGCCCGCGGCCCAGGGTAGGCGTTGTGAGCCGTCTTCATTTATATTAGTTTATTGTAGTCCTATTGTACGGAAAGGTTCAGGTTTTTTCTTCCTCCGGCCGGAATCCAGGTTTAGGGTTTAGTGCGATTCGAGCTTTTTTTCCTGGTGATGGGTCAGTTTTTTTTCTGCCGTGTTTTCAACCCCATTCGGTTTTGTCAACATTGTTGTTTTTTCCCCTGTTTTTCATGGGTTTTCTCCGGGGGGTCAGGACAGTGTTTTCCTCCTTGTGTGTTTCCGATGCTTCCCCTTTGTCTCGGCAGGTCGGCTTTGGTCTCCCCCCCTTTATGTAGTAGAAGCGGACTGTCGCTTTGTCGTTGCCGCTCCTCCCCCGTTTCTCGACGGCTTTGCCCGGGAACTGTTTGGCTTCAGGAAATGGACTGCAGTTTTTGCTTTTTGCGTACTTGTCTGGCTTACCGCCAGTGGTGTAGCTCCAGCTTTTTGAGGATTTCAGCTTCACCTTGACCGGTCCTCCCCCCCCCTCTTGTTTCGCATGTCACGGGCCTGATTGAGGATTCTGCTGACCTTTCAGGGTCTATCCCCTAAGGCTCGTGATACCACCCCCCCCCCACCCTGTTTCCATTTTTTTTTTTTATGACTCGAGCGGTCGCATGAGCTCTACCAGGCACCTGCAGTCGTGTTTTCCTGTGGTTCCGGACACGAGGTTTCTTGGCTTTGGCGGAGCTGCCTCCTTCGCCGAGACTGAAGCCCCCTTGTGCTCTGAGGAATGTTTTCATCCCTCTGCCCGAAGTTCCCTCTTGCCTTCCGACCTTCGATGCCGCGTTTGTGTCTGCCTTGGGCGCGCCAAAATCCTAATGTACCGGCGCGTCAATTTTTCGACCCCTGGGCCAAGCCCCTGTGGACTAGTTTCCCCGGCCGATCAGTCGGTGTGATTAATGCAGACCCAGATTCCCCACGTTTAGTTGGCCCCCCCTCCCAAGTACCGCTTGCTTGGTTCGTTTCTCCTTGCGTCCCCACCTGAGAGTTCCCGAGCCTTGTCAACTGTCCCCCCTGTTTTTTGAATTCTTGTCACCATTTTCATAGATTGTTTGTTTTCCTTTCGTTTGGAACGGGCCTCCCCCCCCATCCACAACATGGCCGTATTCATACTCTCCGGGGTCGCTTGCTTGCCTGCGTACTTTTGTGTCCGGACCCAGCAGCCCGCGGTGCTTTTTTTTCCTGGCGCCGGCAGGCCCAACCCAGCGCGTTTTGAATTCCTAACATCCCCTTCCATTGTCGGGGGCCCTGGTTCCTCTCTTTTCGGTCCAAGTCTCCTTGAACTTCCGCCCAAAACCGCTCCCACCCGATGAGGTTCCTTTCGCGCTTTGAGACCACCCGTTTTTTCCCCCCGGTTTCCGCTTTTTGGCTTAGTCGGCGTCTTTTCACATTTCCACCCCCGCCCATTTCTCCACAATTTGGGTCCCCCGGGCGGCGCGGTTGTTGTCGTTTTCGTTTCCCCTCACATGCGCTGCTGCTCGCGGCCCTTCCCCTGGGCCCTCAACTCGGCTTCATTGCCCTGGCAAGGCGATGGATCATCCCACCTTCCCTTGGTGTGACATTGCGATATCTCCTTGGTCCCTGCCAACAAACCCCAAGTGCCACATCCTACCTTGTTCATGTTTACGTTTTTTTGGTTTCTGCTTTCGCAATTATTTTGTTCACCTTGCCCCCTTCCCACCCCGCACTACCCATTCCCCTTTCCCCTTTTTGAAAACAGGTTCTCGATCCCCCCTTCTGTTTTTGTGCGGCTGAAACCGAGTACCCAAAATCCCGTAACCAAGGCGTCGCTTCCAATTGTTTTTTCCAGTGCTGATGTCTTCCTCTTGATTTTCCTTCTGCGGTGTCAAGCGGCTCCCCAACAATCCCCTCTTGTCGTTCAATGGAGTTTTTTCTTTTCCCCCCCCGTTGTTGTTGTTTGATTTTTCCCTCTCCTTTTTCTGACTTTTCGTTGAAGGTTCCTTTCTCCTCTGCCCCTGACAGTCGTTTCCCCTTCAAGGATTCGGACCATCGCAATGCCCCCAACCTTCCTGCCCATCACGCGACTTCTTTGGTGGTCCCTGTCGGTCCCTCTCCCCGCTATTGGATGTGTTTTGACCACGTTTTACCCCCCCCTTTCATTCCTTTATGTGCCTTTTTCCTTTCCCATCCTTCTTTTTTTGCCTCCCCAACTTCGTCTGGGCCCCTTCCATTCCCCCCCCCCTTTCTAATCATGTTTCATTCTTTCTGTCTTTTTGTGAACAAAGCTGATCCCTGATTACGGGTTTTCTCGTTTCTTTTAGGGGCTGCGGTTTTTGCCGTTTCCTTCACTGTCTTTTTGTTGTGTGCCAAGGTCTTGCCTTTTGCACCGCCCCGTAGGCAGTTTCGTTTCTTTTCGCCTTTTTTGCCGCTGTGTTTGCTTCCTGGGCGAAGAGGTTGGCCCTTTTGCCAGTCCACTCACCTCGCCGACGTCCCTGTGGCGGTTGATTTTCTCCCAATCACGGCGCCTAGTCCTGGGTCCCCTATTCGGTGGTCTCTGTTTTCTAATTCTTTTCTACAGTCTCCTTTTTTTTTTTTTTTTTTTTTTTTCTTGGCGAGACATACGGCCTTACTCCTTGGTTGCCTGGCCGGATTGACTCTTCGGTGGCTTCGCTTCCTTTTACCAGAAGGACTGCTTTTTTGGTCGTGGTCGTACCCCTACGCACGCACAGCGGCAGACCGCTATTCACTTTTTCTGTCGTGGATGTGGCGTTTTCACCCCATTCCCCGATCCTATTGTTTCCCCCCCCTGGTGGCCCTTCATTCTGGAGCTTCCTTGGCTCGCCGCGCTGTGCGTTGGAGGAAGTAGACCATCTCGACTTGCCGTGCCACCCTACTGGACTTTTTTTTTCTGGCATTTTCTCACGGATGGTGGCATCGTGTTGCTGGCATTTTCTCCTTGATTGGCCACGGGCGTTGACGGACTTGGTTTTTCCCCCGACCACGTCCCCTTTTTTTTCACGAGGGCCATTTGTTCTGCGTTTTTATGTGAGTTTAAGTTGACCCTTTTTTTCGAGTTTGCCACATTGATATTGGCTTTGCAGTTTCTCTCCCCCCTGCCTATTTTTTTCCCCTATAAACCCCTGCGGCATGATGCATGTTCGCGCTTACTTCTGAAGCCTTCTTTTCTACGGGGATGAAGTTTTTTTTGGGTGAGTCCGGCTGGATCCTACTGGCCTTTTTTGGTCCTATCCTCGCTCCGTCCCCCCGCCCCGAACCCCTGTGGGTGTGTTCGCGTTCCGGCTCTCCCTTTCTCTACCCCCCCCAACTGCGCTCCCTTACTTTTCTTTTCCCTGTTCGGTTTCTTTTTTTGTCAGGCGCCGACCCCCTTTTGTTTTTGCGTCCTGCCGCCGGCGTTGGTCCTCCTCCGTGGCGGAACTGCGTCCTTGAATACGGCCTTTCTCTCCCCCTGTATCCTCTGCACTGCCCGTCCCGGAACATGCTCCCCTTCCAACGCCTGTCTATGTCTGCTTTGGGTTGATCAAAACTGGTTTTTCCCTTGCTTTGGGAACATCCACTTCGTTCCCCACCTAGTGGGCCTATCGAGCCTGATTTTCCCCCCCTTCTGCCAGTTTTAATCCCTTTTTTTGTTTTGGAACTTGCGGTCCCCGGCCTTTTCCCCCTCGTTTCCAGTAAGCTGCGCGCAGCCCTACCTCTACCTTTGCTCAACCGCCTAACGGCGGCCCTGCGGGTGCAAGCATCAGACGTTTTTCGCGGACGTCTTTCTTTCGTATGGAACTTTCTGTTTCGTCCCCGACCGGCCTTGACCCTTTCCCTTCCCTTTCTGTTTGGCGCTGTTGAAAAAACCCCCGGCTTTTTTTCTCCTTTCGTGAATCTCGGAACGGCTTTTTTTTCGGATTCCTTCTTCCCCACTGTTTCCCCTTGGTAAGTGCTTTTTTTTTTACCTCCACCTTTTTTTCCTGCCTGCGTGGGTCTCGCCTTTCTTACTTAAGGTTTCCGGTGAATGTTGTTCACACCGCGGGGTTCCCCTTCTTTTTTTTTCCTACAATTTCTTTCTCCCCCCGTTTTTGGCGTGCTTTTTTTCTTGGAATCCCCTTCTTTTCTTCCGTTTCTTATTTCCTCCGCCTTTTCGGTTTCTCCCTCTGCGGGACTCTGTCTCCCCCCCCCCCATGCCCTCGGGACCTGTATTTTTTTGTTCCTCTTCTTTGTGTGGCCGGCCTCCCTTATTTTGATGCCATTCGTGTTGATCCTGTTGTTGTCCTGTTCCGATGCTCACGCTTTTGTTTCGTCCGGAATGTTCCCCTGAGTTCCCCAAAGCCTTTTGCCCCGTGTTCCCTTTTTTAATTTTGTGGTTGGGGCCCCCCCCCTCACCTTTTCCTTTTTTTCTTTTAAACTTCCTTCCCCCTTCTCGTCTTTTTTTGCCGGTTCTTT
>Ga0179593_1564292_pt1 | contig 34784 bp, 66 predicted proteins | sample CZODoug2_1_08_16_FD_185931 | JGI IMG/M metagenome (GOLD analysis project Ga0179593, IMG submission 185931) | Vadose zone soil fungal communities from Angelo Coast Range Reserve, California, USA - CZODoug2_1_08_16fungal (PacBio error correction) | ecosystem: Environmental > Terrestrial > Soil >... | reverse complement strand
TCTCAAGCTGCTCTTCTCCAGCCCCTTTCACCCCCTAGTCTTTGTGTTTCCCTGCCCCCAGGACAGAGAGAACGTTCCCTCCAGACCCCTCCTTGTAAGTGTCTTTGCTCCGTTTTCCTGCTCCCCCCCCCCTTTTGTTCTGTTCCCCCCAATCCCCCTTCGAAAAAGGTAGAAGCTTCCTTTCCCCCGCCCCGTCCTCTTGGCGAATTTTTCGTTCTCCGTTTTTTTTTCATCACTTTCCTGCCCCAATCTCGGCGCACGCCCAACGTCTTTCTCCCCCCAATTTTCCCGCCCCCTTCTGTTCGCCGTCCCTGTGGCTCTAATTAAGAATTCAGCCCTGGGAATTCGTTTCTTTCCTGGGAAATATCTTCCCGCCCTCTTTTTTCCTCTATTTTCCCCTCCTCACCGCCCTTTGTTTGGTGTCTTTGAGACCCTTTGTCTATCTTTTTACCTTTCCTCTCTGAAGAAATTCAAATGCTACGCTTTATTGGCGTCCTTGCGCCTTCTCACTTGAGTCTGACCATCATTGATTTTCAGACTTGCTCAAGGAAGGGTTTTGCGTTGCGGCCTTTCTCTTCCTTTTTTTCCCGCCTTTATTCACTTAAAATATTCCCTCGATTTAGTTTTTTTCACGGTTTTTTTGGACCCCGAGCTAAATTGGTTCGTTCTCCGGGGTTTCCCACATTTACTCTGCGTTTTTATTTTTTTTTTTTTTTTTTCTTTTTTCCCTGACTCTCCTGTAGAACTTCGCGGAACTTTGATTTTTGTAGTTTTTCCAGTGGCCCCCTTTCCTCCGGACTTCCAACGACTTAACCCCCCCTAACCTGGCGGTGTGGAAACGCGGTTACTGTTTCAGGAAGATTTGAGCTCTTTGTGGTCTTGTCCAGTCCCTCCCCTGGTCTTTTGGTGGGAGTTTTCCCGAGAAGGTCCTGGAGTCTGTCTCTTTTCCCTGAACTGCGAAAACGATTCCCCCGCGGTGGAAGCCTTGTCAGAGTCTCACTGGGCCCCCCTTTGCTTTATTTCATTTGGATGGGGGACGGATTGTTGGCCTTTTCCTTTTTTTTGGGTTCCCACTGTTCCGCTCAAAGAGTTTTTCGCGAACCCTACCGAACCCCCCCCCCCCCACTTACGATTCCCTGGGCCCTTCCCCATCCGGACTTTCCTTTCCTTTTTTCACTTCCTTGGCCTCGTTTGCCACCCCTTTCCTTTAATCCATCTCTATATCTGACTGCCCAAATCAGGCACTTTTTCCCCACATTTACGTTGTTGTGTCCGGCTTGACCCGATTGACCACAGCCCCCCCTTACACCGGACTCTACCCTTTTTTTTCCTGACCCCTGTCCCTAGCGGGTCCCTGATTAGCTCAAAACTTTTTTTTGCAAACTCTCCTTTGAAAGTTTTTTTTCTCCCTCTTTTTTCGACGTTTTGCTTTTTTCGCGTTCTTTTCTGGCAAGGAATTGTTTTGGTTTCTTTTTCTTCCCCCCAACTTTTTTTTTACGAATCTTCCATTTCCCTTGCTCACATCCCCCCTTTTCCCTTGTCCTTCTGGGTGGGAAAGTTTGCGGGGGTTTCGTGTGTTTCAGAGGCGTTTTTTTTCCAACGATTCGTTATTGTGTGAGCCTCCTCCCTCCCAAACTTTGACACCCCTTCTGATGAAACCGATGCGATTGCTTCTTTCAGCCCCCTTACAATTTTCTTTGTGGCTACCTTTATTTCCCCTTGTTTTTTTTGTGGTGGTAAACCAGCCTTCCTTTTTCCGGCCTTCTCTGTAACAAATTTTCCTTGCGTTTTTTTTTCCTTTCTAGTCCCCCCCACCCCCACCCCCCCCGTTGTCCTCTTATCCCCCCCGTTGCCATTTCCTTGGCAAGACGTTTTTTCGTCCTGTTCTTCTTTTGAAAGGCCTCCCTCTCCCCCCCACGGACCCTACCATTCCCCCTCTCCTGTTCCCCCTTCAAGGGGAAACCACCACTTGGAGGACCCGCAGCTCCTGCCTCTTCTTTTGTCTTGTTTTGGATTTGGACGGTTTTGGGTTTTTGAACCCATCGGCATGGGCTTTTTGGGACTCCCAATTTCCGTTATTTACCTCCCAGGTACTTTTTCCGGGTTGACCCTGAGCCTGGGGTGTTTCCGCAGTGCAGGAGGTCTGGCACTTTCTCGCCCTGACTCCTTCATGCTCCCCAACTCTATCCCCCCCCCAGACTTCAGATTTCAGCCTCAGCCCTTCTTTTCCCTTAGTGTCAAACTTTTCTTTTCTAGTCCCACTTGTCCCTCGGGCATTGATTTTCCGCACACCCGCCTTAAAACAATGTGTTTTATTGTTTTTTCCCCTTTCCTGGCGTTTCCCCTCCCCCTTTTCCCGCATTGGCCCTTCCCGCCGTTTGGTTCTCCAATTCTTTCTGAGCACCCTCCCGTTTTTGTTCCCTTCCTTTTTTGGCGCACGTGCCCAGTGTTGGAACCCCTTTTTGAACGATTTCCTCCCGGAAAGGTTTCGCTTTCGACTCCTTTCCCTTTGAATTTCGGCCTTGGGTTTTTTTTTTCTTAACTTGGTTCTTTCCGTTTCCCGTGGAGTCCCTTTGACGGCATGAACCCCTCCTTTTTAATGGAGATTCGGAAGATGCGATGTTGGAAAACCAACTACAGTGCAGGGCTTCTCTTTTTCTTCCTTTTTCCCTCTTCCCGTAATTTAAAGATTGCAGTTTAAGACGGCGTCCCCCCCCCTCACGGGAAGTCCTCCCACAATTGTCCATTGCACTTGTACTTTCCCCCAATCTAGACAAGCCTTATCTTTAGTACACTTTTTACGCCCCCCTCCCTCAAATTCCCTTGTCATCCCCCCCCAGTCGCGTTGTGTCTCCGTGTTTGAGGGGGGATAACACCGTCCTTCACCCCCCTTCAGGTTTTGAGGTTTTTTTTTTCCCATCGACCCTTCTCTTTTTAGATCTTTTTTCCCGTTCATCTGCCCCCGTTCGGAACCTCAACACGACCTCCTTTTAACAAAGTTTCTTCAGTCTGCACCTTTTTGCCAGACTTCCACCCGTTTCCCCTTGTGCGGCTCACCATCCCACCAAAACCTCACCTTTTTTCCCTGTCCCCCCGATTTTCCTTCCCTTCCTCCAAAGTATTTTCCAGGGCCGCCTCTGTCCCTTTTTGTTCTCCCTCCGAGCAAACAGCAACAGTTTTACCCCCGCGGCCACCCCTTTCCCTCGTCCCGACTCACCATTTTTCTCTTTCATTTGTTGAGTCCCTCTTTTCTTTGGTCCTTTCACCTCTTCGACTTTAATTTCCCCCGCCGGTCTCCGCACTGGTCGCGACCCCCCTGTGGATCTGGGTCTGAACTGTTTCACTCGTTCTGTGCGTTGGTCCCTTTCAGTTTTATTTCAGCCAGGAGACGCCGTGCCCCTTTTTTTGAGCCTGGAATTGTACTTTTTGCGGTTTCCCTTTTTTTTTCTCCCCCCACCTTTTCCCCTGGTAAACCCCCCCCTTTTCGTGTTTTGATTGTTTCGTCCCTCAGAAACGACTAGGCCGAAGGATTGGGTCCCCCTCCCCCCATGCCCCTCTCACCCCTTTGTTTCTTTTTCTTCCGGTGGCAGTCCCCTGCCGGGTCGCAAACAAGGTCTTCGCGAGATCTTTTTTTTCGTGATTGGGGAGAGGCCCCAAACACGGTTTCCCTTTTTTTGTGTTTTTCTATTCTTTCCGAACTTTTCATATTTTTTTTTCTGTTTCGCGGTTTTGTTTTTTTTTTTTTTTTTTTTTTTTGGTTTTGTTTTTTTTTAGTGGTTCTTTTTTGTGTTTTTTTTTTTCTTATTTGTTTCTTTTTTTTTTTTTTTTTGGTTTTTTTGTTTGCTTCCCCCCCCTTTGAGAGTCTTGGATTTTGCTGATCCTTTTTTACAATTTTATTTTCCTTTTGCCTTCCTTCATTGTGGAAAAGATCTTGAATAAGAAGTTAGATTTTTTTTCCAAGTCCTATCCCCCCTTAAGGATTTTGGTCAACGCTTCGGTCTGTACAGCCCTCTTTTTCTCTGATTTTTTTTGCCCGCTCCCCCCCCCGTGGCCCCTCTCCGGTCTAATTTTTTCCCCCTGGTTGCCAAGGGCAACCAAGAACCGGCCCCCCTTACCCTTCTTTTCTCGTAGTCGCAATGCATTCCTTTTTTTTGGCTTTTTTTTTCTTTGAGTCACTTTCTCTGTCTTTCCCTTCAGCTTTGCTCACCATTGCAGTGGTAAAAGAGGGTGAGCCCCCCCCCCCATTAAGACGTTCCTGGTGTGGGATTGGAAGTCCCCCCCCCCTCCCTTTCGCCACGCTTAGTTTCTCCCGGTTTTTCGGGGTTTCCCCCCAAAAGTCGTTTTACCCAACAACCCTTGGCGGTGCGTGTCCCCCCTACTTGACCCTTCCCTGCCTTTCCCAACCTTCGTGTCAAGCAATGTGGACCTCCTTTTTCCCAGCGGGGTTTTCCCTCGTTCGCTGGAGTTTTCATTCCTCTTTTTCGTCTAATTTTTTTTTTGGCGTAGAATAATCTGCTACTTCTTTCCCCTTTCCGCTTTGTAAGTCTTTTTTTTTAAGACTTGTTCAGTTCTTTCTTCCGGTTCCCTTTTCTGGTCCCGTGTAGAAGCTACTTCGCTTTTTTGGATCCTGAGCACACTTTTTTTGGGTTCTCCTCCCCTTTAAAAATTTTTTCCCCTCTTTTTTTTCCCGTAGGTTATGCCTGGATTACTGGCTTTTTTTTTTTCCGGTATCCCTTTTCCGCCTTTTTTGTTTTTTTGTTTTACGCCATTTTTTTTTTGATCTTTGTTCCCTTTGGTTACAAGCCTTTTTTTTGGGGTTGGCCTTCTAGCCTTTCTCCACTTTTTTTTTAACACAAACCTTCGTCTTCCCTAAGCGCTAAGTAGAGCCGGACCCCTGGACTGGTCCCTGAACGCCCGGCCATCTATTTCCGAGTACCTTTCTTTTTCGAGCGTTTCCCAAACCGTTTTTTCCTCGCAAATTACGGTTTCCCACACCCCTTTCCTTCCCCCCCTCCTTCCGTTCTTTTCTTTTTGCAGTTTCCGCATTTTTAAGAGGTTGCTGTAGTTTCTCTTTTCCCATCCCCCCGGAAGTACACCCCCACCTTCCCCTTCCCTGAACGCATTCCTTCCTACAGAGGTGACGACTCCCCACCCCAGTGGTCTTCCCTAATTTTTCCAACTTCTCCATGGCCCTCCCCCAGTTTTCTTTGAGTCCCCCCTGCTTTCCCACAGTTTTTCGAGAAGTTTTTGGGCTTCCCTTTTTTCCCCCTTTTTGCCGATTGGGGCTCCTCTTTTTTACCCCCCAATTTCTGTCCCAGCCCGTTTCCTTTTTTCCTCTTTTGAATGGACCAATGCCTGTTCCCCTGAGACCCTCCTGGTCTGCCCTTCTTTTTTTATAATTTTCCCCTTTTTTGTACCCCTCGGCCTACGTCTTCCCCTAAAATCCTCCTTATGGTCAACATTTTCCATTTTTCCGGCGTCAAACTTGCTGTGTCCCCGTTGCATTACTGGAAAGTCGTGGCTTTCATCTTTATTGTCTTTTTGAATGGATTTCGTTCCGCAGCAAACAGTTCCCCCCCCTTGGAACTTTTTCTTCCCCAACGTTTCTCAACCCGGGAACTCCCCCCCCCCTGCACCCCTGTATAGGGTAGGGTCCCCCCCCTCGCAAGTTTTCTTTTCCCCCCTTTCCAGCATGATTTCCAAATGTCTGCTTTGGTCCGGATCGCTAATAAGCAGTACTGAGAATTTTCCTTAGGTGACTGCCCGAGTCGTTTTTTTTTTTTTTTGTACCTGTCAGTCCCCCCCCTGTTAGTCGTTCTTGTTCCGTCGTCCTCAACAGCGTAGAAATTGAGTTTTTTTTTTTACGTCATTTTGAAGCTTAGACCGAGCCCCTCTTCTGGATTTCCCCATGAAAATGCCGGGGTTGATGTCCGCCCGAATTCTTTCCCTTAGTTTTACTCAGTCTCCTTTTATTTGAAGAGTCTTTTTCTGACGGGTCTTCAGCTCTCCCCCCCTACTATTTTCTTTTTCCAATATATATATTTTACCCCCCCAGTTTTGGTTTCTTTTAGGGATTCCCCGATTTTCGGGTTCTTTCCTGATCATTTCTTGACCCTTCTGCCCCCTTATCTTTTAAACTTTCCCTCCGTCAGCGTCTGAGCCCCCTCCTTTGAAGATTTCTGCGACCATGTCCTTCGTTTTTGCCCCTTTCCTTTGTTCCCACGGGGAGTCCTGTGATTTTTTTTTTCCTCCTTATACGTCACTTTCCCCCCTCCTTATGAAGAACTACAAGGGCTCTTGAGTTCTTCCCTTCTTGGGGGGCTTTTTTTTTTTGGCTTCGGGCCCTCCCTGAGTGGGGAAAATTTTACCCGGCTTTCCTTCTTTGGATCTTTTTTTCGTCAATTGTTCTCAATGACCCCCCTCTGGGCTTTCTTTTCCCGATCCCCTGCAAGTTTTGAGCCTTGGCCTTACTGGCTGCCAAAACGATTTCCCAAAATTGAACACCCGGTGTCTCTGGCCTTCTCACCGCAGAGTGACCTTTTTGAGCCCTCTTTTTCCCCTTCCAGCAACTTTCTGGGACTGTTTTGATTTTCTCCTCCGCACCTCCGTTTTCGGCTTATTTTTATGTGAGGCCTTGATTTTGCGAATCAGGAAAAAAGCCGTGGACTTTCGCTCAGTCTTCCGCCGCTCGACTCCCCACCAATTTGGCAAGGGCCCCCTTTTTGCAGCTCCCTTTTTGCCGGGGGTGCGCCACGATTTTTTTCCGGAACCCTTGGGGAACCTTATTTTGAGCCTCCTTTTTTCCTTATTCACACTGACGGCGCCTTCAAATTCAGTTTTTCGGAACCTCATGACCCTTTTTCTCCACTTCCAATCCGGTTTGTGGAACCATATAAGCCCCTTACTTTGATTCAATCCCAATAAGGGCCCACTTTTTCTTTATCAAACTTCCACTGCGCGTATGGCGGAAAGCTTTTTATGTGAAATGTTCCCACCTTCTCAGTAGGAGGTTTTTTCCCCCCGGAATCGGAGGCGCTTTCCTTTCCCTCTCAACTTTTTTTTTTTGCCCAGCCCCTCCGGCACTCCTGGATTCCGCGGGTTTCGTTTCCAACGAGATCAGACGGTTTTCCTTAATGTTCCCTTACCATTGCGAAACTCCCCCCGTTTGCACTGACCCCCCCCTTTGCGCGTTCAATTCCCCCTTTTTTCCCCCCGGATGCCAAACCTCCAACTTGTCTTCTTGTTTTTGTGTCAGATTAAAATTCCCCTGCACTTGTCCTCCGTACCCAACCCTTCCCCCGGACAGGATCGGTGCTCCCCTTCTTATGTGTTTCCTTAGGACGTTCCCCCCACCCTCCCCCTTTTCTATACTTTTTTTCTTTTTTACCCCTTCATGGCTTTTTTTCATTACGTTCCTTTTTAGCCTTCTTTCTTTTCCCTTTTTTCCAGGATTTTTGCATATCAGGGATTCACCCCAGTCTTGTAATTGAGTGGTCCACCCATTGTTCATCGGTAAGAATCCTCCTTCATTTTTCTGCTTCACAGTGACCTTTCTCTTTCAATTTTTCTCATTCTAAAACTCCTCTTCACCCATTCAAATTTTTTCTGCTCTTTCCCCATAAGGAAACCGCTTTACTGAGTTTGGGGTTCCCCCCAAGTTTGAAGGTTCGTTTGAGCAGTAGCAGGAGTTTTTTTTGCACCCATTCCTTTTGTTGCCTGCTTGTTTAACACCCCCCTCCCATTTCCCCGAACCTTTTTTTCCCCTTTTTTTTTCCGTCCATCCCAGTCCCTGTACATAAGTGTTTTTCTGAGGGTTTGCGGAGCTTTCTCATCCTTCCCCTCTGGATTTCCTCTTTTTTTTATCCAATTTTCGGCCCCCCCCGTTGTTCTCCCCTTCCTTTTCCGAATGAATATTTTCAACCCTTTTTTTTCCACGAAAACTTTTTCTTCCTTTGCTAGGAGTTTGCACCCCTGGGCTTCTTTATTTTACAGCCTCCCCCCCCTTCTTTTTAAGTTATTTTTCTCCAATCTTCCTCTCCCCCTTTTTTCCACTCCTTTTAAGAAGGCCCGTTGACCGTGCTCCCCCCTTTTAATGAACAACCCTCCCGTCTTTTCCCCCTTTGCAGATTCTTTTTACCCTTTTTTCTTGAACCCCCTCCCTTCGGTCAAGGATCTAGAACTTTTTGAAAGCCTCCCTTGCGGCCCTTTCGGTTTTCCTTTTCTCCGAGAATTCCTTTTTCCGTTTCCCCCTGCGGTGATTTGGTGTACTTGGGGCATTACTTTTTCCCCCGACTCCCCTCCCCTTTAAACTTTTTTCCTCCCGTCAGATGCCCCTCTTTCCAACAGCTCCCTCCCCAGATTTTCAGGTCGTGGGTTTCGGCTTCTTTCTTTTTTTTTCATGTTTCTCCCCTTGTCCGCCCCAGTTTTTCTTTGTTTCAATCCCCTTTTCCCCCGTCGTGTCCGCCTTGAGGGGCCCCCTTTCCGAATATTCCCCTGTTTTTTCGTTTTTTTCCCTTCTTGATTTCTTCCCCAATTCACCCCTTGTCCCTCCCCCAATGAATTCTTTTTTTTTCTTTACTAGTTCCCCTTTGGCCCCCCCTCCACCGCCATTTTTAGTGCCTCCCCTTTGGTTTTTCCCCCCCAAAGTCGCGACTTTTTTTTTTGCACCATCTTTTTTATCCTCTTTCGATTTTGCATCTTTCCCTCTTCCCTTCCCCATATTTACAGGTCGAAAAACCCCCCCCCGCCCAAGGCCTTAAGCCGGCACCCTCCTTCGACGACCGGCTACTCCCCCCTTTATCTTTTCTTTTTGCTCGGATTACACTTTCCGTCAATGATTCTCCCTATACTTTTTTTTCCCCTCATTTTCCTTTTCTGCTCCCAACCTTACTTTTTTTAAGCCCCCCTTAAGCTCTGTCCCTTCCCTTCTCCTCCCCTTCCTGTTTTTTTTTTCTCTCTTTTCATTTTCCCTTCTTCCCATTCTACCCTTTTTCATTTTGGTTTGCAAGCTTTTCCAACTGGTTTTTTTTCCTTTTTTGAGAACCCCCCTTTCAGCATCTGGTTTCCCCCCATTCCTTTTCATCCTTTTTTCTTATAAAGTTTTTTTTTTTTCGCGGGAGCCCCCTTCTTTCCAGTTTGTGATTCCCCTCCTCCGCCGCCGTTTTTGAGTCTCGGATTTTCTTTTACGGTAAAACCCGCTAACATGTTCCTTTTTCCCAATTTGGTGTTGAGTGTTTTTTTGGGTTTCCTTTTTGAAATAGTCTGGGACCCCTCCCTTCTTCTTTCCCCCCTTGACCGTTCTTGATTTTTCCCGTTTTTTTTTTCCCACTGATCTTCCCCTCCACAAGAGGTCGGTCTTGCCCCAAGATTCTTTTCAAAGAGGTTTCTGTAGCTTTTCCTCCCTGTTTTTCCCCACTAGTCCCTGCTTCCCATTCCTTCTGTACGTACGTTTTCCCACACAAAAAAAATTTCTTTTGCATGTTGCCTTTTCCACGGACCGTGTGAACTTTTCCCCCCCTTCTTTTTTTTTTTTTTTCCCTTTTAAACAGGACTTTCACCCCCCCCTCACTGGTTGGAAGATTAGGAAAAGTTTCCAATCTTTTTTTTTTTTAAGATCTTTTGGGTTTTTTTTTTTCTCTTGCTGGAAATTCCTTTTTGTCAATGCACCTTTTTTTTCGGGCCTTTCACCATTTCACATTCCCCTTTCTTTCCCCCCAAAGGCATTTCTCTGTTCGCGAACTATTTGCCTGACCCTTTTTCTTAGCTGGTTTCTCCCACGTTGACTTTTCCCCCCTTGGCGCCGGTACTTTTTGCTCCCCACTTCGGTAAAAAGATTCCTTCACAGACCCTTTTCCCCCTGGGTGCTGGTCCCCTGTTTTTCCACTTCCGAAAGGTCTCCCGGCCTTTTTCACCATTCCACTGAAAATAACCCGGCCCGTTTGGTTCGTTTTCGCAACCTTCCCCGGCTTTTCTTTTTTTTTCTTGATCAAGAGCCGGAAGCCTTGTAAATTTTCCCCCATTTTTTCTTTTTTCTGAGTAGTCTTACGATTGCCCCCTTTTCTTTTGCCTTCCCGGCATTCTTTATTCCCTCCCGCCTTGAGAACTACAGTCCGTCCCGGTTTTTACCTTCTCCTTCCAGCCCTTCAAGTCTGGATCCCCTCCTGACGACCGTCAAGACGGTCCTGGTCCTTTACCTCCCCCCCAGAGGTTAGGTGCCCAATTTCTCCTTGTAATTTTCTTGCTTTCTGTGCCAACACCCATTTCGGTTTTTTTTCCCCCTCTAGGCTAACCTTAATTTTTTTGCCCCGACCCGGGTCTTCTTTTTTTTGGCTGAAGTAACCCATTTGTAAAACCCCCCATTCCCGGGTTTTTTTTTAGCCCTTCTTTGGTTCCCTTCCGGGTTTTTTTGAACCCCGACTTCTGTAACTTTTCCCGGAATCCACTTTAACTGTATTGCTTGAAAACTTGGCCCCGTTTCCCGGTTTGTGGTTTTTTTCTTCATACACCACCCCTTCAATATTTGTATCTTCCAAACCCCCCCCCCCCCCAGTCCCAGGTGTGGTCCACCTCCCCAGTAATGTCTCCACCTTTTTCCCGCAGCTTTTCTCCATAGTTTTTTTTCTCAAGCGGAATTTTTTCCAACGTACTGTCCGACTTTTTTGAAGGTGCGTCCCCCCCCCCCCCCCCCCCTACAGTTCGTCCCTTTCATCTTTCGCGCATCACCCCCACCTCTCCCCCCCCAATTTTCCTTTTGGGTCTTTTTTCCCCTTCTTTGGTTCTTCCCGTTTTTTGGAGTTTCCCGCAAAAGCAAGACCCCCCCCCAAAACTTTTTTCCTAACCCCTCTGGCTTTCCTGGTTCTTTCAGACTTCGAAAAAAAAGTTTTGAGCTTTCATCTACTTCCTGTTCCCAAACAGTAGCTCCCAATTGCCGCCCGTTTTCTCCCGTTTCCATCTTCAACAGTGTGCCGGCCTTTTTTTTCTCGTAACAACTGTTTTTTTGGGATTTTGTTTTTTTTTTTCCCTTCGATTATTTTCCCAAGATCTCCCCTCCTTTCCCTGCGCGATTAGAACACTTGCATGCTTTGTTTCCCTCAGTGGTTTTCCGAATGTGGGCACTTCTGCTCTTACTTTTTTCTGGTTTTTTTTACAGACGTCCGACACCATTTTGTTCAAGTCCCCCGTCTCCTCCCAGCCTGAACCCCCCCTAACCGCCTTCCCCTTGTTTTTTTCCCTGTTCCCCCGTTTTTGCCCGATAGGGCTCCTATTCTTCCTTTCTACCCCGGTGTTTGGAACTTTCAGTTACACCTCCCGGTCCTCTGGCCCCCCACCCTCTCACTGGGGCTTTTCTTTTCTGGAACCGTGGTCGTTTTCCTTCTTGCTTTTTTCTTCCTTTAGTTCCCCCCCCCCCCTGGTGAAGACTGATTTGTCTTTTTTGGCTTTTTTGTCTTTTTCTTCCCCTGAGTCCAGTTTGTCCTCCCCCTCCGCACGGCCCCGGTGGGTAGGCCGCTTTCTTCGGGTTAATTTTCGTGGTCGAGCCTCCCTTTCCCCTCGTTTTTGACCCCGTTTCGCTCCAGTGCGGCCCCTTTTTCATTTATTCTTCTGCGCCGAGCTAGCCCCCCTCTTTTTCCCCCCAAGCCATCTTTTCCTTCTCCCCGTCCGGGCTACTTTAGGAACACGTCCGCCCCTAATACTCTTTGCGTTTTTTTGAGCTTCATGTCACGTTTTCTCCCCCCCTTTTTCCGTTCTGACGTTCTGAAACTACCTTCTTCCATTTTTTTTTTCACTCTTTTTGAAGTTTTTTTGACCCTTTCTTTTTTGCTGGTTTTTTCCGGTTTCCTGTTTTCCTCGAATCCCCCCTCGATTGTCTTTTTTTTCTTTTGATGATGCTCCTCCTTTTTAAGAATTTTCTTGCCGGACCGGGTTAAGCCTTTCACTGTTGACGGTGTTTTTTGCCGTCCTTTTTTTCTGGGCGTCGCCACCCAGACTTCCTGCAGTTTTGCTACTTTTTTGGATTTTGGTTGACTTCAACCGACCTTTTTTAAGCTTTCTTCCTCAGGTCTTTTTGGGAACCCGATAGTCCCTTTGACTTTATTTTCTCTTATCCCCTTGCTTTTTCTTTGAGACTGGTTACCTGAGTTTTCCCTGGACTTTGTGATTCCCCCCCAAAGATCTTCTCCCCTGGCCTGTTTTTCCCCCGCGGCTATTGTAAGAAGTCATTATGAAGTCCCTGTTCCGTTTTAATTCTTTTTCATCTTGGTTTTCCATTGTGTCCTATCCTCCTCTGGCACGGCCCTGTTTTTACCCGTCTTTTTTTTCGGGAGTTCTTCCTCTTCCAATGCGTTTTTTTATTTTCTTTTTTTTTCTTTTCTTAAACTTCTTTTTCCCTGTGCAAAAGGTCCTTTCCTCTGCGCAGAGGCCCTTCTCCCTTCTTTTAATTTTTTTTTCCCCGCCAACCCATTCCCCCTGCGCCGACCCTTTCTCCTTTTAAATCACTTTTTTTGATGACCCTTTTGAAACCACTTTACCCTCGCCCCCCCCCTCCCCCGCCTGTTCTTCCAGGTGCTTTTGGTAGTTTTTTTTGGGGCACTGTCTTCGCGGACGCAGCACTGCAAAGTATTTTTTTTTACGCTTTTGTTGTCCCCTGCGGCCGAGCTCTTTCTCGATTCCTTTTGCGTTCCCCCACCCCCTGAAACCTCCTTCGGAGAGGAGTTTCGTTCAAAAGTTTTTCGGCCTTTCTGGGCGGTTACCGGTTCTTTATGTGTTTCCCCAATCAAGATCCCCCTGCTGCGTTGTAACTTTGGTGATACTTTCTTCTGTTCTTTGTCCCCTTGTGTCACTTTAGGTGGTATTTCTTTTCCGTCTCCTGTGACTGTGTCATTTCCCTCTCCGATTTCCCCCCTTAAACTTTCCCCTGCAGCTCGGGAATGTTGCTTGGCGATTTCTTCCTCCCCGGACCTTTTTCCCTTTTTGAATTTTTACCTTTCCCCCAGTGGTCCCCTGGTCTTTTCGTTTCCTCGTCCACCCCAGATTTTTTTTTTTGAATCTCCCCCAATCCCCTTTGTACCCCTCCCAATGGTGAAATGTCTGTTCTTCTGATTCCTTGTGCAGTTTCTCCTTATCTTTTTTTTTTTAAACCCCCCCAGGAATCAGAAGCTCCCCGGGAAACAACTCACGCTATCTGTTGCAGAGTGCAGGTTCCCCCCCCCTCATGCCTGTTTTTTTCGAGTAGTCTCCTGAGACGTCCCTCTCCCTTTGAACCCCTCCCCTGCTTTCCAAAGCTGCCCCCCGCTTTAAATGTTTTCTTTTTCCTTCAATGCCCCTCCCCAGGCAGTTTTTTTCACCGGGTGTTTTTTTTCAGCCCCTAGTTGTTCCAGCAATTTTTATTTTCGCCCCGAATTGGGTTTTGACCACGGCGGCGTCCCACCCTTCGCAATTTCCTACGATCCCTCCTTTCGAACTCTTTTTTCCCTTAACCCCCACTCATTCTTTCGCTCGGAGAACTTTTCCTCGGCACCCCCTTTTTTGCTTTTCCCCCCACCAGCCCTTCTTTTTTTGACAGTTCTTTTAGGTCTCCCCTCTCCCCTTTTACAACCTCAGTATCAAATGGTGGTGTTGGGGGGGGGGGGTTTCCGGACTTTCTTTCCCAATTTTGCGTCGCAACCACCGAGACCCCTGAAGTTTGCCAATGGTATTTGTGACCGGTGGATTCCCCATTCCCCTCCGAGGTGACTCCCCCTTGGAGAGTCCCAAACTTTACAGCGGGCTATTTTGCTTCCTTCGGCTTTTCCCTAATGGTTCGTGTTTTTTCCCGTTTTTCTTACTTGTTGTCATTGTTTTTTTTTTCCCCGGCCCTTTTTTTCCCCCAAGTTCTTGGGAATTTTTCCAACCTTCCCCTTTTTTTCAGGGATGGCTTTAGGTTTTTCCCACCTTCCCCCCACTCAAGCTTTGTTAGCTTTTTTTTTTTAAAGCTTCATTTTCGGTCTTTCCCTTTTTCCCCCCTCCGGCGTCTTGAACCCTTTCCTGGGTTCCGTTTCCCCCCCCAAATTGATTTTTTTTTTTTTTCCCTGCAAGTTCTTTTTTTTTTCCTAGCCCCATTGCGCGCTCTTTTCGTCATTTCACCGTCCCCGCAAAACTCCCCGCACCACACCCCCCCGTAAAGTTCTTGCCTGACCGTCCTTCACACCCTCACTTTAGTTTTGTTTTTTTCTTACGTCCTACCCCCTTCCCCTTTTGACTCTCCCAGTGTCACATCCCTCTTTTGGGACTGATTCTTCCCCTCCTGTTTTTTCCAACGTCCCTTGTGTTAATTCCCGATGTGCCTGCCAACCTCCCCCGACATTTTAACCCTTTAGCTTTCCCTCCTCCTCCCCCTGATTCGCCGGACGTCCCGTTCGGCGGCTTTTTTCTCCTTCCACCCCCCCTTCCCCATTTGGTCCCCCCCCCTCTGGAATTTTTTTCCCCCCAAGTTTTTATCTACCCGTCCGCATTCTTTCGCATGGATTCTTTTAGACCTCAATATTTTTTTTCCCAGCGGTGGGTCCAGATTTATTGACCTGCCGACGGGTAAGGCTCCCTTTCTACCCGTCTCCATTTCACGGGGACCGGGGTTGTCTGTTGCCCGCACCCTTTTTGCCCGGAGGGAATCTTTCAAAGGGGGGCCTGCTTACAGGCCCTGCCTGACGGTCCCCAGGAGAGGTGCAGCTCCCCCCCCCCCCCCTCTCCGCCCGTTACTTTGTCAGTTTTTCCTGAGACCGGGTACCCCCCCACACCACCACACCTTTAGTGCCTTTTTTAAACTTTCTTTTTTCTGGTCGGATTTATTTTTTTTTTTTTGCAACGACTGATTCCTTATGACCTCCCATTTGTTTTTTTTCCGTAGGTTTTCAAATTCGTTTGGGCGTTCTCCTCCTTAAACCCAATTTCCGGTGTTGTTTTTTTACTTGAACCATTTTCCCCCCCCCCCCACTTGGAAACTCCTTTTTCCGTTTTCGGTGGCAAGGAAGTTGAAACTTTTCCCAACCTTGCCAGTTCTTCCTGTGTTTTTTTGGTTAGAACCCAGGTGTAATTTCTCACCTGTTTTTTTTTTTTTTCGGTCTTTCATTCAACTTTCTCTTTTTTTGGGATCCCCGAGGACACACCCATTTTTCCCTGGCGTTTTCGACTGTGCGGGTACACACGGCCCCTTTGGTTCCTATCTTTCTTGTCTCTTGGTCACGCCATTTGCCAATTTTACTTTGCCCCATCAAATTTTTTTTTTTCCAACGTCTTAACGACTTTTTTGACCCCGTCCCTTTCCTCCAGGACCGCCCTCTTCCACCTTTTACTTTTTCCGCTTAGGCAACTTCCAATCATTTCTTCTTTCTTCGAAATCCTTGTGCCTTCCTGGAATTTCTTTCGAAGGGGGGCTTCCCAGGGCAATTCCCCATTCAAAACCCCCCCCGCCCCCCAGGTTAGCCCCATTACAAAAGTTCGGTATCTGGCTCCCTTTTCAGAATTTCATGTAGATTGTTTTCCAGGGGGGGCTTTCCCCTTTCGGAAGGCCTTCGCTGTGGAGCGTGAACCCCCCCCCCCCGTATTCCACAAAACAACATTCCCTTACGTAGTCCGGCCGTCCCAAGGCTTCCCTAAAACCTTTTTTTGGCCGACCCTTTTTGAATTTCCCGTTTCTTAAGGCCCACCCTTCAAAAATTCTTTTCCGGTGTTCCCAACTTTCCCCCTTTTTTTTTGGGTCCAGCCTTTCCTCAGAGCAGTCAGTTTTTCCCCCCTGAATTTCTTTCTTGACCTTCGGCGAGTTTTTCTTTCCCACTTTTTTCATTGTTCCGACGGAGGTCCTCCATTGAGAACGTCCAAACGGTGGCTTTTTTTTTTTTCCTTCTGCAACTTTCCCGGACCTTTCCCTTCGACGTTCCTTATTGCTGGATTAACGCGTCTTTCCTTTCTCGTTCGACCTGGCGGGTTTTCCCTCTTTGATGTGCCTTTCTCAAATCAAAGACTCCTTCCGATTTCCTCGTTCAATCGGTTTTTTTCGTGCAGCGTCTTTTCCAAGTCAAACTTCTGCTTTTTTTGAAGGTTTTTTTTGTTTGCCTTTTTATTTCAACTCTTCTTTAGGAAATTAGTTCATTGTTTCCCCCTCCCCCCACATTCCAAAGGTTTTCCTTTGCGCCTCCCCCCCGAAAACGGGGTGTTTTTTTTACTCTTTTCTTTTCCCCAAGTCCTCCTTGGTTTTCCCGAGGCCGAAACCCCAACAACCACCTTTTTCCCTTTTCTGTTTTGTCTCCACTTTCCCGCCCTTCTGTCCCAAAGCCTTTTTGACCCTTTTTTTTGCCCCTCCCCTTCAATCGGCCAGTCCCTTCGTTTTTTCTGTCGGTTTTTTCACAAGTTTCGTTCGCCCCCCAATTTTCGTAACCCCCCAGTTTTTTTCAACCCCCTCCCCCCTTCCACCGCTTCCCCCATCCCGTCTTTAGGGGCCTTGGTGATTCCCGGTTTTTTAAGTTCCCCCGTTACCATACCCCCACCTCAATAAATCCCCCCTCGTTAGTTGTCTTCGTTAATTCATTTTACTTTTTATTTCGGGCCTTTTCCACACGGAGTGCGCCGTTGTCTCTTCCCCAATGACTGTGACTCGGCCATGAGTGCTTTTCTCAACGCCCTTTTTTTCCAGCGTTTTCCCCATCTCCCTCTTAAGGGGGCTTTCCCTCTTTATTGTAGCGTCTTGTGGCCCAGGTTTCCTTCTTCTGGGCCCTTATTTTTTTCCTTTCCGTCCCTTGGCCGGACCGTCCTTGGGTCCCCCACTGCATGACCCCACTCGTAACTTGGTCGTTCCGGGCCCCTTTCTGGGTTTTTTTTTTTCCCCCAGGGTGGGATCCAAGGGGAGGCTCTTTCCCCCTACTGGCCGTACTTTTCCACGGCCAACGATCCCCTCCCCTGAAAATAATAACAGCCTTTTTTTTTTAATTTTTTTTTTAAGGCCGCTCTTCCTTTTACAGTTCTTGGCTTCCCTTTCACTTGCCGGTTTTTCTCTTCTCGTTTCCTTAAACTCCTTTCAAACGTCGGTTATGATCTCAACCTTGGAACGAGTTTTCCTTTTCTGAGGGACTTTTCCCTCAGAGAGTTCCTCCCAATTTTTGTTTTTTGGTCCCTACCTCCCCTTTTCCCCCCATTTCCCTTTCCCCGTTGTCGGCCCTTAATGATCGCTCTTCGATAGAATTTTTAGAAAACCTTTCCTGATCCCACCTTCCTGCTTTTTTAAAAAAGTCTGGCCCTTGACATCCCTCCAGATGGAAATTTCGACGACTGAAGCCACCTTTTTTTTTTCTTTTTCCCCTTCGTCTCAAGTCCGGGGATTGCGCCGTTGCCTCATGGTCTTCGGCTTTCATCCTTTCCTTTATCCTTTTTTCGTCCCCCCCCGGGAGTCTTCTTTTTTTTACAGGTCCCGTAAACCCTCTTTTTATTTTTTCGCATCCTTTTTTGTTTTTTTTGTTGTTGAGATTCAACTTTTTTTTTATTTCCTAGTCGTTTTTCCCTCCTCAGTCTGACCCCTCCGTCATGCGTCATTGATCCTCCAGGAAGTTCGTTTTACCTTAACTTTTTTGTTGACACCCTTTTTCTTGCTCCCGGGAAGTTTGCGGGTTCTCCTAAGTCTTTATAGGTTCACGACACCCTTTCAGTCCCCACTCCAGGGATTTTTTTTTGAGTGCGCCTTTTTGCGACACGTTCTTTCCTTGTTTCCCATCAGGTCAACCTTATCCTTCGGGCGTCTTTTGCCGCAGGCCCCTTTATGTCGATTGCCTTTCCTTACCGGAGTTCTTTCTTCGTGCTACACTTAAGCTCATCATTGTTTCTACTGACACACGTACTCAGGGCTTTTTTGGCCTTTACCCGCTTTGTTCCCGTTCCCGCTCCCTTTTTCTTGGCGCTGTTTTAATTTTGAAGCACTGGGCTTTTTTTCCCCTCCCTTTTCTCGGTCCGGTTTCAGAGTTACGGTTTTCACTGCCTACGGTTTCGGGCGTTTTCGTGGAGCCCCCCCCAACCCCCTTTCGGCGCCGCGCGTCTATTTTTTTTTTTCCGACACCTTCTTTTTTTCCCAAATTCAACTTTCTTTTACCTTCTCCGCCTTTTAATCACGACCCCGCTCTTTCCCCCTGTTTCTCTGTCGATTTTTTTTTTCACTTTTTTTTTTTTTCACTTTTTCCCCGGCTGCCTTAATTTTGCAATTTCAAAACGGACGTCGAAATAGTCCCCCTGACCACCAACCCCTCCGCCCTTTTTTTCCGCCAATTGGTCTTTTCACTGGACACCAACAAAACATTGTCTGCAAAGTCCCCGCCCTGACTCGGACCCGGCCCGCTTCTTCTTTGGACCCTCCCGCCTTTTTTCCATTCCGGGATCCCTGTTTGCGGACAACCTCATTTTCCGAATTTTTGATTGAGTTTCTTTTTCCTTTGCCAGTTTTTTTTTTTTAACGATTTTTTCCTTTCTTTTCAACTTTCACCCCCTTTTTGAACGAAGCGTGAATCTTCCAAGCCTTTTCCCTTTTCCCCAAGATTTTTCCTGGCGGTTGTTGGTTTTCCGTTTTTCCTTTTTGTTCCTTCTTGCTGGCGGACTCCCAACCCCCTTCCATTTTTTTCTTCTCTGCGCTGGAGATCTTTCGTCTTCTTCCCTTTCCATTTTCTTTTTGTCCTTTAGCGGCCCCCGGTTCCCCGGGTTCTTTTTGCCCCCCCTCGACTTTCCCCTTTTTTATGCGTGGTGCCCTTCTTGGTCACCCCCCAATGACCCCCCCGTTTTTTCGTGGGTAACTTCCCACCTGGCCGATGTTTTTTTCTCTTCACCTTTTTTCCCCTTTTTCCCCCCCCAGACTTTTTTTTTCCCTCTTTCTGAGTCAACGGTCTTAAAACAGCACCTTCCCCCCCCCCTGTTCTGTGCTCATACCCCCCACCCCAGATTCTTTTTACTTTTTGGAAACCCCCCCCTTCCCCCCCGGTTTCTTGCTTTCTTTTTCGAGGAGCTCTGGCCTCCATTGGTCTTTTTGACCAGCGATATCAAGGCTTTTTTCTGACACTTAAACTCAACCTTAACTTCCACTTTTGATCGTTAAGAAAAGCGGTCTTTTTCGACATCTTCTCTATTGAAAAGTGGCTCTTCTCTTCCCTCCTTAGGACTTCAGCCCCAAGTTAGAAATGCTACCGATCGTTTACCTCGCTTTCCCTCCAACTCCAATTTCTTGTTTTTTTTTTCCTGGAATCCCCCCCTCGGGCCGACGCAAGTCCGACACAATAACTCTCGTGTTTTCCCCCCCGAGACTTTTCACGTTTTTTTCTCTTAATGTCCCTCCGTTTTCCGTCGATTTCCCCCCATGAACCCGTCTTTTGTTGTTCTTTATTTCCCCCGTGAGCCCCCCCCCGGCCATTTTAATAACCATTTTCCCCCCTGTCTAGCACCCCCCTTGCCTATGTTGTCGATTCCATTGTTTTTTTCCTTTTCCTCGGTCCGGGGGCGGGTCATTTTTGTCTCACTGGTCGTTGAGGTTTCCGTGGACCGGGTTCCCGGCGGCCCCCGTAAATCTCCGAGTTCCCCACCCCCCCCCAAATCAGGCTTCGTTCAGTTGATTTTTTTGTTCCAGTTTTGGCCCCCCCCCTTTTTTTGAGGCGTCCCCTTTGCGGTTTTTGTTTTCCCACTTGTTTCCCCGCTGTTTTTTTTTTTCCCACAATGCTTCCATGTACCCAAGACTTTACATCCTCAGCCCCCCGCTCTCGTCAGCAAAAACGTCACCCAAACCAATACTGGCATGACCTTCCATCGCTCCACTTCTCCCCCCAACTTTTCTTGTTGACCCCCTTTTTCCAGCCACCCTTTTTTTTTTTTCAATTCCCCTTTTCGGTCGTTTTTTCCCATCAAGACGATTGCATCAAATCCTCCCTTTTTTTAGTCCTACTTATACGATTCCAACCCCCCCCCCTCAACCCCCCTCCCCCCTTTTTTTTTACGGACATTTAGTTTTCCGCCTACCTTTTCGGATTTGACGTCGTCTTTTCAAAAATTCTTCGGTTTTTTCCCCTACACCTTAGCCTTTTTTCGGCCCTCTTTTTTCCTTTTTCTCCGAACCCCTTTTTTAGTATCATCTCCAGCCGGCCCTCCCTTTTTCCCCCTACAAATTTTCTTCTTTATTTCCCAGTGTCCCCTTTCAAACAGGAAAGTTTCCCTCCTGGAATTACTTTTCTGCCTGAACCATTTTCATACTTTGTTGACTCCCCCAGATTCCCCCCTCAACAAAGTTCCTTAACGGCGGGGGACGTCCGGCCGAGGTCCTTTTTCGCAGAGCTGCATTTTTTCCACCCCCAGTTTTCTTTTCCTTTTTTCCGGTCCTTTTTCCCCCCCCCCCCATTGCAGTCGATACTGTTTCCTGCCCCCCCTCGGCCTTTTTTTTTTTTTTGTGACAAGCCCCTTTCTGTAACGCGACCGATCTCTTTCCCCTTCTCTCGTCTGGGGGTAGTACCTTTTTCCCAACAGGTTTCAAAAATTCCTGTCTTTTTGTTTCGTCCCTCTCTCGGAAAATCAACTCCTCCGAGTGAGGGGTCCCGACCAATCTTTTCCCCCTGTTCTTGATGTTCCCCTGAACCTTTTCCTGGTGGACAGTCCACCTCGGTTCCCTTTTGGCTCCGGTCGCCCCTCCTCAAACGGGCGGGCATTTTTCATTTTGGTCAGTTTTTTCCCTTTTTTTGCTGACGACCCTGTCTGATTCCTTCAAAGATGCTTTTTCCACTTCCAGCAATTTTGTTTTACAGGACCTGTCAGTTTCCACTTTTCCGCCCGGTGGCTCCCTTGATTTTTCCACAATTTCTTTTTCCCCCCCCAAGCCTTTTCCTCCCCTTCTCATGGGGCTGTTTTTTTCCTTTTCTCATCTGAAGCCTTGTTGTCCCTTTTTTTGCTCTTCCATTCGGTTCTTTCCTTCAGGGTCCTGTCTTTCCCACAAATGTCCCCCACTTCCGGACAAATTACCCCCCTGTTCCAGCTCCCTCAGACAATTCCTTCTCTTCCGTTTCTTGATGTGTGTCTGCTTTTCCTGTTCAATAGCCGGGTTCAAGTCCCTCTTCCCAACCTTTTTACTTCCCCAAATCCCCCTCGCGTCCTCTTGGAGGGTTTCTCTGACCTTTTTGCCTCGGTCCGGGAATCCCATTTGTTTCTTCGACCCGCACCGCCCAAGGCTCTTTTTTGCATTCCTTTTTTTTTGCCCCCTCGAAATGAAAAATACCATTTTTGTTTGTGGCGGAAAACTACACTTTTTTTGAAAGTTTTTTTGATCCCTCTTCCAGACATGTGCATTATTTCCCCCCCTAGGGGGGCGGGCCGGATCCCTCCTTTTTTCCTCTCCCTTTTCCCGCACTTTTGGAATTTTTACGGAGAAGTTGTGGCTTTTTTTTAGGCCCTTCCCTTCTCCTTGCCCTGGTCCTCCCTTCCCCCAGGCATTTTACGTACTTTAAGCTTTCCCCCAGGTTGTTCTTTGCGGGTCTTGCCTCCCTCTGCCCCCCCCCCTCCGATTGGTTTTCTCTCTCCTTCCTGTCCGGTACTTCTTTCGACCCTTGGGTTTTTTCTTTCTCCCGGCGTGGTTCCCCCCCCAGTAAACCCTGTTGTTTTTTTCCCTTTTTCTTGGTCTGCAGGTTTATTTTTTTTTTCCGTTGACATCAGTCGCCCCTTTTTCTTTTTTCCCACGTTTTGACCAGTACTCCCCTTCGTTCTCCCAATCCCCCCAGCCCTTCCCCTTTGTTTTTTTTTTTTTGGTTTTTCTGATCTCCTTTTTCCAATTGTTCCGTCTTTTGGTGCAAAAAGTTCCCCCGTCTTTTTCAATAAGTAATGTTTCTGCCCGTAGTTTCCCCCTTTACCCAGACCCTTGACTGAGTCTTTTTTTTCCCCCGCTCCTCCCGCCAGCGCCTTCTCTCCGAGCTTTTTTTTTAAGTTTTTCGCGCGCCAAATGGAACCCTTTAATTTTTTGTCATAACTGAGCCAGTTCCCCCTTCTTTTTTAAAGTTCCATTTTTCCAAAGCTTTGGTTTTCCGCTGGTTGCCTTTGAGTTTCTCAGTCCCCCCTTCAACCCCCCCCTCGTGGCTTCTTTCTTCAATCTGGCTCCTCGATTCCATTTTTTTTTTTTCAGACCTTTTTCACTTTCCCCCTTTTCTCGTTTTCCACTTTTTTTAGCCCGCCCTCCTTCCCAGTATTCAGTGTGTCCATTTTCTCAACTTTTGAGGGACCTTTGCTTTCCCCCTAGTTTCTTGATTTTTTCGATTCTCCGTCTCCCCCGGATGGTTTTTCCCCTCCCAGCCGTTGGCCAGTTTTCTCCTCACAAAGGGCGCCAGCTCGCAAGTCTTTTTCGAAGGTCCCTTCCCTTTCTGCATTGTCTTTTTTCCTTTTTTCCTGGGGCTGCTCTTTCATTTTAGACTTGTTCCTTTTAAAGTCACGATTCAGCCCTCCCCACTAACTTTCCCCAGTCCCCCCCCTCCCTCCTGGTCTGGAAAGTTCTCGGCTCGCTGGCGTGTCCCTTGTGTGTGTTTTTTTTGCCGTCATATTTTTTCCTAACGGGTTTTTTTCCCGCCGGCACGTCTCGACCAGTTTGTCCTTGATGAACTTTTCAAAAGGTCCCCCCTGCTCTTTTCCCCCCCCTTCGTCTGGGCAACTCTCGCCTTTCCCAGTCTCTGCATTCGTGTTTCTTCGTTACTTTTTCTTGCACGTTTTCACTCCTCCCTGTCCTCTTCAGTTTTGCTCGCACCCTTTTCGTGTTTGAAAATCTCTTGAGTCGTAAATGACCCCCCCCTGCGGCCCGTTAAAAGGTTTTTCTTTTTCCCCCCCGGGCCCGCCTCCATCTGCTGTTGCTTTTACTGCTCCCCTTCTGACCAGAACTCTCAGCGCCGTCCTTACGGTGAGCCCCCATTCTTTCACCGGGCTGATTTCGCCCCTTATTGCAGGTCTCCAGTACTCCTTTGGCCTTCATTGGACTTTCGCCCAGCGTACTGTTTAACCACTGCACGTTGCCCCTTCCCCCCCCGGCCCGTTCGTCCTTCTTTGCTCCGCATCCGTTTTGTCGGAGATGCTGGACATTATTGGACGCGTTTTTCCTTTCGCCTGGTTTTTCACGAGGACAGGAGTTCGAGAGTCCTGTCCGCTTTTATGAGAATCGCAGGTTCTGATTTTGTCAGCATCACACCTTTGAAAGGAAGTTGACTACACTTGTGCTTTTCTTCTTGAGTTCCCCCTTTTTTTTTTCATACCTTCCCCCCTAATTACTTCATGTCCGTAACATGTGGGCGCTTTAGACGGGGCCTTTCCCCTACCCTTTTCGTTTTTCCAGGGCTGGTGAAAATTTCTTGAGCCCTTTTTTTTTCTTGACGGGGCTTGAGAATTTGGGTCGACGTTTCTCCCTATTTAGTTCCGCCGACCCTTAACAACGAATAGGACCTGCCCCCCCCCAACTCTCTTCACCTGCCCCCCCCCCCGTTTCCTGTTTTTTTTTAACGCGTGAGCGTTTTCCCCCCGCCCCCTTTTTGTTTCCTTTTTGGAGTCCTCCCTGTTATTGGGCCTGTTCCCTTTAGTTTTTTTCCTTGGTTCTTTTTTTTTTTTGAATTCTTTTTTTTTTTTTCCCCCTTTTTTCTCCGTCAAATTGCTTCGGCCAGCTCTGCGGGCTTCTCCAGGCTTTTTGACTTTGCCCCCCTTTGCTGGTCGGGCGCTTTGCTGCGGCGCGGCTTTTCCCCATGCGTTTTTTTTTTGACACCCCCTGTTTCGGCTTAAAAAGTTTTTCCCCCCGGTGTCACATTTATTTTTTTTGGGGCCCATGGAACCTTATTCTGCTGCCGGACCATTTTTCGTTTGTTGGCACCTCTCCGCCTTTGGGGGTTTGTGGCCTGTTTGCCACCAGGCTTGCATTTCCAAAACCTCCCGCATAGTCCTCCCTGCAAGTCCCCCCACAACCCCCTCGGTCTCCTTCCTTTTTTCACACTTTTGTTCAGCCGGCCGGGATCCCGTCCCTTTTTTGACCTTTCCTTCCCCTTTTGTCTACGCCTTCACGGCGGTCCGGCTGTTCGTTTTTCCCTGGTCCTTTCTAAACTTTTGCTTTCAGGGAAAACACCCTTAGCGGCTGATGGTTTTTGTTTTCTTTTTCGTAAGTCTTCGCGGTTCCGATTGTGACGGCTTTTTCTAACTCACCCACCCTGTCAGCCTTTTTTCGGACCCCCCCCGCTTCTTTTCCTCCCCTATTCCCCCCCCCCTTTTTTTTAAACGGTGGAAATCGCTTTGGTTTTTTATGTTTCCCCGCCCCCGTCAGAGTTTGGCTTCTTTTTTCCAAATTTAACCTTCCCAGCTTAGGTACTCTTGTTCTCTTTTTTCTCCCGACTTCCCTGTCCTTTCCTTATTTTTCGTCTTTCTCTGAGGTACAGGTACTGAGTGGTACCGCCGGACTTTTTTTTGCCCTACCCCCCCTGGTGCTTTGGTGCCTTTAGACCCCCCCCCCCCCCCCAACATTTCTGGCTGGTTCTTCATGGTGATTGAATGTTTCGTTCCCCCCAGTATTACCAATTTTTTTTTTTACTGTCTTCCGGACCCCAAAGCCCCCGCCTGCTTCCTCCCTTCAACAACTTCACTTTCGAATTACCTGTTCCTCCTTGAAGACCCCTTTCTTCCCTTTCCCCTCCTAGAGCCTTTCATTTTTTGATCTTACCCCTTTCGAAAATGGTATACCCGATTGCATTACAATGCTTTACTGCCCTTTGTTAGTTTTTTGATCCTTTTCTTACCATTCCTTCCCTCTAAGTAGTTTTCTTCTCCCGGCGGAGCTTTGGGTCTACTATTCACGGCCCCCTTGATTCGCGTCAATTTCACGTCCCAGGCTCCCCCCTTAGGTCCCCCTTCCTTCGTTTTTCACAGCGTTTCTTTAACAATTTTTTTTTTACCACGAAAAATTTTTTTTTTGTGAGCTTTACCCTTCTTTTTTTTTTCAGTTTTTACAGGCCCCCCCCCTTTTGGCAACTCTGGACAACCCTCCATTGCGGAAGGTTACGTCCTGACATTTGTTGTGCCCGTGAACTTCCTGTCTTCTTCTGTAACAACGCAACGAAGTTCGTGAATTTTTCTATTTTTACCTCCTTTTTTTTCGTGAACCCCTTTTTACCGTCCCTCCCTTCGTGCCCCTTGACCCTTGCAAACTCGAACCCCTGGGCTTCTTTTCCCCCTTCTCTTTCACGAGTCCCTTCTACAGTGTCCTGGGTGGGTCTTTGCCTTGGAATTCCCCTTAGGCCCGCCTGCTCCGTACCCCCTTTTGTCAGATGCCGTTTGTTGGCCGCCAACTTATTTGGCCCCCTTTGGCACAAATGGCCCTCTTTTTACGTTTCTGCCCTTCCCGGCGTCTCCTGGCAACTGCACTCGTTTTCCACCCCTCTTGCACCCCCCTGCACCCTTTTCGAATTCTTTTTTTTTTCCCCCTGATTCTAAGCTTTCCAGCCAGTGACGACACCACTTTACCCCCTCCCCCCCCCTTTTATCTTCTTGATTTTTCACCCCTCCCTCCCGATTTCGGGTCCCCTCCCCCCCCCCCCCTGTTCCAAATTCAGGGGAGGTTGCGTGGCCCGGCAACTTTACTTTTTAATGCTGGCCCTCCCTCGGTTCACCATCTTCCCTGATACACCTCCTTTTTTATTTTCCAAACCGCCCTGGCCTTTACAAATTCCCCTTTTTCCTAGCCCGCCAAACCTGGACTTCGCCGACGTTCTCACCGTCTTTTTGTTGGCTTACATCACATGTGCCAGCAATGATGGTCCACCGGTCCCCTTTTTAATCTCCCCCCCTCTTCCCCTTGGCAATGTGGTTGCCCCCTCCTTTTTCCGCGCTTTGGACTCCTCTTCGTTCCAAAGCCCCCCTTGACGATAAAGAGGTCCCCTCCCGACGTTTCCTTTCTTTTCCCCTTTCCCCCTGTGCATCTCCATCGTGTTGTTTTTCGTTTGATTGATGGCCGGGCAACTCATTAATTACCGGCGTTGACAGGGGGCCCTTCCGTGTCTTTTCTGACCTTTGGTTTTCTAGCCTGAGTTGAGTCAGGGTCTGGTCGAAGGCTTTGTCCCCCCCCGCGGATACTTTTTTTTTTTTGAGAAATTTACTTTTTCTAAAAGCGGCTGGTCCCTTTTGGACTTCCCTTCTTTTTTTGTTGATTTTTTCCCGCCGGCGTCTGGACTGTCTTTTTCTGTCTAGTTGGCGGCCGTAGGGAAAGCTAACTTTTCTAACATTCCCTTCGTGTTTCTTTTTTTCCCGATTCCGTCACGAGGGGAAGTGAAGTTTTTCGGCCCCGCTGCCCATCTTCCCTGAAAAGGTTCTGTCTTTGGAAAGGTTGCCCCCCCCTAATGGTAGCCCCTTAAGGGTGCAAGGACTTTTCGAAACCTTTTCCCCCTTGTTCTCCTTCCGATTGAAACTGATTTGGCTTATTGTGTGTGGTTGGCTTCCTCCACTGATCGTCGATCCTGCCCAAGATTTCGTGCCACCCCTTGACCCTCAAATTGTGGCCACGTTGATTCGGTTTTTCTTTTTTTTTTTTTCCCCCCACTGCTTTTTTTTTCTTTGGCCAGGGAGTTCCCCCCTCCTTTTCCCCCCCACACAAATTCCGTCTCCGCTTCGGCCCCTCCATTGTCTTCATTTCCCCCCCCCTCTGCATATGCCCCTTTTTTTTTTTTTTTTGAAACCTTCTCTTTTTCCTTCGCCTTTCCGTGGGCCTGTTAATTGCCCACCCTTTTAACAAATGGACCTCCCCCTTAAACCCCCCATTCCTCTTTCTAGATTCCCCTCCCCCTACTACTAGACGGGTCGATGTTGCTTTTTACTTTCCCATTAGCTGCTTTTCACCATTTTGGGTAAAGAGTCTGGAAACCAACCCCCCCCAAATTCCCACCTTTAAGGTTTTTGCCACGGTTTGGGAAACCCGTGTCCGCATTGCGTCTTTCACCCTTAGTTTTTCCAAATTTTTTTTCTTCCAGGTGCAAATTAGACCATTGTACAAACTTTTCCCCTTCTTTGTCGGTGAAAATCATCCAGGAGGGGAACGTCCCTGAAGGAAGAAATTTCTTTTTTTCAGTACTTTGGCCCTCCTTTTTCCCCCCCCCCAGGAGTTCTGTCTGAGTGTGCGGGACCCCTTGATTAACCTTTTTTTGGTACCTGGATTTTCCATTTTTAGCAGGTTTTCTTTCCACTTTTCTGTAGGGACACCTGCTCCCCACATCCCCTCGCAAAGGTACCTTATTTTTTTTAATTTATTTCCCCCTGTGAGATTTTCAAAGTTTTACCCTTGTCCCCCCCTTTTCCCAATCTCGTTCACCCCTATGGTTTCATTTTCAAGATAATTTTCTCTTCATCGTCTCCCCCTTTCCAAGTCGGCGTTACTTGGTACCCATTTATTATAGATCTGTTGTACTTTCCATGATTCTTTTTTTTCCCGGGTCCTTTTTTGACTCATTGATTAGACCTTTTTCCCCTACCCTTGGCCTTTCCCCCCCCGCGCAACCTTTTGCGCCCCAATTTTGTTTACAGTTCACCCCCCTTGGGTTTTGTGTCTATTTTTTTGGATCTTACCACGCATCCCTTTTTTTGTCCTCTCGTCCCCAAACCTTCTTCCACTCCTTTCCCCTTAAAAGTCAGTGTTTTTTCAAAACTGGACTTTACATATTCGGGCGCAAATCTGCCTAGCACTAGAACTATTTTTTTTTTTTTTTCTTTTGTCTCTCCCAATTCCGTTCGTTACCCACTTTTGCATTTGGCAATTCCTGTCAAACCCCCCCTTGTCTCAAAGAACTCCCGACCCTCCACGGAGTGTTTTTTTTTTGTTTTTTTTTTTTTTTTTTGTGTTTTTTTTTTTTTTTGTTTTCTTATTTTTGGTTGATTGGGTTTATCCCCTCCCAGATTTTTTTTTAAACTTTTTAGTTCCCGTCAGCCCGAAACCGCGTGATCTTCTTCGAACGACTCCCCCTTTCCTTTATCCTGGTTCTTTCTTCCCCCCCCTTTCTTTGATTCCCCTGAACGCGCGCGTTGTTCCAAAACTTTCTAGCTCCCGACCAGTGTGTCCCTCCCCTCGTTGCCCTTTTTTCGGAAAGTTGGCTTTGTTTGGTCTTTCTCCGTTTTTTCTTTTTCACCTTTTTGCGTTACACCGCTCCCCTCCCGGCAGGCAAAAATAACCTTTTTTCAGCCGTCAGTTTATTTCTCCTTTTACCAGGCACTTTTTTTCCGGGACATTTGGCCACAACGCAATTTGGTTCTTCCGTCCATCTGCCAATACTTTTCCCTTTTTTTGCCCCCGCGACCTTGACTTCGTCTTCTTTCAAAGAACATTTTTAGTTGTCCTCCCATTTCTTTTTCCCGGACTCTGACTTTCATTTTTTTTTACCCTTCCGCTTTTGAATACGTGCACCCCCCCGGACGGCTCCCCTTTTTCCGGAACTTCTTTCCCCTCCTTTTCCCTCCCCTGAATTGCTTTGTGAGCCCAAGATTGCGTCTTCAGTGGTCGCCTTCAGCCAACCGTTACTGTGATTTTCTTCCCTACCAGTTCGTTTCCCCCAACTTTGCCCAGAATCCCTTTACCACTTTTTGAGGGCCAGTAAAGTTTTTTCTTCGGCATTCCGTCCCCCCCCAGTCCCCTTGGAGTGGTTTTTGGCTTGCTACGATTCGTCGAGAAATTTCGGTCTTTGGGGCTGAAGCCCCCCCTTTTTCTCGGACGCTGGCCCCCCCTCCCTCCAAGTTCTTTTGACGAAATTTCTCTCTTTTTTCTTGACGTCAGTGAATCCTCCTTTTAGGGAGTTGGACGGTCCCCCCTCATCGTACATTCACCCTTTTTTTATTACATTTTTTTTTTTCTTTTCCCTCCCCCACTTTCTCGGATCTATGTCCTCTGAACAAAAACAGAGACGTAGGGTTCCTTTTCGCCCTTTTTCCCCCCCCCCGTCACCCCCTCTGACGATCCACTTTTCACGGACGATTGGCGTAAGTCTGCTTTCCAACTTCACGGATCTTTTATTGCGATTCAATTTTTCACCGGCCCCCCCAGGGGACGCGGGGCGGCGGCTTTTTTTTTTCTCTTATCCCGAACTTTTCTTTCACCTGTCTTTTTTTTCTTAGCCGTTTCCCTCTTTTTGGCCCCGTGTGCACGCAGCATATTTCAATTTGTTCCTTCCCGGGTCCTTGTGGAACCCCACTTTTTTCCGGCCCCCCTTTTTTCTTCTGCGATGTCTTCAACTTCCCTTTTTAGGTGGAGGTCTTTCGGTGCTAACCTTTCCCCCACCCTTTGCCCTCACCCCCCTTATGGAAACAAGGACTGTCTCTTCTAGGAGTCCGCTTCAAGGAACGAAAGCTCCCTTTTTTTCTTAGTTTTTTCCCTTCCCCCTTTTTCTTTTACAGTTTGGGTCCCTTTTTCAACGATAAGGTGCGTCTTTCACCCTTGTTACCCTTTCCCCTTCTTGAGACCCTGAAGTCTTTCGTTTTCCCGAGCGGGCCAGTACTTCAATTCCATGGCGTTCGTTGGTTATTCTTTCTTATTTTTCTCTCCCCCCTTCTGGGGACGTGCCTCATGCTCACCCCTTTTGGAAGAAGGACATAACGTGCCGTCTTTTTATACCCCGACCTTCTATTCCCCTGGATGCCCCCCCCCTTAGGAGCTGAATTTCCTTAAATTAGCATCCCCCCTTGGTACGTCCCTTCTAAGTGGGAAACCCCCTTCCCCCGAATCCTTTTTTGGCCCCCCTTTTCCGAAGGGAACCTGCCTTTTGGAGATGGACGCTTACTCAGGTTGGTTTTTTCCGGGCCAGCGGTCTCTTCCCCTTTTTGGGCCCCGCGCCTCCCCTTTTTTTCAGGGATTCTCTCCCCTTGCGTTCCTTCGGCCTGACCCTTCTTTTCCTCCTTTGACGTCGACCTTTCCCCGGGTTGGTTTTTTTTTTTTTTTTACTGCTTTTTCCGTGGACTTCTTTTTTGATGTTTTTTTTTTTTCAACTCACCCGGGTTGAACGACCAACCCCCTGCTTCTTCTTTTTGAACCTTATGATATCCTGTTCTTTAATTTAAAACCCCCCTAGTTTGCTCGGTGGGGGGTGATGGGGTCAGCCTTTCCCAGGCCGGTTTTCTTTTTTTAGAGACGCCCCAGAAAATTACACACCAGATCGGACTCCTCTCCGTTTGCTCCCCCTTTTCCGAAATATCCCATTTTCTTTTCCTTTTCTGCTTTACCTTTTGGACCAGACCCTTTTTTTCTGGCCCCGATGCTCCCCAGATTGGGCTTTTTTTTTTGCATCTCATCCCCTCCCCCATTCCACCCGTTTCGGTTCTGAGGCCCGCCCCCCCATGGTGATCGCATCCTTTTTTGGATTAGAACCCCCCCTTGTTACCAGCGCGTTTTGTCCCCTTCCCCCTTTTTTTTTTCAACTGAAGAATGCTTGGAAACAAACAACCCCCTCTGTTTTCTTTTTTTTGTCCCCTCTCAGTACCCACCCTCCTTGGAAGGTTTTTTTGACTCGAGTCCGTTCTGAGCTCTTCGCGTCATTTATTCCTTTTGCCTCCCCTCCACGGGTCTCCGAAACCTGGTTGCCCCTTTTTTTCCCGCTGTAATAAAGTTACGTACCCCCCCGCATAAGGATTGTGGATTTTTCCCAGGGCTGGGGCTCCCCTAGTCTGTTTCTCCCAAAACGTTTCGGGTTTCCTAGAATGGGACCGCCTGTGGCTCCCCCTTTTCAAATTCCCTTTCTTCGCCCTCCCCCCCCTTTGGAAATATTTTTTCCCACTTTTTGGACCACGACCCTGCTCGGGCTTTCCCGTTGCCCCGTCCCCTTCCCTACTTCTTTTTTCCTTCCTTTGTTCAAGATCCGAGTCTTCGGAACTACGTTTGGAACGCGCCTTCCGCGTTTTCTCCCCTGCTGCTCACGCCATGGAACGGGTCCCCTCGTGACTTTGTTTTTGCCTCTCTTTTCCTTTCTCTGAAAAACGTTTTTCCTCGCGGAGTGACTCCTGAACCCTTGTCTCGAACTTTTTTGGCGTTTTATACGATCCTGCTCCTGTGTAAATTTTCTGGTTTGCGGTTCCTTTGTTGTCCTTGGGCTCTTTTGGCATTTTATCCCCCTTTCCTGTAATGGTTTTTTTTTTTTTTTTACTAGTTTTCTTTCCGTCTCCTTCTTTCAAGGAAAACAGCCAAAACTCAAGTTATCTTTTTTGGCCCTTTTTTTTTTTAAGTGCTCCCCAGCGGAGGGGAAATTGTGGCTTTTTTTTTCGTTTTTGCTCCATCGTTTTTTTTTTTTGTTTCCCCTTTTGGGTTCCGTTTCCCCATTGAGGGCAAATTCCCATTTTCCTGAATATTTGTAGTGACATTTTTTTTCCCCGACATGCTCAGTTTTTTCCCTCTTAACCCTGGTTTTCCCACAATACTTCCCTTTTTTCAATCAGAGGAATGCCCAAGCAACGGCCCTTGTTGGAAGATTCTTTTCCTCCCCCCCCATTGTGTGCTTTTTTTCCAAGGCACCATTTTTTGCCCTTTTTTTTTCTGCTTGGCATACAAGAAGGCTTACTCGTCAGCTTTTTCCTCGATGGTTCGGAACCCCCAACCCCCCCACTTGCTTTTCCCATTTTCCCTTCCCAAGTACGCCGTTTTTAACCCGACCTTCCCGGCCAAAAGGCGTCCGTCTTGGAGGCGGCTTACAGCAAAAACGCCCCCCAAGGGTGTGCGTTTGTTCATCCCCCTCGTTTTCCGTCTCCCTGTTCCCCCCCCCCCAATTTTCCCTCCCGACAGGCGGCGTCCCGCCCCAACTGACGAGACAGAGCTTTTTTTCCCGCAACGTTCGATACCCCCCGCCCCCGGCCCCCCTTTTGTCCCCTCCCCCCGGGAAGTTTCAAAGTTGCCCCCCTTACATCTCGCGCGGGGTCCTCTCCTTTTGTGGTTTTGTTTTTTTTGCTTGCTTCTTCAAAAAGTTAATTACCTTCTTCGGAGGGGGACGTTTGGTTCAGGGTCCCGTTGAGGTTTTGTGGTTATCGCCCGCAGGTTTGCTGTCTATGGGAGCTTCTGTTCGCAGGGGGGCCTTTTGGGAAGAGAAAAAAATGCCTTAACTGTTTTTTACACCCTTTTTCCCGGTTTCCCCTTTGCTCCATTTTGATGGGTAAGCCTTTGCCGCCGGACTCCTGAGCCGACTCTTTTTTTCTCAGTCTTGACCCCCTTGTCCCTGTCTTTTGTTTTGCCCCCCCACCTTGGCCGGCGTGTTGGTTTCGAAAATAGTTCTAGCCTCTTAAATCTTTGGACCGGTTTCTGCCCCGGCCCGTTCCTTGTTGGGCCGGTCTTCCCTGAATTTGCACCCTCCGGTGGCCTGAAGTTCAACCATTTCCTTTTCTTTTTTTTTTAGAGGATGACCCGGGGTGGCGGGAGGGGGTCCCCGTGTTGGCCCGGGGCTGCACGTGCTCTCTTTTCGATCATGGTCCGAAAAGCTTTTGGCCAGGTTCAGGTTCTTGTGTGGCCCGTTCCCGCGTCCTTTAACGGGTTCACCGCCGGATTTGCCCGGATTCAAACAGTTTCCGAATCGCCACCCAATTAACCCTTTGTTCCCTTTTCGGGTTCCCAAGGCCCCTGTTCAATCCCAATAGATTGCTTTGGCTTTTTTTTTTTTCCCTTTTCCTGACCCGTCTTCCTTGTTGAACCCTTTTTTCTTCTGCCATTTTCCGTCGGGGGGCCCTTCAATTATGCACCCCCCCTTTTTTCACCCCCCCTCCCCCCAAACTTTCCCCCCCCCTGGGGCAATTCTCGGTTGACTCGCAACGTCCAATGAAGGGCATAGTCCCCCTCCGTTTTTCGGGCTTTCAAGTTCCCCCCCTGCGCCGGGCCCGGGAAGGCGGTTTCGGTTTACCATGGCAAGGTACCCTTCCGCCACACTTTCACTTCCTTTTTTCCCTGTTTTTTTCTCGCAGCTTAAGAAACCCCCGGCGGCCGCCATTGGCGGCATCTCCCAACCGTATTTTTTTCCTTTCGCGGATTTGCCCGTCCAAACCCCTTCCCACTCAACTTTCGGCGGTGGGAGGAAAATCACCTTGAGGGGGAAAAGTTTCGGGGGAAGGCCCAATTTCGTTGCCACTGTCCCCCTCCCCTCTTCACGCGTTTTTTTTTCGGCCTCCGAAGTGGCCCCAACGTTTTGGTTTTTCAAGACGGCTTTCATTCGATTGCGTCCTTTGCGATTCCCAGTGTGAGTCCTCCGGCAGTCCTACCGACCTCTTGCTTTCCTGCGGACCGCTTCTTCCGGAAGGTATGTTTCCTTTCCCTTTATTACGCGGCTTTTTCCTCCCCCAGGTTGGGCGGCGGTAACCTTTTTTTTTTTATTCTCCCCCCGCGGTCATGTCCTTCGTCTCCGCGCAGCTTCCCCCCGGAAATACTCCACGACCGTTCGTCGTGTGGGCTGCAAACTTTTTTTTTTCTTCTGGCTTTTTCCCCAGTCCCCCAATTCTCATCGTGGAGTTGGTTTAAGGAGTTTTTGCAGGTCTTCCTGGCTGTTTTGCGGGGTCCGGCTCCGTTTGAACTTCAAGGCGATGGATCTTCCCTTCCACGTTCCCTTTTCTACAGACCTTCGAAAACATTCTCTCTTCATTGTGGAGCCTCCCCCGAACGGGTGCTGGGTCTTTGTGGGTTTTCTCTTAAGATGCACCCCCTGCAATTACCATTCAGGTCGAGGCCCCCTTCAAAAAAAAGTACGGTGGGTCCATCCTTCTCTTTACAGTTAGCTCAAAGGCATGCCTCCCATTTCGCACTCTCCAAATTCGCCATTTTTTTGCATCGATGTCCGTTGCCGGTTTACAAAAGTTTCTTTTGCTGCGCCAAATGGCCTGTCGGTTCCCGCCTGGATCTGGGGGGCTTCCCATCACCCCCCCCTTTCTTCCACCCGCTTTCCCTCAAATTTCCAGGTCTGAGGCACTCTTGGATTCGAAGCCAGCGGTTTTCTTCGTTCCCCCCGTTTGTGAGTTCCCCCTCCCCCTTCCCAGCAAATTCCTTTAAAAAACTGGCCCATCTGCGCTTCGAACATGTTCGTCTCCTTCGCTCCTCCAGGTTCCGCAAAAAACTGGTTTTTAATCCCTGGACCGCCGGCGGTCTCGTTCCACAAATGCGTAGCGTTCCTTGGGCCCTCTTTCAGTGCTTTCCTCCCGTTGCGAGGAGGGGATTCTGAACTTTTTTTTTCCCTTTGGGCAGTTCTCAATCGGTCGTTTCCTTCAATTTTCAAAAAACGTCAGCCGTGTTTTTCGTGGCGCGAAGTGAAACTCTTCCTCTGCGTGAAAAGCTTTTGACCGGTGCATGGCCAGGGGTGTTTTTCTTTTTCCTCGTAATTTTACCTTTTCCGTTGATTCCGGGGGAGCTCTGTCAGTTCCGCAGGACATTTTGCACGTCCCTTGCATTGTTTTCTCCGCGCCCCCTCCCCACAAAGGCCCTCGGCCATGTCTGACTTCCCGCCGCCTTCGCCGCCCGACTCTTTTTGATTCGAGCCGGCCGTGCTACTTGCCTCTTCAGGCCGCAACCCTTCATATTCTCCAAAAAGTCAGGGACTTATCTGGTCCCCCCCCTTCTTGAAACGCGCTTCACGGGTTCGCTGTTTGGCACTCATCGAAGCGTCGCCCATTTTTCCTTGTCCCTTTTTTTTCTGTTTTTAGCCCCTTCTCTTGCAACGTTAGGACCCTCTCCTCCACCCCCCTCCCCTTCCGTTGGAGCCGCTCTCTGAGGGCCTGGCTCCCACTCTGTCCTGGAGCGATCTTTACAATTTTTTCCAAAACTTCCA
>Ga0179593_1457750_pt1 | contig 34811 bp, 35 predicted proteins | sample CZODoug2_1_08_16_FD_185931 | JGI IMG/M metagenome (GOLD analysis project Ga0179593, IMG submission 185931) | Vadose zone soil fungal communities from Angelo Coast Range Reserve, California, USA - CZODoug2_1_08_16fungal (PacBio error correction) | ecosystem: Environmental > Terrestrial > Soil >... | reverse complement strand
AAGAGATTTTCGGACACTTTTTTTTTCTCCTTTTGCCATCATGGTGCGTTTTCATGAAACAGCATCATTTTTCGACGCGTCCGCGGACAAGACCCCCTCCACTGGCTCCATCTTGTTCTTTCATCTTGCCTCCTTAACGGCGCGTGCTTACCTTTTCCTCTCTTTCACTCCTGCCGTTCTCTCTCATTTCCTTCTTCCTCCAGCCCCCAAATTCTTTCTAACTAGAGTCGTGTAAAAATGAGCATCAACTGTTGGCTCCCCTATGGTGCTCGTTATGCCGTTCTGCCTTTTCTCTCCTGACCTCAACCTCTTTGAACTCCCCCCCTTTATTGGCTGGAACACTCTCGTTGTGTACATTTGGTTGCCAGTACTTGCTTCCTTTAATATTTTCGCCGGGTTCTTGGGAATTATTTCTTGTGCCTGACCATTGGCGCGAGTCTCACATCTCCTTATTCTTCTTTTTTCTTTCCCGCGCGATCCGTTAGAGTGGAGGTATCACTCTCTTTCATAATTACTGCTCAGCCTTCTCTGCGCGCGATTGACGAGGTTGACTCTTTTTCTTGAGTCTTCACGTCTTTCCTTCATCACGGAGAAGATTTTCCGACCCTTATTCCTTTTTCCCTACCAAAGACTTTTCATTCTTTCCGTTGCCTTTGAGAGTCTTCTCCGAGTCAGGTTCTTTTTGCTTACGGGTGTGTACGTGGCATTTTTCCTTTTCTATCGTCATTCGCGATAGGTTTTTTTCACTCCTTTCTTTTTCTTCCTACTCCGTGAAGACAGTGTTTAGACCAGCCGCCTTTTCCGGTTTCGGTCTGGCGCTGCGATCTTTTACATCTTTATCCAACCCTTTTGACAAAATCGATCTGTCAAGGTCCTACATTTTTCCTTATGACACGGCTTATCCCTACTTCCTACGGCTATTCATCTGGGCTTTCATGGGGGACGGCTCTTTCTCGATTTTTTCTATTACTTTTTAACCCGTCCCCCTTTCCCAACGCGGAAATCAGACCGGTCCTGACGTTCTCCCCCCTACGGATTTGGATTTTCCCCATCTCAAGTTCCTCTCTTTTTTTCACCAGCAACCCTGCCCCTTCGCTGAGGGTTTTTTTTCTCATCGAACTTGGCTCGTTATCCCCAGCTTGACTCCCCCCTTTTTTTTCCCCTGCTTCCTCCATGTTTCCCCCCCCCCCCTGGTTTTTTTCGAAATCTTTTGCCTCCATTTCGCTGTACAACACGCTTCCCGATTTTTCCTTGGAAGGCTCTCGGTTTTCAACTCCCCCTTTTTTGTATTTCCCCCTTTACACCCTCCCTCCTCTTGACCTGCTTCCTGGTTTCCTTCAGCCGAGTTCAGCCTCAGGCTAACACACTCTGAGAAGAAATTTCACCCTTCCGATTATACATTTTTCCTCTTCAGCTGTAATCCACTCCTTTCCTTCAACGGGGCTCGATGCGGCTTCCCTTCGGCTTTTTAATAACTATAGGGGGTCTTTTATCCCTTCGAAAGGTCGTGATCATGCAGGCCCTGTTTCCTCTCGGTTTTTTTTTTTCTTTTCTGGTGTGGCGTTTATTTGGTCTCCGATTCTTTCTCCTTTCCCTCTTGGACCCCGCCCGAAGTGAAAAAGCTCCTTCCGTCGCAATAAGCGTTCACAAGAGTCTCCCGCATTGACACCTCCGCTTCTCCTTTTTGAAGAACCCTTTAAACATGTCACTTAGCCCCTTTTTCTCTTTTATCCGTTTGTTTTCTCTTTTGCGAATCCCTCTTTCCGTAGGAGTCGGGCGCAGGTCTTACCATGTTCCCCCTCCCGATGCAGTCTAGGTGTATTCCCTTCCCCTAATGGCCCTTTCTGGATTTCCGTTTGTTCGGAATAAGTTTTCCGAACTTTTTTCTTTTCCCTTTTTTGAGAAGCCGAGGGCACCTTACGCGTTCCCCCCCTTCCCAACTTTTTCTGTTTCCATTAAAAAATTCTTCAACCTTTCACAAAAGTTTTTTCTCGTAGTTCTCCACTTGAGGCTTTACGGGAAACCATGAGCGGTAATTCCATCTCCTTTTTTCCTCGATAACTCTTCGCGCATCTGGCCCTGAATGCAGTTTAACCTGTCCCCTCCCTCAAGGTGATTCACTGAAGTTCACTTTCCCTCCCCTTTCCAGCGCTCGCCAAGCCACCATTGAGACCAAGCCTCCCCTTTTTCATCTCCCCGCCGCTGCCACACTCCTCTCTGACAACCCATTGCCCAACCATTATTTTTCCATCGGCCAGCTGTCTCCCCTTCTTCCAAAGTTGCCTTCTGGCCCCCTCTTTCCTCGAGCTTCCTCAAGTCCCTCCCTCCTGCCCCCTTGAGGCCAGCTAAAGCGTTTTATTTTTCCGCCTCCCCCCTCTTCTTTCCCGATCCTTTTCCCTGGTCGCCGTTTCCCTTTTAACTCCTGGGGTGACAAGTTCCCCCAGCCACTTCTTTTTTTTTCCTACCCCTGGTCCCCCATCTGCTTGTCCCTCCACCGACTCCGGTTTCGAATCTGATTTCTTTTGGGTAGTTCGCTTCTACTGTTCACTACGTCGCACATCCTTTCTCCAAAGTGTCCTGTATCCTCTTTCCTCTTTGAGATGTCCTACCCTTGACTGATCGCCTGATTTCCCTCTTACAGCATGTTTTTCCTTTTCATTGGTTCTTTCTTTCTCCTTGAAGGATTTGCCAGTTTCGATGGTTTGCGTTATTTTTCAATTCTTTTTTCTTGCTTTCTTCCCCATGGTTTTTTTTTTTTCCCTCTTTTTTCGTGCCCTTTTGGTTGGACTCCGTTTGTTCCTTTTTCTGATTGCGGGTAGGGTTTTGCTGCCTTGGGCTTGCGGGACCCGTTTCAGGGGTTATTCACTTTTCCCTGGTTGTTGGAGTTTTTTCCCCCCTTCGTCTTCCGCGCCTGGCCGGCCCCTCTTTTCCCCCCCGTGATATTATCTTTACTCTTCTTTGATCTCGCTCTTTTTTCAGCCGAGACGTTTTTTCAGTTAACAGCGCACTTTTCGGCGGCCTTTTTTCTCCTATGTTTTCTTTGCAGTGAAAATTCCAGAAAACCGTTTTCCCTCCTGGACTGGTCGGGTATTTGTTCCCCCCCTTCTTTCTTTCAGTGGATCGTCTAGTGCCCCCTTTTTTTTCGGACACCGTGTCCCCAGCCTCCCCGAACCCTTTTTTTTAATACGTTTCTTCCTTCCCTTCCCGTCAACGCATTCGTAGTTTTACCTCCTTTGTCATTTCTGTTCTTTCGCGCCTTACCCCATGCCCTCTTACTTCGTTTTCCGCTTTTTCCATTTAGGTCCGTTTTCTTTTTTTCTGACGATTTGCGAGGTCGAGTTTGAAAGAGTACTCCTTTTTTTTTTTTCAATTTCTTTCCGTAGCGCTGGGCTTGTCCCCACTGCCTTTTCTTCTCCTTTTTTTAGCTTGGTTTGCGATTATGGACGTTCTTCTGTCACCCTAGTCCTTTTTCTCTGAGTTTCCACTTGAAGTACCTTCCCACACCCCCTAACCAAGCACAAAACTTCCCCGCGCCCCTCCTGGACTGCATGTATGTAGAACTGGCTTGCCCTTTTCTTTCTCCTTTTTTTTTGGCATTTCTTTTTTTGGGGCTAAATGTCTTTTTTGAGGATTGCCTCCCTATGTTCCCCTTGTCTTCCTTTCTTTGCCATGCGTTTCGACCTTGATTTAGACTTTCTTTCCTTCCCCTTCTCCGCTTCAGAGAGGTACCTTTCCCCCACCTCTTTTTGATAGGCGGTTTTTCCGAAGTTTTTCTTTGCCCCCCAGGTGTGGCGCTTTTCCCCCTTTCCCTCCCTGACAGTTTTTTTCTCCTTCTGATTGCTGCGAATTTTCCCCCCTTTCTTTTTCCTGCTGGAACTTGACTCGATTGTCGAAACCCTTCATTCCCCTCTTACCTTTGGCCGAAACCCCCGATTCTCGTTTCTGTTTTTTTGTCAAATCCGTCCTTTTTTCTCCTTCCCCACTTCCGACGTTGCCTTTCTTTTTCTGCCACTTGAACCCTCTCCCCCCCCAGCGCCAGAAACCAGTCCCTTCGAATCCCCCACCGCTGCAAGTTTTTCCTTTTCTTTCCCGCCGCCTTCGGGTTTTGTCCCAGAATTTTTGGGATATTGGTGATCTTTTCGATTGAGCCCAAATAACAGATCCAGTCTCCGACGGCGTGGCATCTTTGTCATTCACTTTCTTACAGGATATGTGCGTCATTGATTTCAGTCTTTCCACCGTTTCATCTTCTTCATTCCTCTTCCTGCTCTTCAACTTCCGTGAACACACGCGCTTTTTTGGTTTCCCTTCCCTCTCGTCTGTATATCTCTCCTTCCCCTTTTGAAAGGCCAGTTTCCCTTTTTCAGTGCACTCCGTCCTAAACGATGAGCAGCGTTTTTTCTTTTTTTCTGGTCTATCTCTTCCGTCCTCACTTCCCCCTCCCAAGCTTAGGTAAAGTTCTGATTATCTTTTTATAATGGGTTTTCTCAAGGCTCCTCTTCCCACGAACGCATTCAGACTCTTTATAATGTATGAAGTCTATGACATTAACATCACCTCGAAAAGCTCCCTTTCCAAACCAAAAAACCCCCCAAACACAAAAAAACCCCCACCACCACCCAAACCCACCCCCACCAACCACAACCACACACCACCCCCCCTTTTTTTAAATATTTCTCAAACCGAGGGCGCTGACCCCCCCCTGTTTTCCCTCCCGCTTTCGCCCCCTTTTTGTGACAGAATCTCTTTTTTTGCCGCCCCCATCCTACAAGTTCTGTCACTCAGCAGTTGATAGAATGTCAGAGGATTCTCCCGAATTTGATGGCTGTTCCTCCTCTCTTCTTAAGATCGTCTTTCGGTCACCCCCCCCTTTTTCGCGCTGAAGTCTCCCTTCCCGTTGAACCACCTCTTTTTCTCCTTCTTTTTCTTGATCGTTGCGCGTCGAACTCTGATGTGCCTTCCTATCTGAGAATCCTGCTACGTTTTTTCTCATTTATAGACCATGTTAAGAATTCCCCATTTTTTTTTGTTGAGATCCGCACGGACTTTTTTTCTCCTTCCTAGGCTTGCCTTGAATGCGAAAGCAATTTTTCCTTCTTCCCTGACAACCCTAGTTTACGGGTTCGGTTATTCTTCCTAGAAGCTTACCGCTACGTTTGCTACTTCTTCCCCCCTCCCCTAATTCTTGGGGAATCGCCACAACTCCCTCTTCCACCCTCGTCTGAGCTCCCCCCATGCTTTCGTAGATGGACTCGAGGACTTCGATTTTTGTTTTCCAAGACCTCCTCTTCTGATCCCCTTATTTTCCCCCCCTCTTTTCTAAAGGACACAGGGTGGACCTCCTCTCCTTTCGGTTTTTCTCAGGCTTCAGCCCCGCCGACTTTTTTCTTTTGTGTTTTCCCCCCTGGCTCGCGTTTACTTATATTTTGCTCTTTGTTCTTTTTTCCCACGCTCGAGTGAGCGTGGTTCCCCGTTTACTTTTGACTGGAACTTTTTCCTCGCTATATGGCTGAAGAGTGTTATTTTTTTTCGAGCGCCCCTTGTCACATCTGCACCGATTTACCTCTCCCTTTGGCCGCTTTGATTGGGACGTTTCCTTCTCCTTTCCAAAGATCGGAATATACGCGAATTTTTTCTTTTTCGGGTTACTGGAGAGTGTTACGGGCTTCTGGCCTTGCTGGAATTTTATCACTTCTCCCCCCTCGGTCCATTCCTCTTTTTTTTCCTGCTCCCCTTTGTGAAGTCACTTACGATGCAAAATGTTGAGATCTTTTTTTTGATTCGGTCGCGCTTGCGGAGCTTCGACCTAGCCCTGACTCCGCACCTCTCTTTACCCCCTTCTCCTCCAGCCGCACGTCGTAGACACGTTCCTCTCGACCCTTCTTGGATTTCTTTCCTTTCAGTGGATTTTTTACACAAGTGTTCTTGTTATGACCCCCAGGAAAACGCCAATCGATTTTCAGTTAGCCCTCCGTGATTTGGAACACCACGAGCCATTTTCCTTTTCCTTTCCTAAACCGCACAAGTCAGAGGGTTTCTTCCCCTCTTTTCTCAGATGCCTTCACTCACGGTGGCAGACTCCCTGTTGACACCCCCCTTGCTCTTTCCCATATTTTGGCGACATTGCCCTCCCTCAACAAGCTACTCTTACCCTGTCTTCTCAACGCTTTTCTCCATTCTTCTGCTGAACCGCTCTTTTATCAGAGTTTCCCTCCCTTCCTCTAACCAGACCAGAAATACATTCTTCCCCCCCTTTTCCTCTTCGCTGACCCCCGCAGTGCCCACCAAGCGGAAAACCGCCGGCTCCCTCTTCTGCCATTGCTCCTTCCTCCCCCTTTTCCTTTTTTCCATGGCCTCGAGACATGCCCCTTTCCTTTGCCCTGAGGGGATTCCTCTTTTTTGTGCGGTTTTTTTTTTCCTTTTTCATGAGAATTTTTTTTTCAAAGTGGAAATCGCGCCGTCCCCACCCGCACCACCTCCTCCACCCAGGATTAACGCAAAACTGCTACCCTCTTTCTTCTAATGTCCCCAATGAAGCCTAGCCCCCCTTTTTTTCCCCCATTTCTGGAAGAGAGTTGTATCGGTTTGTATGTTTTTAGGGCGCGCGATCCCCCTCTTTCCGATTCTGTTTTCTGCGCAGGCCCAGTTCCCAGGCCAACTACGACCTTCAGGTGCCGTCCTGCCTTCACTTCCCATTGAGGCTTCTTTGTCCCGTCTTGTGAGAGATTCCTCAGTGGGCTACTCTTTTCTCCTTCTCGGTGCCCAGTACCCGCCTTATTCTTAACAAACGGTTCTGGCCGCAACAAATCTCCCGACACTGGCCGGGCGTTAAATGGAGCCAGGTCTGCGGCGGTTCCCCCCCTTTCTTTTCCTTTATGCCACTATGCGTTCCGTTAGTCTTGCTTTTTTCTGAGCCCTCTTTCTTTCTCCTGTGACCCCAAGTTAACAGTTTGACTCCGCACTGACTGCTGACGCTTTGAACTCCAGCAACTCCCCCCTCCCCCCCGAACCGCACCGCCCCCATCCCTCTCCCTTATGACCAGTGCACCACCCAGCAACTCGCCCCCCCACCCAGCACCCCCAATTTTTGCGCCGGCCCCAATCTTTCCCCTTCTTCCACAGCATGTTCAGAATGTTTCGCTCCTTTCCTTCTCCTTCGACAGCGAAACTACGCGTGACCAGTTCTTCGGCAGCTCCCCCTGGAAGCGAAAGACCCCTGGCTAGCCGTTTATCTTGAAGCCTGCCTTGCCCGTCCTTTCCCTCCGGTGCAATCTTTTCCTCCTCGTTGTTTTTTTTTTTCTATTTCTTGGGGTATATTAGCGGACACTTCTGCCTTCCCCCTCGGGATTCAAAGGGATGCGATCCCTTTTCTCTTCCGCTTTTCCCCGCCGGGATTCCCTGCTCTCCTCTTTTTTCCTTACAGACCTATCTGATTCCTGCTTCTGCTTCGCGTTCTTTGCTAAAGAATTCCTCTTTTCTCGGCGGTTGGTGCGGTCTCGTTCTTTTTCTCCCTGGTTGGCGTTGATGACTCTTTTTGCTATGTGATACTGGCTTTTTCTTGCCTGCTGCGGGTGTATGTTAGAAGCTGGTGTGGCGATTGCGGTTTTTTGAGTCCACCAAGTGCTTCATCACACTGTGCGTTCTTTTTGTTCAATTCGCCCGTCAATACTTGGCGCTTTCCGCGCTTTCCCCAACTCCATTTGAGAGTGCGCTGATTTCGATCCTCTTTCTGCCGCTTTCTGCTCTTCGGAAGAGCCTTTTTTCGGGGTGGTTGCCGTGAAAATTTATTTCATAAAAGAAACTTGGACGCTTTTTTTCTTTTTTTTATTGGTGCCCTCGCTCCGGATATTCCCACTTTCTTTGCCCCCTTGCTGATTCTTTCCAGATCCCCTTGCCTCCCTTTTCCTTTCCCCGGGAAGTCCTGCACGACGGCCATTCGTCGTTTTCTGGAACTATTGGCCTGCGCGTCACTCGAATCGCAAGTCTTTCTCCCTTCCGCCTCCTTTACTCCGCTGATAAAACTTTTTCTTTCTTCGGGGACGAGGTTTCCTTGTGATTAGGCCCTTAGCACTCCCCTTTTTGCTTCAATTTTCTACGTTGCTGTTTTACCGGCAAGTTTGGTTCTGTTGTTCTCGTCTTTGGTCCATCCTTTTCTTTTTTCCTCTCCTCGGAGAACCCACTCTCTCCCCCAACCTCCCCCCAATCGAAAAGATCCAGCCACGTTGCGATCACGGAAATGTCTCGAAATGATTTTCCCTTTCCTTAACTCTTCGACGGCTTGGTTCCTTCCCTCCTTTTTCTACTTCGGATTTGTCGCAAGGCGGTTTGGTTTCTTTCCTTTTCCCGGTTTTCAATCTGGGACTGTATTTAAACTTATTATCGTCCCTTAGATTCTTTTTCGACCCCCTTTTTTTCTTCCCTCCTGCTCGCAAAAGTTGCAAATCTTTCCTACTCTTCTGGAGTCCTTCATCGAGCCTTGTGACCTTTTTCCCCCAAATTCCTGCGACCGTGTTGGTCAATTTAGAGATCCCTCTGTTTCCTTTTCTTTTGCCAACTTGCCGGCTTCTTTCAAAAATCTGTTTTCTCCTCCTGGTTTTTTTCGACGATTCGAACTTGCAGCTTGGTCTGTTCCACCCCCGTCTTTTTTTCTTATCTTTGATTCCCGCGTTTTTTTTTCAGTATTTGATGTCCCTACATAGACCAAACTCCTCTAAACACTCTCCTCCAGTCTCCCCTCTTTTCATCCCCCACCTGTTACCCGGAAGGCTTCGTCCCCGGTCGAATGCAAGCCTTTTTTCGCGGTTTAGCTCCCTCTCATACCGGCCCTGTTTTTTGATGGCCAGTCGCGTTTCGAATTTGTTCCTCCTGTTCCCGGGATCGCTCAGCACCTTTTCGGTCCTTTCTTTTCCTTCCCCGGTCATAGCTCTAATCGCAATCCCCCCCAGGAACTTAACCGCCTAAGTCGTCCCCTTTTCCTCTTTTTCCGAGGATCCTCCCTTTACCTTTCCCTCCTAAGTTCTTGAATTTCCTTTTACTTCTTCTTCCCCCCCTGAGAAGTATATTTTGCTTGTTTGGATCTCTTTTTTCGACCATCTTTCAATCGAGAATAAGAGATTCCGATCTTTCTTTCTCCTTTGTCCACTCTAGCTTCCCCCTTCCCCTCGCGTTATAACCGACCATTTTCCCCTCCCTCCGTATCCCTAGTCGGCTATAATTATTCGAAGCCTTGTCCTTGCGTCGATTTTCACCCCCGTTCTAATACTTTTTGTGAGCTCTTTCTTTTTGACAAGCAGAACGCTTTCTCCTCTATCCAGCATTTTGACGGGCGATTTCACCTTCCTTGGCTGTGCTCCGCTGCGTCGTAAGCTTTCATCACGGCTTCCTGCGCTGGAAGATCACTTCCCATTGGGCCCCCGATTGTCTTTCTCTCCTTCCCCTTTTTGACTTTCATTTCCCCGCGCATCCATTAGTTTTTTACCCCCGTTTATTTCCGCTTCTTTTCTCTCCTCGTTTTTTTCTGAGACTTTGTTCTCAACAGCTCCTTATGTCCGAGTTGACTCCTTCCCAGGCAAGATTTTCGACGCGCGGACTCCCCTTCCTTTTGGCTATCGTTTTTTTTCTCATTCAGTGATCTTTCGACCTTTTTTGCCGCTTCTGATGGCGAGACGCAACCTCGTGCTCAGACACGCCCTGCACGTTCAACCTTCTCTCCTTTTATCCCCCTGCTGTCTTCGATGGACTCGCATAACTTTCTTCTTGTGCTTTTCTCCCTCCTTCTTTTTTCCACACCCCACGATATGACGACCGTGGTGGTTTTCCTTTCCCTTCCCGCATGTTCCGTTAATTATCTAAGTTTTTGGAGATTTGTTCGCAACTTTGTGTCTCGTCCTTCCCCTATCTTGAGCGGAGGGCGTGCCGGTTCCTCCTTCCCTTTTTTCCGTGCAGTCCCACCCTTTCCCTTCAAAGTCCCCAGGATGCGTCCTAGCTTTCGCTGATTCGTCCCATGAGAAGCCAGATAATGCTCAGTCCACATTGACTCTTTTCCCCCCCCACCTACCCGTTATCTTGCAACTCCTCTCTTCTATAACAGCGAATATATTTGTTTTCTGCAAGGGTTTCCGGGTGGCTTTTCTTCTGCCTAGGAATTACATCCCCCTTCCGCTTTTTTTATCGTCCTTTCCTCCAGTGATGACCTCTTTCCTTCAATGGCCTCGCGATTGCTAGGTCTTTGCGTTCTTGAGACCCCGCACTTTTGACCCCCATTACTCCCTAAGGTCCGTGCCCTTTCTCTTCCCCCCCCGCTGTCCGTTTATCTTTTTTTCCAACTTTTTCGGCGCCGTGGTCTTTTTGTTCTTAACATTTCGTCACTGTACAGTTAAAACCGGATCAGAAGAATTTTCTCTTCTCCCCTTTCCCTTATCTTTAACAGTACCTCTAGTTTCGAACATCCCCTTTCTCCCTTACTTGAATTATTTTTTTCAGTGCAGCGGTACTGAGGCCTGCCAAGGTCGCCCCCCTTTTTTTTAGAGGACCCCCTCCCAATCTTTGGTCTCACCCTTCCGCCACTTCCCCCTTCTTTTCTTTTCCTTCTCTCCGCCTTATCCCGGTTGATCACCGCGTGAAGCCGTTTAATAATATCATCGACACCCCTTCCTGCTCATACATTTGCTTCCAGCTCCCTGACTTCACTGCCCTTGCAGGACCAACGGCCCCCCCCCTTCTTTCGACTTCCTGAATTCACGTGCCTTATTGGTGCGCTTTCTACCTATCATGATTCCCTGTTGCTGCGGCGGTGCTGTTGCGTATTTTTTTTCCCTCCCTTTCCCGGGTCTCTCTGAAGGACGGGTTTCCTCTTTCAGCAAAGCTAAACCAGGATTCCCCTTCCCTGTTTTTTTCCCGCAGCGCTACTTTTGACCCCCAGAATTTTCTTTGTCTTGCAGACCAAGTGCCCCTCTTGAAGTTTCCACTCGCCCCCGGATGCCGGTTCTTTTCTGTCCGAGCCCCAGGTTAGGCGTTTGTATGCATCTTACAACTTCCCAAGATTTCGTTGTTCCTTCCTCTGCACTCCCCCTATCCGGATTGCTGGGGCTGGGCTTTGTCTTCCTCCATGTGGGTTACTAGTTTTTTCTCTTAGAAGCCCTTACCTTCTCCCCCCGACTTCCGAACAACCGTTTGGAATTTTCTTAACACAACTTAAAAAGCCCGCCGTTGGCTCCGCCTTTCTATTCTCCCCCTCTCTCAGGATTTTGCCTGGATTTTCCTATCCTGAAATAGTTCGTTCGACTAGGGATGACTAGCTTCCTCCCCCTTTCACTTACTGCCGGTGCCTTCACGACCCCATCTCCGCCCTTCATCGATTTAAGCACGACTCTTTACACCCTCCCTCCCTCCCGGCGCCCATCCCTAGCAAGCATGCCATCCCCTTTTCAAATTCCCCAAGGCCCGGCAGCACTCGGCCAACAGTTGCGAAAAATCCCCACCTGCTGCTAAACGGCCAAACATAGGTCTTCATCCCCGCACTTGAAGGCCGCAGCAAGTCGCCGGCCCCGGCTGTTCAACTCCTTTCCTTTCGTTCTCCTTTCTAACCGAGTTAATTCCTTCCCATGGTTTCCTGATCCTTTTAATCCCTGTGGCCGTTTTTTTCCTCCGGAAATCACGGTTGCATCTATCTTCATCCTTGTTTTCTTTCGGAGAGATTGCCCGGGGTAGATTCTCCGGATAATTTTCTTTCCCCTTCGGACCCAAATCGTTTCCCTTTAACTTCCCTGGGCCGCTGGCGGCTTCCCGAATTCTCTGCTTCCCAACTTAGCCGTTCGCGGGCGACTGGCTGCTGCATTGACTTTTTTTCTTATTCCCTCTGGTATTTTTCTTAGCAAGCTTGTTGGGCCGGTGGTGTGGGTGTTCTCTGCGGGAATGGTGGGTTTGACTGCCCTTTTTTTTTTCCTCGGCTGCAGCTGCGCTGGTTTCTCTTACTTCTTCCCGCCCTTCGTGAGGAATTACACCTGTCGGCGTTTGGTTCACTCGAGCCCGCGATGCCTGATAAAACTTCCCTCTTTTTTTCTCGTATCGCTGATAGTTACTCTCTTTTCCTTTTCCCTCAGGTTTTCACAGACTGCCGGCTAGTCCCTTTTTCCCTTCTCCGCTTGTTTTGAGAATGTTGCTTTCCAGCCCCTTGGTAGCCCCACCCTCCTCTCTTTGAGGTGCCCTTCTTCTCTGATAGTCACCTTTTTCCCACCCTGATACTGGAACAGCCAGCTCCCATGGTACTCCCTGGACATCGAACGCTTAGTTAGTTTCTTGGGAAAACGACCACATCCTTCGTCAACCCTGCTAAATGCAGATGGTTTTTTAAGACTACCTTCTGCCCTTATAAAATAGTTTTGATTCTTCCGTTCACTGATTGTCAGGAGAGTGCTTCACCGATCCTTTTCTCGCCCTTCCGGCTGTTTCCTTGCTTTCTTCCTTGGGGTCTCTTTTCGCTTTTCTTGCTTCTCTTTCGTCCTTTAATCAGAACCGGGCCGTAAGCACCAACTCCCACCACCCCGCAGCCCAAAGGGACCTTCCTATCAAGGACATTTCTAGCTTCCTTCTTTCCCCTTTTTGACCAGGGGGCCTGGCAGCCGCAAGTCGGCGTGGCCGTATTGCCACACGCTTCAGCGGTAAAATTTTTTCCCCGTCCTGAGTGCTTTTCCTTCCTATTCCCTTTTTCTGGACCTTCTGTCCCCCCCATTCTGTTCATCCGTGATAATTTCCCCAGGTGAATGATCGTTCTTCTCAGAAGAAAATTTGTTGCCTGTCGTTGAGTCCCAGATTTGAGTACCCTCTCCTTGTTGTCCTACTGCAGTCTCCCCTTTTCCTTTCAGGATTTGTCCACTCGTTCGACCCTTTCCCTGATTACCCTTTGCTTTGAACGAGTTTGGCAGATTGTCTGTCAAATTCTAGGCGCCTCATATGGCTACTTTTTTCTCTCCTGTGAGCTTAGTGCCCTTCCTAGTCAAACCCCCCACGGCGAGATGCCATAGGGCAGAGATTCCCGTGTCTCCATTTTTACCGTTTTCGGACTTCCGTTTGTCAGAAGTCTGTTTCGGACCCCCGAATCTCTTCATTAGATACAGGAAAATAGTACGCCCCCCCTGAGTATCACTATTTTCCGGGCGACAGCCACCCTGAGGTAAGGTATTTCTTCAAAACGTCCTGAATTCCTTTCTCCCTCCCCCCTTAAACGCAGCCGACCGACCCTCCTCCTTTTACTTAGAATCGCTTTGCCACGGAAAGAAGTCAACGTTTCTTCATTTCTATCTTGGTACTTTCCGTCTCTTTATTACGGCATGTTGAAGTCGCAGCAAAGCCCCTTCTCCTCTCATCATATACCCTTGCTCTTGCAGCTTTTTTTGACTTGTGACCACCACGTCGCTCGGTAACAAAGGTCCATCGTCACCTCTCTTCCTTTCCCTCTTCCCGCTACTCAATGTCGCGCCACGTCTGCACGCTTTTTTTCCTTATGAAGAAGTGGTTCGTGTCACCCCCCTTTTTTGTTTCCGGCCATTACGTGGTGTTCATTCTCCATTATTGTCACCGAAGAACGTCCTTCGAGTTAACTCGACTCCTCCTCTTCTTTCTAATTCGGAGTCGAAGGCTCTTTCTTTTTCTTCCTTTCAATGCGTTTCTCACTTCGGTCCTCAGTTCTCCTTCCCTTTTGACGCCCTGAGGAACGATGTCGCGGATTATCCGCTGCGCGTAAATTGCTGATGGCATTCTGCTTGCTCATGATGTCTTCTTTTTTTTTATTCCCCGTTCAGGCCCTTCCCTCCTTCTCTTGTTGAGAGAGTCATTTCCCCTTCTCTCCCTTGGCAAGACTCCGGCGGCAGTTGCTCATGACATCAGCAAGCACGCGTCTGCTCACCTCCCTTCCCGGTTCATTTTCTTTCCTGTCACTGCTTTTGCTGTCGAAGACTGCTTTACGTCCCGAATCCAGACAATCACCCTCTCCCGGTAACCTGAGCTTGTTCGAGGGAATAGAATCTTTTTTCTGGTGGCGGTCAAACGGAAAGATTCCCCCCCCCCTTCGGTTCCGAACCAGTGTGGTGTCCCCTCTTCCTCCGTAGGTTTTCCGGAACCTGCTCTAAGTTAATTATGCGCCCCTAGCACTGTTTTTGAACAGCCGTTCATTCCTCCTCTCGTTCGCGTGAGGCGTGCCCTTCTTTTTTCACGCTCTCCCCTTTATCTTGGGCGGCAAATTATACCTACTGCCAGCATGACCTCAGTCTTGCCTTTTTATGAAGGGCCGTTCTTCCCTCCTTTTCGCGATGAACACCAACTATTCCTTCTTTTCTTCACATTCCTGATTAAACACGGGCTTCTTCGTGCACCAGCCCTATCGGAACCAGCGAATCTTGCGTCTGCACTTCTCTTTTTTTTTCTTTTATGGTGGATTGCTGAGGAATTCTCTTCTTTTTCTTAATTACTTCCGGTTGCTCTTCCTCTTTTGAAGAACCAGCTCGATTTTAAATGGCGCCTCTTTTTGGGGCTGGGAAGGATGGTCTCTTCCTGACCACTTACAAATTCTGACCTCCGTTCTCCCCATGTAAAGCGCGAGGCGGGTTTCTCTTTTCCTCTTTTTTTTGAGGTTCTCGCGCTTTTTCTTACAAGTGGTAGCATTTAGAAAACGCATCCAGATTACTTGCTCAACCGATTCTTGACACAGACAATTGCAATGTCTGCCCCCTTTCAACGCCCCATTAGCAGCTGTTCTCCCCCCTCTCGAATTCAGAACGGCGGGCAGTTTCCTAGGTCGACCCCCACTTTGTGCGGAAAATCTGCTCACCTCCCATGTAGTAAGTTCACCTCCTTTCCTTAATGTGCGATCACGCCCGGTCAAAAACGAAGCATCTTGGTCTTTCTAAGTCTTCGACTAAACCAAGATATTTCCCATTCAATTAAAGTAATAAACCAGATTCAGCTAAACCCAAAGCACGCGGGGCCGCTCAACCTCTTTCTTTTATGCAACAGGCGTCTCTGATACCTTAGCAGGCCAATTTCGTCCATTTTCCGTTGTATTATGAAGGATGTGGAGGCGTTTTTCCGTGTGATTTCTTTTTTTTCTACTCTTAAGGCTTAAGATCTCTGAGACCGGGACTTTTTCCGACGCAGAGCGCCCCAGATCCCACAGGAAGCGCAACTTTTTTTCCCCCCCTCCCTGACGTTCGACCTTTGAATGCTTTCTCCCCCTTCCAATCACTGCTTCCTCATCGACCAAGCTAACTCCTCTTTGTTATGTTTGACATTTTCTGAGCCGGCTTAGTCCCTCTTGATTCAGTTGCTGTGTCCCGTTTTACCAATTCTCTCCCACTACTTCCGTTCCGTCCGGTGTTCCATTCCTTTCCTTCCCCTTACTCTATTTCTTTCTTTTCTGCGAGTTTTCGAGATCAATGTTGCGACGTTTCGATAACTTCGCCTCTGAGCACCAAGTACGTCTTCCTTCACCACGGTTTTTTTCTTCCACGCAACAATTTCCCCTTTTTACGGTGCTATTTAATGTATGCCCGGCCCTCACTGGCGCGGCTTTGCTGAGGGATGGTACTATTCGATAACTCTCTTTCTAGGTATATCCTCTCTTCTCTCCTGACTTAGGGAGGTGACCAGCCTAAGTGTGCGTTCCCTTCTGCTTTTTTTGGGTTTTTGCAAGCCTCAAGGTCCAAGGCCTACCAGCTGCGACCCCCTTTCAAATCAATCATCCCCCGTCACCAGCTTACACCCGCCCGCCTACTCGGCCAAACCACACCCAGTTGGCTCCCTCCCCTCCCCCCCTCTTCAAGGCTCCTGAATGACTGAAAAGCTCCTCTCCCTTCCTCAAGTCTATTTTTTTCTCCCCCTGGCTTAAATTTTGGCCTCCTGGCTCCGCAGCTCGCTGGTCCAAGCCCAAGTGAAACTGGCTGTGCGAACTTCCTCCATTTTTTCCCGGTCAGTGAACCTCCCGGCGCTATCCCGGTCCCATCCTCACTCCCCTCGTTTTTTTTTTCCTGATTGAATGGTTATCCTTGAAATTCCCCTCATGGACTTGTGGATCCAAGTTTAAATTCGTCTATTGACCGATCGGAGCCCTTTCTTTGCTCTTCATAGCCAGGCTTCTTTTTTGAGAATTTTTTTGCTGGCAGGATTTGCGCATCTTGGTTGGCTTACGGTTTTAGAAGATGCGTTGCTCTTCACCTTTTGGTTCTTTTTGACTTGATCCTGCTCGTTTTGTCAGGCTGCTGTTGCTTTTTTTTTTTTTGCTGTTGCTTTGGGCTTGCTGTGCGGGATCCCCGGAATTCAACCTCTTGCATTCATCCTTTCGCCCTTTTTTCTCCGATAAAAATCCCTAGTCCGGAGTTATCTTGCATATTTTCGCGCTCCCTTATTTTTGTTTTTGGCTGAGCCTGGCTCAGTTAACTTTCTTTTTTTTTTAGGCCTGGTCTGGTCTTGGTGAAAATTTTCGGACACATAAAAACCGTTCAGATCTGGGCCCCTTTCGTCGTTCTTCGCTCCTTATCCCCTTCTCGGTTTCGCCCCACAACTGCCCCTTTCCCCTTCAGAAAATACTGATTTTTTCCCCGTATTCTGAACTCGACTTAGGAGTGTCTCCCCCCCATTGGGAACGTGTGTCCGTTTCCGTCACCCCCAGACTTTGGCAAGCCTTTTGCGATGCTTAAGCTTTTGTTATCAACACTCGCACCGTTTCAGCGGTTCGTCATTCTCCCGCTCCCCATATTTCGTTCAATTAGCGATGACCCAGTTGCTTTGCCTGTTTCTTTGAAGGCTCTTTCCCCCCTCTCTCGTAGCACCTTCGTAAAGCCCACCCCCAAAAACCTCCCACCTCCCTCTTTAACATCTCCTTTGGACCTTGACCCTTGACCTGTCTCCCATTAACCTTTATTTCAGCACGCCGGCGTGTGGGCCTAGCCAAGCGGTGGGGGTCATTTCAGTGAAATTCTGACTTTTTTCTCGCCCTTATCGTTCGTTTCTTCTATCAGATTTTCCCTCCCCATGAGGCTGGTTTTTTGTACTCCCAAAGCCACGCGGAGGAGCCTTACCTTCCGCTGTGAATTGGCATTCGAGCCCCCTCTTTTCAGCTCAAAGTTCCGTCATTTCCTCCAGCTTTCCGGTAGACTTCCCAACTTTCTCCCTCCTCTTCTCTAAAATCTGTCCTTTGTCTTTCTAGAGATTCGATGAAGTTGTCTTGTTCAATCCTTCTTTTCCTTTTCCATATATGAGTAAGTGTCATGTTTCTCACTGTACCTTCTTCCCCACAATAACCTCTCCCTTTGAACCAGTCCCCCCCGATGTTCACCCCAAGGCGATTCTCCCGTTTCTCCAGGAAGCAGTGCCGTTCCCACCCCCCCCTCTTCCCCCCCCCCCTTCTCCCACCGCACCTCCACCCTCCCCACCCCTCCACGTTCGTTTCTCACTCCACTCTCCCCCCTTATCATTCTTACTCCCCCCCCCCCCATCCCCCCCCTTCCCCCTCGCATTGCCCATCACACTGCGTATTCATGGTCGTAAGATCATCCTTCTCTCACCCGTAAGAACTTTCCCCTCCGTCTCCTGTTTCCCTTTTGAAGGATTTACTTCTTCCCCCCGGACCCCCCTAGCCTTCCTCATCAGCATCCAACCAGCCGACCTCTTCCTTTCGACCCCCCTTATCTTCCATTTTCCTTTTTTTGCCCGTGACCAGTAAACCTTCTTTCCTTTCGCGCTGATGTTCCCAAGGCGCAGTTCTTCTGTTCCTCTTTTCCCTCTCTGCTTCAATCGCCCCTTCAAGCTCGCCTCTTCCCACTAGTTTCATTCTGTAGTTACTGTTGCCGCCAGCCTTTTGCCAGGACGGCACTCCCCGTATAATGTTGACTATCTTCGCGGCGACAACCCTCCTCCCCGTGCCCCTCTTCGATCCTTTACTTTTTTTTTTCTTTCCGTGCCAAGCTTCGATGTACACCGTCTTATATCATTGTGTGATTCATCTGTCTGTCTTTCTCCCCATCATCCAGTTAAATCTGATCCCTCGTACCTTCCTTGCTCTTTTTGACGAAAGGAATGATTTTGCGGTCCGGAACGGTATTTTTCTTTCATCATAGTGCACTTGACTCCTGATGCCCGTCCTAACGATCCCCTTTCTGTACGTGATAAGATTCTTTTTTTCCGCCTACTATGTCCCCCCACCGCGTGTTTTCCTTTAACACTTTTTCCTTTTCTCTCTCTTTCTGTGTGAGAGTTCTCGCGATGGCCCGGACCTTGTCTCAGTCCTAATAATCTGCAGGTGTGCGATTCCCCCCGCCGAGACTTTTTTTTCCGCTTTCCCTCCAGACCCTTTTTTTCTTTTTTTCATTCTTTCAATGAGTGCTAACTTTGATGTCCCCTAGGCTTATGCACTTCAGGGGTAATCCCTTTTTGAAACCGCATGAGGACCCCCTGCTTTTTAGCGAGCCTTCTCTTCTTATGTTGTTTGTTTTTCCATCATAAGATCTTCAAATCCGCAAAGAATCCGCAGGTGCTGGACTTTTTCCCGCCTGAGGCTTGCCAGTGACTTCCCCCTCCCGTTCATTAGGCCGGAGGCTTTTTTCCCTCCCCCCCTTTTGAAATTTCCGTCCTACATATGATAGTGAGCGTTCGTGCTTTGTTCACTGTCGAGACGCTATCGTGGGCGGCACTCCTCCCCCTTCCCCCCTAGGACTTTAATCTCATGCTTTGAATTGGGCTTTTAAGAGTTTCTTTCCGCTGTCCGATCCCCTGATGACATAGCGACTGCGAAGGTGCCTCATCTGACTCTTGAACTCCCCTTAGCCTTTACGGGACGCGCCTTCCTTATTTTCCCCTCCCCACTTAGTTTCTTTCCCTTCCTGATCTTTCCCTTTGGGACTTGCTGCTTGAATCTCCTCACTGGCCGTGGAAGAAAAACCGTCATGTTTCTGGATCTATCCCCTTTGGAAGAAACAGTGATGACCTCCTCCTCATGCCATGGCCCTCTCCCGTGGCTCTTTATTATCTCTAACCATGATCGAATCCCCCCTCTTTTCCAAGCCATCCCACGGTCCTGTAGACACGGGCAGGCTTGCCGTCATCGGGCTTTTTCCCCCTTGTTCGGCGCGTTTCTCTTATTTTTTATTAACGTGGCCCTCCCCATTCACGCGGTTCCAGAGACTTTCCCCCGCCGGACTCCCAAGCTTCATCCCTTGAAAGCCCTGTAGAGGTTGCCTTCTATCGTCTCGCAGCTACGTGAAACGGCTTCCGTCATTCCTCGAAATGGTCTCCCCCGGTGTCTTTTGTTGACGACACATTCTTTCTGCTACCCTTTTCCCTTCAGGTGAAACCTCTTTTCGAGGGATCGTCGTCCTCTACACGCGGTGGCAACCCACCGTCTGAAGCGCCGTATATTTCCGGGGTCCCTCACTTCGAAACAAGTTTCCTCTAGACCTGGCCTCTACAGATCGAACCGTCCTTTTGACAGCCACGGCGTCCAACCACTTCGAGCCCGTCTGCCCCCGAAGACCTGCCCCTTTTCTTGGCGACCTTTCATCCATTTTTGATTTCGTGCAGGACCTTTTGCTGAGGCGGTTTTCTTTTGGTTCTTTTTTTTTTGATTTATTTCTCCGATAGTTCCCTTTTTTCAAATTTACGTTTTCCTTGCGTCCAGACTCCAACTAACCACCCCAAGGAACCCTTTTCCCTGAAGTTTACAAGCAGCGGCCCGGATCTTGCCCGCCCCCTTTTATTTCGAACTCGACCTTTTTTTCCCAAACCCCCCGTCACAAAGAGTGAACGAGCCTGTTGTTATCCCTTTTTAGCCCCCATGCTTTCTTCGCTTCCTCCTCCATCTTTCAAGCCTCTACCTACTCCGTTCTAGGTCCGACGGCCCTGTACTTGGTTCTTGTTCCGGCTCGGTTTTGCGACCATCTGTCCTTCTCAGCCGGTCCCCCCCCCCTTCCGACGTCGGTCAACACGGTGGTCACTGCACAACATTCTCAACAAGCCTTGCGGTCCTTAAAATGGAGCCATGGCCCCGGCTTTTTCCCTTTTTTAGAGGGTCCTGTTTCATTCCCCCCCTTGACTTCTTTTTTCTGGGTAGGCCCGCCGATGAGGGCGCAGTTTCACCCGATTCCTTGTGTTTTTTTCCTGCCGGGCAGCCGCCCGTCTAACCTCCCCACCTCCTCCCCCGATGCTAACCCCGCAAGCAGAAGCAAGTTTGCACCCCGGGCCACAAACTCCGCATCTCTTACCCCACACCAGCTCCCAAGCCTTTTCCTCCGGCGCAGCAGCACTGCGGCGCCCAGTCCCGGCCAAGTCGTCCTCTTTAAACCCGGATGTCAAAGCTGGTCCCCGCGGAATCGGGATCTCTTTCCCGTCTTTGTGACGAGTCACCTCGTCTGTTCCCCCTTTTTTAGCTTGGCAGTTCAAGTCTCGGGCCCAGGGCAATCTCTTCCTCCTCTTTGTTTCATTGTTTTTCTACTTTGGACTTGCTTCCCTTCGCCCTCCTTATCCATTTTTCTCCCCGGCGCTATTTTAACTTCACGTTTTCCGCGTTTTGATGGAGAGTATCTTCAGTCGCGGCGCTTTTCCCCGCGTTCTCACATCCTTTATTTTGGCGGCTGTTTTCTTCGGCGGCTTTCGCTTCCTGACCTTCCTTTTTAGCAGTTTGGTTTCTCGCAATGGTCTTTGCCGATGTTGGCTGGGGCAGCTTGTGCTACTTTGTTTGCCGTGCCTTTTTTTTGTCGCACTTTTGCTGTTTCCCACGACCCTGGCTGCCGCGTCCCCCCCATGCGGACTTAACACTGCTCGGCTTCTTCTCACCTTCCGCCCGTCCCCATTCGGTTCTGCCGTCCTCAATCCTTTCTTATCGCACTCTATTTCTCCATTTTCTGGTTTCCTTCCCTTGCAAGTTAACTTTGCGTACCCGCGGTCTTGGTGAAGACTTCTTTTTGAACCAACAATTTCTCGGACGTCGTACTTGTGCCTCGGATTTCCCCTTCAGGTCCGATTTTTGACAACGGCCCAGCGCCCTCTGAACCCCTATTTTCGCCTTTCACGGCTGCCCCCTAAAGCATTTCGTAGTTTTTATCCTTCTGGCCGCCCGTTCCCACGCCGAAGCCCACCTTTGCTCCCTCTTTCCCCCCCCTAGTCCTGGTCTTTTTTTTCTTTCCGATTTGCTCGATGCGATCTTTTCCCATATTCTTTTTCCTTATCGTACTGCATTCGTGAATTACCATTTGTTGTCTTACGGTCTCAATTTCTCGTATCCTTTTCTATAACTTCCTTCAACGTACCGAAAAACCTCAATCCCCCTAAAGGCTCTCTTTTCAAGTCTGTGTGGCCTTTTCCTACGCGGCGAGCCTTCAGGCTTGCTTTTTCTTGGCCGTTCTTCTTCTTTTTTTAGTGAGTTCCGTTCCTGTAGGATGTTTCCCAGTATTTTCTCTCTTTTCCTTCCGAGCGACCCCCCTTCTTTGAAATGACCTTCTTTTGAACCTGTTCGCGTCTCGGCGTTTTTTTGCATCTCCCCGTCTGCCCTTTTTTTTGGAAACCTTCTTCCTCCTCCCCCTGTGTTGGCTTTTTTTCTTTCCGCTTCCTTCCGCGGTGAGGCGCCGCTGAAGCTCGATCTTCTCATGTACTTGCTTTTTTTTCGGACCTTTTTTTTGGTCTTTTCCTTCGTCAATCCTATTTTTCCTTCAGTTTTTTTTTCTCCTTCATCTAATGATCCCACGGCCCGACTGTCCGCCCGATGCCTCAGGCAGAGCTGCTAGTTCTACAGCTTTTTTTTTCGGCGACTTGTATGATATCTAGCATTCTCCATCCTACCCTCCAGCGCAAAACCTTCCTCACTGTTCTTTCTTTGATAGTACGGATTTAACTTCCACCGGCCCCCCTTAGAACCTCCACTTCACACCCTCCTCCCCCTGACCGCCCGATTCTTTTCCTTTTCTGCCGCTCGTTGAGTCAGTTCAAGGTGAAGTTAAAGTCAGGTCGGCACGCTGCGTGTTGCTTGCGGCTCGGAGCCCCGCATTCCTCTCAAGCTGCTCTTTCTGAAGTTTTCCTTTTTTTAGCGTCTTTTTTACTTTCTTTTCCGCCCCAGCTTCCCCTCGGGATTGCATAGTTCGGTCTGACCTCGCCAATGCCCCTTTTTCTGCTGCGTCCACCTCATTATTACTCCTGCCTTCTGCACCCCCGTCTTCCCTTTTCCCCAACACGGTGCTTCTTGCCCACCGTTTTTGTTCAGAATCTCTCCCACGCAGAAAGTTTTAGTAAACCCGTTGATAGCTTTGCGTCCTATTGCTTTCTGGCGACCTCCCCCGGTAGTAACTCTCTTTCTAAACTTCCTTCCCCCTCTCTTGACATCACTGAATGCCCTTAAACGAGTAGCACGTTCTTTGCCTTTTCCTATGGCGTCCACTCTTTGCTGATGTTGGCCCCTCCATTTTCATCAGATTTCCTTCTTACCGTTTCCGACTCAGCGCCTCCTTCATACTCCCGTTCTTTCTTTCACCACTTGGAGGTGTGCCCTGGTGCGACCTTTTTTTTTTCCCCAGATCGCCTCATCTCAGCCTCACTTTTTTCTTTTTCATCGGCCATGTTGTGTCTTTAAGGATTGTTGAAAAGACCGAGCTTTACTCCTTCCCTGAATTGCAGCCAGCAGACTCCCCCTTCGTCTTCCTTTGTCTTTCATATCCAGTCTCCCAGGGGGATTTCCCCGGTCAGAAAGCACACCCTCTTAATCCCCCCAACTATTAGCGGAACCCCCTGTGGACAATACGACGCCTTCCCGAACTGAGTTTCATTCTGAGGCCGGCTTGGCCTTATGTCGCTGCTTGCGCTCTGCTTTCTGCTCGGAGCGTTCTTTCCGCGCGACCGACTTGCCAAGCTTAGACGCGAAGAGCCCTGGACAATCCTTTTCCCTCTTTTTTGCAGATTTTCTCTTTTCATCTTCGCTAAGCCACCCCCCCTTCCTGCGAGCGTGTTCCGCTGGCCAAGACGTTGACTTCTTACTCACCCGCGAGCGGGCGAATATACAGCTAATTCTTTTTCCTTTCATGCCGTTTATTTCTGATCTCTTCATGTCCGGAAGATTACATTCCCCCTGGGTGATGATCCCTATCCTGATGTGACTTGATGAGATGGCTCCCCGTCTCTTATGTTAGAGCCACCCCTTCCCCCTTCTTTCAAATGTGACCTCCGTCGCGACAAGCCCCGTTCCGGTTTATTCGAGGTCTGGTCTCTGGTTCTCGGTTTTATTCACGTCAGACATTTCTGAACTCCGGCCCACGCGGGGCACCTCTAGATGACCGGCGAAAGATTTTTTCTTTGCCAACAAATCTCCATCCGCTACCTCCCCCGCTAGGTTTGTTGACGATCGTGCAGCGCGCGAGTCCCTCGCTTACTTGTGAACCATCGACCTGTGCACGGGCCCCCCCACGCTTCCGGAACTCCGGGGCGTCGATTTCTTTGGCACACCGCGCTAAGCCTTCTCATCCCCCTTCCATCCCTCCTCTTATGGCCACCCTAATTTCCTGCTCCGTCCTCCGCAGGACACGGCCCCCTCCGTCCACAGATCTTCTCCTGCGCCTGCTAAGCATCTTGGGCCTTCCCCCGATTTCAATTCCCCCGCAGCAATGCATTCTTGCTTGAATTTTGGGTTGCGATCTCTCGATCGGGACGAGGTGGCACGCCGTACCACTCCGCTACCAGCAGTCCTCACGCAAATGCAGGCCCAGCCCCTTTCTGAAATTCTGGGTTTCTCGACCCCGCTGATTTCCAAAGAGACGCGAGTTCTCGGCTGTTGCTTCTTCTCCCCGCTCCAAGTGAAGACGTTCGTTTGACGGGAGGGTTCCTCGTCAAATGCGTTCCCCCCCCACTCGGCTTTTTTCTTGAGGGCCTTTTTTTCGCCGACTCATCAGGCGACCGGACGTTTACGATCTTAATTGAACCCCCCGACCCGTCCTTTCAAGGTTTATGCCAAAACCTTAAAAGGGTCCTGTTCTTTCCCTTAGCCACCTAGCCCCGGCTCTGGAAAAACTGGCTGGATGAGGCCACAGGGCCTACTATCGCTCTTTTTTTAGCTTTGTTTGAACCGTAAAGATCAGTGTGACTGGAAGGAAACAACGCACACTAGTGAAGACACCCCCGATGCGACCACAGCAAAGTCCACCAATCAGTAGCACAGCTGTGACGTTTTCACCCCCCCCCCCATCCCCCCCCAAAACCCAACACCATACACCAAAACCCCCCCCCAAACCCCAACCCCACCCAAACAACCCCCACCTCAACCCCAAAAAAGAACCAACAAAAAAATCCGCACCCAACAAAACCAACAAATCCACAACAACAAACACACACCAACACCAAAAAAAACCACAAACACGGGGCCCCCCCAACCCCCCCACCCCACCCCCACCCCCCCCCCCCCCCCCCCCCCCCCCCCCCCCCCCCCCCCCCCCCCCCCCCCCCCCCCCCCCCCCCCCCCCCCCCCCCCCCCCCCCAACCCCCCCCCCTTCCACCATGCTTCGAGCACCCATGCTCCCCTGCCTCCCCAAAACGAATCTGTCTGCACGTGAAGGCAGAAGCCATGCCCCGCGAAAATTCCTTGTCAAGCGGTGGTCCGAGCTACTTCTGCCCGAGGGCCTTTCCGCGAAGTGACAATTTGCTCGCCTTTCTGAATACATGCTGGCGCAGTTTGTGACACAAGTTTTCTCCCACGGTCCCCTCTCTCTTTCCTCCTCGTTGTTCAGTCTTCGCTCCGGAGACTTGTTCAACTCCAAGAAGTTCTCACCTTTCCCTTGAGCTCGATTCGGGATCGGGAGTCTCGCCAACCTTTCTTGACAGCCGGTGTCGGATTGTCTTCTCGACCAGTGGCTCTGCTGGTTGACCCTTTTTTAGCAGAGTCCGTCGGCCTTTTTGTGTTTGCCGCTGTCTTGGGAAGCTGGGTACTGTTGGGCTTGCTGTGCGGGCTTGGTGCTTTTCCGATGTCTTCGAGTCTTTCTTCTGCTGGTTCACCGCCTCCCCTTTGCCGTTGCTTCCCTCCGATGAGCATCGCTGCCTAGTGCGCTCCATTCCGCTCCTGTCCGTGAGGGACGGACCCCCTGGCGGCGTGTGACTTGCCGTGAAATGACGTTGTTCCGGGATCTGGTATGTCTGGCTTCCTTTCAACGTCTTTGAATACTCCTTCCCCGCAATCCTCTTTCGCCTCTTCTCCTTCCCTACGGGATTTTTTCTTCACCCGACCGCTCGTAGTGGTACTTCGGAACAGATACCTGCCCCTCAAGAAATCTGCAAGTTGCGTGTCGCGGCCCACCTCTGCTTCCCCGTCTCTTTTTTCTTTTTTAGCTCCCTCTTTTCACAGACATCCTTGCTTTCAATTCTCCTTTTTGACTGGTAAAAATCCCAAGTTTGGCTAACTTCCTGGGTCTTCGTTTCCCCCACTATTACTTTTTTCTCTTCCCTGAGAAAGGTCCTTAACGACCAACTCAACCAAAACACAGCAACGACCGCAGCCCCCCAGGTGTTCCTTTCAATGGAATTTCTATTCCTCGGACCGGTCCCCGCTCCGTGTTGTCGCGGTCGTTGACCCCTAAGTAAATATTCCCTATCCCCTCTTCTGATTCTGACTGGAACTACACGGCTTGATTGCCACCGCGTTGATCCTCTTCGGAGCTTCCACCACGTGTCCTTAGGTCGTCCGCGTCCCCCGGCCATTCAGCAGTTCCTTTTTGCCCTTCGGGTCGCGCTGCAAGACGCCTATCGTAGCACCTCCTACCTTTGCTTTTCTCTCTTCGAATTGCTTGTTTCCTTACCTTCTTGTTCCGCCTTGCTTCCGCGTCCTTCTTTTTCTGCCCCTTAAGAAAAATCGAGAACCCGCGCCGAGAAACATGATTACACCGGCAGCCTTCCGTGCACAGTTCCCTCGTTTTCTTTTCTCAGGTTCGCGCCTCCATGCCGATCACCGACATCGGCATTTCGTTCCGCCATCCTGCATCCGTCATCTCCCGGGATCGATCAGCCACCCTTTTGGAGTTAATTATTCACAATCGGATCCTCTCCCAAGTCCCATAAAACGTCCCCTTGCCCCGCTCGGATATATCCCGCTCCTCGGAAGCAGTCACTGATTTTCCAGATCTGTAGGCCTCAGTATGTCTTGCATGGCAGCGAATAATCACGACCCTCCTTCTTCCCAGGTCCACCTCTGCTCAGAGTCTTCCGCCTCACGTTTCTCGTGTCCAAAAAGGCAGCCCCTTAGTCATAATTACGCTCTAATGTTAAGGAATGACCATTTTCCTTAATACAAAGCGTAGGAAAAAAAACCCACCCCACCCCCCCCCCCCCCCCCCCCCCCCCCCCCCCCCCCCCCCCCCCCCCCCCCCTCTGCGTTCTCCCCTGGTGTGTTTTTCTCAGATCCCCTGCGGTTCCAGGTTCGAGGTTCACGCCCCCCCCTGTCGCCTTCAGCTTTTTATTCATGGTGTAAAGCCAACTTGCTTTCCGACGATCACGAACTTTTCCCTTCATTTTCCGTGTGACCAGCTTGTCGCATTCCACCTGCGGAGCATATTTTGCTCGATCAGCTTATATCTTTTTGGTGTGCAGAACCCCTGCACGGTTTCCTTTATCCATTCAGATCGATGTGCGATGAAATCCACTTTTTCGACGCGCATACAAAGAATTTCGATCGTTTGTTCCTGTTCTTCCCGCTCTTTTTTCCGTCTATGCCATGAACACTCCCTCTTGAAGCCCCTTCTTTTCCACGAACTTCCTAACTGATGGAGTTCTCTACGTAGGGGACTTGTGGCGGTCACCCACTTCTGATCACGTATGGCAGCCGTGGGATCCCTCTTTTGCAACCTCTTCGTTCATAGCTGGCCCCGGTACGAACTTTTTAGCCTTGAGCGTATGACATTTACTAGCGTCACAGCGATGACCCGGACTCACCGACGCTTGCCCGGAAACTGCCTCTCATCTTGGGGCCCTTGAAGAGGGGCGCCGAGTCACCGATGAACATCAACACAGATATGCGCTCGACTTCACATGACGTTTCTACCACCGCCGAGTCCTTCGATTCACGCGTCTGGTAAGGACGGTGCCGGGCGGGGGACTTGCTGACTGAGAGGACGCGATGCGGTTTTGACCAGTGGATGAAGCACATGCAGATCAATGGCGACGGCTGGCCTTGCCGACACGGCTCTTTAGCCATGATCTTATTGATCTTCCCAATCGCACGCCTTTCACGTGGGCCTTCATCGGCGGAGGACTGTTTTCTCCGTTTGTTGATATGGAGTTTTCCTTTAGTCCAACCCTTAACAGCTTCAATCCCTCAAAGATTCGAACAGACCCCCCTTTCTTATCTGTCGTTTGTCAAAGCAAACAATGGGCGGTTTATGACCCGACTCAAGGTCCTGAAGGTCCCTTTTCCCTAGTAGACCCCCGGTTGTCTCTTTGGGATCACCAACTTTTTTCCCCCCCACGCTGCGACCCCCTCGACGCGGTGTCCAAATACCCCCGCCTTTCCGCTTTCCAGCCTTTAATCAAGGACCCGTACTTTCGAAGAACACCCTCCATCGATTAAGAAAAAATCCGCACGGGCCCACCCCCCTGCGTCTGCCCCTCCCGGTTTTCCCGCAGGGGCGCCAATCCTTTCTCCGTGATCATTGCCGGCCCTGTTTCTTCTGTTGTGGGTTACGGGCAGATCGTTGGAACATTGGGACAGCGCAGTCCAGATCGCACGCTACACCAGTTCCCCCTCACCCCGGTAGCCTCTCTTGAGTGCTCTGTCGACTCCCGACCCCTTCCCCCCACGGACGAGGAATCGTTATCCGGTTTTGCGTTGAGGGCGTCGCGTGCAGATGCGGTTTCCGCGCAGCCCAGACACTACGACTTCCGTTGTGGGACCCTAAACTGATTTCTTTTAGGTGGGCCGTTTTGTCTCCCTTCATCAAGTTTCCTCCTCCCTTCCGATCGACTCTGGCACAAGTCTTTCCGGCATTTGGGAGTTTTACCGGCAAAGAACATTCACCACATTGCGGCTCCGTTTCTTCAATCTTCGTCTTGGTTCCTTTCTAGTCTATGAGTTCAGCGTCACTATCGGACTAGGGTTTGAGTTAGCGAGTTTTGATTGCAGGGCGAGTCAAGTGCTGCCCTCCTTTTTGGACCGGCCCCTCGGGCCAAGCACCAGCTGACCGGCCCCAGCACCAAGCCAGTAGCCCGCTGAAAAGCCCGCGCAGACTTCAAACCACCCCCCCTGTTGCCACCCACCGCTTGCCGCGGACACCGCAAGATGTGCATGCACGCGAACCCTTCTTTTACCCAGCGTGGAAGCTCGAGACTAGGTTCCGCGAGAAATCTTTCAAAATGCATTGAATCCCTTGTTTCCCCTTCAAAAGTCTCCCGCCGGTTTCCCACTCTCCTTTTCGTTGGTTGTACTCTTTCCCGGGGGTTCCTTTTTCACCGGCCCACCCCTGGTCACGGGCGAGCCAGTTCTTCGCGCGCCAAGCTTTCTCGGATCTTTCCATTCCGGTTACTCGCGCATTTGGCCCTGGGTTGGACGGAAGGTACTTTGTGGTGCCTTCGCCCCTTCGTGGTTGCGAGTCTCCCTTTGCGGGGAAGCTTTGCTTGCTGTGTGTTCTTTCCGCTTGGTGCTGCCTCGTGCGGGTGTCCATAGATGAAACACTGTCGGCGGGGCCCTGCCCTCGTTCGCGATACCCCAGGGGTATCTGGCAAGTCTTATTCCGGGGTTCTCCAGCCGCGCTGATTGAGGCTGATCAAAACGCTCACCTTTCCCCTTCTTTTCTTGGTGAAGAATTTTTGCTTTTTTTTAATCCCCCGACTCCGCGGGTACGGTTTTTGGGACCTTCTATCCGGATCGTCAACCCTTTGCCAATGTTGATTCCTTCAGCCCCCGAAGAAATCAGCGTATTGTCTCTTTTCTCCCGGCCTACACTCTTGGTCCAGGAATGCTGCGCCGTCAAACCATATGAAAGTGGACGGGCGCTCCCTGCACCCTACTCGTCCCTTGATGGTCATCTTCTTTGCTTTTCGAGCCATCTCTCCTCCTGCTTGCGACTTCATGGTTTAGCTTGGTATGGATCATGTAACGTTCGAGGCGGCACGTATCAACCAGCCTCCCCAAGGCATGCCTTATAAGGAATGTAAATCGCCTGGCGCCCCTTTATCCTTTGACTTATTTCCTCGCGGTCTCCCTGGGTTGGAGGTTTTGCGGGAGGGTCCCCAGCTGACTTTTGTGGTCACGTAGTCTTGTTTTTCTTGGCGCTTGATTTTGCGAGCCTTCATCAGGTGACGGCCACTGGAGCTTCATCGAAAGGTTGCCCGACGCGCCCAATGATCGACGTATTTTCGCAGTTCCCGGTAGTGAAACGGATCGATCGTCAACACTCTTTCAAGATTCTCTTTTCACTCTTTCCTAGCTGTTCCTCTTTTGCCGCCTCTTTTACCCCCCTGCTTTTTTTTCATTGTAATAAAAGAACCTCCGAGAGTCCACCGATGCCCCAACAAGCGGGCGGCCCCTGATTTTTCCAGGACGGATGCGTCGTCCTTCCCGCGCCAGCGCGGCGGATGGTCATCACTGTGCCTGATCGATCAGCACCTTCAAGATTCACCCGCCTCTCATCTCAATTCCGCAACGCCTGGCCTCCTATCGCTGGATATCTGCCCGCTCGCCCGGGAATTCCCACGTTTGCAGCTTCCTTCACCGCTGCGCTCATCTTTTCGTCGGACGGAATCGACCCTTCAGCGTCCGTCTTCCAAAGTGAGCCTCGTGGTTGCGCCTCACGTGCGCTTACCGGACGCCTCCTCTGATTATTTTTTGAAGCCATGTTAATCGCCCACCTTCTCCCCCGGTCAAAATAACTGACCAAACCGAAGGGTCACCACTGCGTTTGAGTTAGATAAAGCTGTTTGTGGAGGAGACCATGTAGTTAGGGCACCTTTTACCCGTCCGGACCAATTGAAGCTTGTCACTTTTCATTCCTGCTGTGAATCGGCTTGCCCGCTGAATTCCCGGTAGTATTGTCCCTTCCCCCCCGGACGCTTTACGTCACGGCTCGTCAACCCACCATTTCCTTCTTGCCTCAGCGCTCAAGGAGGGGGAGGAAGGCGAAGTACTGGGTATACCTTTGAGAAGTAGGGGTAACTCTTGGGTTCCTAAGAATCTTGGGAGAGTTTTTTTGCTAAGAAAACTTGTCCCTGTATCCCGCCACCCTTGTCGAAGAATTTCGGGGCGCGCAGTTTTTTCGGCCATACACCAGGCGCTCCCCGTGATGTATTCTCGCTTCACCGTTTTACACAGCTTGCGTACGACTAGCAATCTTAAGCCTAAGAACCCAAGAAACTCTCTTGTTCTTTGACCTACACCCCCTACACGCCCTAACTGTTTTTTTTTCCCGCCTTCCTTACTTGCCTTTTTGCGCGGAAGCAAAGATCTTCCTCCCAAAGTATTGCAAAGCTTTTCCGACGTTCCTGCCTCCTCTTTGAAGGTAATTATGATCTTGCCGCGGGGCCAGCTTTCCTGCCCTGGTGCGATACCATTAATATTTTTTTTTTGAAGGGGTGCACGCGAAGCTTTTTCTCAACCCTACGTTGCAGAAGGCAACTGGTCACTATTGCCAGCTCTTCGTTTCCTGCGGGCGCGTGCCGCTACCATGACTCCATTGCACCTAACTCGCAGCGTGTCCTACCTTCGTACTTGGAACTCCCCCAACATTTCGTTGCCCTTCCGTGACGACTACAGGAATCGTCTTGGCCGGGCGCGGTTTCTTCATTTCTGAGACTCGTTCACGACCCCCTCCCGTTGGTTCTTTTTTCGGGTACACCTTCGCGAATTGGCGGTGCCATTCTTATTTTTTTGAGCTGAGGGACTCATGTCTTTTATACCTTCTTTGAAAATTCTCCGAGCCCCTGGTCTTTAGACAATTTGCCCCGGTTGTATTCAGCGGTGGTAACAGACGTTTCCTTCTCCTTCTTCGATTTTTCAGTTCCCACCAGCCCCCCCTATCCAGTCCCACGTCAACAATTGATTGACGGACCCAGACGGATTTGGAAAATCCAATGGTAGAATCTTAACAAGTTCCTCTTCTCATTTTTTCTAATCGACTTTTCAGCCTTTCCCGGAGCAGTGCGAGTCCCGCCCCACTTTGTAGCGGCTCCCTGGGTCCCCACTTAAACTCCGCACATCCCGACCTTTCCTCTTCGCAAGGTGTTGCAAACCTTCCGATTTCCGGTATTTCAGCCTTGTAGCTCCCCCTTTTTTTCCTAGAACTCTCAGGAAAATTTTACCTTCTCCTGTTCGCTTTTTTCTTCACTGAAATCCCGCCCCCCTTTCCTTGCCTCAGGCCCACCACTCCTGCCCCGTTCGGCTCCGACGGCGCCAGGTTCAGTGTTGCTTGCGCATGCTCCTTCGTGCCTGTTTTTTGTGACTTGTGGTTCGTCCTTGCAGTTTTTTCCCTTCTCTTAGAACGGGACGAGCCACCCCTCGCCGCCTAACCCCCACCAAGCCCATGTTCCACGTCCCTTTCAGCCGCGATTTCAATTTCAACATCCTTTCTTATTTTTTTCAAGCAACTCCCCTTTAAAACCATCGTCCCGAACAACCCATCCGTTACGATCCCCCTTCTTGTTGGAGAGGCCATCAGCTGCCTTTCGGCGCTTTTTCCAGCTCAAAACGAAATGCGTCCGGTTCAGGCCGTCTTCCTATGCCCTCTCGGGAGGCTGTCTGTATCGCGATCCGTTTCGAGTTTGCTTGACGAAGGGCCCAATTAAACTGACGCGTCCGGAACACCCTAGTTTTTTTTCTTGACCCTGCCCATTTTTCTTCATCCGCAGGGTTAACTGTGTTCCGCGCTTTTTTTTGATCGCATGAGCCTCCACATGATTCTGTTTCTATCGGATAGGGATTTTTCTCCACTGCGGGCGCCGTCACTTTTTTTAACCCTGTCACTCCCCCTTCCCGACCGGCTCAAGGGCAATTACCCCCGCCTGGCCACCATCAACCTCTGCGCAAGCCCCTTACCAGTATCTAACTTTTTTGCCACACGCCCCGCGACCTCCCTCTTTCCCCCCCCCAGTTCAAACAACATGCGCAAAAGATACACCCCACTTTTGGACTCCCCCCCCTCCTTCCTGCCTTTCTGGAAAGCCTGCAGGAATTCCCCCCCCCTATCATTGTCCCCGGTTTTTCTCCCCCAAACTTGCGAGGATCTGGCGCGCCCTTTTCCCTCTTCCTCCGACGTGAAATTCTCGTTTTTATCTTTTTTAATCTTTTTGTCCGGCTTGAAAAAGTCTCCTTCGCCCCCTCCCGGCCCTCCTTTTAATCCCCCTTTTTCCGGTGTTTATCTTGGAGTATATATTTGGTGTTAGATTTTGGTATCTTGTTCAGGGTCCCCGAGTTCTTCCCAGGTCCATAGTTCGAGACAAGTTTCTGATTGAAAGCGCCGTGGTAGCCGGACTTAGTTTCGCTTCCCCCCATTTCCAACGTTTTTGTTCCTCATTTTCTTCTGCGCTTTTTTGCCCCTGCTGATTCTGGTGTCGGCGGTTTTCTCCCTCTTTTTTTTTCTGGCTGCCTCGCAATTGGTTTCTTTTTCTTTGGGTGGAAATGGTTCTACTTATTGGCTGCTTTTCTTTTCTGCTGAAGATGGTGTCTGGTGCGCGTTTTCCTCTTTCCGTGCCGCGCCTTCACAGTTGCGTTTGACGGGTTCCCTGCAGCCTCGCCGCTGCCATTCACAACCCCCTAGTCCGAGTCGTTCGCCCTGACCTCCCTCGCGATCATTCCCAGGTTTCCTCACGAGGAAGTCTTTTCGAGTGCTCCAGTTCCCGGAGAGTGGCGCTTGGTGAACTCTTGTTGGGATTCCATAACCCCCTTTCAGGTTTTATTCTCCTTTACCGTTTGCCCCCCTTTCTTTTCACGATCGTTTAAAAGTAAGGCGCATTGATTGACTTTTTTTATACAAAAGGAAAAAGCTCGAAGTATCCCTTCCTTTTCCGTAAGGTTTGCCGCACAAGAACGTTTTTTTGTCATTTTGAAGATTAAGGAGCCGTCTCTCCCCACGAAGAATATGACCCTGATTGAGTTACAGAAGGATCAACTTTACTTAATCTAAGTTAGTCGAAGCTAATACATCTGCTTTAACATCTCTGAGATTTTCCCCCTTAAGTGATGCCTTATGGTTTATCTTGGTTAGGCCATGAGCGTCCATAGTTCCGTTTTAGAGTATTATACCCCCCCCTTATCAACTCACCCACCCCCAGCACACTCCCACCTCCAGATCAACCAGTTCCTCGATATCTCTACAGCTTCACCTGTGTTCCCCCCATTTATACTTCTCCGCGGCGCCTCTCCCCCGTAGGGAGACCCGGTGTTGGCCCTATGCACTGGCGGTTTGAGGTCTTTGTAGCGCATCTTTCTTGACCCTTTTTTCTTTCGCTTATTCTTATACCTTTGGAAAATACCCGTGATAGGCGCTTTCTAATTTCCCATGTTGATCGACGGAGGCTCCTTCCCTCTACGGGGTTTTCTTCCCATCCCCTTCTCTTGTAGCAAAGATTCGGTACGCTGAACGTTTGGCCCCTAACCTTTTTTTTCTGTTCTCCTGCTTCGGTACGTCCTGTCCCCTGCCGTAGCGAAACCCCTCTGGCCAAGGATTACTGCTTTTTTTCTGACACCCCCTCGGACTTTTCCGCTTTTGTTTTTTTCCAATCCTTCTTTTTCGCTTCAACTTTTCCTTGCGTTTCCTTGTTTTCCCTTTTTCTTCCTGTCTCCCCAAAGCAGCGCCAAAGGACAGAGCTACCCCGCCTCCCGCTTTAATAACCGGCATTTTGCCCCGTGTTTCTATCCTTGCGTTGTTGTCTTCTTTGTCCTTTTCTTTTGTTCATCTTTTCTCAATATAACGTCCCTCCGCAGTCAGGGTTGCATTGTCCCTGTGCCCTCGGTTCATTCGTTTGGTCTCCCGGGACGATAGAACGATTACTTCTTTAATTCTTTAAACCATGAAGAGCGACGTCCTCTCTTACTGCAAGTCACCTGCCGTTTGGAACGAACAGTCAGTGCATCAATCACTAAGTTCTCTGCTCAGCCTCGGTGTTGACGACGCCTTCACCAAAGTATTTTTCCCCCTCAGAGTAACTTTTATTAATGCTGAGCGTATCTGTTTTCTGTTCATCGGGTGTACGGGCGATCGCCCCTCTCCCTGCTCTCCGCATTTCAACTCTTTTTCCTTTTAAAGTTTCGAAGCAGCTTTTAGGGTCGGTATTCCTCTTTTTTCCGTACACGCTCCACGTCGCCTTTCCACAACGGCCCGGCCCCCCTAACTCTAAAGATATTACATGTATACGCTCGCGCATTTCAACAGCGCAACAGTCCCCGCGTCGGATCATTCATTAACTCTCAGTGTTCTTCCCCCCACCTTCAGGTTAGATTGCCCCCCCCAATGGCGTCTTCTATTTCTCAAATACTGTTTCTGGCTCCTCATTCTGCTTCCCCTTACACGCCAGTCATCTTGCCCTAGAATCACGAATAAGCAGTTGAATCTCCTTTTTTTCAACCAGCCGTGTCGAAAGGTGCTCTGTCTGTGCTCCGAGGAATGCGGTCGGACCCTCTTCGGTACTAACCGGTAGAGGTTCTCAGGCTTTTTCAAGATCACTGAAGGAAATGAGAGGTGAAACCCGTATTTCTTCTGTGGTAGTGCCACCCTTCTTCTTTGTCTGCTCAGTCTGCCGTTTAGACCTATGCTTCTTTCCTTTCTGCACATGCGTTTATCATCTATGGCCCCGTTCTTCAGATACAATTGTTTTCCGGTGCGAGC
>Ga0179593_1607982_pt1 | contig 34844 bp, 66 predicted proteins | sample CZODoug2_1_08_16_FD_185931 | JGI IMG/M metagenome (GOLD analysis project Ga0179593, IMG submission 185931) | Vadose zone soil fungal communities from Angelo Coast Range Reserve, California, USA - CZODoug2_1_08_16fungal (PacBio error correction) | ecosystem: Environmental > Terrestrial > Soil >... | reverse complement strand
GGGATGCACCCCTGCGATGGTTTTGTTGGACCGGACGGTGTTTTGTTCCCAATTGGTGGACTGCCCCTTTTGGAGTTTCACCCGTTTTTGGTGCTTTTTTTTTTTGGGGTGTTTATACAACCCACATTTAGTCCCTTCTTCTGCGGCTGGCAAATTGTTTTTTCCCCCTTACCTTTTCACTAGTTTTTTGTTCTGCCATGGTCGTTTTTTTGAAGAATTTTTTTTTTTTTTTTTTCCTTCCCTTCTCCCCCCCCCCCCCCTGTTTTTTTCCTTTAACTTTTTTTTTTTAACCAGTTCCACCGCCCCCTTCCCCCGCGGATTCTCTAAGAGATTAGACGAGGTTTTTTCCGCCCCCTCCTCCTTTTCTCCCCCCGATCCCACCTGACCCGCAACCAAGACAACACGCTTGTGCTTCCCCAAGCGTTCCCCCACCTTCATAAAGGACCCATCTAACTAGGAACTTTTGTTTCTCATGCATTTTTTTCACTTCTTCTTGTTTCGGATTTCCCCCCCATGGGTTCCTCGACTAGCTGTTTTTCAAAAACCCTGGCTTTCTTTGCATGTTTACCCCGGATTTTCACACAAACACTGCACTTTACTGCCGCTGGGGATCTGATCATGTGAGGTTCCTTCTCGGTGAGTGTCCCAATCCCTTGGGTCCGTTGGCCCCCCCCCCTTGTTGATTCCCCCATATTAAAATGGGCCCCAGCCACATTTTCCCATTGGCCTTTCCCGGCTCCATTGACCAACATCTTTGCTTTCCTTTTGCCGTTCGCTTCCCACCCCCATTTTCGGACGTCTATTTCTTTGCGTGGTTACCGTGGTGTGATGGGATCGGTCTCCCGACCTGTTATTTGTTTCACAGGGATTCTTTCATGATTTTCCATTCTTTTGCCTCCTGGTTGGAGGCCCCCATTTTTCAATCAACTTAACATTTTTTTTCCCATTTCAGAACATTCGCCATTTCCTACGCTTGGGTAGCTGTTCCCCCTGGGCGCGTCCGTGTGGCCCGGTTCTCCACCCTTGATGCGATTTCGAGGTGCATGTCCCGGTACTTGTCTGTTTGCATTCCCCCCTTTGCTGTCCTCCCTCACCGCCATCCCAATTTTTTTTGACACCGATTTTTTTCGTGGGGTTCCTTTCGCGGGCCGCACATTTTTTATGTTACCCCCCCCACATCTTGGTTCTTAGGTTTTTTTCGTGTTTCACTGAATTCTTTTCCCAGATTTTTTTTCGTTCTCGAATTTTACATGAGTATGGGGCTGAGGAAAGTTTTTTCGTTTTTTATGAAGATCTGTGGGCGCTTTGTTATTGCTCCCGGGACCGCATCTCTTTCTTTTCCCCATTGGTGGTTTTTCTCCCCCACCTTTTTCACCGGTGTCCCTGCCGCTGTTACAACCCTGTGCTGTTTTTGTCCCTCTTTCGCTGTACCAACCCGGTTCCGTGAAGTCTCACTTTGCCACGTTTGTGGGCTTTTTTTCAGACTTTCCCTGGTCCCAACTGTTTCTCTCTCTTGGGCAATTCCCCTCTTCATTGTTCTACTCGGTATTTTCGTGCTTCTGGAAATTCCTTTTCCGATTCACTTCCCGGATAACACCCCTTTTAGTTGGATTTGGGGCGCACTTCCTTTTGTTCCCCTTCGCTCTTTTTTCATTTCAATGGCCCGGGGTGGTACTACGGCTGTTCCTTTAAATCCACATGTGTTTTCATGACAAATTCCCTTTTTGCTGATTTTTTTCCTCTTTTTTTCCCGTGAACGTTTTTTGCTGTTCTTCCCTTTTTTCACCCTGGATGGACTTTTTTTTTTCTTTTGCCGCTTCCCGCCCACGGACCTTTCAATTTTTCCTCCCCCTCCCTTGTGAATTTTTCTTCTTTTCGGCTGCATCTTCGTTTTTGTCGCAAGTGTTTCCTTTCCCGCCTTGGGATCTCCAGGTGGCTTGGTCGTCAAAAAAACTCCTCTTTTCCCCTTTTGTCCAACCTTCTGCTTTTTTTTCGCCCCTCCATGGGTTTCTTTTTTGATGGATGTACCCCCTCCCCCCACCTTTTACCACCGGTTGGAACGACCTTTTTTTGACCCGTCCGGTCTTTACCCGGGCCTGAGATTTCTTTTTCCCCTTCCTCCTCACTTTTACAAGCTTTCGGGGTTTTCGTTTTTAGCACGGTGGTGTCCCCTTGCGACCTCTTTTTAATAAAGCTTCCCTCATCCACACCCTTTCACAGGCCTTTGTGAGCCGATGTGACCCCCAAACCCGGTTTTTTCTCAGGCCCCTCGCGTTGCCCCCTTCCTCGTTGGCTGGTTGGGTCCCGTTTGCCGCTTTTTACGTGGTTAATTTCTTTGCTGTGCACAGTTTTCATTGATTTAAGCGTTTCCTCAAAAACTCCTGTCCCCCATTTTACGCTCGCATGTACCCCCTTCCTTTTTTTGGGCGGGTTTTTGCGCTTTGTGTTTTTTTGTCTGGTTTGCTTTTCCACACAAACGTGTTTTTTTTTTTTTTTTTGGTTTTTTTTTTTTTTTTTTTTTTTTTTTTTTTCTTTTTTGCGGTTTAAAAGGTTACTGCCCCCCTGCCCCATGAACTTTTCTTTCGCGGGTTTCCCTCGTAAGTGACGAGGCTTTCCCAGTTCACCCCTGTGGAACACCCCCCTGCACATTAATGTTCCTCCTTTTTCCCTGATTACTCCCCCCCCCACAGTCCCTCGGAGCACAAGTTCTCTTAAACCTTCCACCCGTTTCGACACTTTTTTTTTACTCCCCTCCCCCAACCAAAGTCACCTTTGGCCTTTCCCCCGCGTTCAAATCGCTTCCCTCTCCCCTGCCCAGCACCCCCTATTTTCACCAAAACCCTTGCTTTCTGCTTAACTTCCCCCGTTGCCAAGTTTTGCCGCTGGGGGGGACCTGAAGGTGTAATCTCATTTCCGTCTTCCCCCCCTTCCCATATATCCTGACTTTCGTATGTGTTGTATTCCTCTCCCTTCCGTTCGCCTTTTCCTGAGGCCTTTTTTTTTCCGATCAACTTCCCCCACAGTTTTCCCTCGTATCTTATGTTGTCGACCGGCATGCCCACGTTTTCCCCTTCCAGTTTGCAAAAGAATACTTTCCTCCACGTCGCCTGTCCCCGTCCTACGGCTCGGTAAGCTGTTCCACGTGAGTATGGTTTGGGTGGACTGTTTCATATTACAACCCTTTTTTTTCAAGGAACTTTTCGGCCTTACTTGGCTGTTTTTTTTCTGTTTGATTTCTTTCCGAGCCTGTGTCTTTCCTCTTTTACCCCCTTTGTTGTTGGTTTAGACTTGGAAGACCCTTCGGCCCCCCTGATCACCCTCCCTCCCTCCCCGTACCCTTGCGTGCCCCCCCCTTTCCTCCCCCTTTTCTTTTTGACTCGGCCCACCCCCCCATCATCCGCCTGTCCCCTGGGCGTTTCAGTCAGACTGGCCAGGGTTTTTTTTTTTCTGAACGCCCTTTTTTCTTTAGTTCCCCACGTGTGTTTGTGCTGCCCAATCTCTGGGTGGAAGTCCGTCCTTTCAGTGATTTCTCTCAGCTAGTTCAACGGTTTATTTTCCGCTTTCGTTCCCATACGACCCTTCCCTCGGTCGATATGGCTTCCCTGCGGACTTTGTGGGCCCCCGATGAACCTCCCCCCCTTTTCATGGTCCCCGCCTTTTTTCCCCCATTTTGAGTTTCACCTGATTGGCGTGGACTGAACCATTTTGTAAACTTTTTTTGGATGCGGGATTTTTTTTTTTTCTGCTCGTTATGTTTTGGCCCCCTTTTCCCCTTTTTGCGGTTTTTTTCCGTGCGGGGCTTCCCCCCCTTCTGTTTCCATTACCAGTTGGTTCATCTGTATCGCTTTGGTGCGGAACTTTCTGCCATTGCTGTGGAAGTTTTCTGAAATTCCCCCCTTTATGCGGCTTTTTTCCCTGCTTTTCCCGGTTTTTTTTCCCCCGTCGATACATTTCCCTTCGCCCTTCGTCCCGTCGAAAATTTGTACAATTTTCCCCACCCGTCGCCCCAACCGAACCTCCCTCTGCCCAACCGGCCCCTTTCTGTTTCCGCGTCATTTTTTTTGATTGAGCTTTTTCTTGGCTATCAACATTTCATTGCCCTTTCATTTCAAAAAATCCCCCCCCCCGCGTCCGCTGTGTTGACCAAATTCCCTGCACGAATGGACTTCTTTCCTGAAGTCTTCCCGCTGATCCCCTCTTGTGAAAATTTTTGATTAAGAGGTTTTTATTGAGTTTCTTTTTTTTATTTTTTTCCCCCCTCCGGGCTTGTCAGTGCTCGCGAACCACTTTTTTTTTTTTTTTTTTTTCCAAGACGGGGTGAGGAGGGCATGGGCTCGATTAGACTGTTTTTTTTCTTCTGCCCGACTCCACTTCCTTTGAGGATTTCCCCCCCAGCTTGGTTTTTGCGGCGAGGGTTTTTTTTTTTTTCCCTTTCGTTTTCCATGGTTTTTCTATCCCAGGATTTTGGGTTTTGCTTTTCGCGACGATTTACAGCCCCCCTTTTTCCCCCCAGCTTCATTGTCTTTTTGACTCAGTTTCCCCCAACCGAACCCCTGGCGTCGAGGAGGACACCCTTTTTCCCCCAGTTTTCGGCTATGACCACTGTAGATAAGCCCCTTTTTCCAGATTGCAAGTGGATGACCCCTTTGGACGAAAATTTTCCCCCACCTTTAACCCACAACTGGTTTGGGAACCTTTTTTCCTTTAAATGCACCTTGTTAGTTTGGTCTTGTCATACCATGTGCATTGCTGCCAAGACCCGTATTCCCCCCCCTCCTTCTTTTGTAGAATAGCGTCCTGTCAGCACCGTATTGTCCAGTTGCTACCACCGCACGTGGTTCCTGGTGACCTTTCAATCGTGCGTTAGGGATGGCCCCATTTTTTTTTTTTCAGGCCGTCATACCCCGATTGGAGTCTTCCTGGAGTTTCAGTCCCCCGGGGGTCGCGAAAATCTTGAGTTTTTGTCGCTGCTGGGAGACTTCCCCCTGCGTGGTATCACTCTTTTCCCCCCCCGGGATTTGTTTTTTACCCCCTCGTCGGTGGCCCCCTTTTGTTTCCGAACATCTTCCAGCGGATTCCCCCCCCCCGTGAAAAATTTTGTTTGGTTCGACCCCCCCCCCCACCGATGAACCGTCCAGGACCCGCTATGCCGCATTACCCCTTTCATAACCCAAGGCATTGCGTGCGTCTCAAAAAACTCGGGACCTTGTCTCTCCCTATGCCAAATTTCGGCAGATTTTTTATTTTGGGAGGCCTTTTCCCCTTCCACCAGTTTTCTCACTATTTCTGGAAACATTCACGTTTCGGGTTTTTTTTTTGTTGGCCGTCCCGGTCCCGTGCAATTTCAAAACCGCTTGTTTTTTTTTCCCCCAGCTGAATCCGCTTCTTTATGGTTAATGCTTTTTGCCCGCCCCCCACCGCGCTTTTGCAGGCTTGCTGTAATAACTTTTTCCCTGGGTCCCCACCGCCCGGCGTTCTTTTTCCACAGCGACCTTCTTCTCACTTATCATTGCTTGGATTTTTCCCCTTTACCGTTTGTCTTGCCCCCCTGCGGAGGCCTCCCCCTCAGTGGATTGGCAAATCTTTTTTTTCCCCCCAGCTGTTTTCTGGGCCTTTTTGTGCAAGCCCCCTCTTCGGAGACAGCTTTTTCCCCTCCTGGAACTGGCCCCCTGGTTTGGACGACTCCTTCTTTCATCCGTTTTTTAAAGAAACTCCAGGCCCCCTTCCTTTCTTTCGTTGTTTCCTGTCGGCCGGCGACACTCTTTCCTTTTCGTCCCCCCCAATTTGTTTTCATTTTCCATCCTGGTTTGTGCCAACCGACCAGTTGCTGGCATAAACTTTTTTTTTCCAAAAATGTCTCCAGCTATGGAATTCCCTTTTGTTGAACCCCCCCTGTGGTCGGTGTTCTAACAGTTTTCCCAGCCCGGGCTGGTCCCCCGCTTCGCGCGGCCTTTTTTTTTTTGCCTCCATCAAACTGAGATGGAGTCCCCCCCCCTGTACACTACTTCCCTCTTTCTTTATGGGCTTTTTGTTCACAGCCAGTTCCTTCCTTTCGCTGGTTTTCGTCGGTGTGTTTATGGGTCCCGCCGGTTTAGGTCTCTTTTGGAACTCTCCTCTTTCTCTGGGTCTTTTTTCTTTTTGAGGCTGTTCTCTTTAAACCTTCATCGTCATTCTGTCCTTGTTCCAACGGATTTGACTGAAAGCCCCCTTCACGACCGCCCGGTCCCAAACCTGTTTCCCCCAGAGTTCTTTCCCCCGGTTTAGCCGTCAAAGTTTCCCCACTTCATCTTCCCCCCAACCCCCTCGTCATCTTTTTCTTTTTCCTTTCCGTGTTTGAGAGAGCTAGATCTTTTTACTGACGTTGGACCTCCCAGGGTTTTTGAATTTGACGCGTTCCCCAAGTTGGTGCGATTTTTCCCCCCCCAACGGTCCCTTCTATCCCTTTCCCGTGGTGAGGATTCTTGCCTCCTCCATGTTTCATGACCCTTCCCTTTTTTTATGTGAAACCCCCCCATGTCATTCGTGGCCTGGGTTTTTTTTTTACGGCGCCCCCCTGTGCCCGCAACCTACGGGTTCCTTAATGGATGAACTTTTGCTTCCTTGCAATTTTCCCTCCTCTTTTAAACGTTCCTCCCGGGTCACTTCAACCCCCCCAGACTCCTTTCTTTTCTGTTTTCCCACAAAATTTCCCCCCCTTTACTTCTTTTTCCCCCCCTCTTACCTGAGTTTTTCCTCTTCCCCCCTGCCTCCTGTTCTTTTTTGGGGACCGGGTTGACCATGGCCATGGTGATTACCGTTTTTGCTCCCGCTTAAGGCACGGTTTTTCCCCCAATGGTATCCCTTTGAATTTCCCCCCCATGAATGAACGCCTTTTTCCCGTATGCATAATTTCTTTTCGTTATTCCAGGGAGGGCCGATGGGTCACCGCTGATTCATGACCCTTGTTGAGACCCTTTCCCCTTTGCGCTGTGTGCCAGCGTCCCCACAAAACCCCTTTCTGGAGACGGCTTTCCTGCATTTGCTTCTCGTGGCCAGTCCTTAATTCGCCCGTCCTGTAGGGTTTTCCCCCCCGGTTGATGTTCATCCGAAGCTTTTTTTCTTTTTGCCAACAAATTCTCTTCCTTCTGTGTTTCCCCTCCCACCTGCTTTTCCTCCTTCATCCATCCTTTTTTTTTTTCCCCCTTTCCTGTCCTCCACCCCATCAGACCAACTTTTTGTGCATGTTTCTGTCCTTTTGACCTTTTCCCTCTGGGAGGGTTTTTCTTGTAGTAACCCTTTCCCTGGTTTGTTGGCTCCCGTTTTATCTTTCTTAATGGTTTTTTGCTCAGTAACTTCGTTACCATTGCTGTCTAACTCTTTTTTTACCAGAGTTTTTTCCCCGCTTTTTTTTTTTTCGGGCGGTATCCGGTAAAGGTTTTCGTGTCATCTAGTTTGGTTTCTTCCTTGGAATTAACCTGTGTTGTCCCTCCCATCCCTGCAGGTCTTTTTTTTCCTCTGTTTCTTCTATCATTTCCGAAATCGGAGATCTTTTTTTTTTTCCCGTTATTTTTCCCCTCTGACCTGCGGAACCTTTTCGATTCTTTCCTTTGTGGTTGCAACCCCCCTTTCCACTGTTCTCCTGCGTGTAGGACACCCCGATGTTCTTTTTCATGCTCCAACCCCCGTGTCTTTCTCGAGGTAACCCTTCTTTGAAGATTTCCCCCCTGATGTTTCCTGTGTTGTTCCTTCTCGCTCATCTTGAGCCGCACCCTTTTTTCGCTTCCTCTTCCTGTTCCTTTTTTTCATTTCTCCGGCCTGTCTTTGGGCCCAATCCCTCGGCTTTCCAGGTCCCCTGATTACCTCTTTTTGGTTTTTCTCACTTCCCCCCCAAAGTTCCCCGGGCGCTACTTCCCATCATTTTGTCTTTTGTTGTAATACTTTTTCTGCCGAAGGACCCTTGCCCCCATATGGGACATGCACTCGACCCCTGACACCTTTTTTTGGGCTTTCCGGGAACCCTTTTCTTTTTGAAACGTGTCCCTGCTCTTCCGTTTCTCTTTTTGCATGCCGCTTTTTTCTTTCCCTTGCACTACTTGAAATTTCCGCCGACTTGGAACCCCTTTTTGTCCTCCTGTTTTTTTGCCTTTTTTCGGGTTCTTTCGCAAGTCTGATCGTCCTCCCCCTCCTTCTTGACCCCTTTTTTGATTAAACAAGGGATTTTTTTTTGGACCCTCAAGAACCCCCCGAGAAAGTCTTTGCCAGATTTCTATGCCTTCTGGCTGTTTTCCCCTTCGACCTTCCCCTTACCACACTGGTTTTTGGAACAAGATCTTGAAGTTTTTCTCTTCGATTTGCCCTAAATTTCGATCCCCAGGACACCCCTTTTCACTTCCACTCTTCCGAGGTGGGGGTCAGCCCGGCTTTTTCGAGCAACTAGAAACTTTGCTTTTGCCCATCTCCCCTACCACAAAAATATTTCAACCCCCCCAGGTGAGACCTTATTTGAACCTACCGGATTCTTTTTCCCTTACGGTAGTCTTTTGCGACGACATTTTTTTCCCCATTCCTGCTTTTCTGGAAGGTCCGCGTTTTTACGGTGTTTTCCTTTTCTGATGGGCCAATGGCATCCTTTTCCCCAATGATATATTCAAGGACCTCCTTTTTCCTTACCACAATTCTTTTACTCTCTACCCCTGCTGCGAATCCATTTCATGGCGGGGGTTTTTTTTTCGTTTTCCCTTTTTTTTCCAAACTTTTTTCCGGTCAACTTTCCTCATTGACATTTGACTTTCATTCCCCTTAGTAGTCTTTTTCCCCCCCTGCACTAGGAGGTGAACGAGTTTCCTTACGTACCTTCCTTTTTAATCCCCTGGCCTGCTTCCCCAGCCCCCTGGACCTTCGAATTCCTTTCCCCTTCACCAGCACTCCCGACATTTCTTTCCAACTTTTCCCGATTTTCCATGAAAGACCCCTCTTTTCCCGGTCCCAGGCCACCCATTGGAAACCCGATTTTTTGAGGTTATGACTTGACACGCCCCTCCCTCCCCTTTAGCCGTGCAAGACATTAGCCCCCCCCTATTTTTTTTTCAAACCAAACCTCCTGATTTTTTTTTTTCCCGACCCCTCCAACTTTGTGAGGGACATTTATTCTTTTGCCTTCGCCCGCTTGCCGCGTACATATCGAACAATGTTTTTTTCTAACAGGGGCGGTCAAAAACAGGGTTCGGTCTCTATCTGCGATCCACTTGAATAGGACTCCCCGCGTTCAATTCGGTTATGGGCCCTAGTCCACCTCTTTCCGACTCACTTTCACTTTTCTTGGGTCCTTTTTCCCCTCTTTTTTCCGATGACTTCTTTTTTGCCTGTTTCCCTTCCAACGAAGGTCGGGCAGCCGGTTCTTTTTGATGCTTTTTTTTGTTGGATTGCTTTTTCTTTTTCCTTCTATTTCTCTTTCCTTCCTCAAGTTGTTTTTTTTTTTTTCTCTCTTAGACGACCCATCAGAGCCCCCCCCTCCCCCCCACCTTAACGTCGGCAACCCCCTTGGTTCCCTCTTTGTCCACCTGGTTGTTTTTTTTTTCTTTCACCCGCAACTCTAACAGATTCCCTTCCTTCTCCGGCAAGTTCTTCTTGCGGGATTCTTTTTGCTGTAGGGTACCTTAAACCTTGTGTGATGTGTGTGGCCACGTCAATCGATTACCGGGTGCTGAAACTTCCAGTGCCCTTTACCCGGTTTACCGCCCCCCCGCGGTTTTTTTCTCTCCCCCCACATACTCCTCCTTCCGTGGTATCTGACCGGCAAACTTGCTTCCTTCATTCTGAACCTGCCCTTAAGTTCTTTCTTGTTCAACGATTCCTTCTTGAATGACCTCTCCATTTAGTTTGTTACCACTATTTGGTTTTTGCGGCTACTGGCCTCCTGCTCTGGTACGCTGGGGGACTCTTCTTGCGGTCTTTGGCGACCAAAAGCTTTTTTTTTTCCCCTTCCCCGTTTCCTTTGACATCTTCTCCCCGCTTTTTCTGTGCGGGCTGATCCCTGCCCTTTGCTGGTTTTGAGACTTTGTCATGGCTTTGTCAGGGTCTTTCCCTTCATTGTTTTTTTTTCTTTTTTTTTCTTTTGCCAAGACTTCTTCTTTCTGTTTTTAGGGCCTTCCTAACGTCTTCAAAATCCCCGTTTTTCCCTTGGCCAATCCCCCCCCACAAGACCCCCTCGCGCCCCCCCCTTTGTAGGGAAGGCGCAGCGTCAACTGTTTGCCTATAGATTTGGGACGGCTTTCCGACTTCTTTCCCATGTGGCTTTGTTTCCCATGTGACCGAATGTCCCCCGTCACCCGATTCCTCGACCAAACGCCAGGTCATTTGGCCCCTGGGTAGTTTTTTTTTTTTTTCACGTAGACTTGTTCTCCTCGGTTTCCCCCCTTTCATACATTTCTTGAGATCTTGTGAGTGAGGGGCTTTTCTTCCAAGTTCCCTGTTTTCCACCCCTTTCCGCCCCTTCCAAGCGTTTTCTGGAGGTCCTGTGCCTTTTTTTAATCTCCTTTGACAGGGCCTTCTGCCCGAAGTTCCTTTCAATGATTTTCTCCCATGCGTTTTTTTTTTTCGGGTATGGTAATCCTCTATTTCCACCTTCCCTTGCTCTCCCCTTCCTTCGGTGGCCCTTTTTTTTGTCCGCCTCGCTTCCTCCCACTTTCCACTGGCCTTTTTCCTTTCCGAAACCCTCAAAACCCAGGCGCCGGCTTCCTGCGGACCCCTTGACGGCGCCTCATTTGCCTTCTTCGGGCTCGCAAGCTTTTGATGCCCCTCTAAATTTTCCCCTGCTGAGTTCCTAACAGAACTTTTCCGGCCTTTGTCCGTTCACCCCACAATTCCTCCATTGCCTTTTTGGCGAGTTACGTTTTCTCCCTTGTTGCGGTCTGGCATCCCTTCTCCCCAACCCCCCCCCCTCCTGATGTTTCCCCTTCTTATCGAGTTACCCTTGTCACGGGTGGTACTCCAACCCGTTGTCCGTTAAGGCTGCTGTTATGCCCCAGTTTCTATGGCAGTTTTTCGGAGCCCTCCCCCCCTGTATGGGGTTCCTTCCCATGGATCGGCCAGGGCCCAGAGATACAAACCCTGCCTCGCTCTTACTACTCACCTGCGTGGAAGTTCCCTTTACTACCTCAAGGTTGCGTGCCCACGAGAACAGTTTTTGTGGACAGAGTCCAATTTTTTTTCTGCCGACTCGACTTCCCCAACTTCCTTGGTTTCGCCAAATCATTATGAATCTCTTCGCTCGATTGGTCGCATCCACTCCGGAGTCACTAACCCCTTCCTTGTCCGGGATGCACACCGGTTTCTTTTGTGTATCGAAACCCTCATGCAATTTGCTTGATGTTGCCTTTTTTCCCACCCAGCTTTTTATTCCCGTGTAAGACACCAGAAAATGCCACATTTTCTCCGTTCTCCTCCGGACCAACCAGAGGGTGCACCCCTAGTGATTCGGTGGAGCAGCATGGGGAAGGCTCCTTTTTTTACCGGACCCACCGCGTATCGGCCGGTAGGCTGTACCCTTTTCTCCCCCACCACGTCCCCCCTCCATGGGCATTGTCAGCACGACATCTTCGTACTCGTGTTAATGGGATTGGTGTTTTAAACGCTTTTTCCTTTTTTTTGATTGAAACCCTTCTTTTTTAGGGATGTGTCCCTGTGGATGTTGGTCACCTCTCTATAGAGACAGCCCCTCTTCTCCAGGCGTCCTTCCTCCTTAAGTGTCCCGGCCTCCCGGGGGGAACTGAAATAACCCTATAAGTTTGACAAAGCTTACTTTTTGCAGGCCCAGACCCCTCTTTTTTCTTGTTTTCTTCGTGAGACATGCATCTTTTCTTGCTCCCTCTTTGGACTCTGTTGTCAAACATTTATTCGCTTCAACGTGTAGGATTCAAACCTTCACGGCTTTTCCCTTCCTGCTTTGAACTTTCCATGGCGGTTTCTTAAACTTTCCTAACGGTCTTCACTTCCTTGAGCTCTTTCACCCATTGGACCCCCCTGACCAATTATTCTCAGGTTTTTTTTTTTTTTTGTTTTTTTTTCTTTTTTTTTTTTTTTTTTTTTGTGGTTTTTTTTTTGGGGCGAACACCAACATGGACCCCGTGTCCTTATGTTCTGGGTGAACCACGTCTCTTCGGGGTTTCTTATTTTTTTTTTTTTCTTTTCTTTTTTGTTTTCTTTTTTGGGGAGACCGGGGGTGATTCCTGTAATGGGCTGGGCTTTCTTCTTTTTTCTCCTTTCTTGTTTGCTAAAGTTTTGTGTTGGGAGCCCCCAGGATCCCTTTCTTCCTGGGTTGGGGCCCCCGCCCCCCGATGGTTCCCTTTCAAAGTCACATTATTTTTGTCCGAAACCTGCCAACTTTCTCGCTTAGATTTGCCGGTTTTTGATTTGCTCCCACTTGGCCCACCCCCCTTTTTCTTGAAAAACCCCACCGCGGATGTGAGCTTCCCTCTTTCCTCTCTTTTTTTTTCCTCCTTGTTGGGTTTTTTTTGTTGTTGCTGGACGCTTCTTTGTTTGTGAACTTCAAGTGTTTTGTCCCCCAAACGTGGCCCTCCCATTGGTTCTTTTTAACTTCCTGCCCATTTTTATGCGTTTTTTCCGTTGGAACTTGTTTCGGACCGCTGATCTGGCCCTTTCTGCCTCGTGGTTTCCCCTGCTTGTGAATGAAAAGCCCTTCGTTGCAGTTTTTTTTTCCAATGCGGCACCCCCCCCCCCGCGCCCCCCAAAACGAACTTTGCCTACGTTTTTTTTTTACGATTTTTCCCTTCCGTGCATTTTCCCTTTTTCCTTCCGTTATGGATCAACGACTTTTGACCACACATCCCCCGCGGTTTTTCTTTTTCACCAACCTTTCCTCCCTCCCCCCCTTCGGGACTATGGTCCCCTTTGGTTTTCTCTTGTTCTTGTTTGGTCGGTTTTTCCCATTTCCCATGGTTTTTTAGCCATCTTTTTCCCCCAGCCATTTTTTGCCTTGCGGGAAACCGTCCTGTTCCAACACAATTTAATTTATGCCCTCGCCTGTTTTTTTTTTTCGGTTCCCTTTGTTGTTCTTCAAGTTCTTTTTTTGGGTTTTCCCAACGGCTTTTTTACAAATTTCCCACAATGTGGTTTTGAGCCTGCGATGCCTCTTTCGATGAAATTGACACTCCACCCTTTCTGTTATCCCCTGCATCTTTTTCAACGATCTTTCTTCCTTCAAGTCGATAGTCCCATTTCTTCTTTTCCCTGAGGCGGAACCGTCTTATGGAACGCCTTTGTCGCTTTTTCCCCTGGGCAGGACGACATGCTTTAACGCTGCCCCTTATTTTTTCCAACCTGATGTTGCCTATTCAAATAATTTTTCCAATTATCCACGCCCTTCTTTTTTGGAAACTTCCCCCCTTTGAATGTGCATTCATGTGATTATTTGTCTGTTTTTCAACATTGCCTTTTTTCGGTTGTTATCCCCTTTCTTTTTCACAGCCCTCTACCTTTTCTCTCGTCCGGACTACTGGTCATTTTTCGCCCAACCGTCACTTCAAACCTTCTTCCAAACAGTCCCCTCTTTTTTTTTGAACCCGTTTCAGTTTGACCTTGTCGGAGGCCGTACAATTCCCTGCCTATTTGATTTTTTGGAGAATTTTTCCCCCCTTCCCTCCACTCCCTTCGGCCTTTTTTTGTCCCTTTTCAGTTTTTTTTCTTTCTCATTGGACCAGTTCCTTTTTTTCGGACTGGTTATTTTTTTAGGAATTCTTGTGTTTGGGAGGTCCTCCCGCAAGACTCGATTTTCTTTTACTGTCCAGATGTGTTGGTTTCTCCCTAACCACCATTTTCCTTTTTGGGGAATTGCCCGATTTCATTTTATTGTGTTTCTTTTCTTCCCAACTTTTTTTCGGCGGTTTCCCCCCAGGGGCCCTTTTCCACGTTTTTTTTTTCAATGGATTCAACCTTTCTTTCCATCTCCTCCATGTCAAGTGCCTCATCTGAGGGGACTCTTGCTTCATATTATGTTTCTCCCCGAGGGTTCCTTTCCTTTTTCCCTTGGACATGATGCATCGGAGCCCCCGTTTTCCTTCCCACCCAAGGATCCCCCCCTTTTTCGTCGTTTTCTTAAATGCGCTGCATCGTACTTTCCCCTTCCCCTTTCCCTTGGGGGTTCCTCTTGGATGGCCCTGAAGTGGACCGGGCAAACCTTTGATGACATATGCTTTTTTCTTTCTTTTTTTCCCCCCATTTTCTGTCAAACGTTCTGTTCTTCCCCCTTCCTCATTTCTTTAAGCGGTTTTCTTGCGTATTAAGGGACTAAGCGTTTTTTTTTCCCGCCGTGGGACCATTTGGGTGTAAATTTGCGCACTTTTTTTTGTTTTATTTGTTCTTCTTTCCTGAACGTTACCTGATTTCCACATTGGCTTTTTTTTGAAAAGTCCCCTGTAGCTCCAACACAACTCTGTTTCTGGTATATGGGTCCTTTCTGGTTCACCTCTTTCCGGAACCTTTTCTTTACCCCCCCCCTCTTGGAACGTTCCGTCCTTTTTTTCTTGTTAATTAGGGATGAACCCTCTGATTCCCAATTACCCTACCTTTCTGTTTTGCCAAGGTCCTTTTGGTGGCTTTAGCTTTCACCCTTTTGGGTCCTTTTTCGCTGTGGTTGCATACCCCTTTTTTTGCAACCTCCCAACAACCTCCTCCCCGTCCCCCCGGTCCACTCGTTTTGTTCCCCCAATTGTGTAGGACAGCTCGTGCCGACGCGCCTTCGTTTTCCCCGTGTTGTTGGCTATTGCACCTCGTGGTTTTTGTGGGTTTCATTCTTTTGATGTTCATTTCCCTTTGCAACATTCATTTTCGTGCACTGCTCTTAACTCCCACCCTTATTTCTAAATTGGACTCTGTTCATCATGGAGGTCAGTTTCGCGGTCTGGGCTTTTTTCGTTCGATGTTTTGGTTGCTCTTCCCCAAACTTTTTTTTTGTGGCTGGTCACCAGTGTTCTTCTTCACCCTTCCCTTTCATTCTTTGACTTCCCCTTCTTGACCCCTTTCTCTTACAGGCCCCTTTCCCTCATCACGGTGTGAATTTCTTCAACCAAACCATTTCCTTTTTTTCCCCCTTTTCCGCCCCCCCACTGAACCCCTTCTCCACTACAGGCACGGGGCCCACTGTAATTTCAAAAGGGGGTTAGCCCGCACCCTCCGTGCCTTGCCATGGACCCCCCCCCTTTTGATTTACGTCTTTGCATTTCTAGTGCCTGACAGCCCCCTATTTACACCCCCCCCCCCGAGGCCCCTGGAACTTCTCCTCCCACGTTTCTTTTTGCTTGGGGCCTTCCTTTTACTTTCCCTCCGATATCTTTGTTTCCCAATATATCGGCCCCTTGCTGCCCCTTTTCTTTTGTGGTTCTCTCTTTTTCTCCTTCTGATCTCTTCAGAATCCCTTTTCCTACACCAAGGTTTTTTTATCTGAACTTTTCTTTTGCTTCACCGCGACAACGTTTCAGACCTCCATCCCCCCTCATTTTCAATGGTTTATTCTACGTTGGTTACTTTTATTGAATGGTGTGGTGGGCCCTCTCACGACTTTCTTTGTCAAGCCTTTTTTTGGTGATTTTTCCGGGACTTTTGGATTTTGGAGTGTTTTTTTTTTTTTTTTTTTTCTTTTTCCCTTCGCTTCTTTTTCATCATGCTTCTTTTTTGTTGAAATCTAGATTTCGACGAATTCCCCCTCTTCCAGATACCCCCCTTCCCAACAGTCCGTCAACAGTCTGCCCTTACCAGTTCGTTGTCCTCCCCCCCCCCCCATCATCCCTTTTACTCGGGTTTTCTTTCTTGTCGGAAACGGACCGGGTCCGTTCCGGTTTGAAAACCGAGTCTCTTCTTGTCCTTGTCTGGTGTCCATACTCTTCTGTTAGGTACTCTTTGGTATTTTCTTTTTCAACGGTTATTCTTCCCTCTGATCCTTTCCTTCCCAACACATCCTTCACAACCTTTCCAGCCCTCTTTTCCGTTCGGTATCGTACTCTTCCCCCCTCCCATTTTTCATGGTCTCCCCATCTTTTTTTTCTAAAGCGCGGCTTGAAGCAGAAAGAGGTCGTGTTACCCCTAGGGTTTTCTGTCCCTTAGGGTTTCGCTGGGGACTTTCCTTTTTTTTTGGCAGGTTTTTCCTTCTTTTGTTGAGTAAAAGCAGTTTTTTACATCTTTTCCCCTTTCTTTTTCTGGCTTCCTTTGGCGTTTTTTTTTTGTCCATTGACTCAGCTTTTTTTCATTGATGGTCCCTTTTTTTCCTTAATTTCCCCCCCCTGCTTGATCTTTCCTGTACGGCACTGGCACTATTTTCTTGCCGATCTTCATTTTATGTCCCTCCCTTTGCAACCTTTTAAAGACCCTCCCCAAAAGTCAAAGACCGTCCCCCCCTGACGAAAAAACATACAACCCTCTCGCCCCCCCCTTCATCCCTGTTCGCTGCTTTCATGGGATCTTTTTTCTTTTTTTTTGATTTATTTTTCTTCCCCGTGGAATTTTTTTTTTTTTTACCATTTGACCATTGCATGTCACCTTCCCCACCCCCCCCCTCCTTCCCCTCGTCCCAAACTCCCCGCCACGATGGCCCATGTCTCCCTCCATTCTGATTTTCTGGTCCGCCTTTTCTCACAAGGGTTGCCCTGTGGGTAGTGGAGCGTTATTTTATACTGTTTTTCGAAGTTCACCGTCTTTCGCGCATGCCTTTGCCGTGGCGGTGGTTGCCCATGACAAGTTGTTCCCCTATTTTCGTGGGATTCGTTTGTTTGCATTTTCCCCTACAAACCCATGTTCGTTCTCCTTTGGACATTTTTTTTTTTTGGGTGTTTAGTCCCTTCAGAGCCCATGTGCGGGCTATCCCCGGGCCTTAGTTTTTGGATTGTCCTTTGCTCCCTTTTGACTTTTCCCTGCTCCGGTGGGCTCTCCCCATCTTCTTCCAACGTTTGTTTTGCCACACACCTTTCGTTTGCCTATCGGCCGCCCACAATTTCCCCTGTCTCTTTGCACCCCCGGAATCCTACTGGGCAATCCTTCGGGACAGTGCCTTTCAGGAACCTCTCCCTGTCACAAAGGTCGCTCCCCTCCCGCCAATTTTCTGTCCTTTACCTTCCCCCTGCAGTCCCCCCTTAGGACCCCCCCCGCAATGCTTTTGAGATAGGCGCCGTTTACCCTTGCTTTTCCGTGTCCCTGTATAGGTATTTTTTGTCATTTTTCCCTTGTTGCCGTCGGCCAGTTATCAGAAGGATCTCACCCAACCTTTCCAATCGTGACTTCTCGAACCCGTGGGTCAGTGGCCGAACTTTTTGATCCCGGAAACCTGTTTTGGAAGTCGTTAAATACACTTCTGGGCCCCCCTTGGTGGTCACAATTTTCCCCCGCCATGTGTCTCATGATTTTTTTTCATTCCTGTGACGGCCCTTCCTTCTTGCATTTTGTCCTTTTTTCAAACAGTGGTGGCGCCCCCCCCCCTTCCGGTTACCAAGGATGTTTCGCATACCCCCTAGTCACAATCCCAAAACTTCTCCCCCCCGAGGGTTCTCATGACTTTCCAACACTCTCCACTTGTCAAGGTCTTTTTTTCCCCACCTAGGTCCTTTTTTTTTTTCCTCAAAGTCCCCCCTTTTCAACATCTGATGGTAAAAAAAGCCCATTTGTTCCGGCCTTTACCCCCTTTACGTTTTCCAACCTTTATTGATTCTCCCAGGTTTTTTTTTTATTTTTTGGGATCCAGTAGCCCCCCCGAGCCTTATTCTAATAACCCTGTTTCCACAAATCCAGCGTCCTTTCTTGCAGCTCCCCTTCTTTCATGCGCATGTTTCAGAGCCCCTGATTACTCTTTCTGCTTTTCTTGGTCACACAATTTTTCTGGGGTCCCTTCTGTGGTCCCTTACTCTTTTCCTCAGTTGCATGGCGCTACAGCGTCTTGATCCCCCCCCCTCCCGCCTTCGTGTCTTTTTCCCCCCCCCGGTCCCTTCCCGTACTTCTCAATCGTGTGCTTTTCACAATCCCCGTCCTTCTTTTCCCCCCGGACATTCTTCGATCACTGGGCTCCCCCCCCCCCCCTTTGTCTTTCACATACATACATGTGACACCCCCGGTACCGAGCCCCAATTTTCATTCTTTATACGCCTGCTTCAGTCTTTGGTTCCACAAGGGCCGTTCTAACCCTCCTTCCCCCCTTATTCCTCTCGGCTTTTACCCCAACAAATTTTTCCCTGGGAACCCACCCGTCGACTTTTAAACCAATGGATGCATTTTTTTCCCGGCCCTTCCTTTTTTATGTCCTGTTTTTGGTTGAACCCCTCTCTTTTTTTTTCATTGCCGCTTTTCTTTTTTTTTTAGTAGTTTTTTCTCTGGGGTTGCGAAGGTCGTTTCTTTATTCTACGTGTGCCTGGGACTTTCATATGAGTTGTCTTCCGTCTTTTTTTTTGGCTGGTTCGTCACCTTTTTTTTCGGCAATTTTCAGTGTACCCCCCGAAACCCCGGGACCTCCCTGTTCCGTGTCCTCACCTTTTTTTTTTAAGCCCCCCTTTTCCGCGCTAGATGTCCGTTTTTTTTTATTCCTTCCATCCCCCACCCCCCCTTTCTCCCCCCCCAAAGGCTTTCTGATTTTTCTCTCCTTTTTCTTTCCTCTTTTTTTGTCTTTTTCTCGGACGATCCTGACGTTTTTTTTTCTAATTTTTTTCCAAAGCGTGTCTGCCGAATAAATTTTTTCATAAAACCCGATAATCTCCTTTTTTAGATCGGTGATTCCTTCTTCATGTTTTTCTTTCCCAAATATTTTTCTCTCTTGTGATGCAAGAACTCTTTTCCTGTTAAAAGTTCTCCCCCCCAAAGTCAACCCTCCGGGCAGTGCTCCCGATGGCGAGGGGTGTCGGCCCCCCCGTAGGTCCCCCCCTGCGTCCATCTCCCCCCCTTCCGAAAAGCCCCCCCTTTGTGCAGCGCTTCCACCCCCCCCCATTCATCCCCCCCCCCGGTGTCCCTGTCCCCTGTTGTTCTCCTTACCTTTTTCCTTTGGATGGGGTTTGCCAAAACCCTTTTTTTTGATGCCCGCCGCCGAGAGTTTTTTTCCCAGGCAGTTTTGAAACCGTGTTCGCCCCCCCCCCCATTTTCACCCCCCCAACATTTCCCTTTTGCCTGCGCTGCAGTGCTTTGGGTTTTTGAGGCCTTGGGAGCTTTTGGGCAAAATTATGATTCCATTGTCTGTTTTCCCCACTCCAAACATCGGAGGAAGTGGAAGACCGGGCCACTCTCCAACTTGGCCCACACTACCTTTTTTTTTTTTTGACCCTTTTTTGCTTCACGATTCTTGATCTTTTTATTATATTTTTTTTTCCCCCACAGGACGGCTTCCTTGGGTTTTTGGGTCCGGCATGTAATTTTTCCGTCCCTTTTTCGGCCTTGCCCTGCCGTCAGCTTTGATGACCTTCTTTTTTCCAACCCTTGCGAACCTACCATCAATGGGTGCTTCATGACCTTTTAATCGTAAAGCATGAACTGAATGGCCACATCAACGGATGTCTTGATTGTTCTCCCATGAAGATGTTTGTGGGACCGGGTTTCGGCCGATAACGTTTGACCTCAGGTCTTCCGGACTGGCGTGGCTCCTAATAAATATTCCTTTTTTTTATTTTCCAAACTTTTTTCCCCCAAACGCCTATTTTTTACCTTGTTTTTTTTCGTGTTTTTGTTCTTGGCGGAGAAGGTGGGCTTTTTACCATGGGTTCATAACTTTCTGTGGACACTCCTTTGCTCAACTTTGTTTCCCCCTTCAGTGATATTCCCCTTTTTTTTTTGCCACGTTGTCCCTTTGTGTTGTGACCGGGAAGTTTTAGGTCGCTACCGCCAGTGTGGATGCTTCCCCGATTTTCATAAGATTTTTAAGTTACTTCTGTATTTTTTGGGTTTCCCCCATTTACCCCTTTTTGTTTTTCCGGGTGTGTCTGTTTACATATTTTATTCACAATTTTTGATTCCCAAAAATCTTTTCCTTCAAAACCTTCCGTGACCTTTTCTCTCTTAAAGGGCACTCCCAATGATTTTGATTTTCACCAGAGTTAGTTTTTGGTCCCCAATTTTTCTTTGTGAGCTTGGAATTACTCTTCATTTCTCATAGTTTCTGCATCATTCCCCCATTTTTTCCTGGGACAGCTTTAGTTACCCATTCAAGTCTTCATAAGTTCTTTTTCCCTCCATTGACTGTTGCGCATGCCACGTGCGGGGCCCCCCCCCCGGGCGCGCCTGCCGGGGTGTCAACGCTGTTCAGTGGGCCGGACCCACTGCACATGGCCCCTATAACATGGGAATTTGTGATGTCTCAAATCCGTGACCTTTTCGTTATGCCCTACCTTTCTCGAGTCTTTCTGCCCCCAGACGTTCTGATCTACAAGAGTCCCCCTTTCCCTGGGTATTAAGGTAAACCCCCCACCCAGGTTCCCCCCCCCTCCGATGGACTTCAGACCATTTGGCGTTGGTTTTGTCTCAATCTGACCTCTAAAGTCCCAACATGACTTCTGACCGGTGCTTTCTCAAAAAATTCGGCATTTCCATCCCCCTATCTTCTGGTTTTCCCTTTGGATTTGTGCTCGACTTCTCTCCCCCCTCTCCAACCTTTTTTCCCCCAGTGTTTGGACCTCTTTTTTTACACGGTTGCCTGTGCAGTGGACTCTTGGTTTTAAGATGCTGAAGCTTAGTACACAATTTTTCCCTTTTCCAAGTTTTTCCCCAAATCGGTTTGATTTTCGAAGCACGTTTGAGTTTTTGGCAGGCGGTCCCTTTTTCCTTGCAAAAATCCTGCACTAACCTCTTTCCCCCCTCCACAAGTGTATTTTTTCCGAGGTTTTCCACCCCACGGGAAAAGGTACTTATCTTCCTGAAGGTGTGGGACGTATGTTCAAGCTTTGTTTACTTTTTCCGCCCCGAGTTGTTTCCCGGTTGGGGGGGAAGTTAGGTTTGCGTTGGACACTGGCCATTCCGGATGATGCCCCCGGGCATGACAGCGTTTCCGCAGGGCCCCCATCTTTCCTCTGGCTTTTTTTCCTTATGGGCATGTCCCCTTTTAAGTTGTTCGCTGTGTTTTTCGTTTCTTGATTCTTGGCCTTTCCCCACGTTTTTTTTGGGGAGGTTGTTCCTTGCATCTTTTTTTAGACCCAGTGTGTCACTCCGTGGCCTGAGGGGTCCCCCCCGATATCTTTACACCGGTCTTCACGGTTGACGAACCTCATTACGGTTGGGAATTGGCGTCTTCACCCAGGCCCATCCCCAAAGGGAACTCCCGCCTCCCCCCTGACCTCTCTTCCCTTTACCCTGACCAGTTATCCACGTTTGTGATCAATTTTCCCCCCCGTTCCACCATGGGCCCCCGGGGACTCGCCGCCTCCCCTTTTTTTTTTCCCCGCCCCCTATTTTACAAACTTCACCTTGCACCTGACTTTTCCAAATCTTTCGACACCTACTTGGACCCCCTGCCTTGTACTTTTTTTTTTTTCCTTTCTTCGTATACTGCCACATTTGCACTCGATTGTCTTTGTCTTTTCTGTTTTGGATAAACCTTACTCTTTTCCTGCGGTTTACCAACCTTTCTTCTCGATCTCCCCCTCTCACGTTATTCTTATCACCCGTCAAATGTTTTTCTGCCTTCAGTTTCAATCCCCCACGTTTCCCCCCTCCGCAACCCTTTTCCCTTTTTTTTTAACGGCTTGTAACTTTGTACTTGATTTTTTTTTTGGCACTTTCCCTCATGGTTTTTTCTTGTTTGGCGTTCCCCTTTTTTTCCTTTGCTGGCCGTTTTGGGGGGCTTGGTCTGGTCCCCTTTTTTTTTTTTCCTTTTTTTTCCCCCTCCTCTTTTCCCGAGATCTTGCCCGACAACCCCCCAGCTCCCCCCCCCTCCCCCCCTAAGTCCCTTTCAGCCGTCCACGGACCCCTTTTTCCCTCCAACCCTTTAGTCTTTCCTGCACCCCCACACCTCCCCCCCTTTTCCCCCCAAGCGTTACCTAACTCCAGCCTTGTTTTACTGTGGGGAAGTTTCTTTTATGTTTTTTTCTGCCCCCCTTTTGGCGTTTTTCCCCGACACACGAATCTCCTGGTTCCTCCTTCACTTTTGGCTTCGGGTCGTCTGAGCCTTGACCCCTTTTTAACCCCCTTCCGCGTGTTTTTTTTTCCCTACGACCCCCCCAGGCCGCTCCTCGTCCGTGGGCCCTTTTCTGTTCTTTTCAGTCACCTCTGACCCCTTACCTTCATGTGACCCCCCTTTTTTTGACTCCCTACACCGTGTTCTTCTTTCCTCCGAAGCATTTTTTTCCCAATATGTTTTTTCCGGCTAGGGCGCGAGGCTGGGGACTGTCCCCCTTTTTGGTGTGGTAAGATTGGGGGGGTCCGTACCAACCCCACATTTCATTGGTTTTGAACTTCTTCTGGTTTAGTGGAATTCGGAAGCTTTTTGATGGCCTTTTTTCAGAATTTTTCCCACCCCTTTTATGTGGTTTTCCTTTCCCTCTCTCAGGTAATTTCTGCTGTTTCATTTTTGTTAATCCCTTTTTTTCCAAAGCTTTTTACATTCAACCGCGCACCCCCCCTCCTTCGAGACCCCCCAGCATTGACTGTGGCCAACCCTTTGTCCGCTTCCCGTGAGTTTACTTTCTTCCGTCCCTTGAGACAATGTGCCCCCCCCCTTTTTCCTTCAAGTTTTTTTTTCCTGTCCACCCTCCACAACTTCGCGGACCCCCACGCACCCTTTTTTTGTTTCCCTTTTGAATTCATCTTGATAATTTTTATTTTTAGTCAACTACGTTTCCTTTTTTCTAGGTCTGAAGTTTCTTTTTCATTTTGCTTCCACGTTTCTCCCCCGGAGTGCTCCTCAAGATTTTCTTCATTTGACGGGCCTTTGGATGAATTCGCCGTTTTTCCCTTTCCGCTTGTTCTTTTGGATCTTTTTTTTTGCTCTTTTTTCCGGAAAGGTTTTCCTCTAACATTTCAACCCTTTTTCGGTTTTTCAGATTATTTTTTCTTCACTAAGATCAGACGTTTTTCCCTTTGTTGATTCCCCCACCTCAAACCCCCAATTTTTTTTTTCCCGTTTTTCTTCCCCACCCTTAATGTTTATGGCTTGCCCTTTCCCTTCAGTTCTCCGCTTCCTGACCAATTATAATCCAGGACTTTGGGTGTTTTTCTTCCCCCAGATTGCCCAAGACCCTTTTTTTTTCCTCCTCCCCTCCCCAAGGGCAAATCTCTTTTTGTATGTCCTAATCCCCGGTTTTTCTTGACTTCATTTACCCACCAAGCTTCTGGCGTTTCTGGACGTTACAATAGTTTTTTCTTTCGACCCGTCACTCCTTTAATTCTTTTGTGTAATCTTCCCTTTAAGATTTCAGATCCTTGGAGATTTTTTTTTTTTTTCTGGATCTCCCCTAAGGTTCCCCCCCTCTTCCTCCCCCTTCCTTTGACTCAAAGTTTTTTTTTTTTTCATCCCCCCCCCCCGCTTTGGCCCCTTTTTCAATCCCGGCCTGGGCCCCCGCCTTTTTTGTTGCCCCCTTCTGATCTCTTGGACTCCCTTTTTGCATGCCCGTTGACCGTTGTTGCCGCCCAATTTTTTTTTCCGGATTTTACGTTCTTTGAGTCACAGGTTTCTCATACCCCCCCCTTAGTTTTTTCCCCACCACGACTACCCCCCTGCTTGTCCCCCTCTTTTAACTGCCCGGATGATTTAAATTCCCCCCCAATTTTTTTCCGGGATTTTGATTCCCCTTTCCCGCCCCGAAAAAATCCTTTGGACCCCCCCGTTTTCTTCAGCCGCACCCCCGCCCCACAGTTTTTTGCAACCTCCCTGTTTTTGCCCCCAAATAGTTAAGGAGGTTCTTTCTTCCCCCCCAACGGCGTTCCCCCCCTTGACACACCCGCTATTTCTGCACGGTTTAGTCTTGCGTCCCCCGTTCCTCCACAAAGCTTTTCCCTTCTAGTCCCGCCCCCATTCCCTTTTTTTAGTTGTTCTTTAGTCCTGTTTGGATTATGTTTTCCTCGTCATCATTCTTGATTCAAGTTATGGTTTTCAATTTCAGATTTCGATTCCTTAGTCCGGACTCCGGCCTTTCCGGTCCGGACACACAGTTTTGACTTCTTTTCCCCGACTTCTAAATTTTTCAACGGCTCCGAAAGGCGTAGTTTCTTTCCCAGTTTTTTTTTCCCTGTCGCAACCCTCCTTTTTGGACCCCCCCGTGCCAACCCGACTTGATGGCCCTATTCCCCTCCCAATAATTTTTTCTTTCCCAAGATTTTGGAATGCTTCCTTTTTTTGCCCCCCCTGGGCCCCCTGGGTCTACCTCAGCATGAACCCCCCCTGCTTCGGCTTTTTCTTTTTCCAGGAAATTTTGGTCACCGTCTTCCACTTTCTTTGTAAGGGGTCCAGTGACCAACCCCCTTGACCTTTGTTTATTTCTTTTTGGTGTTCCCCCAAGAACTTTCTGCTTCGCCCCTTCGTTTGGATTCATGTGGCGTCTCTGGTTCTGATTCGCGGGCTGCCTGACGGGGTTTTCTTTTCACTTTCTCTTTGCTCCGGGGGTCTTTTTTTTTTTGAAAAATCCTCGGCCCCTTCTTCAAAATCGCCTTCTTTTGAAGCTGTCCGTTCTCGCACTTCCCTTCTAAGATTGCCGGTTTTTTCGCCACTTTGAACCCCCTTTTTCTCACCCTTTTCTTTCGCCTTTTTTCTTATTTTTTATCTTTTTTGTTGTTGCTCTTGATGAATCCTCCTTCTGGGTTTTGTTAATGAAGTGGTCCCAACTTTACCAACCATTTTTCTCCTTTTTTCAGTTTTCCCAATTTTTTTGAGGGACCTCCGTATTCACTTCATGCCCCCCCCTTCTGTTTTTTTCCCCTTTTGTACGTGTCCTCTTATTTGCTTTTTTTCCCAGTCCCCCCTCGCCAAAACATCCCCCCGCACCGGTGAATATCTTATGATTTTTTTCCCCCCCCCTGTTCCCTTGACCTTCCCCACCAATCCACCCACCTCCACGCGCAGCACTCCTCTTGGCCCTTTTTCCCCACTAAAGCGCCTTTTTGACTATGTTACCTTTTTTTTTCCCTATTCATTTGTCGTTTTCATGGCATTTTCTCCGCTTTTCTTTTTTCCTGCCCCATGGCTCTGTTTGGCTCCCCGGCTGTTCCCCCCCCCCCCATGATTCCATCCCTTTTTTTTTTGCTCATGATTTTTCGTGTTTCTTCTCCCCCCGCCTGGGGGTCTTGGTTTGGAAACTTTTCCGATTTTTTTTCCAAACTTTTTTTTCCGGGACCCTTTATGATGGTTTCTTCCCACACTACCACGCTTTAGGTTTCAGTTCTTGTAAAGCTATTGTGGTTTACCTATTTCTCTTCTTTTGCGGGTTCTCCTCGGTTTTCGTCTTCCGCCTCTTTCCGGCCCCGACCTTTTCGTCACTATTTACTGATTTTTGCCCAGCCTTTTCCCTTTTTGTGCAATCGTGACCTTATGACACCCCACCTGGGAAGGAATTTCCCGTTGACTCCTTTCTGGCGATGGAGGTTCATGCTCCCAATTGTGAAAGGCCCTTTTTTGCAAAGGGCTTAGGGAGGTGGTTGGTCAACTTTCCAACTTCTTCTCAACCTTATCATATTTGACAGGTTCTTCGGGCTCCCCCCCTTTTTTTTTTCCCACAAGCTTGGGTTCTTAAGGTGTACTTCTTCTCCCCCTCCCTGCCTTGCATCGTATGTTCGCCCCTCAAGCTATAGGGTTTTTTTTTTCAGGTTCTCCAGGATCTGGTGCTTTCCCCGTCTCTCTCCCAATGTTTAAGTCTTGTTTGAACCTCTTTTCCCACGGTGGGTTCCTTACTTTTCCCCACAGATGTTTTTTTTTTTTTTCCCCATGTTCTTGAGTTTCCGCCAAATTTTTCTTTGAATCCTTTTTCAACGGTTACTGGCCGTCGTTTTTTTTTTTTCTCATTCGCTCACATCTTTTTTTGATTAGGTTTTTTTTTACCTATTATCTTCCCCCCCCTCGTGGTTTCCATTAAAGGAATGGTATTCTTCTTTTCGACCCTTCTCCTGTTAATACAGTCCCCTTCCCCCTCTTTTTTTTCCCCCAACTCCACCCCTTTTTTGGTTTCCCCGGCTATCTTCGTCCTCATGTTTTCACCCTGTTTTTTGGACCCCCCTTACAATTCTATGACTTTTTCCAGTGTCTTCTTCTGGTTTGTCGGACCGCTTTTTTTTTTCTGTCCCCCCCTTTCCTTTTGCGTGGTGCATTTGGGTATTCTCCTCACGAGGTTCCCCCCTCCCTGCATGGAACTGGGTTGTTTACGGTCCTTTTAGAACCCGTTTTTTTGTAATTTTTTTCTTCCCGGTGATTTTCCTGGAATTCTGGTAAAAGTTTTTCTTTTTCGCGAGCCCACCCCGCTTCCCCGTACGAGACATCCCCCCTGGGATCTCTTGCTTGATACCTTCACCCCATTTTCCCAGCTGGAACGCTAAGAAGTTTCTTGGAGGTCCCTTTTTTTTTTCCTTAGTCCTAGATCCTTTCACCTTTCGGGTTTCATGCCCCTTTGAGGGGGGTTTTTTTTGCTTTCCTTGCACAGGTCCGCGGAACTTCTTTTCAAACTAGCCCCTCCCCTCCAACTTTCCCCCAGCTTCCCCCCCTCGGGTTTTGGGTTTTTCTTTCCCCCCCGGAGGTTTCGGCTGCTTCCTTGCCCATCGTGGTGGCGTTTTTTCGTTTTCCCCGTGGGTCTTCTTGCAATTTTCCCCCCCCTCCCAATTTTTTTCCATTGGTGCCTCCCTTTTTCAAAACCCTCTCTTTTGCTTGACTCTGCTGGGTGGGCTTTTTTCCTCTGGGGTTTTAGTTTTTTTCAAACTTGTATCTTCGGTCCCTTTTTTTTTGAAGTTTCTAGAATTCTTTATCTTTGGGCCTCCCCTTTCCCCCCTCTTTTGGACGCTTCCCAAACCGGTGGGAATTCTCCCCCCTTGACAAGACCCCCTCCCCGTTAATCCACACAGACTCGATCCCTTTCCCCCTTTTTCCAAACCCGTTCCAATCTGCCTCCCCATGGCCGGTTTACCGAGCATCGCTAGCCCCCCTATTTTTCCCCCTTTCTTCTTTTTTTCTCGTGCCTCCCAAGGACTCTTTTTTTTTTGGGACAGTTCCGTTCCTCTTCCTCTCCGCATGGCCGTTTCCCACCTCTTGACAGGTTTTATTTTCCCCTAGCTTTTTAAAGTTTTCGATCGACTCCTTAATTCCCTTTTTTTAACTCGTCTTTTTTTTTTTTTCCCTCCTGAACACTTTTCCCCCTTGCAAAATTTTTTTTTCTTCCGTTTTCCTTTTTTTGCCCTGCGGTAAAACGATGTTGTTCAGGTTTTTTTTTTTTCCGGTTTTTCTTTTCCCCTTTGGAGGTCTTTGCCTGGACGTTTTTTTTTTACCTGTTTGATTCCCTTTCCTCTTTCTTTTTTTTTTTCCTTTCTTCTCTCTCTCTCCTCCTCTTGGGTTATAGGCAAGCCCGCTCCTTTTCCGGCATCCTGTCGCCATTTTTTTTTTTTTCAAGTCGTTGAATTCCCCTTGCAACCATCATAAAGGTTTGGTTTTCCTTTTCAGCCGTACCCTTTTTTGGTCTTGTCCTTTTTTCAGATTTGTTTTCCCCCACGTGTGTTTTTTTTCATACGATTTTTTTTTCAGAATTTTCGCTCGAGCCTAGGGAACTTTCGACCTTTATCCCCCAGCTTTTCTTTTATAGTGACCCTTTCCCCTCGGATTCCCACCGTACCCCCCCTGTCCTCCTTTACTGATTGCGTGCGTGGCAGGTTTGGCCCCTTTTTTTTTTTGTGGGGGTTGCGCGCTGTGCCTTGGGTTTGTTTGTTGGGCCTTTTTCTCTTGGTTCGGTCGAACCCCCCCCCCCAAACCCTTTCCCTCTCCCCCGATTTATGTTTTTTTTTCTTTAATTCGTCATTGCTGGGCCTTTTTTTGTCAATTCCCTTCCTTTTGCCATGCGGTCCTGTCCCGGCGTAGGTTTTTGCACCCTCTTTTTTTCCTCCGTTTTTTCCCCACCAGACCTTTTACAGTCCGAGTCCCCCCCCACCGAAAAAAAACCAGTTGGCCTTCCCCCCCCGTCAAATTTAGCACTCCCTTTTCCCTATTTTTTTTTTTACGGCTTTTTTCAATGTGGCTTCTCCCTTTCGCATCCACCCCCCGTGCAAACTTCTTTTTTTACAACTTCCCGATGGCTTTCCAACATTGTTCGTTTTTCCGGTTGTCTTCTCACCTTTTTCGTGTAGGGTTTGGAGTGTGGGCACGCATTTCACCCTTGTGCGCCTTTTTCCCAAAGCATGACCCGTTTGGTTTTCATGGTTCCGGGTCATGGCCGTACCTGCCCACCGTTTTTTTTTGATCATTTTTGGGATGTTTAGCTCTGGCCCATGCCCGGCTCTTTTTTGGGCTCGCGCCGGGCTTTTTCCCGAATTTCCCCTTGCAGCCCCCTCCAAAACCCCACCCCACCGGCGAGAAACCCCCTTCGGGCCCTGTAGTTATTTCCCTCCCGCTTGTGCACTTCCTTTCCCAGTTTTTTGCTTGGGCTTCACATCCAATTCCCCGACCGCCCCATTTTTATGTCCACTTTTCCGTTGTCCACTCCCCCCTTAGTACACCCCCGCCCATTGCTTTTCCAGATTTTGGTACTTGTGGAATTCCCCCACGGAATTCCTTGGTACTTTTTTCCCACTAGGGGATGCCCTCACATGCCTGGGCCTTTTGTGGGGTTTCCCCCCTTTCCACGGTTATTTTTTTTTCCACGGGTTTTTTCCCCCTCAGCTGTGCCCAGTCTTTCCTTTTCCCTTCACTGTTACTCGGCATGTTTTCTCCAGCACCATTCGCGGCATGCCCACTAATTGGGTTTTTTTTTCTTGCCAACTCAGGACCACCGTTTTCCGGGTTACCCACCCCTTTCATAACGCCCCTCTTGCTTAAGGGCCTTCGGACGCTTTTTTTTAACTTCTCCAAGGGGCCCTTTTGAGGATTGTAAAAATGCCAGCAACCCCTTCTTATGCTCCTCATCCGGGTTTTTTCACTTTGGTGCCCCCCGTGATCTTTTTCCCTCCTGGGTGCATGTTACTTTGCCCGAGAACACGCTTTCCTCACCACCCTTCACCCTTTAATTTTTTGTAATTTAGGTTCCCCCAGTCGGGTGGCATTACCTTTCTGTTTCTCAGTTCATGTCCGATTACTTGCAAACTTCCCGGGAGGTGCCTGGCCCCAATTCTTTTTTCCAAGGTTTTGCATAGTCTTTTCCCCTGCGTTTTTTCCTCCACCGCTTTTTTTTTTTTCACAGACGTTCTGAAGAGTTCTTCCGATCAACTCTGTTTTTACATGCATTTTTTTTTTTTTTTCAAACTCTGTATTCCTTGGGCTAAGTCGGTGGGTTTTTCCCTTTTTAATATCTTTTTAACACCCATGACTGCTCTGTAAGCCATGCCCCCCCCCCCCCCTTCTTTTTGGCATGTTTTTTTTTCAATTTTTGTTGGACCTTCGTTTTTTTCTGTCCCGGTGTGCTCTTTTGATTTCCCTTTACCCCCGCCCACGAAGAATTTATGCCTTGTTTTTTTCAAATAGTCTTTTTTGTTTTTCCTCTCTTTTTTTTCTGGCTATTCTTTTTCCTCGTTTTCCTGTTTCAGATTGTTATTTTTCTTTGTTTTTGTGGGCCCCCTTCTCTTCTTTCCCAGCGACCTTTTTTTTTTTTCATTCCATTCTTTTTTGCACAGTTCGCACTTATCTGTTTGTCGGTTTCCCCCCCACTTCACCCCCGGCTTCTTCTTTGCTTTTTTTTTTGTGTTTGTTTTTTTTTCATCTCAGTTTTTCGTTATGTTCTCTCTTTTTTTTGACAGCTTAATTTTTTTTTTCCTCTGATATAAAAGGCTTTATCGCGGGCCGTTTTTTTGTGCCTGGTCCGGTGCTTCATGTTGCAGTGGAACCCCCTGAACCCAAGAAAACCCCCTCTTCCCCTTTGTTTTCAAATGCCCCCCACCAAAGAAGCATACCTGTTTACGAGTCATGGCCTCCACTGCCGTTTTCTCTACCGTAAGGTTTGGCCTATTTCGCTGGCTGTTTTTTTACACCCCCCCCATCGGGTATCTCCCACGGGGTGTTGGCTCTTTTTTTGTTGACCTTTTCGTGGGACATTTTGGTGTTCCTTTTTTCTGAGATAGCTTTTGCTGTTTCCTTGGCTTGTTTTGTTTATTGTCCCCCAATGTGAAATTCTTTAATGATTCCTTCTTTTAAGGGTTTTTGTTTGATGCCCTTGGTTTGCAAAACGGTTCTGTGCACTTTGAAATTTTTCCGACTCCAACACCCTTTCTATTTGCTTTACTATCAGTTCCCCCACTTTTTTTTTGCGGGTTTTTTTCTGGCCGCTGCTCCTGCTCGCGCTTTTTTGACCCCCTTCATCCTCCTTTTTTCCCTCAAAGTAATGTGACCCCATTTTTTTTGGCGTTCCCCTTCCTCTGGTTTTCCCTTTTTTTCCTTCGTGTTTTTTTTGCTTACCCGTTTCTACCTGGCTGTTTTTTTGGTTGATTTTTTCTTTTGCGCCCCCCATCCACATTTTGGCTCCTGTCATCACGATTGGGTCCAGCTTTTCTTTCCCGGGGCCTGTGATGTTTTCAGTGCATAGTTTTCTTCTTGGACCTTTTTTGTACCAACGCCGGGGCTTTTTTTTTTCAAGTTTTTTTTTCCCCCATGACCTTTCCTCGAGCATTGTTTGTGTTCTTGCTTTTCTGCGACCGCTCCCCGATCTTTCCTCGTTTTTTTTTTTTTTTTTGCAACCCACCCCCGTTCTGCCTTGTAACCTTATGCTGTCCAACCCATTCTGGTTTCCCCCGGGCTTTTTCCCTTCCCCCCTTTGCCAATTTTTTTGTTATCTTCAGCTTTTCGAGGGCCGACCCTTCTGCCCCCGTTTTTTTTTCTAGGTCTTCTACGGGTTTTTTTGTTCTTGGCTCGGGCCATTTTCACGTCACAGGGCCCCCCCTGGTGCCACCGTTTTCGGTGAGATTTTTTTGGCCCGGGTTGTATCTGTTCTTCAGGTGCTTACCCCCTTTTCCCCACTCGCCTGTTCTCACCCCATTTTTATTGTTGTACCCCCTTTTTGCGGGATTCTTGCTTGGTGTCGCTACTAAGAACTCTTTTTTTTTCGCCGTTTTGGTTTTTCCGGCAATTCTTTTTCAGTCCGGTTTGTCTCGCTGATCTTTTCCTTTCTATCTATTTAGGTTTTTCCCATCACCAAGACTGACTTTTTTTTTTCCTGACCCCTCCCTTTGCCCCGTCTCGCAGATCTCCAAACTTTCCCCCCAAAGGGTGTTTCCTAGAGTTTTCCCCTTCTTATAAACCTTTTCTTAACGTTTTACGCTTGCGGTTGGATTGCAATGATCCTTCTCCCCCTGTCCTTTTCCCCAAGAGCAATTTTCTTTTTAGTAGTTTCCACCGTGAGGATATCTTGCGGCTTGAGCCATTTGCTTTTCGTTGGTTTTTCGTGGGTTCCCACTTTTTGGGTTTTTTTATTGGGACCCACATTGTATTCTCTTTTGTAAGGCATTACCAAGATACATAGGAATCTTGAGCTTCCGGGCTTATTCTGGGTTGTTTTTTGAGGCTTGCCCACAAGGGCTTTTGTTTTTCACTCCCCGAATCACTCGAGGGGGACGCTTCCTAGGTTTTTCTTTTTAGGCACTCCCCACGTTCTGAAACCCAACCAGCCTTTTCCCTTCCTCCACTCAGATCCCCGTTTTTCCTACCTCCCTGCCCGCACTTGTAAAAGTTTGCACCTTTCCCCATGGTTTCTTTTTTCTTTTTCCCTGAGAATTTTTTCTAAGCACATTCCCAATCCCAGACCTTGATTATGCTTTTTTAATCTGTCCCCTTCTTCCACTTCCCTCTTTGGTTTTCTTCCGGTCCTTTTTTTAACGCCTTCCCCTGGTTTTTGTATACGAGCATCGGGTAGTTTTTTACCACCCCCATTCTACCTGCACTTACTTTATCCCCTTCTTGGTTTTCTCCCCAGGTCTCCCTCCGCAAAATATATTCTCCCCCCCGGGTGCTTTCCTTGACTCCTTTTCCCTTGTCTTCTCTTTGATGCATTTTTTTTCAACCCGACTTTTCGGGTAGGTGGCCTTTGGATTCTTTCCGTTTTCTGGAGTTTCCTTTCTCTTTTTCCCTCCGTTTTTTTCGACTTTCCCCCCAACCCACCACAGCAGTTCCCTGTGAATTTTTTGGTTGTGTTTGTCAAGGCCTCACCCCCCCTTCCTTTTTAGTCAGCCCCCCACCGCCCTTCCCTGAATTTTCCGGCTTTCCAGGGGCTGCGTTCTTGGACGTGTTTTTCTCCCCCGTTTTTTTTTTCCCTAGCTTTGGTCCTCATTTTATAGGTTTTTGAACGGTTCCTTGCTACCAACAACCACATACGGCCAACGCTAATTGCCCGTTTTTTCCTATGGTCCTGGTTTTGAATTTTCTTTTCCCGTTCAACGTCCCCCCCTTTGTGTTTTTCTCCCTCTTTGTGAGGGTCCTTACGGTTCCTCCTTCGTCTTCTGACCATCGGGGGGGCTCGGTTTTTCCCGATTCTTTTGCCTTACTCTTTTTTTTTTAGATTTTGGCCACCCTTTTTTAATCCCCGTTGCCCGGTTGAGACTTCTTTCCAGGCTTTTCTTTCGGGGCTTTTCCCCCTTGGAAATTCTTTTTTTTCGTAGGAGTTTGTCACTGGCGTTTTCCTGTCTTTTCTTTGTTTCCCCTCCCCAGTTTTTTACTTCCCGAAGCCTTGTACCCCTGAGCCCCCCAGCCGACACTTTTTTGCCAGAGGACCTTTCCCGTTTTTCCCTTCCCTCCCGGTTCTTTTTTTTCTTTCCAATGTATTTTTTCACTTCCAGTGCTTCCCTCCCATGGACCCCCCCCCGTTTTTACCTCCCGGGGACGGCTCAACACCGCCTATTTGCTTTTCCCTTTTTAGCACGCTGGCCCCTTTTCAGACGGCTTTTTTCTTCATTTTGATGTTGAGTGAGGGGCTTTATTAAAGGCAGGTCGTTTTCCAAGTGGCTCTTGCAAAGCGGCGAAATTTCCCTTTTTTTAGGTGCATTCCATACTCCCGGGTTACAGTACCATTCCATTTGGGATCTTTCTGGGTTACTGGTGGTAGCCGAGCTTTCACCCCCGGCTTTAGCCGCTACTTAACGCCATGTTTCCCAGGGGTTTAGGGTCTTTTTTCCCCCCCTTTTGCGCCCCCCTCCGGAGTTTTTTTGGTCGAATTGCCCGTTTGTATTCCGAAGCCCTTTTCCGCGGCATCCCAGGAAACGTTTTTGATTTTCACTCCCCCTTAAGAACCCTCCTGAAGTTTCGGACTGGTCCAATCAATTTTCCCCCAAGCTTTTGGAGCCTTACTCCCACTCCCCTTTTTTTTTTTTTTTTAAGTTCTTATTTCGGAAATCTCGTTTTAACGATGGTCCCTTTTTTTGACAGGCCAACTCAAATTTTTTAACTTTTTCCCTCAGGCTTTTCCTTTTTTTTCCACGCCCGCTAGAAGCTGTCTTTAGACATTCCACCCCTCCTCTGGTCCTTTGTTTTTCTCCCAACCGCTTTGGGGTTCTGTTGTTTTTTCATCACTTTCAGCTGGAAGACCTCTGTGCCGTCCCGCATGCCCCCTGTTTTCACCCCTTGTGGTTGCTTACCCACCTTTCCAAGTCTTATCGACGGACTGGCTTTTTTGTTACCCTCCGGTCCTCCCGAACCACACTTTTTTCCCTTTTTTTCGCGAGACGGTTTCCCTTTTTTTCCTACCCTCTTTTTTTAGGCCGTAGTTCGGTTTTTTACAAATTTGATGGCCCGGCACTCCCCCAGAAAACTTTTTGGACCCTCCCTCGCCGCATTCCCCCGAGGCCACTTTCCCAAGCTTTTTTAGTGGCTTTGTTGAGTGAAGAATGGGGGACTTTTTTTTCTATACCGGCATCACCCCTTTTCATCAGGTCGGCTGTCCTTCCAGTCCCCCCCCAAACTTTCCTTGCAGCCCTCCCTCCCCCATGTCCTCCTTAAGACTTTCCCCCCCCCCTTTCTCGTTTCCATCCCCATTTATGTCCTTTTTCGCTGGACCTCGGTGTGTTCTTTCCCGATTTTTCCTCTTTCCAACTTTTTCGGCCTTTTTGTTTTTCTTTCCCATTGCGTCGGACCCACCTCCTCCAAGGCCGCTTTTTGACCGAAGGACTGGGTGTGAAATTCTTTACTTCCGATCCCTTACCCCTCGAAACGGGGCCTCCAAGTCCCTTTTTAGGGGTTACCTCTGGGACTTTTTTGGTAGGGGTCTTCCCCAATTTGTTCGTTTCATCCAGTTTTGTCCCCGACCCCCCCCCCTTTCCTTCCCCCCCCCCTCTACTCAAAATACCATTTTCAAGGGCGCATGCCCCGGACTTTTTGGTTGGTAAACATTAACTTTTTTCCACCAGTTGGTCCACGTTTCTTGAAACAGCTCTTTACCCCCCCCCCCCCCGGCAGTGACCCCCCGCAAAAGAACTAACCCTTTTCGTCTACTCCCACAGGTACATAGTTGATGTCCCCCTTTTCTTCTTTTGGGGTGAACAACTCCCGCTTTTTCATTGGGCTTTTTTTCTTTTTGTCGGTGCGTTCTTTTCGGACGGCATGACTTTTATTTATTGCTCCTTTTTTTTTTGCGGGTTCTTTTTCCCCCCCTTTTTCCGATTTTTCCTGGGGTCTTCACCCATTCCCCCACGATGGTCCTTTCAGCCATGATACGGCGCCCCCACAGTTTCATTCCCCCCTTGCCGCGATAGTTCCCCCGAGGTTTATCGGCGTCCACTTTCCCCCCATTTACAAACCAACCGGATCTTTC
>Ga0179593_1468728_pt1 | contig 34857 bp, 59 predicted proteins | sample CZODoug2_1_08_16_FD_185931 | JGI IMG/M metagenome (GOLD analysis project Ga0179593, IMG submission 185931) | Vadose zone soil fungal communities from Angelo Coast Range Reserve, California, USA - CZODoug2_1_08_16fungal (PacBio error correction) | ecosystem: Environmental > Terrestrial > Soil >... | reverse complement strand
CTTTTTTTGCAGTTTTTTACAACTTCCCCCTATTAGGTACGTTAACACTTCGTGACTCCCTTTCGGAGGTTCACTTCGTACCGTTTGAAAACAACAACACTGCACACGTGCTTTTCATGTTTGCTTGACACGTCGCTTTCCCTCGTTGGACCCTCACTTTTGCATCTCCCTTTCCTCCCCCTGCTACTTTCCTTCCACTTTTTCCTCCCCAAATGGGTCCCAACACTTTTTTTTAAACCCTTCCCACACTTCTTCCGACCCCCCCCTTGCATGGGATTTAAACTGAACTTTGCAGTGGTTGACCACTGGTTTTGTCAGTTGGACCCCCCCCCTTGGACAGCATACGTTCCTGTTTTCATGTTGAGTGATTACTTTTTTCGCAACGTCTGTTTAATTCCCCCCGTTCTGTTCATGTCCACTTTTTCTTTCCGCATACTCCCCCTTTGCTCCCGTTTTTTCACCCCCCCCCCACCCAAAAACCCCCTCGCAGGATCGGTCTTGCCAGTTGGGTGTCAAAAGGGCGACCCCCTTAAATGATTTCTCCACATCTTTCCCCGACCAGGTTTCATCTTGTGCTTTTTTCATTTTCCCCCCCCCATCCTGTTCCCCTCCTCTTATATAAGTACCATTGGAACGTATCATACCCCTAAATGACCCTGTTCTTTCCCGTCCTGCTCTCTCTTCGTCTTTTGCAACCCGCCACAGCTCCCACGTCCACCCACACTCAACCCACTAGAATTTTATTCCCCCCATCGATTTTTTTTACCCCTCATCCTTGTGGTCTTTTTTCCTCGTGTTCCTGGACAATGGTTGTTAATGATGCCTTTTTTTTCGTTAATGAATTTTTTCTTGGCGCCTGATACTTTTTTCTCGTTTCGTGAACGGCCTTTTTCTTTTTCACCAAAATAGGAAGTCAATGCACTTTTTTCCTTCCCCCCCCAAACCTTGACACTACCCCCCCCTCAGGATTTGCACTTTCCCCATCGCAATGTCTGGAAGCAAACACTTTTGTTTTCCCACCACCCTTTCCCTTTGCAACCTTTAAACTCAGTTTCCCAAGGGACCTGTATTTTTGCTCCTTTTTTTGTTCTCCATCCCCCGTCCCTAGACTTCCTTAAAAACTCCTGACATTACCCAAACCTTGCCTCCTCTCCCCTAACATTTCCCTTGTCACCCCCACCCCACCCCAAAAACACCCCAGCTTGCCACAAGTCCATCCCCCCCACAAAATGCCACCTTCCGATGGCCCTTTTTTTTTGAGTCTTCCCCCCTTTCCCGCCCCGTTCACATTCCCCCCCCCTTTCCACTGCCCCCCTGTGGCACCTCATCCTCGTGTTGAATAGTAAATTTCCTGTTTCGTCCACCCCCCCCCCCCCTTGGGGTCGTCCTTTTTAGGCATCGGAATGCGTCCGCAGTGCCGCCCTTGTCAGGATGGTTCCATGAACAACGGCCCAGGTGCTGTGCTCCCGCTATCGGGCTTTTTGTTCCAGTTCTTTTAACGTACCACTTTGATTTTTCTTCTTGGGCGTGCTTTGTGGTGATTTTGTGTTTTTCTGTCTTTTGCGGATTACAACTTTTTTTTATGGCGTGGACTCTTTGTTTCCCCCCCCCTTCGATTGTTGAAACGAAGATTCTTTCACCTTTTTTTTTTTTTTTCGAACTGCCTCAGGTCCCTTTTTTTTTGCCATTGATAATTCGGAGGGGGTTTTCTTTTCAACCCTTCCTGACATTATGTCCCCCCCCCAGGTTTTTTTTTTCCCGACACAAGTTCCCCTTCCAACCAGACCACTCATTTGCCTCTCGCAGGCTCCCCTTTTTTTCTCCCCTTGGGGGACTTTTGCGCCACGCCGCCTCTTTTTTTTCTCCGTATGTTTCCCCCGGCCCTCCCGCTGTTTTGTGCAGTTGGGGTTCTTGTGTTCTGCATTGACCCCCCCAAGACAGAATTGTGGCCCAGTTGATTTTACGTTTTTTCCGATTTGTGCCGTTCTCCCTGTTGATTTGTTCCCCACCCCCCCCCCGTGAGCTCCTTAACTTTCTTGAGTGTAGCAACCTTTTCACCCCACATTGTCTGTACTTCCCGTTCCATAATCAACGGACTCGACTCTTGGTGTGTCAAGAGTTGCGTTTTTTTCTCTTACGATTTTTTTTCCCTGTTCAATTTTGGTTTTTTTTTTGGTTTATTTCCCCCCAAGGACAGGGGTTCCTGAGCTAATTGTACCCTGTACCCCTTGCTTTTTCCCCCGTCCCGTCGATAAGAGTAACCCTTAGATTACTTTCAGGAAACTTCTCCCCAACCAAATGGGTATGTGGATCTTTTTTTTTTTCCCTTGGATTTCGACCTGCAAACCCCCCCTCGTTGAATTCCCCCTCCTTCCCCTCATTCTATAAGCTCGGCCCGTTTCTTTCCCTTTTTTGTTTGTTGTGGCGATGAGTCTTTCCAGTGTTCCAAAATTTGTTTCCCATTTTGTTATTTACAACCACGAAAGGATTGCACATTTTTTTCACCTTTTTTCTCCCTTTGTCTTTTTTTTGTCCCTTTTTTTTTTTGAATCCCGAGTTGTTGTACAACCGGTACCCATTTCCCCATTTTCCCTCCCCTGTTTTCCCCCCAATGTTTGCTTTTCCCCAAAAGATCAAGCGCTTGTCACCTGTCTCTACCCCCTCTTTTGTATCCTTTTTATTCTGAAAACAATTTTCTGCCATTCAGGTTTCTTAGCATCCTTTTTTAGTTCCACTTCCCTTTCCATGTTGGGTCTTTTGTTCCTAGCTCATTCAATGCTTATTTGTGGTGTTTATGACAATTTCCACATGTGCAATTCCATCTTTCCCTTACTACATCCCTTTGTATAACTCCGTCATTGCGCTGCGGTCGAGGCACCGGTAAAGTGCGATCCTTTTGATCAGAAGGCTCTTCCACCCTTGCAAAAATTCATTCAGAAGGTCTTATGTGCTCCGCCTTCTCTGGTGACTTCCCCTTTTTTTCTAACCACCCACCATAATGTTCACTTTCCTTTCATTTGATTCTTCTTTTTCTTGAAATGCATCTTCACCCCCCCTCCCTTTAACCTTTTTCCAAATCTTTTTTTTGTTTGAATTCTTCGTCTCCCTTCATACCCCCCGCCCTTCCTCCGATACTCCTGCCCCCCCTTCCCTGCCCACCCCATCCCCAACAAGCTCAAGGCTCCCACCCCCCCCCCCTTTGTCGACGAGACTTAAACACCACCCACGAAATCACTTATACCCAGTTCCCCCTCTCGTTCAATCCAATTGTTTGTATTTCCCCCTTTCCTTCCCTCAGCCTTCTGACTCCTTCACCTGTCCCTTTTCCTGTGCCAATTGGTGGTTTGTTTGTTTTGGACCGCCTTATACGTTAGTTCCCTGGGGCATTTTTACCTCGCTTCTTGGAACCTTTTTTCGTCCGCCATTGCTTTTCCCCCTCCCCCCTGGTTCACCCAAAGCGCAGCGTTGTGCTCTGTTGGATGATTTTTTGGGATCTTTGTGGTTTTTCCCCGTCTTTTGTCGGGAGAGCGGGAACTTTTTTTCCTTTGTGGTTGTATGAGTTTTGTGGCGCAGGACATTTTTTTATTCCTTCCTAACAGGTGCTGTAGCCACAACATGCTGCAAAACTTTACCCACCCCCGTTTCGTGTTGTTGACGTAGTTCTATGTTTCCCCCTTCAGGTGGCAAGTTTTTCTTTTTTCAGCACTTGCATTGTTATTGTCCCATTCTCATGAGGATTCTTCCGGTTTTTGGCGTTTTAATTTCCCTTTCTGTCATCTCCCCGGGATTTTGTCAAAAACCGCCCTGACCATACTTTTTTTCATTCGCCCTACCTCCCCTTCTCACAAGTGCTCATCCTTTTTTATGTTTTTCCCCCCTACCCTCAAATTTTTACTCTTCTGTTTTCTATCGGTCTTTTTAGTGGTTGGTACGGGCTTTTTCTTTTTTTTTTTTTTCTGTATGGTTGTTTGCAAGCTCTCTATGAGCAAATCCCTCCTTTGTTTTTTTAGATTATTTCTTCCCCTTGTACTGGTAAGTATAATCTCTGTCTACTTCTGTGTTCCTTTCAGCCAATTGATGCATATGTTTTTGTATTCAATCCTTCTCTTTTATTGTCTACCTTTTTGTCCAACATCTCCCCTTGCATCCCTCTCTTTTGCGGGTGTTGTTCCCTCGTTCAGTCCTGGAATTTTCTTTTATGCACGTTGTACTTCCTTTTCATGTACATTGATAACCTCGGTCCTCCTTTTCACCCCTGATCTTGCTCGTTTTTTCTTACCCTGAAGGTAGGCCGTTTGGATGGCTGCACGGCACCTTTTTTTCCCGCCACTTCTGATTCTTTTTCTTTTTTGGTGTGACTTTCTTTTTGCCTGGTTGAGAGTGTTATGGGTCTGGCATTTTGCTTTGGAAATTTGTTCGAGGAAAGGTTCTCCTTTTGAGAATTGAAAATTCTTTTGTATTTTCATCAACGGCCAGTCTTTCCCCCCATTCGTTTTCTGCTTTTTTTTCCCTTTCGGCGTTTTCTACCTGGATGTCGCTTTTCGGTTTTTTGGTCTTCGTGATACGTGGGAGTTGTTCCCGTACCTTTAATGCTCTCCTTCTTTTCTGTTCTCATCCCGTTGTTTCTTCGAGTCCCCCTCGTGACGGCACAAACTCCCCCACTTCTCATGCCGGTCTTACGCCCACCACCCGACCCCCTCTGTTCTAGGTTCGCTACAAAGTCAAGCTCAGAACATTTCCCAAGAAGTTTTGGACTTTCGATTTCACACCTCCACACTTCTTTTTGCTTTTTTTCCCCCACCTTTTTGCCCCCCTCACCTCCCTTTGCAGTAAGTTCCCATTTTCTCAATCACCCTTCAGCCCCCAAACACTGTGCCCAATTTCCTTTTTCCATCCTCCCCAAAAATTTTTCCCCCCCCCACAATCCTTAAACCCAGAACTGAAGGTTCCCGTGTTGTGGACCTGTCTGGCAGTTGGAAGCGCACCTGGCTTTCCCTTTTTCCCACCCTTGGGAGTAGACACGAGAAAAACCTTTTTCTGTGGCCCGTTTTTTTCCCTGCCCACCTCTTCTTCATAGTCCCCTTTCCGCCACTTGTCCGATCTCTGAAATCACCAAACCACATCGAGGAGTCAGGGTCTTTTTTCAAGGTTTGTCACACCGTTCCCCACATCTTTTGGGACGTTCTCTCCCCACCCGCCTTTTCTACGTCCCCAGTGTCAATCTTTATGCTGCCTTTTCTAACGTTTTTTTCCTCTTCCTACCATATTGAACCCCGCTATCCCCATCTAACCCCCCCCCCCCATCTCTCTCCCCCACGTATTTAAACGTCAGGGCTTTTATTACGCTGCAAAGCACACCCACACCGGCTCCCCCCCCCCCCCCACCACAATAAATACCGTGCCCCCCCCCCCCACCTAGGACCTTCTCGTTCTGTGCCCACCATTCAAATTGTTTCTGGAGTTTCAGACCCCTTGATGCTGCTGGTGTAGTTTTTTTACGGTTTTCTTTTTTGGGGGTCGGGCGTCATTGTCGGGCTGTGTCACCTTATACTCCAACCACCTGTTTTCTGTTTTTGCAGCCTTTGGGACCACCTTTGCCCCAAAAACGTCCTTATCCCCCTCAACCTTCAGAGTCTTTGCCAACTTGCCACCACCAAATCCCGTGCTTCTGGCCAATAAACCCCCTTTTTGCCTTTCCTCTCAATCACCCCAACCCCTCCCTTTTTTCATTGCCGCCCCCCATTTTTTGTTCTCCCTCTCCCCGACGTTTTCTTCCCATGTCCAAATTTACCAAAAGGTTCGCACCCCTGCCGCTTTTTTTCTACCCCCCCTCGGTCTTCCCCCCCCCCCCACACCCCACCCCCCACTCTTTTCCCCCCCCACACCGGCCCCCAAACCCACCCACCAACTTTTCCCCCAAAAGCTTTTGTCCCGTGCCGTTTGAAGCGACCCCCCCTGCCCCCTTGCGCCCCCCCCGTTTCCCACCCATCCGGCCCCCTCTTTGGTGGGAAAGCCGTGTTCCCCCCCGGTGATTATCATTTTTTTTTTTTTTTTTTTTTTTTGTGTTTTTTTTGAACTTGGTCACCCACCCTCAGGGATTAATGATAGGGCATCAGTGTCAGCCCACTTCCCCTTGATTCTTGCCCTTACCAACTGCGCTTTTCCTTTGCCGGCGATAGGGGTTTTTTTTTTTGCCCCCCTCACGTTTTTTTTCTTGTTGTGATGTGGTTTGTGGTTCGGTTGTCTGTGCGGATACAAATAGGGGGGCGTGGCAGTCGTGATTTTTTTGCGGTGTTCCCCTAAGTATTCCCCTTCCGAACTTCCTTCCAGTTGGCCCTTTTTCCCTTCTGGTTTTTGCGGGGTTTGATCTTTCTTTTTTTTCGAAAAACAAAGCTCACTATTTCAGTGTTGTGGTTGATGAAACTCCCCCATCATGCCACTCCTCCGGAATTTTGTTCATTCTTTCCTCCCCCCCCTTTTTCTGAGTTTGTTGATTTTGCAAGGACTTCAGTAGGGGCCTCGGTTTCAACCTTTCTGCCCTTGAGCGGTGATTTCCTCCTTGTTTTAGGGCAAAGTTTTGAAGGGGAAAACACCGTGTGACAGGTTGGGATGTGAGAACCGTTGTTTTCCTTTTTTTCCAGTTTTGGCGTCCCTTTTCCAAACAACTTCCACCCCCTATGCCCCCCCTTTTCCTGCTGCCCCTCCCCCCCTAGGTGACCCCCCCGGCACCCCGTCTGTTTCCGGTTCCCCCACTTTTATACTTATTGTCTTTCAATATCCCATTACCGAATCCCCCCTTTTTTTCCAGCTTCCCCTCTTACGATCCGGCACTTTGTTCCTCCCTACCCCTCGGATATTTTGTGGTGGGGGTCTAAGTTCACTTTCTTGACTTAGTAAATGTTTGTCCCGTACCGGGGTTTGTCTTTCCGCCTACTTTCATTACCACTCTTACGATTCTTTTTTAATCCTTTTCATCATTTCTTGTTTAGTAACTTCATTTTCAATTTTTTTCTTTTTCCTATTTTGACATCCTTTTTTTTTTCTTGATTTCGACCAAACCCACCCCTGTAATTTTCCCCCCGCCTCTCCGACTTCATACTAACCAAGCTACTTTTGGCCCCGCCCCGGCCTATTTTTCCTCTCGTGTTGGGTTTTTTTCCTTTCCGACCGTCGTCCCTTCTCCTAGTATCCATATTACTCATTTGTTTTCTGAAGTACCCCTCCTTATGGCCTTCACTTGCTAGGATTTCCCGTTTTTTTTTTCGAAATTTCTTGATGTTTCCGATCGTTTGTTTCCCTATGCGTAGACTTTCCTTCCCTTTCTCCCTGCCCCTTTGGTTCCGTCAAAAGGTGCTCACCAAAAGATCCGAGCTTTTTCCTCTCCATTCGGATTTTTTTTCTTTATCGAAGAAACTTGCTTTAACCACAAGATCGCCTTTGACATTCGTTTTCCCAGACCATGCGCCTTTTTTGTTTTTCCCCTGCCTCCGTACCCTTTCTTTGTTTTCGGGGTACTTTTGTCCCAAACTAACCATGATTTCCTGCCACCGGCCACGCTCACCGCCCCCTCCATCTTTGTTTTTTTTTTTTAAACAAAAGGGCTGAGACTCTTCCCTTCTAACAAAGGCCCTACGATATGGTCCAGTTTTTTTCCCCGCCTCACCCACCCTAGCAGGGGCGTTAGAACTGTTTTTCCCCTTCGTATCTTCCTTATGTGTTTTGTGGCCTTCGTTTCGATACCCAACCTTTTCTTTAAAGGATGATATTCTTCCTTTCTGATCCATCCCTCCTATTTTTTAGTGGTTCTTCCTTTTCGTTTTTGCCGAATCTTCTTGCCCCCCGTCTCTCCTACTCCTCCACCCCGCCATTGTATAGCAATTTCCCCCCCCCTCAAGGCTATGGAACCAACTCCCCCCACCCTTACCTCCGCCCAACACCCCCCCCCCTCTCCCCTCCGTCTGTCTTCCCAGTTTCAAACGCGCGTTAGCACTCTTTTTTGTGCTGTGGTCTAATCCTTTCTTCCCCCCTGTTTTTGACCTTTGGGGGGAAGTTTTTTCCCCCCGGTGTCACTCCTTTCCCAATTTGTTACCAATCCGTTCAACCTTGACCCCTTTCTTTGTTTTCCCCCTTTCTGGTTTTTACGTATTGGGGCACGGTTTTTTTTCCAGATGACTCCCCCCCAAACTTTTGCTGGTTGATCCTTCATGTTTTACTTTTTTGTTTCTGTTGGAAAATTTTTTGTGGGTGGCCGTCCCCTTCTGGTGTGTTATGGCTCCCGGCAATTTATTTGTGTTTTTTTGTGTCTGTCCAGTGTCCCCTAGTTTTTTGTAAGCAGAGAAAGGTTTTGGCTGTTATCCCCACAAATTGGCTTTCCAAATCTCGTTTCCTCCTTTCTTATTGCAGCAGGGTTTTTTTTTGGACTGTTGTTTCCCCTTCAATTTGACTTTGTTTCCCACATTTGCAGATTTATTGCATGTCGCTGGCCGAGTTTTTTGTTTTAGGTGTGTTTCCCATTGTTCCCTTTTCGTGCTCAAAATTTTGCATTGTACGTGCGTTTCTGCCCCGTTTACTACCCCTTTCCCCTTGCGCCCCCCCCTTCACCTTCCCCGCACCATCAATTTCTTTGTTTCATTTCCCATCGCCCCCCCCCTGTTCCGACAGATGTCATTTTACCCCCCCCCCTCTGTCCCTATTTTTTTTCCTCGTCTAGTGGTTTGCCCCTTGGGGATTATTTGGTGGTTCTTGTTTTTTGGCAGTCCCCGCAGCGAGACCTTTTCCGTTTCGGGTATCTAATTTGTATCAGGTCCAAAATGGGTTTACTGCAATCCTAAGATGAGGCTATTTCTGTCCTGCCAGCAGCTCTTTTTGCTTATCTTGATTTTTTTTGTATAGCGACTGTTGTTTTGTGACACCTTTTTCCCCCCCTGCGTATTGGGTTATTTTCATCTCAGGAGCACTTTTTTTTTTAGCAAATCACTTTAACGCCGGCTTCAACGTGCCGTTTTTGGTTTTCTCCTTCCCTGGTGAAAAACCAGTCGTCCTTTGCGGAGGATGGTCTCCCCCGTTTTCAACTTACAACCCCCCTTGTCACTTGCTTTCCCCCTCCGCCTCTGGTTGCCAGTTTCGTTTCATTTCGAGAATGTTTTGAGTATTGTGACTTTTGCGAAACGTTCTCAGTGAAGGTTGATCTTTTCGCATGAGATGTTTTTTGCATGTTTATGGGGACCCGGCTTGATTCCTCCGGTGTAAGGTGTCTGTTTTTTCGATCTTTTTTCTTTTTTACCTGGCTTGTCTGTTTTTTTTTTTTTTGCGTGGGGTGCGTTTCCTTAATACTTGTTGCTTGGCTTCTCTATATCCTATCCCCCTCTTTTGGTTTGTTGAGGCGTCTTCCGTCGATCTTATTTTCGTGACAGGGAACCAAATTTTTCCCCACGTGTTTGTTGTTTGCACCTTACAATCGATGGAGTTCCCTCTTTTTCGGAACACCGACCCTGCCTTGGCGCCCGGCGATGGAACCCACTTCGGGTTTCCCCCCATCCCCTCCCCTTTTCCCTCTCGATTCATTCTCCCATGTTTACAGTCAACCCCCACTTGCCGCCTCCCCCACAGCCCCCTTTCTCCCCCCACCACCCCAGTCCTTTTTTTTTTCCCTGGAACGTTGCAGTTTTGTGACAAATGTTGTCTTTGGGTCAGCTTCTCCTCCCCTTCCTTCGCTTGAACCTGGGATTTTCTCCCGTAGGCCCAGTCTCGTGAAGTTCCCTTCTTCTCATGGGCCTTTATTGTCACGCTTTCGTGCATTCCCCACTTCCGCCCCTTTTGGAGATCTACCCCCACATCGGATCTGGACCCCCCCTTGGCGTTTGTCCAACAGGTGGTCCGAAAGGGGCTTTCTATACCACCCACTTTTTGCCGCTCACCAGCAATTGCTATTCCACCCTCTCTAATTCGTATTTTATTGTCATTCCCCTCTGTAACGTCTTCCTCCCCCCACCCTATTCAATGAACCCCCTTATGTAAGTCATGTTTTAGTACGTGCCCTCCAGACCACAACTACCCTTTTCCCCCCCTTCACCCACTAGACCCCCCCCCTTTTAAACCTGGAGGCAATGACCCCGCCGGTAATTGCACTTTGAAATTTTGTGCGGGAAGTTTTTTGCGGTTAGTTCTTCCTTTGGGACCTTATGGTGTCCCTGACTCTCTTCGGCCTTAATGCATTCCCCAAAGTTTTGATCACGACCCCCCCTGGTTTTTACCACTTGACCACCAAAGCCCCCCCATCAAGTCCCTCTCCTAATACAATGCCGTGACTCCCCCCCCCTCCAGGCTGTGCGCCCTACCCTTTTCCCCCCCCCCCCCCCTGCCAGAACTCGAACAGTACCCCTCGAAGTTTTCCTCCCCTTCCCAGGGACCTTTTTTCTTCATAACCCCAATTCTGTTTCCCTTCTCAATCACATAAACCTCTTCCCTACATGTCCGTCCCTACACCCTCGGCCAACCCCCCCCCAAACCCACACTGGACCACACCCCCCGATTCAATTGACCAACCAAATTGGTCACTAACCGCTGTCCGTCTTTTTCGTAGGTATGGCTTTTTTGCGAACAACCCCCATATCCTACATGCATCACTGATAGCCAACTGTGCTTTTTTGTCTGTGTTCGGGTCCACTTTTTTCCCCCCCCCCCCCCCCCCCCATTTTGGGCTTATGTCCATGGTTTTTTACAGCTCTGAGGTTTGCACTTTTTTTGCCAGAACGTTTCCTCTGATTTTCGTCCCCCCCCAGTCCCCTTCCGATTCCTTTGGTGGTTTTCCCGTTCGGTTACCGCATGGGAGTTTTCTTGAGGGTTTTATTTGGTGGTGTGCCGTGTGTCTCTTCTACACCGTCGCTTTCTTTTGCCCGTTTCTGTCTTGGCAAGGGAGAGATGCAGCCCCCTACTAAATTCTTTTAGACAAGTTCAATTGCCCGTTTGTCAACCCTCCTTTATTGTCGTTTTGGTTGCTCGTCCTTCGACCAAATTCCCCCCCCCGGATAGTTCTTTCCCTTGAACCCCTTGTTTTAGTACAATGCAGTCCCCCCCAGGACCCCCCATGCCTTTTACCTTCTTCTCCATCTTCGGGCCCCTGGCGATTTTGTTTTCTAAAAGCTTTCCCAGCCTCTTGCTCACTTTTTCTTCCTGCGTTTTTTCTGCAGCATTTTGTACTTTCCCGGACTGGCACAAAAGGACACCTTTGCTTTTCCCCTGTTTCTCGTTGCCCCGTGTTCACCTCTTCTTTGTCCAACTGCACCCACACCGCATTTACTGAGTAGCTTCGGACCCAACTGTTGTTTTACAAACCCTTGAGTTACCTTTTTCAAACACTAATATCCACTTTTCCGATTCTTTTTTTTTTTCGAGTTTCTCGATACTTTTATACCGCTTGGGATTTCCAACTGCCAACTGCTTTTGAGTCCTTAAAACATTTTTTTTCATTCAGGTCCTGTTTCCTTTTACGCTCAGAGTTGACCTTTTCCCCGCTTGTTCACCGTCCGGGGCACTCCCCTGTTTTTTGTCCGCGCAACAATCTTTTACCTAAACAACATCCCTCCTTTTCCCCCCGCAATTTTGAATCTAGTTTTCTTCACTTGAAACACAATCTTATCCCCGCATCTCAATGATTCTCTCAAAAGCTACTTCAGTCCCCCCGGGAATCCTCTCTCCTTTTTGTTGTTTGAAGGATTACGTAAGTTAGCCCTTCTCTGCGGTGCTTTGTTTCATGTCCCATCCAGGAACCAACACCCGTCATGCTTTTTTATCAAGCCTCTCTGCCGTTGTTGAACATTTTCTTGATGTTAATCTAGTTTCTCTGATCCAAGAATTTGCCCTTTTTTTCCCTTTAGCTCCTGTTTACCCAACCCACCTTCCCTCACCCCAAGCTTCCCCTCCGTGTCAGTTTCTCCCCCCAATTTCGTATCAGTACGGTTGACACTTGTTTTTATGATTTCGTTTTTCCTTTTTTTTCAATTATACTACGACAGATGTGTTGGCCTCTTTTTCCTTCTTTCAGTAAATGCTTTAATTTGTTTTTTTTTTTTCGGTTTTTTCTTTGACAACACTGCTACTGCACCGTACTACCCCCCCCTACCTCCAATAACCTTGGACTTTTTTTGTTCCCTTTGAAGCCGGTTGCCGAGCCGTCCCTTCAAATGTGGCTCATATTTTGAGTCCCTCTTGCTCTGAACCTTCTTGCTCTTTTCCCCAACTAGCCATGGTTGCGTGGTATTCCTTTGCGTATCTGTGGTTAATTTTTTCTTACCCCAACCCCCTCACATTAATGTTTCCCCTTTGGTTCATGATTTACTTTTTCTTCCCCTTGCAGATCCCCCCTCCCTAATATTACTGGACCCTCGAGGACTTCGGTGGTAACTTTTTTCCCTTCCTTAGGGGTGGTTCTCATTCACACTCAATCCCTCATCGCCTGTTTTTAATACCCTCGCCCGCAGCCCCCCACCTTCCCCACAAGCTCCCCCGAAAAACTACCTCCTATTCCCCCCCCCGTCCTTTTCTGTCTCACAGTCTTTCATGACTGCGCCTTTGAGACTTTTCCTGCCTCTTCCTCTGATCCTTCCGCCTTTTTTTCCCTTGCCCAATTGGTGTGGGTCCGTGGACCCGACCCCTTCAATTTGTTAGGTATTCTTTAGTGGTTACTTCATTTGGGGGGTCGCCGGTTTCCACTTTTTCCCTCCTTAACCCGTGCGTGCGGTGTACTTCCATTTTTTTTGCATTGGGTCTGTTCTTCTGTGCTTTTTGCATATTTTTGGTTTTTTGTTAGGTTGTTTCTGCGGCATTACTTTTTTTTCAGTTTGTCGTTTTCTTGTGCAAGGTGACAGAGTTTTTTTTAAGAATATCGTCGGGCTCGCCCCCAACCTGCTTGGCTTTTTAAATGGTCGTGGTTGCCCCCGAGTGTGCCCCTGTTTACTGTTTGAACTTGCCTTCTTGGGCATTTTCCCGACCTTTCTGTTTTCAGATTGTATGCCTTTCCCCCCTTTCTGGGCGGCTATTTTGTTTTTTGTGACGTTTTTTTGTACCCTTCAATTTGGCAACAGCTGACAGGATTCCCACCAGCCCTTTCTTTTCCTCGGCCCGACCTCACCTTCACGCCCCAAGCACATCCCATTGGTCATGAACACCTCCCCCTGAAGGGCTCTTTCCTATCCTCTAAGTGGTTGTTTCCTTTAGTTGTGTGGTTTTTTTTTTTTTTGGCCCTCTTTCATATCGCCTGCGTTCATACCTCCCCTTGGTCGTATTGTTTGCCTTTTCGCTACCCAAATTTCAAGTATACTTAAGGTCCTTCATCAGAGCTTCTTTCTGTCTTTTTCTACTGGCCGTGCATCATCTTTGTCGTTTTTACTTTTTGTCCAACTAGTTGCACGGTCATGGGTGTTCAGCTTCTTCTCCAAGTGTCTTGAGGTTTTCGTTTCTTGCACGTCCGAATTTTCAAGACCTTTTTTCTTAGAGCCCTCACGCGTTTTCTTCGCTCCGGACATGGCGGGAAGTCCGTTGTTTGGTGCTTGCTGCGCTTCTTTTTCCCCAATGAAACCCCCTGGGCCCCCTTTTTCCCCAATCTTATTTCGTTTTGAATAGTGAATTTGTCCTCTTTTTTTTTTTTTTTTTATGGGTCAGCCATTTTTTGAAAATGGGCAGTGACATTTTCCCCCTTTTTTTTTGGTATTCTCCGTTCGCTGAGTCCTTTGGGGGTTGGCAGTAACGTTTTTCCTTTCTTTTTCCTCTTCCCTTTTTCGCCAGGCCTCTTGTTCCGTTTTTTTTTTTCTCGCTTTCTCTCCCTTCTTTTTTTAGTGGGGTTTTTAAAGTATACGTGGTTTGACCCACGAACTTTGATCATCATCAAGGTTTTTTTTTAGCAGAAGATTTTCATTTCCTTTTACCTGAACAACCTTGCCCACTTCGTTGGGACTTCCCCCCCTACATATCATAACGGTTAGGGTAAATTGCTCGTCCCCCCAACACTGCACCCCCCACTGAGGTCTGTTCATACCACTTCCTTTTTTTTTCACTCCCATGACCCTTCCCTCTTTGATTATCATTCTCAGCTTCAAACCTTTCCTTTCCCCCATTCCTCAATGCCCCCTTCCTCTTCAAAAAATGGTTACCACAATCCTTCCCTCCACCTTCATGTAATGTTTTGCAGTCGGTGCATGTTTTCCTTTCCCCCAATGTCAGGTGGGTTCAACCGGTTTTTTCCCACGTCGTCAGACTCCGGCCTTTTCCCCGCCAGGTGGTTTTCTTCTGTCCAACGAGCAACGTCTTCGTTAAGCGCCCCCTTTTTTTTTTTTTTTTTACTGATACTTACGTTTCCACGACCTCTTTCCCCTTGCACCCACCCCCCAACCCCCCCCCGCTCCCTCGAACACCAACCACACCTCGCACTATCGCGTGGCTTTCCCACCGGATGATGTGTTCCAACCCCTTTTTGGCCTAACACCATGAAACCGTTGGCGTTCTCTCCTTTGTTCCCTGCCTTCCCCTTCTTCTTCTGCTTACCCCCTAGTAGCATTCAGAGTTCCCCCTTTTTTCGGACACCTTTTCGATCTTCCTCCCCCAATCCACCCGGACCAATTTTATGATAGGGCAGGCGTATATTTCGTGTGCAACCGCCTCACCCCACCACAATACATTTCCAAGTTTTCCACTACCTAGAGGACCCCCCCCCCCCCCCAATGATCCAGGCCCTGATATTGTCCTGACAATTGGCTGCTTTTTGTTGCGGTGGAAAGTTGATGGGTGTTAGGTGTGCGGAAATGAAATTTATGGTCCCTTGCTTTTCCAGGGCATCCTTCCCTACCCCTTTGATGCCTTGACCTTTTTCCCCCCCCAGCACCCATCAAAATACTCCCACTCAGCTCCCTCCCTTCCCCATCTGGCCGTTGTCGTGGATTTCCCAACACCCCACCAAAAGAAAGTTCCCGCAATTACCCCAATGCCCTTTTTCCCAACATCGGCCCCCCCCTACTCCCCCGACCTTGTTTTGCCAAACTCAGTTCTTTGTATGAACAGCCCCCGTCTATTAAATATGGTCCCACCACCCCAACACAACTTAAACTTCCATTTCCCGCTCTCCATTACACCCGGCTCCACCCCCCACAAACCCCAAAAATATTAAAAGTACCGCAGCTCCTCAAACAACCTGTTTTTTCATACCACGCTGAATCCTTTTTCCGGGAGCCCATTGTCCTTGTCTGCCACCCCGTCACCCCAAATACTTTTTTCCCACCCCCCCTTCCAAGGACATTTTCAAGGATTAGCGGGTGTTGTTTCCCCTTCCCCCCCCCACCCCCCAATGGTGCTGGTCCTGTTGAGGAAGTTTACTTTTCTTCTAGTGTGTGGACCTTCCCCCTGAAACCGGATGTTTTGAGACCCCCAGGGATTGTTTTTTTTTTTTTTTTCTTTTTTTGATTGGGTGTGGTCACCCCCGTGGTTTTCCTCCCCTTTGTTCGTTTCTTTTCGGTTTTATGATTTGATCTTCTACCCAAGCGAGTGAGGGCTGTTAGTGGACGTGTCGTGGCCTTGACATGGACCCTCCTCACCGTGATAATCTGACAGTTGGTTCCCCAATAGTATTTTGAGGGGGTTGGTTTACTCCCCATTTTCCCGGACCAATCTCATTTTTTAGTTCCCTTTTTTTAACACCAGTTTGTTGTTTATCTTATCGAGCATCCACCGACCCCATCATTTCATTCTACTCTGGAGCATTCTTCCCCTGTTTGACTTTTTGTTTTTTTTGGTTATCTTTAACAGACCGTGCTTCTATTTTTCCTTTTTTCCTTTCCCTTGCATTTTATGGCAGCCTGTTTTTTTAGGAAACCTTTGACAACTTCCATTAGGCTTCCTAGGAGGATTGCATCAGTACTTCGATTATTTTTTCCCCCCCCCCGAGTAAACACCCTAGGCATTTTACTGTGCTTCGTCCAACCCCCTTTTTCCACCCCTTGTCTCCTTTTTTTCTACTAAAGTGGGTGGTTGAAGTGTACCTTCTCCCCCTTTGCTCGAATCTGCATTTTGTGGTAACTTTTTTCCTCTTTTCTACGCCCCCGGTTGACAAGCTAGTTTGGCAGGCTCACATTTTGGGTATTCCCCCCTGACTCCAGGGTTTTCCCCTGAATCCTACTTGTAAATGTCCCCTGGGCTTGTAACCGTTCACGTAGAGTACCCAATTTGATTCAGACCACACCATACCGCTTTTCTCAACACGCCCCAAATCCCTTTGCATGTGCATCTTCGTTTTCGGCTTTCGACATGTTGCCCCAACCAAATCGTAATCCCGATCCCGTCTTAATTCCTCTCTGCACCCTTCCCCTCTCTTTTCCACCCCGTTGGTTGGTGTTATCTCATTTTTTTTTTTTTTGTAGATTTTCCTTCTTCCCAATGGTTAATCTTTGCGTTTGATCCCCCCTTGAAACCCCCACTGCCTGCTTTCTTTTAGAACCTTTCTTCTTTTTGTGTTCTGAAGTGGTCTTGTCCTTTTTCTTTCATCACGTCTGTCCTTTACCGGTACCGCTGTAACCAAATTAGTTTAAACGTCCCCCAAATGTTTAGTCCCCCCCACGATCCCTCTGTCCCTTTTCCTCGTTCTCTCTGAAAAAACACTCTTTCCCCCCCCTGATTCTGCCTTTTTTTTTTCTCCAGTTTCCCTGGTATAATTAACCTGGACACGTTTGCTATTCCCCCCGGCCACTATTTTTTCTCTTGTCATTTCCCCCCAAACAGATGTACTGTTCAGCCCCCTTTTTCCCCCTCTGCCCCCTTTTTTCCTTGTTTCTTCTCCACCCCCTTTTTTGCATCAGCGTGCCGCCCGTAACTTTTTAATTGCTGTCTCTGTTGTACCCCAGGCTCCCCAACCCCCTTCCACCAGGGGCGAGCCGCTCCTGGCGTATATTGCCTGATGGGTCTGTTTTCACCTTCCTTTGTTTTACAAAAATCTGTGCCGTTCATTTGATATTTTGAAATGCAGATCCCCTTTCCCTTCTTCAACGGTTTTCTTGGAGTTCCTTTTTCGTCGGTGACTCCATTTCGTTGCCCGTTCTTTCACGACTCCCAATTTCTCGGTTTCCTTCTCACAGCCACCTCACAATACATCCCCTGCCCCCCTACCCGGTGACCTCATTAACACCCCCGATCCCCCCTCTGTCTTTTTTCACAGCCCCCTCCTGCTTTCCTGCAAACCCTTTCCCCCATTGAGGGATTGTCTCACTGTGTTTCCCATTCTCGTTCAATGGGCTTCCTTCATTGTTTTTGAACGACTAAGCTGGATTAATTCAGTTCACGGTCTTCTGCTGTTCCCCAAGGGGAAGGGAAATTTGTTGCGAAGATGGGGCGGGTTGGCGGGGCTTGACCGTAGACTGGCTTTCGTTCCTTGTTTTTTGATTGGTTTTTTCTGGTGCTGGTGGATATTTTTGTGTTTTTGGTGTTTTCCTCGGGCGTTTCTGTGTGGCGGAATTTTGTGGCTTTTTGGGGTTACGAGCTTTTTAAGGGTTTTTCAAGGAATCGGCCTTTCGTTTCCTTTTATCCCCAACCCCCCAATTGCTTCCATCACACTAGTTTTGAGTAGTTCCTTTTCCTTCATGTTCCTTTGTATGGGCAAGTCTTTTTGGTTGGTCCTCCCCCACTTGAACCATCTTTGCATACTTTTTCTTTGGTTGCCTCTGCTTCCTTTCCGGTTTGTGAGTTTGTGTTCCAATTGTCCATTTTTTTCACTTTGTTCTTCTTGGTGGGACCGTTATCTTTTACCATATAAATACCTCCCACCTTACGCAACCCCAGTTTTTCCCCCTTCAATGTCCCCTGTCCACCATTCCAAGTTTACCCAAATGGTTTTTTCATGTGAGAGATTGCCCTCTCAGTATATATTTTGTTTTTGGTTGCCTGTGAGTCCACGCCGCCCCCGTATCTACTCGACCATTTTTTTTAGTGATATCGTAACCGTTTCCTGTCCACTTATTAAGATTGCTTTTTGCTCCCACATGGTAATGTCTGCAGAGTATTGTCCTTTCCTTGAGACTGGCGGTGTCATATTCTGTTTCTTTACACCATCTTCTCCATTTGCATTCCCCTCCTGCGATGGGTGTTTGGATTTTTCAGATTCTTGGAGGCCCCAGTGGCGGGCGTTCTTCTCACGTTCTTCCTAATGATCCCCGGGTTTTTTGGGACGTTCTAGTGCTTTAAATGGGTCCCCACCTTTGAAATGCGGGATGGATGCTGCTTCCTTTCCCACTTTTACCCCCCGTGTGTCACCGTCCCCCTGCACCCCATAGTCCCCCTTCTTTTTTTGGACCATTTTACGAGTTTTTATTTCTGTGCTGATGAAGTTAACTTTTATGAGTCCATTTCTGATGCAACTGTCCCTTTGTGTCGGGTATGGGATGAACGCCACGAAGTTTTTTCCCCTCCCTCGTTGGTCAGTCCCCCTTCTCTTGTGTTTTTATGTACCTGGTGTCTGTTTTTTTTTTTCCTTTATCCTGGGAGTGTTTTCCTCCCCTACCTATCTCTCTCTTTTTTTTCCTCCTCCCGTTTTTTTTTTTTTTGTGTCTTTTCGTTTATTACAACTCCCAACGTAACCCCAAAAAACAGCCCACCCCGACATTCCCCCCTGTTCTAATGGTCCCCTTTCCTTTTTTGAACAAAAATTCCCCCCCCCGGTTGGCGCGGTTTCCCCTCCATTAGGTTTTCCCTTTTACACTCAGTCTTTTGCATCTTTTCTCAGCTCAAACTTTTTCCCCCCTCCGCCCCAGTTTTAAAAAACTAGCCCCCTCCTGGTTCCCCCCCCAATCCTCACCCCTGAACGCATGTTCCGTTGCACAGCTTTTTTTTGTTACCACTGTGTTCTTGGAAACCTTTCTTCTTCCGCTTGTCACTGGCTGTGCTATTTTTTTTTCGCAATTTTGAGCGCCCCTTGCTGTCTCACCTGCCCTCATTTTTTATTTTCCGCCACCGGACCCCCTTCACCCCTTGCCTGACTCACCCCACCCCGGAGTGTTTGCATGTTTCTTTTGTCTTTGCCGACCCCCCTTTCCCCCCCTCAGCCTGTCTAGTACCAGCCGTCTAAGGCCTCTGGTCGCATTACCTCAGTGTCCCCTCTTTCTCCTTTTATCCCCCACCCTTTGTTTCCCCTCTTCCATTCCCCCACCCCCTTATATACTTTCCCCAATTATATCATCATCCTACGTTCTGCCCCACAAGCCAGAGCCCCACCTCCCTCCCCTGGGTTCCCCCCCCCCCCCCTTAGAAACTTCCTTTCCATCCGAACCTGATTTTTACTTGAGATCACTGACCCTTTGTTTTTGCAAGGTTGATTAGTGCCCTCCCCAATGGAAATCTGGTGGCTGGTTGTTGTCATGTTCTTTGTATACCCCCCCTTTTTTGATGCACATGGTCAATTGTCCCCCCCCTCAACAACCCTTTCCAATCTTCCCCCCGCAGAGAATGCACCCTACCCATCTGCCAGTTTTTCGTGTTTTCTTTTTTCCCCACCCCCCCTCCCGGTTTGCCGTCCCCCCTACTGACATGTTGCCCACTTTTACATCCACCACGGCCCTTTTTTTATTTTGTTTCCCTTTGTGCACACCATCCCGCCCCGTTACCCAATTCTGTTCAACTTCCTTCCCATACCACAAACTTCAACCTCACAATGGTCCCTATCTACCCTACCTTTTTGTCCACCACCCCCCCCCAACATACCAACCCCCAAGCACTGTACACTGCAATTGTGCACTTTTTCCACCTGCTGCAGCTTTGCCGGGCGGAGGGCCCACTGAGACCCCCCCCCCCCCTTTCCCTGGGTAACAGCTAGTCCTGTTCAAACGGACTTATTCCATTTTGGTCGGGGGTCGGTTTCCAATCCCCACCCCCCCTTTCTGCCGATTCATGGCATGCATCCTTGTCCTTTCTTGTATGAAACGCGCGTTTTTTGCTGTGCGGACCAGACGGTTTGAGTCGGGTGTGTTTTTTTCCTCGGAGTACCGTCTGGTTCGGCGTTGTGTCCTGTGTTTGTTGTTGGATCTGTCCTCCCCCCCTGATGGTTTGAGTTGTTGGTTACTTCTCCCGCGTTTGGTCTCCCCCCTTGAACGACCTTTCTCTCCACAATTTCCAGGGGGTTCCGTTCTCTTGATCCCATTAGTTTTTTTTTTCGCTCGGTGGGTTTGACGACTCACCACTTCATACTTTGAAACCCACACCCCACAGGGCCGCGGTTTTTTTTTGGGCCGGCAACTATTTAATTTGAACCACTTTCAGGTTTTTGGTATCTCAAACAAAGGACTTCCCCCCACCACAGGACCATCCATTACGCCGTCCCTTTCTTGGCCCTGGGGTATTTTTGTGGTTGGATCCCTTGCACTTTTCGGTAAGTCCTTTTTTTCCCCCTCAACTCGCTTTTTTCGTGACTTTTTGCGCTCTTGCTTGATGCAGGCCCTTGTTTTTCTCCTTCCCCCCTGGGAAAAGGGTTTTCCCTTTTTTTCGAAAGTGCAGTTCCCCCCTTTTATTTTTATACCCCTGTGAGAAGTCCCAACAAATAATTCCTTACTCCTTCCCTTGTTTTTTTCCCCAATAGGCACCCCCCATGTCTGCCCATACCCTCCAAACGTGTTTACAGATCAATGAAATCCTTGTTTCACGCCGTTCCTTTCCGGATCCGATCCGATGTTTGTATCTAAATTACCCCCCTGGATCTGGTATATTTTTTATTCTTGTTTTTTTTTTTCGGGGGGGGATTTTTAAATTAAAATTTCGGGTTCGCCCCTTTTTTCCCTTCCCATGCTTTACCTTACTTTCGACTTTACGTGGGTTTCCCACCCTCAAACTTCAGACACCCCGAAATGGCACCAAAATTTTTTTCTTGCCTTTGACTTGCATCCCTTCGTTTGTCTGTTGCTTATCAACTGCAAAACCCCATTAGTAAGTCCGCCTTCTTCTTTCTTTCTCCTCCCAAAGATACTGCCCCCCTTGATATCCTCCTCCCGTTTTTGTTGTCGGAGATTCGTTTCTGTGCCTAGTGCTTTTAGTATCCAATCCTTCTCTTTGTCTCATCTTTGTATTCGAAAACCCTCACCCTCCTTCTCTTCAGGTGGTGTTGGTTAATCAAATTTCTGATTTTTCTGGTCTCCTTTTTTTTTATTCTGTCCACTTACGGTTACAAGCTGGACATTCCTTTTTTAGTTTCAGGAACCTGTCTTGATCTCCACTCCGCCACCCCCCCTTCCCCATGCTGATACCTTTTTTGATCGTAACTCTCCACAACTCTTCCCAACCAAGTCTTCTTTGTCTCGCCTTCCGTTAGGTATCCCCCCGGACAGACCTTTTTTTTTTTTTCCTATCCCGTAACCAGGCTTGGTAATGACAAAGAGTCTGCACCCCGTCTTCCCTACTTTCCCTTTACTTTTTTTCCTTTTTTTTACAACAAGTTCGCCATCCGTTTGGCGCCTCCCTCAGTTCCGTCCCCTGTGTGAAGTGAACCTTTCTCCACTTTCACACCGAGTGCTTGTCTTATATGATGGTATGTTCTCTTTTTCGCCATAAAACCCCCCCTTGAAGTTGTTCCATTTGACTCATGTTCCTATTCCTTTTTGGAAATTGCCCTCTAAACCCTTAAAACGGTTTTGACTTTTTTGGTGAATAATTCTTTTCCCATTACCCGGCCCTCCCCACGCCCTACTCTCGTTTGCCTGGTCTGTCCCTCCCCTCCCCCCACCCCCACAAAGCTCACTTGCGCACAATCCCCCTTTTCTCCCTCTTACACCCCAGATCCCCTTGTCCACAGCAACTGTTCCTGGTCAATGACCCCCACTTGTGCCAGTTTGCTGCCACTGCTTCCATGGCCTTTTCTTTATTCCTCCCTTTTCTTCCACGGTTCCCCAATTGTGTTTTTTCGAATCTCCCGGCATTCTCCCCGTTACTTTTAGTCACCCGTTTTGGTTGGACTTTGGCGCGTATGGGTCCCCCCGGTTGCGCCGGAAATGGCCCCTCCCGCCCCCCCTACTTCCCCCCCCTGAGTGTTGTGCATTTCTTTTTGAATTTTAGATCGGTTGGTGTCTTTTTGGTGTTCAGGCCCTTGTGTATGGAGAGCGCCCTTTTTTTTTCTGCTTTGTTGTCTGGTTTTCCGCAGGGTTCCCAAGAGTTTGGAATGCTTTGGTTGAGTCAATTTCTGTGCCCAATGTAGTTTGTTTTTCCTTCGTTTCTAGTTGGCACCTGCCTTTTTTGTGATTCATTGGTTTCCTTTCTTGGGTCCCCTTTTTCCCAGACTCTGTCCTTGATTGCTGGATGTTTAATTTGTTACTGGTGGTGTCACCTTTTCCATTGTCTTGTTTCATTGCTTTGTACAGGATGTCTTCCCACGCCTCACCCTATTTTTCCATTCAATACCTCCCCACCAGTCCCCCCCTTTTCTGCCCCCAATCCACTAAAATGGGTCCTCTCTTGTCTTTTTTATGCGGGTATAGTGGTTGGGCTTTTCTTTCTTTTTTTTTTCTTTTGGGTTGGTTTCCTGTCTTTCCTCGCTTTTTCCCTGGACTTTCCCCCTGTGGTTGCTACCTGTTTTTTTCCACTGTAGCTCCCTTTTGTCATGCAACGTTAAAGATGCTGCCTCCTTCTCGGTCCTTCCAGCATTTCTCCCTGCCTTTTCACAAATGGGCGTTACGTTCTTGTGCCGGTCGATTTTGCACCATCTCTCCCTTGTCACATCCCCCCCCTCTTCCGGATGGGTTTTTTTGACCTTTTTTTTTTCCTAATCTTTCCCCAATTTCTGTCGTTTTCTTTGGGCCGTACCCGATAATGTCCGTTATTTTTTTTTGCCAGCCCGGGCGTTCATCTTTACCTTTGGTCTCCTCCCCTGTTCCCCCTCGGACGGCTTCTTTTAGATAATCCTCGGCCATGGTTCATGGGAGTTCTTTCCCGTGTATTTTGTTTTGCCCATTTTTCGTTCCGGTCTTTCCCGCGTTTTTTTCTTTGGTCACATTGCTTTGAAATGTTTCATCCCTGCTTTTTTGTCCGTGCTGCCCCCATCCTTTATTTGGATTGCACCCACTCCACCGATTTGGAGTTCATTCTCGTTCGCCATGCCTCTGTGCGTTTTTCGAGTCTTCTCTCCACTGGATGTCCTCTTTCTGGTTTTTTTTTTCTTACCTCGTTGTTAATTTTTTTCCCTAATACCCCCCCTTTTTCTCTCTTAGGTTTTTTTTGGGAATAGAGCCTTTTCTTCAGGACCCCTTTCCCCACCGTATTCCCGTACGCCCCCCCCCCGCAACGCCTCCTTTTTTTTTTAAAAGAACCACCACGCCCCCACAACAACTGCACCCCAGTAAGGGCATTTGGCGGTGGGACCTGGTCGAGGGGGCCCCTTTAGTTCCATACATCCACTTTTCGTGGCATCGCAGTTTTTTTTTTTCTCAGCTCAAATCCTTTCCCCCCCATTTTCCGCCATGTTGCGTCCCATATAACCTTTTTTTCTCGACCTGCCCGAACAACCACCCCCAGCGGCTCCTTAAAAAGCCGGTTTTGTGACCCCCCCTTTTTTGGTGTCTTTCCCCAAGTGGGTAACCAAGGTTCAGGCAGCATCCTCCGTTCCTCCCTCGGCCCCAGGGTTTGTTTTTCTGGAGAACTGAGGCCAGTTTTTCGTGCCCCAAGCCTGCCCCGTGCTTTTTTCCCCTGAGTTCTCCCTTTGACCCCGTCTTCAGGGGCCTTTCCCAACGCCCCTTGTCGGCTGAATCACCACCAATGAATATTTCGGGATGCAAATTTGTTTTGCTCTCTCTTTGTTTTTTCCCAAACCCTTCTCCCCGTCCCTCTGGTTTTACCCAGTTTATACCGAACCAGGTTTCCCCCCCTTTCAAGTACTGCTCCTCTTTCATTTTGGCATCCACCATTTGTGCCCCTTTCTCCTCCATTCTCCCCCACCTTCATGACCTTTATTATTACAGGTGCGATTTACTCTTTGCAAGCCCAGCGGAACCACCCACCCCTCACCCTTCTCCCACAACCCCTAGGACCCCCTAATTTGAACCTGTGTACTGAGCTGTGACATTAGCTGACTTTGTCTGGTCCCTGATTTTATTGCGTATTGAACCTATTTTTCTTGCTGTTTTTTTTCTTTTTTTTTTTTTTACTTGGGATTTTCCTCCAAAGTTGTCTCCACTTAAATGGACATTTGCCCCCCCGCACAAGGAAATTTCTGTTTTCCCCCAGCCACTTCCCCCCCCCATCTGGAGAGGTCGTTCCTTCCCAAAAGACCTTCTTCGAAATTCCGTTCCCCACCTGCCAGTTGTCAAGACTACCAAGTCCCCCTCTTTGCGCATTTTTCACCTCCCCTCCCCCTTTGTTCCTTCTCCCCCCAAACTTCTTCCCCCCCCCTTCTCCTCCCCCCCTCTCCATAAACTCATTCTAGGACACACCACCCACCCTCATTCCCCCCACCAGCACCAGCTCCCCCCCAACTGCAACAAATGGTCCCTCAACACCTCCTCCTTTTTCAGTTTTGGGGCCCCCATACTACGCTTCCACGGTTTTAACAGCATCGCGTGCCACACCTTCTTTTTTATTTTCTATTGGCGTGGGATTTGGTTCCACTTCCCAAAATCTGTTTTACTTGTTAAGGGAATCAAGAGGCTTGACGTCCCGCCATTTTGCCCCCCTCCCCATTCCTTGTTTGCTTGTCCTCGTCTTATTTTTCGGCGCCCTTTTTTGTTTTTTTATCGGTTTGTTGTACCGCAAGTTGCTTTTGCTAGAAGGCTGTTTTATTTTGGTTGGGTTTCCCAAGGATCGGTTTTTGGTTTGTTTTAGTCGTGCAAAGGTTCCGGTGAGATTTGCCCACTCTCTCCTCCCCTACGAAATTTTTCCATTGCCCCCCAGCTGTTTGAGGGGTGTGATTCATTTTTCGAAAAAATATCTCCCATGCAAACTTTTTTTTCTTTTTTTTGGGTTCGTGAAACAAAGTTACTTCACAGACATTCCTGATAAATACCACGTCTCGCATGCTGACTGGTTCGCTTTTTGCCCACAGTCTCCCCCTAGTTGCCTCTGCTATCTTTTTCCCCCCTCCTTTCTCAGTGCATCTGTCTTCTTGATGATGTCAAGTTTTCAAGGTGGTTACAGTTGAACTGCGTGCCAGTACCCTTCTTCTTTTTTCCCCCCGAGCCACACCCCCCCCCTCTAACTTTTCCTCTAGTTACAAAATACACAGTGTTGTACTTCAACTTGGTCCACTTGCCCTATCCAAGTGCCTAACTTTTCTTGGTTGTCACAGTCTTTTTCTCGATACCCTCTTTCCCGATTGGGGATCTACTTCCCCAGCTTGGTGTGTTTTTTTAGTCTATTGGGGTTTTTTCCACAAGGACCAAGTTTTTTACTTGTTGTCTAAATGTTAAAACCTTTCCTGTTTTCCCTTCTCGTCCGCCGAGTTCAACTACAATTAAGATTCCCCGGCTTGCGCCCCCCCACCCCAAATCTAGCCTGCATCCTCGTTTCTGGGATTTCGAAACTTTCCCCCCCCACCCCTCTTCCTCCACCGCATTCTACAAAAAATCTTTTCTGTTGTCATCTTTTTTCCTCATGGTTTTTTTGAGAGCGATTCCGGTTCTTTCCCCTCTCTTTCTTTTGACTCCTTTTGTCTTCCTCCCTTTGTCTTTTTTTTTTTTTCCCCCCTTCAGGAAAACAGGGTGCATATTTGATTAAAATCGTCTGTGTGTTTGGTGTATTTCTTCCCTTTTTCCCGTACGTACCCCTCCCTTTCCATTCATTAGCTTCATTGAACCCTGTTTGTCCCTCCACCAAAACCTTGTTTTATTTTCCCAATCCGTTTTTTTTTAGAACCCGTTATTTGAGAAACGTGTTCTTAACCCCCCCCGCTTTTCGAGCTTTTGCCTTTACTCATTTACGTTTACCCTTCTCACTCCCCGTGACAGACATGTTTTTCATACCTGGGGGTCCTCAGTCTGATATTTTTTTAAATTGGACAGAGTTTTTTTCTGTCCAGTTTCAACTACGGCCCCTTCCTTCCCCTTTTTTCCTTGCTACCAACAATTTCCCTCACCTCCCTCCCTCTTAGGCACGTTCCAAAGTTTCGATCTTGCGGCTCTGACCTTTTCCACCTCCCCCCTTGCGTCTTCTCTGGTTCCGATTTTTCTGCTTTGTTCGTCCCCCCCCCCCCCCTAACTTTTAAATTGACTCCCTTGATTTTTTTCTTTTTTTTTTTGTCCCTTTGTCCACTACTTTCATTAAGGTTTTTATCAATCGTCGGTGGAAAAGTCGGTTCCAAGCTCCCCGTCCCTACTCGCTTCTTTCCCCTTCCCCGCCGGGCCACCACACCCCCCCCCCTGCTTCACTTCTTGAACTCCAGTGCACTCCGTCTTACCCCTTACCGTCTGTAAGCACCCAGTTCAGCTTTACTGCCCCTAACATGTCAGTGTGTCCCCCTTTCTTCATCAGTCCTTCTCTTCCCTCCCCCACCCCCCCCTTTTCATCAGCCCATTGTGGTTTTGCCGTCCACCCCTATTTTTGAATAACGGTATGTGCTTTAAAGGGGGCACTGGGAATTTATTCTGCGTATGTTTGTTACCCGGGTGGTGCATTTTGGCCATGTTCCCTCCGTTCCCCAAGTGAACATTGTTGTATCCGGAAATCTTGTTGTGTGTGATTATGGTTCCTTTTGGCTCTTTGTGTTTTTGTTTGTGGAGCCTACTTTTTTCTGGGAGCTCCCTTTAGGAGGGTGTTTTGTGTTAGTTTTGCACAGTTTAGTTGGTTTACCGAATCGACCTTCTGTGTGGCTGTTAGTACCATGTTGAAATCCCTTGGGCCCTTTTTTACTGTTCCAAACCGCAGGTTGTGTTGACCTTTTTTTATTGTCGCAGCCTTTTTCTTTGGGGTCTGCCGGAACTGGCTGAAGAGTGTGAGTTTTCCCCTGTTACCTTGTTGCTCCAACTTTGGATTTCGTCTTTTCAACCCCGCCGTCCCTTTTTAATTTTTTTTTCTCGTTCCCCCCCCCCTCCAACCTTCCCCAATGCTCGAAACTCAGTCACCTAAAAATGAATCGGTTCCGAGCACCTTATAGTTGTCTTTCTTTTTTTGGCCTGTATTCTTGTTTTTTTTTTCTCCTTGCTTTTTTTTTATTCGTCTAATTTTTTTTTTTTTCATATATCTCTTGCAGACCTTGGGTTAGATTATGCATAAGTGTCCCCTGTTTCCTGTGCAAGTCTTTCCTGCTGTTTTTGATTCCCTCCCTGTGTCAATTGTGCAGCAGAGATTTGCTTTTACCCTTGAGCGGTTTTTCAATAGTTTGGACTATTTCCACTGTTTTTTTTTCTTTTGACAAATCCCTATTCCCTGTACCCTCTCCCTCCTCTTTTTGTTTTTTATTTCCCTTTCAAAATGTGTGTTGTGAAGGAAGCCCCTTGGTCCTGGGCACTTTCTCACCCAAAGGGGTCTTTTTTTTTCCTAGACTTGTCCTTCTCCCTTTCCCTTTTGCCATAGGATAGGCTGGCATTTCCCCCATTGACACAGTTTTCCACCTTCCTGCTCACGGGTTTTCTTTTCCTTGATTGGTGGTGGACCCTTTTTCGTTGTCATTGTTCGCCGTTTTTTTTCTTGGGTTTTTCCTGGCCATTGCTGTGAACCCTTTTTGGGACACTTGGGCAGTGGAGAATTGCGCAAACCCTGAGAGGGTAGGGGATGACGCCTTAAGTGGTTCCCACTCCTCTTGTCTTCCATGGCCTCCTTTTTCCCGTTTTTTTTAGCTTTTTCCTCTTCACTTTTGTTAGTTGTTTTCTAGGGTCCACTTCCATACCTTCTCGCTTTCTTCTTTCTTCCGTGTTTTTGTTGATATGGGAGGATTCCTTTTTTTTCCAGTTTTTGCAGGAACACAAACCCCGGTCCCCCCACCCGACACACCCTCCATCCAGGTTTTAACCCTTTTTTTTTTCCCCCTCCACAAAAACGCCCAACGAGTTGCATGCGGACCTGATGGCCACTTCGGGCGGGTCACTTGTCCATACCCCTCCAACTTTGCTTCTCTTGGCGCAGTCTCAACCTTCCATTCTTCCCCCATTTTCAGCCGGTTTTTCCCACCAAATCTTCAACGTTTGACACCCCCACCCCATCTTCAAGAAATCCCTTTGACAGGTTTTTCAGTTCCTTTTTTGCCCACTTGTTGTCCTTTAACCACTTTCAGCATCCCTCCTTTTCTTTTTGCCTTTCCCGTGTCAGTTGTTTTTTTTTTTTGTGAACAGTCCCCCCCTTCCGCGGAGGCTTTGTTCCACTTGTCACTACCTTCCCCGACCTCGAAACTGATACGAGCCTTTCTTCCTTCACAACCAACCCCCCTTTTTCTTGTTTCCTGGAGGTCTTTTTCTGTGTTCCTACGCAAAGAGGACCGTCCCCGCCCTTTTTCAATTTGGCATCTTGCTCCCTTCACCCATTAAAGTAAAGCCTCTATTTTGCCTACCGTTCTCATATTTCTCCCCCAATCTCCCCTCCCCCACTTCTTTAGTGATCGGGCCGTCCTTCTTTCAGTTGCACCCCGGTTTCACCCTTTTCCCCACACCCCACATAACCAGGGCCACAGCACCTCTACTTAATCGACCATGACAAAAGGGTTTTCGGTTTACTTTGAGTATTGGCCTTCCCCTGCTTGGCTTTTTCATTGTTTGTTTTCCTTCTATGTTCGTTTGGTTGGACCCACGTCATGTCACTTTTCCCCCCCCCAAAAGTTGAGGCACGAAATGTTGACTTTTTACCCCACCCTCCCCCCAAATGACACTTTCACTGCAAGGAATCATGCCTGGGTTTAATTGCCCCCCCCCCCCAAAAAGCCACTTCCTGCGCCCCCTACCCTGTCCCAACAACCCCTGCCATGTTTTCAATGAACCACCCGTGACCTGTTTTTGGTCCTTGGTGGTGTCACCTCCCCTGAACTGTAACCCCACTTTTTTCCCCTGATTCCCCACACCAAAATTCCCTAAATTTGCTCTCCCCCCCTTCCCCACACAAACACCCCCAACCTGGAGCCCACTCCCACCCTCCCCCCACCAAATTTCCTCCCCCCCCGCTGCCTTTTTTCCTTTTTTTATTTAGGTTCCCTTTCACTTCCCCATTCTGGTTTCCGCCCTAGCCGTGAAACTGGCACTTTTCTTCCCCCTGTGTGGTCCGGTCCTGTTTCAGGTTCACCACCCAACAATTGCTCATTGGTCTGGCAGGTTTTTTGCTGTCTCTTTTGCCCCCCCTGGCCACTGCCCCTTGATTTTGACCCTCCGCGTGCCTGGCCCTACAGTTTCTGGTCGTGGGGTGTTTTTTCATCGGAGGTCCCGCCCTGGTTTTCTTTTGTTTTTTGGCTTTGGTTGTTGCGTTGTGAGTTCATTCCCCCCTTCTGTATCTGAATTCGTGACTTTATCGACCCGGATTTTTCACCGAAGATTTCCAACCGGTCCTCCTTTGAGGAGTGGGTTTGGCTTTTCTTTTTCAAGGAACCCCTATATTCTCCCCCCCCTCACCGTCAGTTTTTTTCCCTTAACAGAATTCCACATACCCCATAATGCATCCTGCACGTCGCTTCTCTCCTTCGGTGGTTTGCAATTTTGGCCCGCCCTTTTATGCCCCTCGCTTTTCTTTTGCCTTGCTTCTTCATGCATTACCTGAGCAATTCCCCCCTTACCGGGGGGTATTCTTTGTCTCCCTTTTTGCAGTCCCGCAGTCGTCCCTGCACCCCTCACTGAACACCAACAACTCATAAACCCAACACCTCTTCTTGCGCCCCCTGGAACACCTCAGGCCCACCCATTTTCTTTGTCCGTATCCCTTCAACCCTTGAATGCCTCTCCAACCTCCTCTTGTGTCACCGTCGATTACTTCCCTCTTTTGTACCTTTTTTCAAAAGTGCCTTTATTGTGATTTCTCCCCTTTTGTTTGGTCTTTCCCTGCCATTTTCCCTTATTTTTTCTGTAAATTCTTCCTCCCTTTTTCTCCTAAAAAATACAATCTAAGATATAGAACACCCCCTCTTCCACAGTGTGTTTCCCCCACCTTCGCCTTCATGTGTGTCCACTTTTTGTTTTTTCTGGATTTCCCCCCTCGCCACCCCAACCAATAATCTTCTTTTCTAATTACAATCTGCCCCGAACCGGAATACTCCTACCGCTTTTTTCGAGTGCGTTTTGGTTGTAAATTTTTTTTCTTCTTTCAAATTCCTGAGCATTCTGTTCCTTATTTTTTTGCCGTTTCCGCCATCCAGGGCCAATAATTGCCATTCGGTACTTCTATGTAAAGTAGATTTTGCTTTCCCCTCTTCTCTGGCCGTACTACCCCCCCTATGTCCTTTTACAATTAGCTCATGTAACCCTGTCCTTGAATACCCCCCCCCCATGTTAGTTTCTCACGTCAGAGTCTTTCTCCGAGCCCATTTGTCACCCCCCCTCTTTGCCTTTGCGGCCTGACGTTATTCCTACACGGAACCTTCCATGTTTGTGCTATTAGTCTTTTTTCTTTTGTTCTTCTGGACAAACCCCTAACGCAAGACGCAACCTTTTTCCACTAAGACAAGACACCTTTTTCTTTTCCCACACATGTCTGCCATCCGCGTCGTTCCCGCGGCACGTGAGCAAAGACGATTTTTGAAGCTTGAGTTTTAACGTCCACCGGTGGGGACCTGGCGTTCCATTCTTTTTGGTACTCAGTGGTTAGACTTTTTTTTCCCCCAAACAAAAACCCCCCTGTCCCGTGTTCCAACTTGTCCTTTTATGCTTTTCTGCCCCCCCCTCCTTCTTTCCCACCCTGGTTCCTTGTCGTGTGACAAGTTCAAGTTTTTCCTCCTTTTTCCCCCACGACCCTCCTCCCCCACCCTCGGCGTTGTCTTTCCGTCTTTTTTTCCGCCCCCACTCAACCCTCCCGTTGCTCTGCACACACCCAACAACCTTGTCTTGTGACATTACTTTCAACACGTTCGCTTTCATGCAAGCCTCTGGGCAGTTTGTTGCACTGCTTTTTTCTCTCTCTGATTCCCCCTTTCATCCAATTGGTTTGGTGGGTTGACAAAGGGTTGGAACTTCCCCCTCCAAGGTTGATAACTCTTCAGCTATTGCTGTTCCCCCTTTGGCCGGGGAAATACCGGGCCCTCTTTTCCTTTTTCCTGTTCCGCCAGTACATGGTATCATTGAACCCCGTCTTCCCCCCTGGTTTTTTTTTTAACGTTTTGGCTGCTTTGTTTGCCTTTGTTGGCATATTTTGTGTTGTGGTTGACGGCAGTTTTTTTATTTGTAGGAGCGGCATTTTGGTGTCTTTCTCCTGTGGTGGATTCTGGGTGGCCGGACTAGACATGGGGCTTTGTCAACAACCCTTTTTCCACACTTTTTTCCCTCTGGTGGTAGTTCTGGTTTTCCTTTTGCCACGTTGGTGATTGGAGTCGGCCTTTCTTTTGTTTTTGTTCATTAATCTTTTCCCCTCTTCTTTTGCCCTTACTCTGTTTTCTTTTTTGTGAGTGTTTTTTTTCATGTACCTAGTCCCCCCTTTTTTTTCTGTACAGGATGCCCCAATCTCCCATTAATTTCCTTTCCTCCCTCACCTTCTCCCCCAAGGTATCCCTTTTTTCTGCATCCACACGTTTTACAACGTTCTTTTTCTTGTCCTCGATGGCCTTACTTTTTTTTTTTACGAGGTGTTTTCCTGGGCATTTATTTTTTGTGGTTCTCTTTGTTTTTCTTTTGTTTTGTCAGCCTCATCGGCCTTATCATAATGTTTATCTTACTTTGATTAGGTTGTTTCAAAGTACCCTTTTTTCAGTTCTAAAGCTGATGATAACTCTTGGTAAACTGAGCATTCATTTTTTTTTTTTTTTTCCTTCGGTGTGTCCCCCCCTTCCGTGATCGTATTTCTGTTGTGACCAACCCTTGTCATCCCCTAGTCCTGATGGTTTTTGATTCCTCTTCTGGGAGGCACAGTGCGTCCGGGTCGTGATTTTTCACGGTTTGTCAGGACTTCCTGAAGTGGTTTCCCTTGCTGTCAGGGCGTGTTCTAGTTTTCTCCTCCCTTGGCAAAGGGTTTGGTGAAGAAGTTTTTTTTTTTTTTATTTTTTTCCACGACACAGTGGTCACCTGCCTGAACCTCATGAGTTCTTAAGGCTTTGTGGTTTTTTTTTTTTTCCTTAGTACCTTCCTCTCTATTTTGAAGCCTTTGCTGCCCTGTTCGAAGGAATTTTGACTGAGCCTTTTTTTGAGATGCAAATGGACTTTTTATTGGATGAAAACTTTCCATCCAGTGTTGAGTTCCCCCTTTTTTAGACATTGTTTTCATTGGTCTGCTATGCTCCCCACTTGTTTCTGTAGTTTTTTCGGGTTTGGGTGAGTTACCCGTATTAATGTTTTTTGTTCCTTTCCACCTCCCTTTTATCTATTTTACCTGTGGTTGTTTAGAGCGATTCCTTTCGTTGAGTAAAACTCCCCCCCGCCCCCTTTCCCCCCCTGCACCCCCGTGACACTCCTCTTCCGTAAGGAGAACAAGCTCCGGTGAAACCTTTTCCCACCCACCCTCTTGCCATGGCGGACCGGAGTCTTGGTCCCTCCACTTCTGTCTTTTTTTTTTCTTCCTGTTACTGTGCCTTCACCCCAATTCCTCCCCAAATTTTTTCCCTTGAAAGGGTCAGTCCCCATACAACCTTCTTCTGTTCCATTTTTTTTGCCACGCCCCCCCAAGTCCCCCCCCCCTTTTACCCAGTTGTAATGTAGTTAGCCCCCGGTGGACACTTTTTTGTAAGTGGAAACAATTTTGGTTTTTCCTCTCCTCCGGCTCTTGTCCCATTTTTTGGAGTAACTTGACCTGTTTCTCGTGCAGCTTGAAAGGGAGTTTTGGTCTCCCTTGCCCATTGACCAGCTCGTTGTTCCTCCGGCCTTCCCTTTCTTAGGAGCTGACTAACCAAACCCAACTGCGAGGAGAGTTGAGAGATGTTGTCAACCTTTTACGAAACAAGGTTCCCCATAGGACGTCTTCCCCACCGCTCTTACAGGTTTTCATTCTCTTGCTTTCATTACCATTTCCCAGTTTAGCCTCCCCTTATTATTAATTCTTACCATTTGAACCACGTGCTATACTCCCCACCCCCCAACCACCAGTTTTTACCACGTGAGGGGGCTCGTCCCAGCCTTTTTTGATCCACCACCATAAAATACAGTCACCCCACTAGCCACCTGACAACTTTCTTCGCTTAACAATGATCCCATTTGTTAGTGTTCCCTTTGAGAGTGTTTTCATGTCCAATTGATTCTTTGTCTTTTTTTTAATTGTGTTCTTGCCTGTTAAATATGGTAAAGGTACTTTTTTTTTTTGCCTTAACCCCGTCACCCCCCTCTGGGGTGCAATCCCCCCAACTGACTTGTGTGCCCCCCACCAACTCCAACAAACCGGACATTTCTATCAATTCCCAACCCCCCCCTATGTTGTGAATTCAACTTTCCCCTGCTGACCCTCCACTTTTCCACCACCCCTGCCGGTGCCCCCCCATTATGAAAACTACCCTCAACCCTGACCTTTTGTTTTTCTACCCCCATGCACCGACATGGTCTTCCCCCCCCAAAATGATCCCACATGACACCCACCCACCTCTCAACAACACTTCCGGCCTACTCCACCCCCCCCCTTTTCTGGTTCCCACCACCCCAAATTTTCAACAAGCCCCTTGATCCCATAACACCTTTCTCAAACCGCTGGATTTCTTGCCGGAGGGACCCCCATTCCGTTTTGCTGCCACGTTTTCCTCCCCCTACCCATTTCCTTCCCCCTGCATGTTGTGAAACACCCCGTACCGTTGAACACCCGGACTCTGCCTTGGCTGTAATTCTTGTCTCCACCACACCCCACTTTGCTGTTTTAATTGATCCCTTCCTTGATTCGGCAGTCGCTTGCACTTCCCCCCTTTGACCTTTTCCTGCTGCGACGTGCTGTGAGGGACGGTCTTTTTGAATAGGGTTTTTTCATCGTCCCGGTACCCTCCCCTTTCTTGTCTGACTTCTATTTCAAATGTGTTTGCTGGGCTTGCTTCTGGCCTTACCCTCCTCTTATTTGTTGCTTTTTTGGCGTGGGGATTAGTGCAATCCCAAAGACTCCTAAAGTCCACGTCCCGTTGAAAAGATTCTTTGTTTTTGGTCTTTGCCCCATTTCAGCCCCTAGTTTTCCTTGACCTGAAGCAACCCGTTAAGGTTTTGGTTGTATTTTCTAACAAGGAAGACGTTTCAGCCAATCATGCTCACCCGGCAAGTTAGCTGGAATGTTCTCGTTGCAATGGGGTTTGAGCGTTAATAGGGCCCTCGCCCTTGCTCAAATATCTGCGCTTTCTCCGTGCCTCGTGGCGTTGCTTCCCATGTTTTTATGAAAGTCTTTACCGACCGGGAGCGTGTCATGATGCGTGTAGTGGTTTTCGTTCCGTGGCTTTTTTCGCCTTCATCTGTTCTTTTTCTGAATAACCCCCCCCGAAGTTTTCCCCCCACCATCTGGATCTTCCCCCATATGACACACAATGGTGTCTTCTACATTAAACGGGCCCGGTTACTCTTCCCCCCCCAAGGCTCGCCTCTTTTTCCCTTTTTTTCCTTTCTCTTTTTTGTATAAAATGACTCTTTGTGAGGTAAACTTTTTTCCTTCGCAAGGTATGATCCCTTTCCTTCCTGCTTGTTACCCCTTCGACCTTTAAGAGTACCCCTTAACACTTTTCCTGCCCCAATCGTTTTACCCACGGCCAAATTCTAGTCTTGGCTTTACTCGTTCTTTGACCTCCCCAAAACCCCCCCCATGTAATCCGCCTCTCATTGATATCCTTTCACCCTTCCTCCCTCCCCCGTCCCTCCCCCC
>Ga0179593_1484233_pt1 | contig 34858 bp, 32 predicted proteins | sample CZODoug2_1_08_16_FD_185931 | JGI IMG/M metagenome (GOLD analysis project Ga0179593, IMG submission 185931) | Vadose zone soil fungal communities from Angelo Coast Range Reserve, California, USA - CZODoug2_1_08_16fungal (PacBio error correction) | ecosystem: Environmental > Terrestrial > Soil >... | reverse complement strand
TTTTCCCCTCGTTCTTCCACCCACTTTCGTCGAATCCTGAGCACCCAGCAGCGCCTTCTTTCCGTTATTCTCTTTTATCTTCCCCAGTGCAGTTTCATCCCCCCCCTTCAGCCAAGGGCCAGTCGCGACACCCAAATTCGTTAATAGGGTCTCTTCCGACATGATTTCGAGTCGAGGCATAGCCAGTTTTTTGCATCGTTCTGTCTCGCTTCTGCCCCCCAATCGCCCTTCGAAGACGCGGCAAGTCTTTGCCCCCGCCATGTCTCGGCCTTTCTGTGTGGTTGTTCAAGAGTGCATATCAGCTCTCTCCCTGATTTCTGGTATCCCTTCTCGTTTTTGAGCTCTTCCTAAGGCATTTTCCCTCCTGTCTTGAAGTTTCCCACTTGAACTACTGGCGGCAAAGCTGTTAAAATAGGTTCCTTTTCCTGGAGAACGATTCCCAAGACGTCTCATCGACCGCCTTAGTTTCCTGGAGCTCTCTTTCTCTGCTCCCTCTTCATCCCCAGTCATTCTTTCTTTACTGTTTTTGTCCCCCGACTTCAAATCCCTTGAACTTCCAGTTCAAAGCCTCATGGACTTTTTTCTACTCACCCATCGGGCTTTCAGTGCGGGAGTCCTTCCCACAGTTCCTGAAGTGGGACGACAAGCCCGGTGACTCGCGCGGGTACAGAGATGCCCAAGCTACGGACACCGCCTTACGTGACCCAACAAAAACGCTTTGCTGGGCGTTCTGCCTTGTCTTCTTCATTGACGACCAGTCCTTCGTGTCGATTCTTTTCTAACCATTTTCTTCGTCGGCGCTTCCTTTCCCACTTATTACAAAATGACGGACGGCATTTTCAATATTCAAGCCTTCCTCGCTACCTTTTCCCAGATGCGTGCAACTCTCCGTTCTGGCCCCGCGGAAGTTTTCCCTCTTGCAGTGTGGTCACGAACCTTCCACTTTTTCTGGCGCGTTCGGGGAGTTTCGCGGAGCTGGCGAGTCGTCTTTTCTTTCCTTCCCCCGTGCCAGGGTTCTTCTTGTACATCCTCCGTTGACCGGTCGGGCCTCCAAAGGTGATGACCACGATTTTAGCATTTTTCTCACAATCTTACCGTTCTGGCATTCGATGTTTATATCCTTTATCATTCCAAAAATCCCCCCATCCTGTGGGTTTTTCGTGACTTTATTTTTTAGCAACGCTGTGAATTGGACACAGTGCTCTATATGTCTGCAGTCCCGTTATTTTCCCCGAACACAAAAATAGTGCTTCTTTCCACCTCTTTTCAAGCGTGAAAGCACTTTCCTACTCGCTGCCCACGGAGAGTAAAGTTTTTCACCGTGAACGCTTCACCAAAGCCCGTGCTGTCTCTCATCCCCTCCCGCTTTCCAGTCCCTTGATTTTTTTCGATGTGTAGTTTTGCCTTACGTGGCCCCCTCTCTCTGCCAACTTCTACCGATATCGGGATTACACCTTTTACGGAATCACGGGCACGCCTTCCGGTCCAACTTTGAAAAAACGTAGACGAACCGTTTATTCAAAGCCTTTTTTTTTCTTTCAATTCTTTCAATACGCTTGGCTGGTCGTTCCCTCCGTTTTTCCGACTCCGCCCTTTTGCGTTATTTCCTTTTCCCCTCGGCCCCATGTCGGAGGGTTTCTCTTCCTTTGACTTCGTGCGCTGTACGAGGAGGGCAACATGAATGCTAGAACCCCCCCTTGATCGTTACCGTTAAGGAAGTTTCCTTACCGAGTTTTCGCTCCCTTTCGAGCTCTTTTTTTCAAAGACTTTCGTTTTTTCGAAATCACCAGAGTTCCATGGTGCGGAAAAAATGTTTACGTACTCAGCTGGGCGTACCTCCCTTCCCGTGAGACTCCGAGAAGGACATCCCGCCTGCCCCACGCCTGCTAAACTACCATTTCCACTGGGCTTCTTCTTCACGGGAATTTCTTTGGGACGGTTCTCTCAAAATAACTCCAATTTGGGCGACAAGTGTCGCGACATTTGACTGCGCCTTCCGCGATTCTGCTTGTAAGCTGTTAATTTTGTGCCGGCCAGGAGTAGTTCATTTTTTCTTTCTCTCTCCACATGCCTCTACATTCTTCCTTAGGTGCCCCGCTTAAGTAATCGCTGTGCCCCCGCCTCTCGCGAGGTTTGATAGAAGGGTGAATTTCGACGTCATGCTCGGGTCCTTTCGACGTTTCCGCGCCAATCATAAGGAAAGGCTAACGGCGACTTGCGTCTGCGGTGATTCTTCACTCCATTCCACTGGATTTTTGCTTGGCCATTCGTGTAGCTCGCTCTTGGGTTTCTGCCGTGTATCATTAATGCAAGCTTCTCTTGAGCTATTTGTACGGCGGGTCTTGAACTTCTACTTTTCTTTCCTGCATCCTCTTTCCCTTCCCTACTTGTACGGAGGATGTCCTTCTTACCAATCGTGTTTCAGAGTTGGATCAGGTTTTTTTTTTTTTTTTTTCTTGCCTTTTATTTTTTGTGAAGTTGCTGCTTCCTTTCTGCGTTTCTATGTTCGATCAGGAGTCTTTGCGCGTTCTTTCCTGAAGTTTCACACGAGTTACTCGTTTTTGTCACGCGCATCGCGAGACGAGGGGCTCATTGAATGGGCCTCTTTCCGACCCTTACGTCTTTTTGCACATCCGAGTTCTTTCACTCTTATAACCTCACCTCCTCTTCTCTTCTCCGGCTGCGCCACGTCCAAGCGTCCCTCGCGGGCATCCTCTCGATTAAGTTGCTACATGGCGTGCCGTTGAATCGGCGTGCTTATATATGAAACGCATTGCTGTTTCCTGCGCGATTTGTATTTTTCTATCGTTTTTTCTCCTCCGTTGTTTCGAGTAGCTATCGTGTCTGCTTCCCCTCTTGCGATGCGTCCTTCTAGACGGGAAGATGTTATTGTTCTCCCCTTTTTCACACTTCGAAGTTGTCATGATGTACAAGTGCCTTTGAATTCGGCGTGGTGCATCCTGCTCTTCTCTGTTGATCAGAACAGTCGTAAAGACGCGGCCCTGTGCAGAGGTCAAGCCTCGGCTTTTTCGTTTTCAAGAACGTCCGTGGATCTCTTCGGCGCTCTGAGCTTCTTTCCAAGTATACTTGCTGTTGTTGTAAGTCTTTAGCGTCGTTCCCCCCTTCTTCTCGCAACTGCTCTGATGAAGTGCGCCTTTGCCCCCCCTCCGACCTCCTACTACAAATCTCCCAAACTTTTTTCCACCGGTCTTGGTCCTGCGGAGTCACATCCGCCGTAAAGCCCCCGCGGGAAGAGTGCCACCATTTCTTTTTGCGTCATTCGGTTTTTTTCGTTTCTCTCGAGCGCTTACGAATTTGCGTCCCTTCCTTTTTTCATCAACCTGCATCACGGTACCCCAGCGGGCAGGAAACCAAGAAGTTCAGGTGGCTTCCGCCCCCCACCCCGCCTGTTGCTTATTTGAGCTTTCCCCATCACTTCGGAAAGCACGCGCTTAACTGCTCTTTTTTACCCTCGTCTCGGTTTTTTTCACTGCGGCTCCATGACGTTCGAACCTCAAACCCTTTCTGAACCCGGCGAGCGGCCCTCCGAGCGCCTCCCCCTGCGGCTTTTGAATTTTCGACTCCGATTCATTTTTCTCCCCTCGCCCGACCGCAATTCTTTCCCTGCACATCATTTCACCAATGGCTTCACATTCGAATGCGCGGCCGCCGTTTCTCCCTTCTTTCCCCCCATGTTTCTTTTTTTGTTTCCCTTCCGTGGAAACCTCTTCCTCATCCGGCCTTTTCTCCCGTAATTTTTACGAAGGCAGATTTCGCGCGTGACCGTGCTTTTCTCCCGTATCTCTTCCTTTTTAGTACGGTCCACAGTTTTCGCCCCGCCATCTTCAAGCTTTGGCCAGATGTTCTTTGCTTGTACCACCCAAATTCACAGCGAGGCTCTTCCTGAAACCCTCGAGCCTCTAACATATTCTTTCCTTCCTTAACTCCCTTTTTTCCTCCCCCCGAGCTTCTGGGGACCGCGTTTCGAAGCGGCCTTTCATGTGTCAGGATCCCCCCTTCAAGGTTCTCCCTTTTCTTTGGCATAACATAGCCGCTTGAATTCCCTTGCAACCCTTCTGTCAGCGGGATACGATGCCGCAAGTCCCTAAGTTTTTTGCGGTCCGCCCTCCTTTTTTTTCCCATCGTTGTTTTTGATTGACTTTCTTCTTCCGTTCTTTCCTTTTTCTCCGGTCAGACCTCTTTTTTCTCATCCATTGCAGCGGTGCGCTCGGTTCGCGTCCACTTAGGGGAGGGAGCTCTCCGACCTCATGAATGCGCCCTTGGTCCCTGCTGATGTTCTTTCCGGCTTTTGGGATGTGCGTGATTCTCCTCTGCTTTAACCCTTCTGCCCGGTGGCCCGCGTTCACTGTGCTGGTAAGGACTTGCTGCAAGTTTTAAAAGTTCTTGTGGAACGATTACGTCCCCCTCTTTTCACTATTTTAAACTTTCGCGCACATACGGCCCTTTTCTGCCCCTTTCCTGACCTTGCAGCCACACGTCCTTTCTCACAAAACCTCAAAATTAACTGCTGTAATGGTTTTGGTTATCTCTTCTTCACGTGGAAAGCACGCAAACCCTCTTCTTTATCACAGCACGCCCTTATCCAATCTTTTTCGGGTGATACTTCAGCCCTTGTCTTCCTTCTTCGAGTATCACTTACGACGTGTCCGGTTGCTCGCGATGACCTGTTTCCTCTCCTATTTTCCCGCGTTTGCGCCCCTTCCTGCGATGTCTGGTAGGTCTTGGGCCACTGTTTCCCCATCGGTCTTGCGTGGCCCATGCTAAGCTCTTTGCAGACGATATCCCGTGTATCCATCCGTCGAGTTGAATTGTTACCAATGCTGTCCCGGTTTCTCGAGGGCCTGCCGCCGACGGAAAAGTGCTCCCTCGCTCCGCCCCTTGATCCTTGCTGTTCTGAGCCTAGCGCCTGCTGCAGTCCTCCCCTCTCAAAGCCGTGCCTGGATGCTCCGTGTCCTTGCAGTCGCGTGGATTGTCCTCCGGTCCTCTCCCTCTCCAGCACCCATCTTTTAGAATACGCCCCCCCCTCCTTCATGCATCCCGAGCGCTCTGACTCTTTCTTTTTTCGACCCGCCTTTGCGGACTGCTTTCAGCGGTTTTGGCCGTACCTTCCCCCTGAACTTCTTCATGGGAAGAATCGCTGCGTGTTTTCGAGCTATCTCTCTCCAGTGTCCTGCAGGCTTGATCCGAGCTTCTGAAACCCCCCTTCTCCGGCGCAAGTGCCCCCCTTGGCCCTTTTTTTTCGCCAGGAGGATTGGTGTTCAGATGCGCATCAGCAAGGTACTATATCATTCCTGAGGCTCTCTTTTCCCCCTCCTTTGGTTGGCGGATCCCCCTACGAGGTCCTATGGATTTTTGGCCCTGGACAGAACCGAGTTTGAGCGGCCCAATGGCTGTTAAAGGCAGCGGTCCCTCTTTCTTTGGATATCTGTGCAAGAAGTCGGCATCCGTACTGTCAGACTTTAGATGCTTTTCTTCCTGCCAATTCGCCTCTCGCCGACGAAGGTAGGGTGCAGCGACCTTACTGTCTTGACTGACCGGTCCCGTGAATGAGGACATCTCTAACAATCAAATCCCCCGGGATCTGAAAGATTAAGTATTCGACGCGTTGTGCTGATCGAAGCTGAAAGAGGGTTGAAAATTTACCTGATTACAGACTCATCAGTCATCTTTTTCCATCTTTCCGTCTTTGCGGTCCGTCCGTGTCTCTCCGAATCATCATGACGACTCGAATTCTGATCCTTCAGAATTTTTTTTCGGTTTTCTTTGCTCCCCCCCACTTATTACCCAACGCCGAAGCTTTTTGACACATTCATCCTCCCCTCTGTCTTCAGTTTCTCTCGATGGATCACTAGCCTCACGGCTGGCCCCTCTTCCGCTCTCTGAGGGGCCAATCGACGCCATTCAACAGCCCTCTTTCGCGGCGCCGCATGTTGAAGCCTCGTTTCTCTCTCTTGCTCTGTTTCTTCATCTCCCCCCTCCTCACCGGCGTGGCCTTATATCAGGGAGATGTTGCCCCAAGCTTTTGATGACCCCCCTTTTCCCACTATTCTCCTTACAGTGCGTCTAATCGATTATCCGTTTGGCCGGTTTGAGCTCTCTACTTCCCCCCAAATCATCGATTTCATGGTGGGTTTTGTCTGGACCCGTTTACGTGTGGGGACGGTCGCTTTTTTGCGCAATTTATATTTATCGGTGCGCGAAAGGTTTACGAACTCGACACCCTCTTGCGTTCTTTCGTTTTTGAAACTTGCCCTCCCTTTCCTGCAAGCACGAGCGATGCCGGGGCCCTACGTAAGTTTTTCCCCTCTTTTCCCCATGGGCACCACCCTGTGCGGTCTCGCATTTCGCGCCTGTACGATTTGTTCTTTTTCATCTTTTGGCTTCCGTGATTGCCATCAATTGGCGCAGGCTCCGCCCCTTTCTCCTCTCTATCTCCCTTTCGCACGGATAATTACCACGGACTTCCCCCCCTCCCTTCACGGTCACACGATTTGAAAAATGCGGGACACCGGGGCTCCCCTTTCCGGGGGATTATTTTCGCATCGTAACCCCGAATTTGTGGGCGAATTCTTTCTCTCCTTTTGCTGGCTGTTTTTTGTCTCCACTACGTTCCGGAACCCTGGTAGAGGGTGGTACGGTGACCTCGCGCTCTGTCCGCGGGACGAAAAAAAAACCTATCGTGAACCGGACAGAATCTTTATCCTTAAGAGTTTTGAGACCGTTTCGAGCCGCCTCTCTTTTCCCTGAATTTTTGTTAGCAGCAAAACTTCCCAACGTTCCTTCGGGGCGGGTCGAAAACTTCCCTTTCCTCCTCTCGGCCGGGCGAAATTCAGTGAAACCCTTGGCAGTTCCAAAACGCTAACAATGCCCTAAAATTTACGGTTGGCCGTCGGACGAGGTCACCTTTCCCGGCTTCTTCTTCCAACTCCCCGCATGTGAAGACTTCTTTTAAGTTTTTTCCTGTTTGGTTGCGCGCCGCCGATTCTTCCTGTTAAGCCCTTTTTGCCAAGACTGCTATGCCGGCCAGTCCTTTTCTTTTCTTTCTTTCGCCTCCAAATGAATCTCTTTTCGCCACTCAACCAACTTTTTCGGCGCTCCGCTAATAGTGGTCCTCTCCGCGTTGTAAGCCCGGTTTTTCCTTTCGTCTTTTACCAGGTCCGTTTAGCTGAAAGATGTCCCGCGATCAGCATTACGGATTTTTGTCTTTTTCTTTTCCTGCTCACTGACATCAAAAGTGGTTTTTCGACGCGGTTCGAGCGCGTTTTTCGGGTTTCTTCTTTTTTTGTCCGGCAATTCTTTTTTTGCGCGATTTGCCAAAGACAGTGAGCTCCCTCTTCGATTGTTTTCTTATACTCAGGTCCCCCCTTCGCCTCAATTCGCCGACGAAGTCCCCGCCGGCTAATTTTTTCCCCAATTTTGAGCTGGGCGTTTACTGCTTATGTAGGCATCTTTACAAGCGCTGGCTGGCTGATTCTCTCGGTTTCCGTTTTTTCGACGTCTCTTCCCTCGTTGCGAACGATTCCTGAGTGGGTTTCCTTTTTTTTAACACCCAAGCTTTCAATGGTGGCACGATTCATCGCGCCGCGCTGCTCCTCTGACGGTCTAATTTGTTCTCCTTGGGTTCGATCGGTCTTTTCTTGCCATTGTAGTCTTTTTACTACGTCTCCATGAACCTCCGTTCGAGGGTCGTTTCGCCACGTCCTCCTCCTGTGGAATCCTTCTCGTTTGAAGTTGCACATGGGTCGGGCACTCGACATCTTTAGTGTTTTCCTCTTATATTGGTAACTGATGGTTCGTGTTCGATTTGTTTCTTTCCGCGGATAGCTCTCCCCCTCCCCGTTTGTTTTTTTGTTGAGTTTTACCGTTTGCTGCTCCACCAGAATCGCGCTGCTTTTTCAACGACATGCCGTCATTATAGACTCCTTCCCCTTGTGAAGCCTGTCTTTTCCCGGCACTCCATTTCCAACTTCGCCGTCTATCTGATCCACCGGCTAGGGTCTTTGATGTTGCTCACGCCCCTTTCCCTAAGCGCTTGATGTATATGAGAGTTTTCACGTTCTTTCCATGTGCAGAGCAATACCGACGTTCCGATTGTCAGAGCACCCTCCTGTCTCCGGCCGTTCAAGCGGTGCGCGATGTTCTCTTGTGCCACCGATGATTTGTTGCCTAGTCGCTGTTCCTACCTCTCCTGAAGGGAAGGATCCGGGCCCCCACCATTCCGAAAGATTTTCCAGTCTAACTACCCCGCCCGGTCGTTCAGAGCTTTGCCTTCCCCTTTCCCCACGCTCAGAATATTGAAGGAATAAATTTCGAGGAGGCGTCAGGGACAATTTTTCGCCTTTCGAGTGCGCTCGAGAGCGTTCGGACGATGCGTCGTTTTGCCATATCGCAGACTTACTTTTCCGGTACCCTCAGGGAATTTTCGATTTCTGCCTCCTTTTGCCAGCACCCTCCTTGAGGATTCTGCCATCACCCCTGTATCTTTTTGTGTTCCCTTGCCCGTAGGATTTTTCTTTGCCCTGCTGCACGCTTGCTGACCTCGAAAGCCAAGACTTACCTTCCATTCTCGCTGCCAACCTGCTCTCATCGCGTGAACTTAGCGTTCGCCCTCGGAGGGTTTGCCGTGTCCTCAAGAATCTTATTTGGAGCGCGAATTTTCCCCCCTAAATCTACTCCCGGCACAGTATAGTAAACGGCCGCATCGCTTCCCCTTCGCTCCATCGTCGCGAGGACGTTATTCAAAACATTGATCTTTTTCTCTACTCCTCTCGGGGAACACTTCCAGCGTTCTTGCCCGTGGCCACGTTTTAGTTGCAGGCCTTTTTTTGGCTTTTTCTTTTCCTGGTCGTCTCCCACACTGATTTTGCCCGCTCGGAAATCTTTTCTCCCGCCTTTTGTGCCAGGATGTCTTTTCGGCGAAAACACAAATCTGAGGGTCTCGAAAACGTCCGATTTTTCGGGATAATTTTTCATTGATATGTGTTTTCCGTTTCCCTCCTCTTTCCGGTGGCCTTGTTTCGAAGCGGGCCATGTCGCGTCATTGAGTCCACCTCGGTTACCCATGGTTTCCGCAGTATTAGTCTTTTTCACCAAATAGCAAGCGACCGTTGGCTTTCCCGTCCCCTTCTCCACCACCGCTGAAGCGGGGTACGATGAGACTTCCATCCTGCTTTGCTTGCTAGGGTCCTCCCCCCCCCTGGGTTCCTGCTTTTCTGGCGGCCTTGCTTTCTTGGGCTTGATCCTCCCCTTTTTGGCGACAGTACCACGAGAAGAATTGCAGCGTCTTGTGCTGTTGACCTGCTGTCCTACCTATGGCGCGGAGTCTCTCCCAACTGCTTTCCCCTGCAACGTTGCGTAGGCTGGCGTGATCCAGCTTCCCTTCTTTTGTGCTTTGCGCTGTGGATTCGCACGGTACCCTTTTACTTCTTTCCTGGGCATCGTTCTGTTCTTGCAGGCCTTGTTTTCAAGTTTTTCCAAAGAGTTTTTTCTCTCCTATTTCCTTTTCTATTTCTCAACATTCTCGCCTATTCAGGCGCACGCGACCCTTTGCTCCACCTGTACCCCACGTCCTCAAACACCATGACATCGATGGGGTTTTGGAAGTATACGAGGTCGCCTCCCGGAGCGGATTTCTTGGCTCGACCGCACTGCTCCCTATAAAAGGGGTGTTTTCGTCTCATGCGTTTGTTCCTGGCCCTCCTGTTCGGAGAGTCGACACTGCACGCAGTGGGTCGTGTCGCGGAGCCCAAGTTATCTCCCTCCCGCGAAACCTCTTCCCCAGACTGGTCGTTTTTCGGTGCCTTCTTTCCAGCACGGGTTGCCCAAATCGGAAGCGGCCGGGTTCGCTTTTCGCCAGATCGGAGATTCTCTTAACCTTTTGTTTCTGGAATGCTTTCGTCATTGCCATGCCGGCGTTTTTGTAACTCGTTTTCCCCATGACTCCTCGACGACTCCCAATGGCGTTGTAAGAGATCACCACTTGGACCATGTTTTGATGTTATCTTTTCTTGCCGGGTTTCTATCCTCCCTTCCTTCAAGCTTTTCACGAGGATGGTGTTCCTTCGTCGTCGCTTTATTTTCAGTCGCGTTTTCGTCCTCTCTCCCAGCACACTTTGTCGAATACTGAATTTCCTCCCGACAGCTCGCCTGAGTTTTCTTAGTCCCTTTTTCCCCCTGATTCAACTTCTTGACTCTCGATTTTCCGGTCCCCGCACGGCGTAATGGGCTCGATTTCGACTCCATGATTTTCGAGTTGATCCCGAGCATCTCCATCTACGTTTTCTCCCCCCTCTTTTTCTTGCACACTTCGACAGGAGTTCCACCAGGTCCTTTAAAACCTTTTTGTTCTTGATTCCCCCTTACTGGGTCTGCAGTTGTGCGCATACGGTACCCAATTTCTCGGCAATCCTTTTTTTTTTTCCTCCTCGGTTTTGTTGAGTCAGGTTCCCCCTTTCTTATTCACGCTTGGTCACGGGACAACAAAGGACATCGCTCGCGGCGTCAAAAGATGAGCGCCGTTGGTCACGTCAGAGATTTTTCACGCTATCGACAATTCTCCAATCTCAGGCCTGGTTATGTCTGCTCGCGCCTCGCTAATTTCTTCCTCGCCTTCCCGATTAGAAGTTCCTGGTGTCCTCGACTTCACGAATTTCCTGATTCAGTCCACTTCTCTCCCTGGACTACTATCAATATCGCTGCATCGTTCGGGATGTCTCTTTCCTAAGTGTTCTTGATATCAGCGAACGAGAGGTTCACCCCCAAGAATCATGACTCCATCACTACTTCTTCCCCGCGCTCCGTTTTTTGAAAGCTTTGCCGATGGCTCTTCGCTCCGCTTTCTAATTCATCAGCACCAGTCGAAGTTGTATCTTGTCCCTCCTTCTTTTTTCGGTCGGCCTTGTGCACTCTATTACGATGCGGACGAGCATCACGTATATCGAACGCCACCGTGCTTCCATACGATTCTCGCCCGATTTGCTGGCCCTTTTCCCTCCTAGTGTGAATCCCGTGCTTTTCCGCACCGGCCCCAGCCGATCTCGCTGGAGTCTAACGCGTTCCTCTTTCGCTTTCTTTGGGGAGCCTGTCTTCATCTCTCGGCAAACGCCAGTGAAACGGCGTTCCTTTCTACACTCCCCTCGAGGCGGCACCTGCTTCCTGTCCAAACTTCGAACCCCACCCCCCTTGAGAACGTTCCCTTCGCTTACGAGCTCTGGTTTTTTTGTCTACCCTCCTATCTTTCCAACAAATCTACGATTTGGTTTCGGCCCCTGTTTACTTGTCTCAGGTTGCTTGTGTTTTGTGCTGTTTGACTTTTTTGAATATGTGCGGAACGTTTACTAAATATCACCTAACATGTTCTCATGTTTTCCAAACCCCTTCTGAAGGTACTCAGCGCTTGACTCCTCTGATTCTATTAAAGTTTTTTCCCAATGTTCTCATCACATGGCGTCACAGCCTGTTTTCTGTTGGCCTTCTCTTCTTAAGCATGTTTCTGAATCTGTGGTTCTACGCGCCTGTTAGTGTATTTGTGTGTGTGGTGTGTGCTTTCCCCCCATCCTAAAACGCGCCATTATTAGTGTTTACGATTTTTTTATTCTTGCACCGATACTTCCCCACGAAGCGGACCCTCCTCAAGTTCAAAATTGAAACCTTTTTCTTCTTTTCCAATCCCCTTGAGGGGATGGACCTAGTCGTAAATCCCGCCCGACCGTTTTTTTACTTCCTTCGAAGTTTGATTTCATGGGGGGGCGTGCTGTTCTTTGAGCCTTTGTACTCACGGTGGTTCACTTTAACGGGTGGCTCCGGACCCCTTACGGCCGCTTCGAACCGCGTGCCACCTGAAGCCGCGGTTACTTGACCCCACTTCTTTCACCTTACTTTACGAATATCTCACTGAGGACTCGGCCGTTCTTCTCTGCAAAGTCTCTTGTTTTGCCGTCAATACATCTGGCCCAAGCGGTTTTTTCACTGGTCTGCTTCGAAAAGTGTGTGGTTGACCGTCCCGTTTTTTTTTTTGGTGTCCATGTCTTTTGATTTTTACTTTACCCTCACTCTTCGCAAACAAGCCTGCCACTACAACAAGCGTGGGGCCGTCGTTTTCTTTTGTTGCTTTGTGTTACGTTCTTTTCAAATACAAACCAAGGAAGAACGTCTCGCGACGTGGACGGCGCGGCCTCTCTTCTGCTTGGCCCGCCAGTGGAACTGATTCCCCCGGCCAGGATTTCTCCTTCGGTATTTTGTCAAACTTCTATTTTCCTCTCCACTCCCTGGTGCCCTGATAGCGAAACTCGCTGGGCGCTCTGTTGCTATAGACCTTTTTTTGACTGTTTCGGAAGTCATGCTTCTTGGGTCGGGCGTCACTGTGCAGTTTGTCGAAGCCACGTGCCCCTACCCGTCGCGTATTCTCCGGTTTCACCGTCCATCCTTCCCTCACTGCGTTTTTAGGGACGCACAGCGTTCCAGTCGTTGGTTCTGCCGTACCCGCCCCTCCTTTTTTCAAGAGGAGCGAAGATTAGAGCGCTCTCGAAGGTCGCACTTCACTTCGACTTCGTGCCCTCGCCGGCGTTCTTCAATCGCTGAGCGTGGTTACTTTTCCTTCGCCGCTACCACTTCTTTTTCCAATTTGCGTAGCGGGTTCTTTGCTCCTTTCCCCCTTTTCGGCGATCCTTCGATTTTTGCTTTGGACTGATGTGTTCCGGAGCGGCGCGCTTTAATTTTTAACCCGCAGTATACGGGTTTTCCCTATGATCATCGCGTCTCATTCGCACTACGGATCTAACCTGACTTTCTTTTCGCGCCGGCTGGCTTGTCTTGTCCCCCCTTTACGTCTTTAGAAGGTCCTTCGGGGAAACATCCTCTTTTTTCGCCGCAGGCCTCAAACGTTTCAAGCGGCTCGCCGTTGTCCCCTTTCCGTACTGGCGAAGTTTTTACTGGAGGCTGGCATTACCGGTGACTTTTCCTGGCATCTTCTTTTGTGGCAGGCGCGATTTGTGTAGAGTTTATCCTCTTTTCCCTTTTGTCGTTGCGTTTCCCTGCTCTGCGATCACAGATCGCCCCGCGAGAAACAGCGCCCCTGCCCGTTGAGTAGAAGTCCCCGGCCGGAATTAGAGTGCCGCTTGTCTTTATTTTTATGATGTCCCCCGTTGGCCGCTTTGAAATTCGGATGGATGCACGTCCCGGCGGCTAGCGGATGTGATTCCATGTAAGTTTTCGGTGCGAGTTTGACCCCCTTTTTCCCCAGCGGCACCCCCATTCCATTCTCGTCAGTAGGATTTCTTAGTTTCGTGCCACCGTACTTGCTGTTGTGGCCATAGGTACCCTTGGGCGTTTCACCCCACACACCCTGTATCGGTCCCTGCAGCAGGCACAGTCTTTTTGCGTGCCCCACTTAAAAGGAACGTATACCTGCAATACCCGAGATCCCAACGGCTTGTCACAGGCTATGTTTTTTTTAACATTCCCCTGCTAGAGATTGACCTTTCCTTTTCGCCGGCGGCGCGTCTCCCAGTGTCCGAAGGTTCTTTTTTTCTTGAGAAGCTCTGCCTTCGAAATTGCGGCTTCTCCTTTTTTTCAAACGCTCGAGTCCTTCCCTCTGTCGTTACACCCAGCGTTCCGACTCTTGGACCGCTGTGCGTCGAACTGCGTTGAGGATTTGAGCGTTCCGGATTTCTAAGCGCGTTAGCTTGTCTTCGTTCCTCTTACTTCGCCCGACGTCTCCGCTTCCTTCGTCACCTTAACCCTTCGTCCAACGAGTAGAGCGGGCCCCCCAGACGATTTCGTCTCGTTACACGCGGCTGTTCCCGAGGGGCCTTATTCCTTTGTCGCGCGAACGAACGGTCAACTCCGGCCCGGTACTTTTTCCCCACTTGCTTTTCCCCGGTCGAGCGGCCGCGAATTCCGCGCGACGTCTTAATGAGTGTTTTTTCAGCTCGTCCCGTTTAAGTCAGTAGTCCAGCAGAACTTTCCGTGGGAAAAGATTTTAGAGGCGATTGTCCCGTTTACTCCTGCCTGTTTTCACTGTATTGCCCTTTTCCTCGATGGATCCTTCCCAAGTTTTTCGCCCGCCTCTTTTTGTTCCTCTTAGTGGCCTTCTAAAACCCTCTCTTCCTTTCTCGACCAAGGTCTTCGGTTGAATATTATTTCCGGCCCTATTTCCTGGCTTTCCGTCCTGATCTGGCCGCCCTCGTCTCCTTGACCCGCGTCACGGTCCTAGTCCCCCCGTCGAACATTTCGCCTGTCTCTTTCATTTCCCTTCCCCCTCTTTTTCCCTCCTGCTTTCGTCCCCCTTAAAATTCGACAACAACGTTGATATCTCATCGGCAGGTGTCTTTTTCCCCCTGTTGCACGAACGGGTTCTGTGCTGACCGTGATGGACGTTCCGGTTCTCTAGTCCGTTCTCTTGTTATCCGACTATTCGAATATGCATCGTATGCGTTCTTCCGGCTACCTTCCTTTTTCTTGCGCTTCGCCCCCACGACTGATTAATTTTTGCGCGGCGCGCTTCTGCTTCCGCCCGGCTTTTGTTTTCTCTCCATGTTTTCGCAGTGAAACACTTTTGCTTTTTGCAGTCGCTGTCGCTTCTTGAAGGGATTGCTGCAAGTTGTTCAAACGAGTGGCCCGTGACTAAATATTTATTTTTCTATTTTTTTTTTTCCTTTGAACAATTCGGCCGCAATGTGCTCATGGAACGACGGCGCCACATTACCTTTTCCTTGCCAAACCCCCCACCATGAATCGCTGGACTGTTGGTTTGGTACGCTGTAGGCGCCCATGGAACCTTTTAAATCCCCTTTTCGTGACTGCATGCGCAAGATAGTTTTTGGTGCGAGTCCCCGTGGGCGGCATGTGGAGGAGTCTTGCTTTGTCCTGTTTTTTTTTTCTCAGACATTTCTCGCAAGTCCGAGTACCTCTTCCCACGTCGCTCAGTCTTTTTTCCTTTGCCCTTCTTTTGCCCAGCACGGTTTGCAAAACTCTTGACGTACTCGGCTCGAATGATTCCTCTCTTTTCTATTCCTGACAGCAAGGTAGCGTTTGCTTTGGAATTGCCCCCTTTCCTTCAGGCGTTTTTGCATCGAGTGTCACCCCGGACGCCGCATCGACTGAATCCCGGAGAGAGATCCATTCCTGTTGGATCGGCTGAGCGCCTGCGGGTCAGCCTCGCCCCAACGCCTTTTTCTTTTTTTTGTTCTTTACAGTCGCGGTCCTAAGGTTTTTCTTTTCCCGCCGCGTCCGCCGCTTACCTTTGTGATGCTGGCTGCGCCTTATGCTAATTTTTAGACAAGTCCAGTATTAGTGGATGAATCCGATTCCTTTGAAGGGTCTTGACTGCGGACCCCATTTCCCTTCTTTCCTTCGGCCCTTTTTCCCGAATGCTTTTCTCGTCTGCTCTTTTCACCCAATCGACCTCTTTTTTGAAACCCGTCCTATTCCAAGTGTCCGCTTGCCTTTGAAAATGCTTTCCTTAGGTCTATCCCCCTTGTTTGGTTTTCCAGGTTCTCCTCCATGAATCTCTCAGTCATGCATTTTAATTTCTCCTTCTTCGTGTTGGTTGTTGTTCTAGAGATTACTCAGGTACTGCTCGCTCCCCTTATATTCGCAGCCGGAACAGACACCGGAATCCTTCCCTTCGGAAAGCATTTCACATGCTTTTATTTTCTCCGGGTTGAGGACGATTTTTCAACTCAGCTGGCTCCCCCAGCCTCAGACGTTTGCTCTGCCTCTCTCTCATCGAACATTTTCTGCATCTCCTCACCTCATCTTTTCATTTCAGGGCAGCGTTAAGACCCTTGCTGCCTTCTTCTTCCCGTGTCTGCTATCCCCATCCATCCCCTTCTTTCCTGCTGTGCTGCGGGATTGCACTGATTACTTCTTCCCCGAAGTGTTTTCTTCGAACTCTCTTCTCTTTGGTAAACAAGACCTTTGCATGACTTATTCCCAGGAAATCCATCCCTCATTTGAGTTTTTTTTTCTCTTCCCTTCGCCCATCATTACGAATCAGTAGCTCGATCCCTGGGCTAACCCCTGCCTGGGTTCCACTCCCCCCCTGTTTCCGGCTACGAGCCGGAACGTCAAGCATTCGAGCCCCGTGCTTTTTTTATCCTTCTTGCCTTGCCCTTTAAAGCGTTTCTGTCAAGCATTTCGTCGCTTTCCCCCACGTCTGGTCACAGCGCCCTCACAACCCCTCCGCTGGCGGCAACGTGGGTTCAGAGTTCGTTAGCTGCTTAGCCTTCTTTCTCGCTCTAAACGCATCCTTATTGTCTCCTTCCTTTGCCAGCCCCAAGGGGGTTAGGACACACTACTCTCTTTCAGGCACACTCTTTATCCCGTTTCTGTCGGCTTTAGCTACTCCGTATCCCTTCACCACACCATCAGCTTGGACCTCGTTTTCCTCCCCTTCCGTCTTTTCCCATTGCGTCCGACTAGTTGCTCCCGTTTTCCGAAATAGAAAACCATGTGAGTCTTTCATTTCAACCTTCATGCCGGATGCCCTCCACGCGTGACGCGCTGCCAGGTCTTTTTTAAAGTTTTAATCATTTTCGAAATCCCATTTTTTTCCCCAAAGCCCTGCAGGTCCTGTTCTCGCGTTATCTCCGCACTTGCTCAGAAAGTCTACTCTGTTGCGGAGAGCCGCATTCCGGGCTTCCTTCACTAAATCCCCCCCCCCTTCCCGCAATTCTGATATTTGCCAACCGCTCTTCTTCCGGACCCCTCTTTTTTCACGAGTTTCACCTTTTTCGGCCTACCCAAGCTGCCGGGGATGGCCGCTTTAAATCCCTGTCAGACGGTGTTGTGAAGGTCCGTTTCTCAAGCCAAAGCAGGTCATGCTTGAATGAGCTCCCCCTCCTGAAAACCCTTGTTCCTTTTGTTCTTGACCTCGGCGTTTTCGAGGGGCCACAAGATTTCGTTCCCCATATCGATCGACTCTTCCCGCCCTTAGCTGGTCACATCCCGAGCAATCGAGAGCTTGCTGTTTTTTCCTGCCACTTTCCCACAGCGTTGTGGCAAAAACTTCTCGTCTCCATCTCGAGCCGGGTCCCTGAAACTCGAGGTCTTTTTTTCACCCCATTCAATTGCTCATCTCCTGCCCTAAACTTACAAGAGTCCCGTTAGTTATGCTGCTCTCCCTTCTTGCTTTCTCCCAATCAAACGCCTTTTTGGGCCTCCGTAGCTGGACGGCTTCGTTGCCAGTTGCCTATGCCGGCGGATTCCGTTTGTTCGTCCTCAAATGAACTCTTCGCAATCGTCAAACCGTTGGCCGTCTGCGCCACCAGCTGGGCCTCCTTTGCTCGAGAATTTTTTCCGTCGATTTTGATTTCTTTTGGGCTGGGTCATCTTGCTAGCCGGTACTTACCGGGAGCTTTCTGCGTCGCGGGTGCCCGTTCTCCTCAACCTCGTTTGCGTGACTTTTCACCCTGTCTTATCGCGTAGCGAGCCCCTCTGGGGCAACCTCTTGATTTTTGACCAAAGAAGGTGCGCAGCTTCGAGCAGGCGCTTCGAAGGTCGCAATTACCCTATCCCTTTTGCCTCCGCCTTCCTGTCTACCCTTTCCTTATACATCCCTTCTGGAGACGTGGTTACGATCTTTTGAGATCTTCCCCTCGGTCCAAGCGTTTGGCGTCTAGGTTATTTTTGTTCGTGCGTTTGGCGTTTCGCTTCGATCTTGGCCAGGCGGTTTTCTCCTGAGTGTCGTCCCTCCTCTTGACTTCCCCACAAGGCAATTATGTTTTCCACGATGCTTTTCCTCGTCCTGTCCGCAGCTTTACGGATCTCTTCTTTGGTTCCGCTTGGTGGGCTTGCGTGCACATTGTCTTACTGACGGTTCTCATTCGTCCCTTCTTTCGCGTTCGTGAGCCGTCGAATCAAAGCGGCCTCGTCCGGTTTCCATCATGATAGACGTGATGGCCTGGGAGTGCCGTTTTCCCATTCCTTTCAGATTCCCTCTCTGTATCTTGTTCCCACGGGCATGGCTGTGTGCCGTCGCATTCTGTGGCCTTGTATTTTTCTCCTCCGTTGTTTTTTTTTCTAACCTCTGATCTCCACCCAAAGAATCGACGCTGCGCCTGAGCCATGCCCGGTTATAACGTCCTTCCGGTGATGACTTGCGATGTTTTCCAGTTTCGCAATGATCATGATTTTCCGGTTCGTTTGTTTACCCTGACTCGAAGGGCGCATTTTGTTGCGAAGGAGAGGATGCTGGATTTAACGTCGTAAAAGCTCCTGTCAGGCCCCAAGGCCTTCTTCTCGGTCCCCAGCGTTCCCCATGAAGCCCCACAGGTTCGGACTCGCCGTGCGGCGCCCTGATCTCATCGTGTCCCGTTTGTGAATTTTTAGGAAGAGGCTCGCTTGTCCTGATTTTCTCCGGCGGCAAAGGATCGTTCAACTTCTTCTCGCCGAGCAACCCCCGAGAACGCCAACGGTTCACATCTTCCAGAGCTCCGACACCTCCGTAAAGCATCTCAGAGATCTGAATAACTTTTAGCCGCGGCGGGCGTCGTGTCAACCCTTTGAAGGGAGGTTCTTTAGAGAGTTCATTAATTGGCTCCTGTTTCTTCCCACCGCGCAAGAAGTTCCTGAAGGTACCCAGCGGGAAGGCCCCCCCTGCGTGATTTTGTTATCCCCACGTTCGTGAGGATTTTCTTTTTCCCATCACGCGACGGTCAAGTCCCTCTCAGGTCCTCATTGCCAATTGCCGCTTCGCCCGGCCCTTTCAATGACGTAGAACAAACCCTTTCTCGAGCCGCGTTCTCGTTTCGTTTCGCTTATTTTTGCCCCGGCGGCGTGTTGACTGCTTTGCGAAGAATAGTTCTTGTTAGCTCCCCCTACCCGAACTAACTCCTGGCTGACCCCCTTTTTAAGATTCCACTTGCTAACTCGCGGTGGACTTCCCAGCTTTCTCGAGTTTCCCCACCTTGTTTGTTCTTTTCACCGTCCGGGTGACCGTTCTTTCCCAGCAGAACCTTTACTTTTTAGCCAATTCTTTGTGCATGTTGATGCATCGTTCTTCACTGTTCGGTCGAGAGGTCCTTAACTTTTTTATGCACTTTTTGGGTCTTTTTTGAAACACACAAACTCCGTTTACAGAGAGGTTTAAAACGGTCTCGACGGGCTCAAATTTCTTTCTTCTTCCGGCTAATTTCCGTCACTCGAGAGTTTTCCCGCCTCGTTCGAGGTCTTTCCTTTCCTCTGTCTCCACTTTGTTTCGCCGTTTAGTCGGCTTCTTCCAAATAGACAGAAATCCCCGTGCTTTTTAGACACGTTTTCTCGGGCATACGCTTCGCCATCCACAGTCCCGGTTGTCCTGTGTCTAGCAATCACGTTTCCTTCTTTGGTGTTCCTTGATCTTCTCCGTGGCTAAGGAATCCCTTCGTAGTTCTTTTTTTCCCGTGAAGGCGCCGCCGACCATGATTGGCGCGGAGCTCTGTACCGCTCGACTCTATTGCGGGAGGCTATGCGAACTCTTCCGTTCTTTTTTTTTTGCCCCATGTTTTAGCCGAGTGCGTCTAAACCCTTAGTTTCTTGCCCGGTGTCCCCCCCTCCCGCGCGTCCCGCGCTGGCAGGCTTGCAAGTTTTCACCGAGTGGCACGATTTCCTCAATAAGTTATCCTTGAAACTCGCGCCCATTCATTTACAGCATGTTCACCAAATGCACGACGTTGCGCGTCCACCGGTCCGACCCCCAGCCTCTTTTACTGGTTGGTTTGGCCCCGTCTCGGTTCTGTCCCGGCATAATCGTTTTTTCGCGTCTCCTACTGATCCCTATTTTTTTGATCTGCAGCCGGTTTCCTTTGGCGTTCCCCGGTTGAGTACATTTCACGCAGGTTTTTTTGCGCGCTCGATTAAGACCTTCTCTCCCAGATCCGCGTTGGAAATCTTCCCATCCGTTTGCTCTCCCCTCTCTCTCGGCGTGGCGGTGTCGGTGCCAATCACGGTTTCACACTCGGTCCCCCTCCGGTCACGCTCCTTATTCTTTGAACGCCTTCTTTCGGTTCTATTCGTTGATCAGGCAAGTATTTTTCGTTTAAAGCCTTTCCCATTTCTTTTGCGTGTTCAAGTTTTGTCATCGGGAGTGTTCCCGGACTTTCTGAAGACCTTGAGTAGCCCAGCTGCCAACCTCCTTTGTATTGATTTGTTCACGTTGAGTCCGGCGGAGTTAGCTTCCCCCTCCTGCAAGCACCGAAAGAATTCCTTCTCTTTTCTTGCGTTAATCCCGCTTTTTTTTTTCCCGCCCCCGCGGTCCGCCTTCGACTCCCAATTCCTTGAATACGAATCAGTGCCCTCCTCCTCGCTTATGGTCATATAAGTCCAGCATTCAGGCGGGCTGCCATCCGTTTCCTCTTTTATTTTTTGAGTCGCTGCACCCCTGAAATCGTATGGGCAGCTCTGATGCTCCCTCTTCTCTCGTCGCGAGTTAGCTCTCCAAGTCTGCCTTTCGATGCTGAGCTTCGAACCCCTTTTTGGCAAGTGACTTTGCATTTGCATTCTTGCTCCCAGGTCGAGGAGGTGTCTGTTTCATAACCTTTTCATTCGTGACTTTAGGAATCTCTCTCTTTTATAATCCGGTGTGTGGTGATAGATTTTACCATCCTTCTTAGAATTACCTTGCGAACGCTGGCCCCCCGACCCCCGGACCTTGTCAATCTTTTCACTCTTTTTGTTTTTCGGTCGCCCTTTTTGCCGAAGTCGCAGCGACCCCCCCTTGCCGACCCCGTGGAGATGTGCCGCCTACCTTTTTTTTCCGCGCGCTGCCCGTCGATTTTCCGGGGAGGATTTTTCCCAGACCCATGCTTAGGTTTCGTCAAGAACTATTTTGCTGTCCCTTTCCTTCAATCCATCGGAATTTGCTTCACTCCTTCAGTATTTTTCCTCATGTGCAGTCGATCGAAGCAGACCGCTGCGCTGGGAAATGAAGCAGACTTACGCGTCTTCATCCCCTTCATCGCTTTCCTCAAGCTTGAGAGTGGCGTCTCGCCTGGCCGATCTTCGTCAGCATCGTCTCTTCCTTCTTCTCCAGTGGTGATCTTGCCCTTTTCTTCTTCTGCGCGTCATGGCCACCTCCCACTGCCGCCGTGTCCCTGTCATTGCAATGGTCGATTTGCTCCGTTACACGTTTCTTGGCACACAAAGCTTGCGGCCCGCTTACCCTCTGTGTGCCAAACTGTGTTCACCCTAGCACCGGCCAACGCCGAGCCCCTCTTTTTCTCCCTCTGTGCTTTCCCTGGCTTGCATTTCTTCTTTTCGCACGTCCAGGACACGGTTTTTATCTCCGGGACTTTTCCGCCCCGGGCTGCCTGATTACCCCGTCAACTATCTTTGAGCAAGTGTGTTTATCGACGTTTTTGGACGGGCGTGCTACCCTCAGTACCCCAACACCCAATGCCCTATCTTCATGGTTTTTTTTCGGAACGGTAGTTTCGCAACGGTCGTTGCTCCCATTGCGTCATCTCTTGGTTCCTCCCGTTACCAGATACCCTCACTTATGTGAGTCTTTGCCCCATCGTTTTTTTTCCAACTTGCATACGGCCTTGCCCCTCCGCTTCGACGCTTGCCCTTGAGAAGGAAGTTTTAAAGAACTGTTCGCAAATGGGTCCCCAAGTCCCCCCGCCGTGCGTTTTGGGCATCAGCACGTCTTCTCAAGCTTTACTCCTTTTTTTTTTATCTGCTGCGCGCCATCATTGTCGTTCGTTCCCTTCCCGAACGTCCTGCAATTTACGATATCGTTCTGGCCCAAAAGTATCCGAAATTCTCCCCCCTGTCACCCGATTTGGAAACCCGGTCTTTTTCCCGTCGTCCGCCCTTTTGTTTTTGTTAATTGTGCGCTGTCCCCGTTACTGACGTTTTCTCAAGTTTTCCGTTCGAATCAATCGGTCTGGAGCACGTACACCATGTCGCTGTTTCCTGCTGACGGTCCGCGTGACTAGGGCCCCCTGAGCTCGCGTTTCTGTTGAAACCAAAACTTATCCGTTACTTTCCTACCTTTCATATATCCCGCTTCATTTTAGACTTGCATGCTTTCCAAGATTTTGTTTTTCGCCACTACATCGCCAGGTCCTGGCGGGCGAAAACTTACTCGTATCTTCGCTTTCAGACACAGTGCCAGAACTCTCCTCACAACGGCTTTACCATCGACTCACCAGCGTTTCCCTGGTTCTCTTTGAGCTATTCCCGGACGGCTCACCAAATCATTTTTTTTGTACCGTTGCGAGCTTTACGTGCCTCGGCCGCGATGCGATTCACAGTTGTTGTTGAATGACTTTTTCTTTCCCCTTTATAGCATTCGGGTTTCGTGCTCGTCTCCAAGATTCTCTTCAACACCGCCGTTTTCCGTTTCCCCTTTCCCTTTGGTTCCTCTTTGTGAGGAAAGGGTTTTTGAAGGTCTCCCTCATTGCTCGAGGGGTAGCTGTGAACTCCCGGTCTCCTTCTTTTTCCATTCTACCGGCGCTTTCTTGCAGGAGGTTTGGCAACGTCACGACCTCCTGTTTTTGGTTGACTCGGTTTTCCCGCGCGTTCGCTGTTTCTGCCATGGGGCTTTTGCTATTTTTTTCACAGGAAGTTAGGCCGCGGCTTCTAGGATCTCGAAGTCGCACCGTTCCCTTTTGTAGGTTTTCGCACTCGCGGCGAACCCACTTTGGGCTTTACGGAGGATTCGCTTTCCCAGCGAATGTAGCCGTTACAGATCTTCTCGTTTTTTTTTTTGTTTTTGTCCGTGTTATCCTTGGCCCTTCGGTGCGTCATGACGATCAGAGCCCGAGTCGGCGTTGTCGTAAAACCTTTTACGGTGTCCACGATTCCCTCCGACCGTTGCTGATCCTAAGGAAGGGTTTTTTTTTTTTTTTTTTGGGTGTTTGGGTTCATGAATTTGTCGCTGGTCTGATTCGGCGGGGCTGCATTTTCCGTTCCTGATTTTTCAATCTTTCCGCTAGCTTCGCTTTTTCGTTGCGCCAGTCGAATCGTCGGGCCGAGGAATTCTTTCTATTTTTTCCCTTTTTTGAGTTCCATGTCTTTCACGCGTGAGTTCTATATATGAAACTGCGTGTTCATGCGCGTTCTGTGGATTGGATGATTTCTCTTCCCGTTTTTGTGTTGTTGTTGAGAGGCCCCCTTGATCCAAGCTTTTTACCTCGCATGCCGTTTCAAGAAGTCCCCGGGCTCTTTTCTGAATGTTCGAGGGAAATCGTGTCGCAACTTTTCCTGCTGTCTTCTCTTGACTCCTTGACTCGACTTTTTTTTTTCGGCTTCTCCGCGAGCGTGATGTTTCGATATGCTGAACCGTCGAAAGAAGGCATGTGTCCCAGCCGGGCCTCTTCTTTTCCCTTGACAACCAATTAGCCCGTAAGTCGGAGTTGCGGCGCGAAGCCTTTGCCACACGACCTTGTGTTTTTTTCCTCAGTAATCAGTCTTCCATCCTGCTTCGTTTCACTCAGGCAAGACTTTTGCTTCAAAACCCAGAGTTAATCACGTTCCCCCCCTTCCTCATCTCGCCCAAACGGTGTCCTCGCTGTTCAGAGCGGCGGCACTTTAAAGCCCTTTGACGATTGCCTTCTTCCCTTTCTCGCAGGGTCGTTTTCTGCGCAACTTTCGACTTTTTGCGCTTCGACCTTCGAGAAGCGCTGCTCTTCTCCTTTTTGCAACGCGTCCCTACATCCCTGTACCGTTTTCACCAATTTATCGATGAACCTGAGGTGACCCTTTTACATCGTTTCTGATTAGTCGCTCACCGGAAGGAGAAAGCGCAGGTATCCTTTGCTTGGCTTAGAACTACTTTTCTTTCTCCTCAGCAATGCTGTAGAAAATCTTTTCTCCAGAGTGATGGGCCCATGTGTTGTTGCGTTCCGCCTTCTTCGTGTTTTGACGATTCTCTCGATTCCTTTTTAGCGCGAAAGATAATGGTCTTCCTTCCTTCCCAAGTGTCTCATCGAGGCTCGCATCAGATTTCTATCTTCTGCCAACTTTTTTTTTTTTGATTTCCGGTGACGTTTTCCCTTTGTATGACCGTGGCCCTCTTATTTAGTTGATCAGTTTTGATTGCCATTTTTTTCTCTTTTTCTTCCTGCTTTTTGCGATACTAATGGAGTTTCGTACAGTTTTTAGTCCTGCCCTTTTTTTTTCAGCTGTTGGTTCCTCCCCCCAAATACTTTGCTTTCCGGAAAACTTGTACGATGTCCTCGTTCTTTCAATATTCTTTCCCTTAAGTATGTTTTTCCCGTCTTTTGTTTTCTCTTCCTCCTGGCCGATGCACGTTCAGGCGTCGTCCAATGGTTTCGCTGAGTTGCTCACCCTCTCCTTGACTGTTTGCGTCGAAACCTTAACCCTTCGCCACAGTGTTAAGCGGGATTTCTGTCTCCCCTTTTCCGGGGCTTGGCCTACGGTGTGTCCAGTTTTTTTCCCGCGTTGACCCTGCGGCGTTTCTGCTTCGTTAGTCCGCTGGCCTCTTGGAATACCTTTTTATCAAGACTTCCGTCGTTGTTTTAGGGAGCCGCCGATGCTTGCTCTCTTCCTCACCCGTTCCCGAACCCTTTCCTTGGAAGTCAGGCGGCTGATGCCGCTCGTCCCGGCTTTGTGATTTCGCCCTTTTTTTTTCTTCGACTAGTGCGTTTTACCACAATTCGTATGCCCGTTACGCTTGGCGAAGCGTGCTTGTTTCCTTTTCTTTTTTCCCAACCGTGGAATAGCCAAAGTTATTTTATTTCCCTTCCCCCTTTTTTTTGCCCTCTTTTTTCCTGTGCGTTAAAATGCACACGTTTTTTGCCACAAGTAAAAGGTCGAACCCGATCGACTTTTTTTTTTGTTGGCTTTCTCCTGTGTATCGCGTCCCCGGCCATACTGAACTATAGTGATTGCTACTCATGTCCTATTTTTTTTGTAGTAAGGCACTGCGGCTTTTATGCTGTAGACAATTCTGTGCCTGTTTTGATGCTCAGTTTCGCCAGCTCCGTACCCTTCCCTTTTTTTCCCCAGCGTTTCGTTTTCGGTCGTGTGCCGTTGCTTCGGTGACCTTTTGCAGTTTGCAACTTTCGCGGCTTTTTTGCGCGTTGTTGTTAGATGAATCCTTTCTTTCAGCCCGGTCGTTTCTTGAATGCTTGCACCAATTTTGTCTTTCTGGCAACAGGGACGCACGTGACTCAGCCAATGGCGTCTCTGAGATACCGTCGACTGATTGTATTGATTCTTCTTTTCTTCGGCAGGCCTTTCTTTGAACCTGCTTCTGCGTTCCATTGAGTTGGTACTTCACGGCGTTCTTTTTCTCCTCTGGTTCGCGGCTTGCCCCCCCCCTCCTTTAATACTTAATAGGGCCTTTTTTGCGCTTCGGCCGATTGATTTTATATCCCTTACCTTCGATGACTTCCGTTCCCTTGTCGAAGTCCTGCTTTACACCTGAACTTCGTAATTTCCGTCTTCTCAATGCTCTCGTTCGAGGCAGTTCTAGTCTTCGGTGTCTCGTCCTGCTTCTACAATTCCCCTGCGCACATTCGCCCCGCGATGATTGCAGTTTTTAATCCTTTTTTTTTTGTTCCTGCTTGCATCGACAGGGTAATCCCGGCATTAACATCTCTTTCGTTTCCTCCTCTCTTTGAGATCTTTTTCTCAGCATGATCCGCATTTAACTTCTATATCCTGCCCCCCGGGATCACAGGAGTACTCGGCAAAGCTTTCCAAATTTCCCGCCGGGGTGGGTCATTGAGAGTCGACTCTTTTCCCTTCCGGCCTCTGTTCTATTGCGTTTTACAAGCATCGGCTTCTTGCATTCTTACGTTCCCCTTTGTTTTTCTCGCCCCCTACCCCTTGCTTCTCCCGGCTTTTCCTTCATGTTTACATACTCGTCTTTTTTATTCTTTCTTTCTTTTGAAAGAAGTGTGCTTGCTCGCTTACCGCTTCGAACCAATCCCTCCTGCTTTCACGCGACTTCAATGTTAACAATGCATGCTTTCCTTTTGAGGATTCTTTTTCTCCTCTCGCTTCAGATATATGTCTCAGCCTGGATTTTTTTTTACTAGTCTTGGCGTAATTTTTACTCGCCCCTTTTTCTCGGAGAGCTTGTTGGACCTTCTCGAACACTTTACTGTTTTTAATACCTTTGTCAGCGTTCTTTTGCAGAGCTCTTCGAAGTTTTTGCACTTTTTTTCCCGTCCCCCCTCCCCTGCCCACGGTTTCTCTTGCGTACGTCTTTTTTTTTTGCGTTCCCTACTCTGTTCATTGCTTACGCCAAGTTCCCGGCGCGCCATTGCTACTCCTGCCGACAGGCGGCTCCTTTTGCATTCGCCACCTGTAACACCATATTGATCAGTGGTCTCCTCCTATTTTTTGGGGTGCGCACTATCATCCTTCTTTTTTTTTTTTTTCGTGGGCCGTTTTCTTGTGGCGCCAAGGTCGATGTGTCACATGCGTCACTGTGCGCGACTTTTTCTTACTTAACCCTAATATTTTGGCGTCGTCCCTTTTTTTGCCAAAAGGAAGCTGCCGCCCTTTTTTCTGACGACTCTTCCCCCTGGCCTCTTTTAAAGTTTTTAACTCCCCGTTCGCTTTCACATTTTTCACCCCCAGCCGTTCGCTTCGCCTCCGCCGCCGCCTGTCATTTTGTCAATAAGTCATGATGAGGTATCCCTCTCTCTTTCGGTTTCGCCCTTAAACCGCAGACGTTAAATTCTTCACGCTCTTTATTCATGCCAGGTTACGGACTCGGGCATCGGCACTATCACCCTTTCCTCTTGTGACTTTCTCAACCGCACCCTGCCGGGGATGTCGCATTTTAACCTCGGGTTTGTGCTCCTTCCGTTCGCCCACAGAGGTCCTGGCGTTTATTTCTTTCTAAACTACTTCGGATGTGACGGGTGGTCGATTTCCTCGGGCTCCCTCTTGTTCACCTGTCCTTTCCTTTTCGTGAAAACACATTACGAAGACGGGATGCATATTTATCCTTGTCGCTACTTTTTCTCGCTCTCTTCAAGCATTTTGTTTCGCCCTCCAACCTACCAGCTTCAAGGGCGGGCGCGTCCCCTTATTTACCCCCCCTCTTTGCCAAATTTGTCCCAGAACTCGGCATCAAACGGCGCTGTCCACCCTCCAGACCGTTCCGGTTGGCCGTCTGCGGACTATTGACTTTCTTGACGGCTTCTCTCATGCACGGTTTGAGCATGTCGCGGACTTTTTTTGCTTGTCTTTCTTTGTTCAGTTGAAAAAGACGTCTTTAAGTCTTTCCTTCTTCTTTTTCCACCATCTCTCAACCTCCGATCGAGGCCGCTCCTCCACTTGTTGTTGCCGCTCTCTTGTTGCTCGACATTTTCCTGTTTTTCTCTCCTTGTTGCGTTTTTTCCGGGGGGTTTTTGGTGGGGGGGATTGCGACGAGGTTTCTTCCCTTTTTTACTTTTTTTTTTGCCAGGTCCCCTTGCTTTGCACGTCTTGGCACCGCTCCCTCCATCCTCAACTGCGTTTTGTTTCTTTCGTTGGTCTTTTTACCCCCTTCATTCCCAGACGATGCGCAGCTTCTTGCAGGTTTCCGTCGTCGATTTTTTTTTTTTGTCCCGTCCCTTTCTCATGCCGCGTGCGATTCTTAAATCTCTGATTTGTTCTTACTGCGGATGTCGCCGATTTCCAATCTCTGTTTTTTCGATCTCGGATTGTCTTTTTTTCTTCTTTTAGTGCGTGCCGGCCCCGATCTTTCCGCGGCTTGCCTCTCCGGTGGAGATTGTCTTTTTCCTGACAACCTAAGTCTCTTTTTGGGTCGGCTATCGAGGATACGGACGTTTCTTGGTTCTAGCTGGGGCTACGGCGTTTTATTTTTGAGTCCTTTTTCCTCACATCGCTTTTCTCGTGCGTGCTTGTTCAAGCGGTTTGGCTCGTTTGTGCCTGTTTTCCACGACTTTACGGCGTGATATATGAAAATTCTCTCGTGTCGCAGGCGTTTGTGGAATCCTTTCTTCTCTCTCTTTCCTCCCCCTCCGTTTTTTTTTCTCTCTTCCTCCGTTTGATTTTTTCCACTTCCTTGCGTCCCCCCTGCCATGCTATATATGAGCCCGTGTTAATCGTTCTTCCCCTCTTTCCCTTGCTGTCCTTAGGCGTCTTTTCTTTGAATCGGAACCCCCCCCCCTTTTTCTCGAGCGTCCTTCTTTCTTTCGATATGACGTAAGACGCGCCTGTGTCCCCGGCGCCGGCCGATCTTGCCCAGCGGACACATTTATCCTTTTTTTTTATTGTTTTTCGTGAGCATCTGCCACCTCCCTTTTTTTGTCTTGAACGTCATGAAAAGAGTTCTCTTCCTTGCTGAGTCTCGAAAACGAAGGGCCGTCTCCGGCGCCTTCACGCGCGATCTCCTCTCCAATAACCCTCTCCCTGCTGACAGTTTTTTCTCTCCCCGTCTCCTCCTCCTTCAAAGCTCCTGAGGCATACCTTTCGCCGGCGGCGTGCGCCGTCGCAAAGGCGGATTCTAGTGCGCTTTTTCTCCTTTTGCCTTTCCTTTAGTGATCCGGCACTCTCTCCAGAAGGACTCCCATTGTTTTCCAGCTGCTGCTGACACCGCGTGCGTCCCGCAACCATTTCTGTGTCCGTTGACCGTTTTACTTTAAGCGCCGGTAGCCTTGCCTTTTCCGGGCAAGTGCATTTTCTTCCCGGTCTCTAAGAATGACTTCGTCTTCAACCTTTGTTCGCTCGATAGGGTCCGCGATTCCTCTTGGCGCCATTCGGCTGGGAAGATCGCTTCCTTTTTTAGCGCGAACGAACTCAATTGATTAATCTTCCCCCCCATTTGCCGTCCCTTCTTTCAATTTTCCCAGGGAACTCTGTCGCGCGTAAAGCTCGTTGACTTTCCCCAAAATTTGTTGATTTTGGTCTCCGGTCCGGGGCGTCCTCGTCAGCGACTTTTTTTTACACGCTTCTGCAGGCGTTGGCGCTTGGTCCCAGATCTTACTGATTTTGGTCCGAGTCTTTGGAGCTCTCACGTTGTGCGCATTGACGCTTTGGCCTATGTCGTTGGTCTTTCGACCACACACCCCCTTTTACGCCTACAACTTAGCCTAGGTCCCTCCTTCCTTTTTCTGTTTCCGGCCCTTTTTTTTTCGCTTGTGAGTTGTCGAACTGTCCGGTTCAGGTTTGAGACCATCTTTCGACCTGGTCCTTTGGTTTAGTCTCTCCACCCAGGACCGTCTTTTCGTAACGGAAACTCCCCCGTCGTTTTTTTTTTGCCCCATCCTTCTTTTCTGTTCGTCCGTCCCTCCCTGTCACTTGTTCGTCCTTTCCTTCGTTTCGTTTTTTCGCCGACCCTAGTCTTTTCTTCGTTATAGCGTTCGGTTGCCGTCCCTTTTTTCTTTTCCGAATTTGAATGCTGCTAGGATGCATGCAGAGATCTTTTTCTTTCTTGTTGGCCCATTGCTTTTGAACTAGTGCTAAAACTTTAATTCGGTTTGTAGGCGCTCTCTTTGGGCCTCTGCCGTTTCACGAGTTTTAACGACTCCCTTCTTTTATATTTTTTCCCTCGCGCATCATACCTCAATGTTGCAACATACTCCGTTTCACCTTTACACCGGTCACAACCTGCTGGTCTTTGTTTTGGGGAAGGACTCATGAGCGACGCCTTTGACCTTCCCCTCGTGAGCCGCGCGCTCCCTAGAGTTTTTGTGGTCTTCCTCCCTTTGGTCGTGTCCGGTTTTTACACTAGTTTTCTTCCTTTATCTTACGGCTTTCCAGCTTTCACCCCTCGTTGCGCGCCAGTCTGAGGTTTTGCGTTTTTTTCCAGCCCTTTTTTTCCCCCTAGGTAGCGTTTTACACGCTCTTTCTTAGCGTCTTCCTTTTATCCATGGTTTGTATGCTGTCGCCCTCCACTTTTCGGTTGCCGTTTCTCCCTCGTCCCTGACGAAGTCCCCCTTTGTCTCTGTTCCCCTTCGAAGCTTCGCTTTGTTGACGCGAGCGCTGAGAAGACGCGTCTCGCTCCCGCGTTGATGCTTTGCCTTTCAATTTTGATTTTTTCGTTTCCTTTTTGTCAGTCCTTCTTTCTATACTTGAATCAGTGCTCCGCTATGATTTTGCCTTTTTTTCTCCACCGTACATTCCATCCGTTCTAAGGGTCTTGCAATTCGCGTACCCCCTGAACGTCGGCATTCTTCTTCCCCATTCATTCTCTGGCGTGAGACCTCCAGCGTGTGATTCGTGCCGCTGATCCACATTTCTGCTCGGTGCTGCCCCCAGCTCTCATTTGCCCTGCTTGTCTATTTCCATTTTGTGGTTTCCTTTTTTCTACCTTACATCGAACTCCTGCTATTCTGAATCTCTCTTCCGTTTTCTTTTTTTCTGTTGACCTGTTATGGAATTTAGATTTACTCCCTCTGCCTTAAAGCCACCACCTTCTCCCTCTGACCTGCCTTAACGCCTTCTTACGCTTGTTTCCTTTCTGTGGCTCCGCTTTTTTTTTTCATCTGCTGGTCATCGACAGTGCACTCGGCTGTTACGAGTGACATTCCATCGGCTCGAGCTCTCCTTTTGTCAGCGTGACCCGTGTAACCATTCCGTTCGTTTATTACTTTTCTCCTCTAATCCCTCTTCTAGCGCTGCTTGATGCTGATTAGAGTTTCGGATTTGATCCCAGCCTTGTCCCCCCCTCCCTGCTTCCCTCTCCTTTTCCAGGGCACGCTTCGCTGTCTGCAAAGTTATGTCTGTTTCCGATTCCAGCCTGCGCTCGATTCCATGTTCACGTCCTCAGCGAAGTGGTGTATCTCTTTACCCTTCGGCTGCTTTTTTTTTTGCCCTCTCTTAACACTCTCTGCCGAGTACATTGCTAAATCTCTCCCTTCCTTGTGATCCGGACTCGATTTGCGGCCTCGTTGTTCGGTGTTCGGACGTACTTTTCCCCCTTGTGGTCATCACGCCCGGTCAACGCTCTCTTTCGTCATGACGTGTTTCGGGCTTGGCCGTCTTGTATTATTCTTCCATGCAGTCCCTCTTCTTCTACTCTCGGTCTTCGTCCCTCCAGGGCTGCATGATGAAGAACAAAAACTCTGACTCCTTTGTCGTCGAGCTCCTTCAGTTTTGTGGCTTCTTTCGCTCCCTTCACAACTTCCCTGATTTCCTTTTTTTTTTTTTTTTTCGGCCTTTCCACGTGTGGACACGGTCTGCCCTTTGACCCTTTCGTCAGCTATGTGCGTTCGCCATCTTACCAACTATTGTTTTCCACTCGTTTGACAATGCAGTCTTTCTTCGCTCTCTTTTTCCAACGAGCAGTAGTAAGTTTTTAACGCCTTTTCCACCATTTTCTCCCCCTGGCCTTTTGTCATCGTAGTTTGCTCAAGCCATTTCATATTGGCGGAGAGATTTCTTTTCTTTTCTGTGCCCTTCTTTCCCCATTCTACGATCGGTATCCTGTGCCACGGTTGACGGACCATTCGCCTTCCCCCTCCATTCATTTCTATTTGTGCGGCCCATTCGTTTTTTTCTTGAATTTCGTTCATTCGACCTGGTTGCGCCTTTCGTTTTTCTCCTCCAATGACTGTCATGGGCTATTGAATGCTCAACCTCACGGTTTCCTTTGTGCTCTCCTTTGAGTTGAGGGTTCTAGGGGATTATGATCGTTCCCCGAATTTCAACAACTTCTTCTCAGGACTCTCTTTCTTCTGCATCGTAAAAAGAATTGTGTGTTTTTTCCTCACATTGGCCAAAGCGTTTCCTTTGCTGAAAAACTTGCCGTTTCACTAATTGGGGCAGAAACCTCAGCCCTCCGGCAGGACATCCTCCGCGCATTTTAACTACATTCACCCTGGTTTTTTTCTAGGTTATTTTGTCGGTCTTCTCTCAACCGCCTCTGTTGGACGCAGCTAAGCTGGACGGTGCCCCATCTCGTCCCTTTTTATTCCCTGTTGCAATGACTGAGTCTAGCCTTCGTTGTTGTCGCTTCAATTTTCAGCCCCCTTTTTTTTTTTTTTTTCCCTCGTCTTTGTCCCCTTCGCGTTTGCTCTAGAAAGGTTTCCTCACCTAATGCCTCCGGGTCAGGGCGTTGGCCTTATTTGCCCCTACGTTCTTTACCGGGCGCTTCTGCCCTTGGCGGTGATGGGCTCACCCTCTTTTTCTTTAGCCGCGGTTCAGTCTTTCTTTTTTTCATGCCGCTGGGTACGTCCTTCCTCTTGCGCTTCAAACTGAAGGAAGACGCCTATTTCCTTTCTTCTCTTTTCTACGGTTGCCTACTCGATGACGCTGCCGCTGTGTCTTCTTCTTTTGATGTTTTTCCCGCTTTTTTTTCCCCATCTTTCTTTTTGGGATCTCGTTCATTGCTCGGGTATTCGTGTCGTTGTTCGTGGCGCCGGAGATACCGCCTCTTTTCGTCTAATTTGGTTGAGTCGGCGACTTTCACCCCCCCGCATTACGGGTGGCCGTTTTTAGAGTATCGACGGACGGGTCTTTTCCGCTGGTTGCCCTCTCTTTTTGGAGTCTGCAGCCCTTTCTCCCGTTCTCAAAATCGCTCGCTTGTTCTTGTTTCTCATTCTCCTTCCCTAGCTGCTTATCTGGTATCGACGGCTCTTCGACATGGATGTTTCCTCCTCTTCTTCACGCCGGAGTCTCTCCTTTCCTTTCTTCGTTTTTCTTCTGATTGCTTTCTAAGGATTCTCTCTTTTCGCTGTTGGTGTTGAGAGAGTTTTTTGCTCCCTGTCCCATCCGTTTCGTTCCCCTCAATGGGTTTCACGGCAGTTTCTCCTCGGTGCCCGGCACCCAGTTCGCACCCTTGGCTTTCTTTCCCGGCTCTTTTTCCGATTTCCTTTCCCTTTCTCGTTCAGCTGCTATGTTCGATATGAGCCAGTTAGCTTTTCAAGTTTTCTTCTCCCTCCGTTTGGGCAGTAGATTTTCCTTTCCCTAGGATCAGCGTGCGTGCTCTGGCTTCCGTGCTGTGTACTCCTTATCTTTTCCGCTCTTCCCTCTTTCTTAATCGCCGGGGCGGATCGACTGTCAATCCACTTTGCAGCCGTCGCTACACCAGAGTCGGCTTGAACATTTATTGGTCAGAGTCCGTCATTCCGCCGTAAAGCCCCTCTAATGAGGACTCCCTCGGTTTGTTTTGTTCGCACGTGCCGGGCGATTCGAGAACTATCCCCCTTATTCGCTGAGTTCTTCTGCGAGCAAGAAGGTCCTGCCTTCCTTGGCCTGTAAACAGCGCTTCAACGCTTTTTTTTTTCCCCCCCGCCGTGAGTCTTTCCTTTCGTCGGTTACCCCCTTCCGGCACTCGTTTGTAGCTTCTTTCCCGCTGCCCCTTGCCATGACCCTTAGCAATGCCTCGACCAAACTCCCTGCTTTTCTTGTCAGCGGTTTTCCCCTTTTTGCCGCGCTTTTTCGTCGCTCCTTTCATTTGTGAGGAAACGAACTCCCTACCTTCTCTTCACAGCTTTTAAGGGTGCAGTCTTTTCCGGCGCGCGTCCTCCTTTCCCTATTAAAAACATGCTGTTTGATTTTTTTTTCGAAGCCTTCTTTTCAGTCTCTCAGTGGCATTTCCGATCCGTTCGCGGCGATTGTTTCTTCGCGGATCTTTTTCTGTTTTTGCTTAGAGTTTCTCCCCTTTTTTCATTGACACGTTTTTTCCCTGTCGTTGGCTTCAACAACAATTTAGCGAGGCTCTCGTCCTTTCGCTGTTTCGGGATATCCGTCGTCGTACGATATTTTTTTCCCTTAGTTTAGGTTTGCAGCGAAGGCGTAGGTGTATGCGCATTTCTCAATTGGTTTTCCTTTCTTTTTTAAGTCCTGACATATGACCGTCTTTGCTTCAACTCTCCCAAGCTTCTTTTTTCTACTCTGTCGCACTTCCCCCCATGTTCTTTTTCACTCCTTGTTGCAAATCGTTGTCCCTTTTGCTTGCCGGCTTCTTCTTCCGTGGTAAGTCTCCTGTCTTTAGCCTCATGTGTCGTTCGGTGTCGTACTTCTTGCTCGCTCTCCTCCCCCCGCTCATGACGTGAGGGCGGCGGTGTATGCCGAGACGCGTGCCGTTTGGTTTGCGCCATGTTGATTCAGTTTCCCCACCATTCGTTTCCCTTTTGTCGCGGGAAGCGCAGGCCTTGTGCACTTTTCAATTTTCCTGTCGTACCTACTACGATTTCTTACTCTCCCCTTTCAGGACGCAATGTTGCATACCGTAAGTATTTCACCCACCCTCAATAGATGCTTGTTTGGTGGAAGGATACTGTTAAGTCTCCCGCATACGGAACATCGATGTGTTAGGCCGGACGCAATGCCTTTCTGTAGTTTTGGGTCATTCAAGTTTTTTGTCGTAGTCTTCCTTCCGTTCTCGGGTGCGAGATGACTACAGGATCGCCCCGCTCCGCTACTATTCCGCTTTGCATCCTGAGATCGAGTTCGGTGGTCTTCCGTTTGTCCCCCTCGCTTCTTTTCCTACGAAGGTATTTCGCCAGACTATTTTTTTTTCTCTTGCTCCTTCTATGCTTGAGACTTTCCAAGGTCCTGAGTTTCCGCTTCGACCCCTTAAGTCCCCTGGCGTAGCCAGAGATCATTCGATGATTTCTTCTTTTCTTCGTTCGATCTTTTTTTCGCCTGCAAGCTTTCTAAGCTGCGTGTTCTTCTTGCCAGAGCTTTTTCCCGCGGCTTCCCGATCAAGCTTCGAATCTCCTCTGCATCCTGCATTTCTCCTGCGAGTTTTTATCTTCTCCCTTCTCTTCCTTTTTTGAATTCATCACGGTTTTTTCGTCTTCACTTTCATTAGTTCTTAGCTCGATTTTGAAATGATTTTGAGGCTTAGATTTTCATTTCGTCCTGCTTGCCTTTTTTTTTTTAACTCGTCTTCCTTCGCGGTTTTTCCCTGCCGGCTCAAGGGTCGAGGCTCATTGTTTGCCCCCATTTCATGACGGTAACTTCTTCTGCATTCTGA
>Ga0179593_1479572_pt1 | contig 34873 bp, 24 predicted proteins | sample CZODoug2_1_08_16_FD_185931 | JGI IMG/M metagenome (GOLD analysis project Ga0179593, IMG submission 185931) | Vadose zone soil fungal communities from Angelo Coast Range Reserve, California, USA - CZODoug2_1_08_16fungal (PacBio error correction) | ecosystem: Environmental > Terrestrial > Soil >... | reverse complement strand
GCCCTCCCTCGGCCAGGGCCGTCGGATGTTAGTCGTCCTTAAGTTTCGTATCGAAGCGGTCTTCTCTCCCCGTTTTTTTACCAGAGGAGCTTGGTTGTCTTTCGTTATGATTTGAAAGTCCAGGTCTTTGCGCCGTTTCCTTTCCACTGCGAGCTCGTAGAGCATTCCAGGAGACGGACACTCGACGTCTCCGACGTTTTTTATTTTTTTGTACCTTTTTTTTACGATTGCCTACCCCATTATATGCACGTTTCTGCTTGTTCGTGCTTTTCGGTGCACCATGTTTTTCAGTTGACTCATTAGCCTGTCCCAGCCGAGTCCTGTGTTTTCTGATCGTCCTGTTCCGCCGAGTCCAGTTCCCTCCCTTCTTTTTCTCTGTTTCTTCTTTGGTCCTCCGTCATTCTCGGGCGAGGAAGTCTCCCACCCTGACTATTGATGAATCAATAGGGTTCTTTGTGGCTCGCCGTCTTGTTTCTTTTGGCGCCTATTTCCCATAACCTGGCATTTGGTTCCCGCCGAGGTCGCCTTTTCGCGAAGCGTTGCGCTAGCTCGATTAATTTTGTACGCCCGGGGCCTGGACGTGAGGAGTAATGGTTCGAGTTTCCCCCTCGGCTGAGTAGCCTTCATGCTTTTTTTTGTTTGAAGGTTCTTCTTTCTTTCTTATTTGATTTTTTTCTCGCGTTGTCACTCTTGTTAGATTTTTTCCAGATGGAGGACAGGTTCGATTTGTTGCTGGCGGCGCAGCAGGTCGCCCGTCCCTTCAGGCCAGGAGTATTTAATTTTCTTCCGAACCTGTCTCTGGTCTTCCGGCGGATCGCTCCTTGATTTCCTGATCGCGCTGTACCCCTGTTTTCGGATGTTACTCGGGAAGATGCTAGGTGGTTTATGTCTCGCCCCAGGACTTTTTGCTGCGTTCCTTTTTCTCGTTCTGGAAAGAGATTTTCTCTGGTTTGTCTTAGACGCTTTGTGATTCGATTTTATTTTGGCGGCTTGGCTTTCGACCCCGACGCATTCTCTAACGCGGTGTGCTTCTGCCGTCCCGGATCTTTTCTTCCCCCGAGCTTTTAACAAACCCGCCCGCTTTTTTTTCGACCAGTTGTTTTGCGATCCTTTCCTCTTTAACAGACGCTGTCGTTCTGTTACCGCTTAGCCTGCCGGGAAGACCCCCAGCCCTTTTTTCTCCCGGGCACGTCCCCTACATCCTCTCTGTACTTGACTCCTCCCTGTTTCCTGATCGCATAGGCACCCCACTTTACCTCTTTTTTCGGGCGGGAATTAATTAGTTTTGTGAGGTCCAGGCCAAGCATCGGCCCTTCCGCCAAGCTCAGTTTAATTTTTCTGACTTCTTCCTGGCTGAAGCTGTTCAGTCTCCGACATTTTAGCAGACGTTTGATCCCTGTTTCCTCTTTGAACTCACTCCACTTCACTCCGGTAGGCGTGCGCGCTGGCGAGTGTAATTTTCCCCTTTTCCGGACCTCTGACCTCCTTGTGTTTTGTTCCGACTTCTCGAAAGCTCTGTCTTGGCTCTGCCACCGGCCCGCAGTTATCCCACTTTCTGCATTCGTTATAGGGTTTGAGAATTAGGTGCGGCTTCTATCACCTCCTCTTTTTTTTTCATGTCAAGGTAATGTCGTTTCTCCCTGCTCCCGTCGTTTCCTACCTTTTTAAGATCGATTACTGTGTAGTAGGACGCGCCCCGACATCCGTGATGTTTTTTTTCCAGCCGGTCGTCAGCTCATTGGTAGAAAAGGTCCCGTTTGTTCGCGGTCACGATTAGGCTTTTGCCACCTCGACCTGCTTGGAAGACTGGCGCAGACAGACAGCTTCTTGCTGTTGGTACACAGGGTCTTTTCGGCGTTTAAATGGCTGAATTTATCTTTGTTCTGCACTTATATGTGTGGCCTGGGTTGTGTGCTCATCGCCCGCAGGGAATTAGTTGCCCTTCTTCTTGCACTTGATTTGCTGTGGCTCTCCTTTCCGTCCTGGTTCAATCAGTAGATTTTCTCTTGGTGAGCTCTTTTGATATTCCCTTGATTTTTCTCTCCCCTTTTGGGGTTTTGAGAGCATCAAGATGCCTTTTGGATGTCGCTTGCTTGTGAATTGCAGGGGTTGGCGCACTCTTTCCTTTCCTTCCTTACAGTCCTCGGAATGTTATGGTTTATCCAACCAGAACGAATGCACGTCTGTCTTTCTCTTTTCTATCTTCTGCCTTTCCTTTTCTTCGTGGGTCTTCAGTTCGTTTCTTAGCTTCATTCTTGTATAAGCGAGCCCCTCTCTCCCCCTTGCTGTTAATTACCTTTTCCTTTACTTTTATCTTTTATCCCGCGCGTTGTGGTTTTTTCAGATGCACTGAGTTATGTTTCTTTATGCTACTGACCTTTTGGGGTTTCGCCGTTGAACGTGGCTGCCGACGACCGTACAAATTCTGCTCTTCTAGATTTTCCAAAGTTTTTTCTTTGAGAGAGATTAGTTTTTTTTTTTTTCGTTTTCTACTGCTCAACTCCGGTGGCCTTTTCGCTCGCAGAAGGTGGCACTCTCTCATTTTTTCCTTCTCCAGCCACCGCCGCGTGTATGGACCCGCAGGATGATAGTCTCGCATTGTACGTCGGATCTTTAATCCCGCCAAAAGTCCTTCGCCGTTACCAGTCTTTCTCCCGATCGCCTCTCCTACGTTTTAAGTTTGCGCTAAGCACCCTCGTCTGGCTTTTTTTTCTTTTGTCTGATGTCTCCTACCAGTGCCTTTAGCGACGGGGTTCACGGTTCAGTCCTTCTTCTCCCCCCCGCAAACAAAGCTTTTTCCCATCCCCCGGTGCTCGTCGCTTTCTAAAGATAAGAATTCCCCTCGGGTCTTTCCCCCCTCTAGCGCTCACCGAGATAGGCCGGCGCCGTATATTGGTTCTGCCACTCCTTTATCACCGAAGCCGCCCTTTTTCCACTAGCTCATCTTTTCCGGTCCAGGCCTGTCCCACCTGTTTTTCTACTCCAGCATTTTTTTTTTGCCCAGCTCAGTTTTGTCTTTACTACTCTGGCCCCATGTCTCACAAAGTTCTGGCCTAACTCTTTCCTGATGCTGACCACTTCACCTCTTTGCTGCGGAGGCAATCCTGTAGATTGAGAGAGCTTCTTTGTTCCCTCATTCCAATCTCACCGTTGATCGCGCTTTCATGGTGCCTCTAGGCGAATCTTTGCTTTTCCCTCTGCATTCCACTCGATCCTGCAGCTTTCGACGCGCTACTGAGACTCTTTTGAATAGGTCTGCTTCTTGTGATAGTGTCGTCGTCTTTCCCCCTTTTCTTTGCACCGATCTCCCTTCCGACCTGGGTCCTTGATGGAAGGTTCTTCACTTTTATCACTTGCCTGAGCGCGATATCATTCCTCTGCATTGCTCAGAGGAACTGGACCTCCCTCCGCCCTCCGCCTTCTCTTTCATGGTACCGCGGCATTTTTATGGATCTCATCTTCGGCTTTCAAATTTCGCATGATTCGTCCCTCCTTCCTTCCCCCTTTCTCTGGTGTGCCGCCGATAGGAGGGCATCTTTCTAGCCCGCCGTCCTCAAGTTAGGAAAGAACTTCAAACGTCAGGTCTCATTTTTGTTGTCTGGCCGTGGAACGGTCCGATTCATTTTGGCACTCTCCCCTTTTGAGATTTGGGATTACAGCTTCCTGTTGCGGTGAGCAGCCCTTCCACGAGGTTAGTAAACAGTTGCGCCTTCTTTTTTAGTCCCCCACTTCTATTTTTTCAAGTCCTTCTTCTTTCTCATCTAACAAGTGTTCTAAGAGGGTTTTGTTCTCTTCTTTTTCATTTCTTATCCTTCCTGTACAGCCGTTTCACAGCCTCCTTCTATTGCGCTCCCGATTAACAGGCTTAGTCCCTAGCTACCGTCCCTTCTTCCAATGCCCTTCGTCAGGTGAGGCAGAGTTTTCCGTCCCCTTTCCACTCGCTGGCGAACCCTTCCCCTCCGATCGAATGAGAAAAAGAGTAGGTGCTCTCCCCGGCACAGATTCCTTCCTCTTAACTCTCCTTGCGCCAGACGTGTACCAGATTTTTGTTGCATTTTTCACTTTTTTTTTTTTCTCTGCCCTATTTGATCTCGCCGTCGGTCTCTCGTGATAAGGAAGGTTCGAGTACGAAGGAGCCTTTGCCTTTCCTACACCCGTTCCTGTTCCTCCTTCCCCTCCTTCTTCTTTAAGACGCTCTACCGTCCCTTCTTTTTTTTTCCCCCTCCGGTCTGGCTTCTCCTCCGGCAGACCTTCCCTCGACCACCTTCCTGCCCGTTAAGGAAAGGGAGAGTACCACTGGGAGTCGATCTTTCTCTCGAGACGCTTATTGCCTTTTCTCTTTATTCTTTCCCCGGGTCTGTTCTTTTCCCTTGCTGCCCGTCATAATTAGAAGAGGTCCCGCCGCCCCTTGCCCTTCTATTCTTCCACCGTCTGACTTTTAGAGTAACTGGTCTTCCTAGAGATTACGTTAGAGTGCAGCACGTCTTTTTACTCACTGCTTTACCTTTTCGTTCCCGTCTTCTCGCTTTATACCCGCGTTGAATTCATGCCAAAATCCTTTCTTTGTTCCTCAGGTCTTCTTGAGCTACACAGTGCACGACTTGTCCCTCAAGACGGCGCGCCGGGCAGATAAAGGTTTTATTTCCGGATCGATTTATGTTCTTTTTTTTTTCCAATAACGTCGCTCCTTTCGGGCTTTTCTCTTTTCTAGCTTCTCCGATCTTTTTCCCCACCTGTGGTTGTGACAGTCACCGTTGAACCCACTGAACCTTCTTCTCGTCCCCTAATACCCGTCCCCCTTTTACTGGGGGTTGTTTTTTTTACTTTTCGACGTCCAACTGAACACCTTTGACGTTTTTTGTCAACTCCCCTCTCATTCCTGTTGGCTTGCGGATTCTCTCTCTCCCTACCGGTGGTGTTTGTTAGTCTCTATGCTGTTTTAACGCAGGCTTCGCCTTCTCTTTGCGTCTTGAGCACTCTTCGTTTTTTTGCTTCGAAGCGCATTCGCTTCGACAGTCAGCGGTGTTGATCCTTGAAACTTGCATCGCCCCTTTTGGTTTTTCTTTTTTACGTACGTCCCTTTGTAGGGATTGAACGAATCTCTTTCCCTCCGCGGCCGGAGCCGTCCTCTACGTTCGGAAAGTAGGCTTTTGTAACCCATTTCTTCCTGCCGAGGCCGATCAATTCACTGCGTTTTTTCTGATACTGGCCATGTCGTTCGCTCACACTGTCAATTCTTTTTCCACTCATTCCGTTCCGCCGAGTCCGAGTCCTTATGTTCTGGAATGAGCGGGTTATACTCTCGGAGTCCAGTCCCCTATCTCGTTGCAGGTCTTCCGCTTTGCCTTTCCTTCCCGGCTTTTACTAGGGAGAGGTCCCTTCCTTTCTCCCTAGTTGATCGGAACTCTTACATGGGCGGATTCGTTCAAGAAGATTCTTTTAAGGGGTTCAGCATCGGTCTTCTTGCCCCCCTACTTCCCTGAAAGGGTATCCCCTTTTTTTAATTTTTCGTCCTTCGCTCCTCGTTTATCGCGCCTAGATGACGGGATGTTACGACCGGGGTCCTTGACTCGGGCATTCTGCTGGTCTTTCGATTGGTGCAGGGATTTCTTTCCTTTTTCCAGGCCTTTTGTACCTTGTTCCTACTTTTACGTCGTAGTAGTTGAATTTATTCTCGCCCCTTTTTTCTATTCCTTGATCCTTTTGTTGTTATGCTCTTTCCAGTTCGGTTTTGATTCGTGCCCGGGCGCAGTTGGGATAGGAGAGACACTTTTTGTTCCCTTTCGTTCGCCGACCCTCTCCCGCTTTTTTCTTTTTTTTCTCGTTGACCCTTAGCAAAGACGCGATTCCCCTGATTTTCACACGTCTGATTGGTGCGCGTCCTAGGGAAGAATTCTTGGTGGGGCTCTGGGCTCTTAACATCCTCTGGTTTCTTGCTTTTTCGTTCCTTTTCTCTCTCTGCGGCCGATCGCGGGCAGTTGTCAAAGAGAGCCTGTTCCCTTTTTGAGTCCCCAATCTCCCCCGTTTGGTTAGCTGCCTTCCTCTTCCTGTTAAATAGACGACTTCTTCGTCCAAAGTAGGCGGTTTTGAAATCGGCTACTTTTGACATCATCCCCCCTGTTATGACACACCCGCCCTTTTTTCCCCTTTTTTGGGTGCTTCTGGTTCCATATCCCTTCCTAACGAAGATCTTTTCTGTTTCCTCCCTCTATGCACTTTTTCTTCACCGCCCCGTTTTTCCGGGTTGTACCCCGCACCAAGCTCTTTTTTTACTCTGGATCATTTTCCTGCCCACTCTTTCACTTCACCCGACAAAAAAAAGGTGAACCTCTGTTGCGGGTTTCGCCTTGGTTGAAGGGGGTTTCTTTTCTCCCCTTCCCCTGCCATATCTTTTGCACCACAACCTGCCCCGGTTCTCTGCTTTTTTGAAGCGTTCGGGCGCTTTGTTTTTCGCCTGCACGTCTTTTTTATCAGGTGCGATGCGATGCAAGGCCGGTGATGACAGTGCCTTGGTCTGCCAGCTTTTCTTTCCCCTACGGCCCACTTCCCCCTATTACTCGAAGATCGTGTTTCTCGCGTTTTTTTTACCCTGGATTGACCTCATGCCGACACTCAAGTGGCTGTGAAGGGTCATTTGACTCCTCGGCGCTTCTTTCCATTAGTTCCCTTTCTCCTTTTTCCGGTCCAGGGATATCGTACCAGCGCTTCGTCGGCGTCCCGTCGCAGCGAGGTACCCATATGTCCGTTTTCAGGCACGCGCCATGATTGATGTTATACATTAACGGCGGCGTTCCCACTTTTCCTTCCGTTTTGGTTTTTTCACGATTCTGTCGCGCCTTCGTTGATTTTTCATGTCCCGCCTCTTTTGTTTTTGGTGGTCCTCTCCGGCGCTTCTGGCACTTTAATTCTCCTTCGCTTGGTACAAAAAATGATTGGACCTGGTTGTGTCTGGCGATCGCCAGCCTGGTTTACTTTTTTTTTTTCCCGTTGCCTATTTCTGCTGATGTCGGCCCGTTCTCCTCTTCGTTTACCGCGGGACGGCCGACCGTGCTCTAGTGTAGCATGAGGCAAATGAGTGTGCGACGTCTGGTTTTCTCTCAGAACGATTTGTTTTCTCCTTGATTTTTTTTTGCGTTGGGTTTTTCCTTCTTTCGTCCCGTAACCCGGCGTCGCGTCAGGTCCTGGTAGGAGGGCTCAAATCCTTTCCATTTCCGTTTTTCGTTCCCTTTTGCGGAATGCGGAACACTTTGCGCTGTCCCTATTCGGTCTGTCCGAATCGCTTCGGTCTTTTTTTGTTCTCTTATTAGACTTCCTTACGGCCCTGCCCGGTCCCCCGGACTGAGCGCACTTTTATCCCTCAGCTTGAGCAGTTGGTCTTCGCTTATCCTTTTTTTCCACCGGCGAGAGTGAGTATTTAAGGTCGTTTTTTTTTTTTTCCCTTCCCCGGGCTCTCCCCTGTCTCCCTTTTTACCTCTCGCTCTTTCTGTTGAGTCTTCTCGTGTTGTACGTATTTCGGCAGGCCCGTGACTGCACGCGTGCCCCCCAGGTGTACAAAGCGCTCATCTGCATCGCAAGCCTTTTTGACCCGCCCTTTTTTCCCCCTTGCAGCTGATCCTTCCTTCCTTCCTTGCTTTCGGATGAGTTTTTTTTGGACTTTGCGGGCTCCCTGATCGTTCGCGCGCTTTGAAGTGTTCAGACGCGCCCCATCCACTGGGCGGGATGATGGTGTGATTTCCCTCCCTACAGGCCGAACGTCTGACGTCAGTTTTTTCCCTTTTCCTTTCTCTGGTGAACCCCTAATCAAGCCGCGGCGACTCAGGTTTTTCTTTCTTAGGGTTTTTCTTTTTTTTTTTTTTCCAAGACCCAACCCTGCTGTAATCAACGCCTCCTCGTTTTCCACGAGATAGGCCCTTGCGGCAGTCTTTCCTCCTCGCCCCGATCTTTCGTTCCAATCGCTTTTCTCGCGCTTCTTTTATTCCTGTCCATTCTTTCTCTTTTCCAGCGCGCTGCGACCAGATCAGTGGTCTTGAAGAAAAGATGACCAATTCGTCCCAGTTATGTTGCGTTAAGTTGATGACCCACTCCCCATTTTTTTCTTGCAGGTCCGGCCCCAGCCCGTAGTTTAGCATTCAGGGGAACGAGAACTCGGCCGCACGTGCTCCGTCCCTAGGGCTTGCTTTGTCATTTCAAAACTTTTGGCGTTTTGCCGCCCATCATTGAACGATATGCGAGTCAGACGAAGAGATTTAGCTTTAGCCGGGACCCGTCTGACTCTCTTTGTCCTATGTGCTTCTCCCCCTCGACTTTCATTTTCTCTCTCTTCCCTCCAGTCCGACTTGTCCTCCTTGGCGTTGGCATACTAGGTCCGAAATGTCCTTAGCGCTCTATCCCGAGGCGCTGGCATTTGCCATTTTTCCTTGGGCTCCGACTACATAGCCTACGTTGTAGAACCGCGTGTTTTTAACCCCTTTTCGCGGAACCAGGAGTATTTCTGTTGCGACTTCCTCCGACCCGTTAGATTGGAGAGCGATTGGTTTGTCCTGGTCTTCCGACGCACCTCTCCAGTGATCCCCCGTAAAGGCGGTCGTTTTTTTTTTCTGCCCTTCTACGGGCCCGATCAGTCATTGCATTGACAAATGCAGCTTGGATTAAAGCGAGGCTTTCGGTTTGCCGCAGCTTTGAACCCCCTTTGTTTTACACGGTCTTGTTTTCTCGATTCATTTTACCCAGAATCTCTCTTTTTCCCTTGGCGAGATCACCAAGCTGGTTCTACTGAGGGGTTCCGTTCCTTTGGATAAGGTGGTACCTCCCGCTTGCCACACCTCTCTTTTCTCTGTTCGTCGAGTTTTTCCCCCCCTTCGAGCCGCCATTTCCCGTGACGTGTAAACTGTTTTGGCGCGTTTTTCTGCCGTGATTCCCCCGTCCCGCTTTTTTCAATTGTTGGCGACCTGACCGCGGCGTTCTCCCAGGCTGTTTTTGCTATCACTTATCCACACGGCGAGGAAAGCGGAAAGAGCAGCCTGCCGCCCGACCGTGTTCTTTGAGCTTCAGTTCTTTCAATCGCTCTTTCCCGAGTACCCGATGTTTTCAACTCGCTTTTCTTCTTCCTCTTTCCGTTGAGACCTCCTCCCCCTTGGGCCGTGAGTCAACGAGAATCGACCTTCTACCTGATTCAGAAATTCAGACCTCCCCTCCGCGAATACTCTCCCCCCTCCTCTGTGTACACCCCTGTTTCCCTTGATCCTCAGCCGATTGCACAATGGATTTTTCCCTTCCCTTCCTCCGGTTTATTTTTTGAGCGCATTAGTAGAGCTCTCGTCCTGATCACGTCTTCGCGGCACGACTACCTCCCGGAAAAGGTTAGGTCTCTTTTCTTCACGTGCGGCTCCCCCCTTTTACCTTTACTCTCGCGCCAACCCCCTTCACTATTCCTTTGCATCAAAGGACTCCTTTTTTTTTTCCTTTCGGCTCTCTGAAATGTACGGAGTGCAGACGTGAAGTATACAGGGTCTTAGACCTGTTTCGTTTCCCCCTTTTCTCGGGCTTCAACCTCTCGGCTGTTCTCCCGAAAAACCTACAGAACTTCTGGCGGTCCAGGATGATTTCATAGTGTTGGCCCCTGTTCCCCGTCTTTTCCCGCAACGCCAGTAATGCCATTTACTGAGCACGTACGTCTTCTTCGGTCGTGTCTCTCCGAGATGTGAATTATATTCCGATCCGTATGAGGGCGGTCCTTCCTTTTTCCCCTCTCTCTGTACAACCATGTGGGCTGACTTCACTTTCGCACTCACCTGGGCTACGCATTCCTCCGATCCAACCGAACCACCCAGCGCATCGTTGAAGGGGTCGTCTGTCCCTTGCTCCGATCGTCTCGGGCCAAGTAAAACACGTCGACGGCGTCCGCGCCAATCTCCGCGGCATGGCCTTCGTTGCCATCTATCTTTTCTCTCTCTTTGGGTTTTTTTTTGAGATCTTCGTCCTGAGGCCTCCCTCAGATGTGTGCTCAGAGTCAGGCAATTTTGGTTGCCTGTGAGCCGCCGATCGACGAACAGTCTTACGTACCAGCTATGTTTTTTTTTTCCTTTAAGTCTTCGCTTACTCATCGCCCTTATGTTTTTTCCGGTTCTTCTCCGCCCCCTTTTGATGAACGCATCCGATCTCGTGTTGACGGGACGTAAGAACTCCCCGAATTTATCTCCCATTTATGGCTTTCTCCTCTCCCCATCTTCCTCCTGCCTCATTCTTACTTTTCCGGCGCGCAGATCCTGGACTTGTCGTTTCGTTCCACGTAGGTTGACCATGTGTCAGCGGACATCATCCTTTCTCTCCAGCAGTTTTTTTTTTTTTCCTTTTTTTATTCGTCCTTTTTTTTCTTTCTCGCCCGTACGAGATCTGGCATTTCTTCCGACTTTCTGGGCATGAATTCCGCGTTAACTCGCAGTTTTGTTTCTCTCCCAGTTTCACTCTTTTGTTGATGAAGATCCTTTTTGATTTTGGCTTGCCCCGCTAGCTTGGAATGTGGAATCCTGCAATTGGGGCCTCCTCATGCTTTGGTTTCCCTCCCTTCTCCTCGGTCTGTCCTCCTGCGAATCTTTTCTGCGCTATCTTCCCCTTTTTTCCCCCTGGGCCTTTACGGGCATGGTCTTGCCCCTTGGTTGCCTCGTTCTGTCAACTGGGTGGACCAGGAACTTTCCGGGCGAAGGTTCAGTTAGTTTTTTTTTTTTTTTTTTTCTTTGTTCGAATAATTTTTTGTTTTTTTTAGTCCTTTTATTTTTCGTGTGGATTCGGCTTTGGATCTGATAGAAAATGGAAGGTCCCTTTCTTAGCCTTGGGCTCTCACCTAGTCTCTCGGGTCTCTTTACCCTTCGCCCCCTCTTTTTTATTCTTCTCTTCTTGACCACGGTGGGCGGAGTGGCGCGTTTAATGACCTAGGTTTTCTCGGTTTTTATCGCCCCCCCCAGGATGCTTTTTCTCGTCCCCCCTTTCTTTTCTCGCCCTTTTCACAGCGCTTGATTTTTTTTTTAGTTTTTTTCTTCTCACCGCTCTTTTTTTTCGTGCCTTCCCTTTTCTCTTTGCTTTCCGTGAACCGACGAACGTCTTCGGAGGGGTTTTCCTCCCCTCCTGTCGGCCCCTTGATACTCCATTTTGAGTCTTGGACCGCCCTCCTTTTCGTGAGGACTTGTAGCCTCTCCTGAAGAGGTTCCCCCCTCGCACTCTTTTCTTCTTTTTACACTCTCTCCTCGTGGAGCCCCTTTGATTCCTTGTCGTGTTACTGCTCCCTCCCGTTTTTTCCACGCTCTTGCTCATTTTCTCACCTCTGATTGGCCCTTTGAACTAAAAACAGGCCAGACCCTGCGGGACGGTCGCTGTCACTTGAGGAGTCGTTCTTTCCCTACCGACTCTCTGGTCCCCTCCAGTTTACCTTTACGGTTCGTTTTCTTTCCTTTTCCTCGTAAAGCCTTCTGGTAGCGCAGATCAGGTGAGGACCCTCGTTCCCCGCAATCCCTGGCTACGTTCTTTTTTCGGCTGTTTAGATGGCATTTTCCCTCCTCTCATCTTTCTCGCTCGGTCCCCGTTCTACCTTATTGAAGTGCATGCCCACCGGCCTTTCAAGTTCGGTTGATGGTGTTATTGTTGATTGGCCTTCCTCTTCGGGTTTTCGGCGATTTCCCCCGTACGCCTCTTTCAGGACCGAGTCCCTGTCATAGTAAACCGTCGTCCTACAATAGACCCGCAGTCAATTCTTTTCGGCATTCCGCGCCCTACCTTTTTTCTTTGCGATCGTCCCATTACTGCGGAGAATTCTTCCTTTTTTTTCAGATGATCTTGCGCCTCGATTGCTTTGGGACGTGGCGCAGCGAGATTTTTGTGGTGGTACCGCGATGCATTCGTCAGGAACTTTTGAGTTACATTTCTTCCCTCCCCATGATTTGCCCTCTTCCCTTTGGGCTCTTCGCCCCTCCCGGGGGTTTTTCCTTGCTTTTTTTCTACGTTGCCTTCTGATCGCTCTTGATGTCGGTTAGGGGATTAGAAAGTACGAGTCGATACAGCTGAGACGGCCTCAGTCTTCTCTCTTTTTGCGAGGATGTTTTTCTACCCGCTATTGGTTCTTTCGGTATGGTTTGTTTCTCCTCTTCCTTTGTTTTTTCCTTTCGCGGCTTTTTTGCCGGTGACATCGCCTGGCGTAACCGGTGTTCCTCCGTCGGCTTTTTCTTTTTTTCTTTTTCATCCCTCACGCGCCCCCCCTTTTGCTTTATCTTTTTTTTTCTTTGGACATTTTGTTTCCTCGCGTTGAAGGGAGGTCACGCTGAGAGGAGTGGTGAGGATTACAGTTTCTACGGCACTGCTCCATTTCGCTCATCTTTCATTGATAAATCTTTTCCCCGTTTTCTGTTTTTGCTTGAGTCGATTCCTGGCCACCCGCTAGGTGCGACGGCAATTGCGTGGAAGAGACTTTCCGGGTCTCCTATACCGTTACACTCTTCTTCTCTTTCTTTTCTCCCCTCCTTGTTGTTTTTTTTTTCTCTCTCTCCGATGTCCGTTCGTCGGCAGGTTTCTTGTTTTCGTTCCCGCCCTTTTTGTTTTCGCTCCTGCTTTTTCGTAATAGCTCGCGAATTAGAAAGCCCCGCAGGCTTTGGATAGATTTCGCTGCTCGTCCTTGTCTGGCATTTCCCCTCTCTCTTTCCTTCTAAAGAATGCGTCTCCTATGCTTGAACCTCCAGTTCGCCTTCCGTCCCGGGATTTTTCAGTTCTCCGCACTCCCCCCCCCCCCCACACACTCCTAGAGGACCGGTGAGGGATTGGTTTTGCCCTCCTCCATGCCGAAGTCTGCGCCGGTTTAAGGACTTCCTTTATATTTGGTCCCCCCCGGAATCGCGGCCTCTTTCCCCAGGGCATCTTTTGCTTTCTTTCAAGCTCAAGACGGAACATCGAGGTAATCCACAGTCCCAGCGTTATCCCGAGATCGTTGTTCCTCCTCGTCGCCACCGATTCTTTTTCTCACCCTCCCGATCCATTCCTCTTCCCCCTGCGTTCCTGTCCCCCCTGCTTTTATTCTGCCAAACCAGGCATTTTATAGGTGTGGCTTGACGCACGACTGGAACCCAGTTTTCCAAGTCATGTTTTTAACCTTCCTTGGGACCCCCCCTCACCCTCTTGTAGGATCATCTCTTAAAGCTTTTCTCGTTATCCCTTTACCTGACCCCCCCAGTGAAGAAGTTTGTGCTAAGGGCTTTTACTCCCTCCCTTTTCGGCTGCGTGTTGCTAAGACCTCTTTCCCCTACGGCGACGTTCCCTCTCCCGCTTTCGCTTCTTCTTCAGGGGACTCTGTTCCCTAGTCTGTTTTCTGACCTCGTCTCATTTCTCCGCTTCCATCACATCCCGGTTCCCCTCAAATGTGGTCCGCGGCAACATGAGAACCCTGGCGCTCTCCTTCAGATATTCGAGTCTTTTTCATTTTCCGGAGCGGACTGTTTCCGCCCGTTCTTCCCTTCTTTGGTCCCTCTTCTTTCCCCTTGAATGTTAGCTAGTAGACAATTCCCGTGTTACGTCTTCCCTTCCATGCCTAATCTACTCCCTAGCGGTGTTTCTCCTTATATTCTTTGACTTGGTCTTTGCGCATACTTTTCCTCACTTTTTTCCGCCCTCTTCGGTTGCCTTTGTATTGGCTAGGAAAGTAAGGAAGGGGACACCGATCCAGATCTTTTTTTCCTCTCGGATTTGTCCGTTTGACGCTAAAGGAACAAACCTCGTTTTTTTTCGTGCCATCTATTTTCTCCCCAACCAACGATCCGTCGAATAGACAGTCTGATTAGAGATTCCACTTGTTTTTTTTTTTTTTTTTAGCTACGACCGATTTTTGTTTGTTCAGCTGTCATTTAGTATACGGAAGTACCCCCCTCTTTCCACCCCGTCCATCTATCCCTTCTTCGCTGTCACTTCCGCGGCCTCCTGCTTTTTCCCTTTTTCCGGCACTCCTCCCGCGGCGTGCTGATGCAACTCGTTGGAAAAGTTGATGGCCAACCTGCACCTCTCTGCGCGTAGTCCTCGCTTTTTTTTGCTATCATCTCCCCTCTGAAGTCTGACCCGATTAACGTCTTTTCGCCGACGTTTTTTCCTTTCTCACGTGGAGCGAGTGGTACAGATGACCATACTCTGATGTTCGGTGCGCCTTCGGCTTCATGGCCTTCCCCCCCCCCTTTCTCTTATCCGACTGTCCTTTTTTGACTAACCTTTAACCGGTCCTCCACTTTTTACCATATTTTCTTCTCCCAAGTCTCGAGACTCCTAAGCGTGGACTACGAGATGAGCCGTCCTGAACCCCAGGTCACAGGCCTTTTTTCTGAAGACGGACCCCCCTCCCATGGGCCGCAGACTGCCTCTTTTCTCTTCCGTCCCTTTTTCTAATTTTAGTCTATCTCGCCTCTCCCCGTTCTATGGACCTGAGCCCTCTCAAGTCAACGGTTCATTGTCAATTCTTTCTGGCCTCCTTTCCGAGCATTTGACCTCCCCCCTTCCCCCCTTCTCTTAATCCCATTCCTTTCAGTTTTTTAATGTCGGATTCTCGCCCGAGATGTTTGTCGTTTTTTTTTCCTGCCAGTCCCCGTTTGTCGAGACCTGCAAGATATCGGGTCCCCGTCTAGCTTCTAGAACCGAGCTTTTTTTTTAACATCCTTCTTTTTTGTTGACTCCTCCTTTCCTTGAGTCCCGACCTTTTTTTTTACTCCCTTTTCTTCTTTGCCGCCCGGAAGTACAAGTTTATCGGGCCGGGAGCCTAGGGATGTTCAGCATTTTATCATCCATACCCGGGCTCCTTTTTCGGCTCCGGTCCCTTCTTTCTCCAGCGTTCGATGTCTCACCTTGTTTTCTCCACCGGCTGCCCCCAGACCGTGCGCCTCTTAAGAGATAACTAACACCAGCTGTCCTTTTTTCGGTTTTTTTCTCGCTCTCTCCCCTGGGTATAGATGGAAACCTGAACACGAACTTTCGAGGACCCTGAACCTGGTCTAGGTCCCTTTTTTGAGTGTTCTTACTCCTTTCTTCTCGTTTTTGTTGTTTAGAGATGCTATCGGAAAGGCGAAGGAGTGTGCTAGGTGAGCGTAATTGGGCCGGTTTTTTCAGTTCCTTTCCCTCCCCGCCATGATCCCCCTTTCACCGCTCCCAGTACACTTTTTTTTTTCTCTTCCCTCTCTTCTCTGAACTTCTTCCAGAGTGGGTTGCGACCGGATGGTTTACTTCCCCCTTGGTAGGTAGGTGAACGATCGAGCGCTTTTCCCTTTTCTCCCGTTTTCAAACTCGTTTTTCGTCCTATGGATGAGCATTTTTAAATCTCGATCTAAGGGAAGATTTTCCTTTTGAACTGGCCTTGTCTCGCCGATCCCATTTCCTTTTGTTGAGGTCCCACTTCACTTGTCCCTTTTGACTCTCTTCCTCTTCCTCGATTCCTATGTTATGACTTAGTAGGTTTCTCGCGAGACAACAGAGAAGGTTTGGTAACCTTCTTCTTTGTCCCTTCACGTCTTCCCTTCTCAACAGTCTTCTTTCCTCTTCTCCGACCGGTACGAGTGTGCCCCTCTTATTTTTTTGGTCTCAGCCTTGTAGACGTCTGAGGGATTACTTTCCAATCATGCAGGGGAAGGACCTTACTCAGAGTCGTTCTCTCATCTCTCGTTCTCTCTCCATTGCTTCTCGGTCCGGCTGAAGGGCCTTTCTTTTTTTTTTCGTTTATTCTTCGGTCTTCTTCTGACTTTCAGGCCTGTGTGTTTTTGATCGGATAAGGTGAAGTTAGTAGTCGTAGCGGTAGGGCCTTTTCCTCCTCTTCTGTCGATCCCCGGTAGCTTTTTTTGTCTGAAGATGGATTTTTCTGGTCGCGGTCCCGTCCCTTTTCCCTGTGACTCCGGAATGAAGGGCAAGGTCGTAGACGTTAGTTCCAAAGGGCCTTGGTTTTATCTACCGGCCGACACCAGTCCCCCCCCCCCCCCCCAACCCCCACACAGGTTGAAAACAGCGCGATCTTCAACTTTCTCGAGTTTTTGACCACGGTTCTGTGCTTTTTGTTTAACTGGGTAAGATTTTTTTTCTTTTTGTTTCTTTACGCTTTTCCTCGTCCCTTAAGAGTTGGTTAGCGCCTTGGAGGTGGGAGGAGCGTCGATCTCGTGCGGATCACTCGAATCTTTCCTTGTGCCCCCCTTGTGTTTTCTTCCCCTCCTTTCCTGTTCCCTCACCTTTCCTTCGGTAGGCAGCTGCATGTCCCGGCCCGTGATACCCCCTTGCTTCACACCAGTTGGTTTCCTACCCGCTGGGTTCTCGCCATTATTAGATTTTCTGAAGAACTATAGCTTTAGGTACCTTCTCCCTCGCCTTTGTGTGCCCGCTTTTTCGTGGTTTCTTTCCCCCTCACTCCCCCGCGATGTCTCTCTTCTCATGTGGACTGACAGTCCGTAAAGAGGAGAAAACCAAAGGGCAGTCCGGTTTCTTCCCCCCGTTTCGACACACTTTTACTTGATGCGTCTTTTTCCGACGAACATTCCCGTTATCTTCTATGATTGCACCGACCTGTACGTTCACCTTTCGTTTGCCGAGGTCTCCCTTCTGCTAGAATCGGTCGATCCATTCCTTGATGTTGAGACGTTCCCTTCAATCCTGGTCGTTTTTCGTCGGGCGTCTTTTCCTGCTCTTCCTTCCAGCGGTCTCGCTTTTTTTTGCTTATACTCGCTCTCCGTTATACCTGTCGTCCCCTCCCCCTTGCCCAGCCCATTCTAATGGATTGATAGGGGACGATTACTCCTTTTTTCTGCTTAGAGTCACATCGAGGTTCAGGACTGAGTCTTTTCTTCGCCGGGCCCCCGCCTTAGGAGCCATTCCTCCAGTATCGGTTTTATGTTGCTGTCAGGCAATGTTTGAACTCTTTGTTTGAACTAGTGAAGCCCCGGTTTTATCGAGTGGTCGGTAGCCTATTCTCCCAGAGTACATAGACGTTGCCGGATTTTTCATTTTCTGGTGCTGGTTGTCACTTTAGGTTCGGGCTGTGTAAAGAGTGAGTTAACTGATCTTTTTACATCGTGCCTTCTTGTGCGGTCCGATCCTTCCTCCTTAAAGGGCTTATTTGCTATGGAGTTTCGTCGTTGCCTCCTTGTCGGTGTTACAGCTGGAGAAGGCAGCCAGTCCTGGTGAGCTTCTTAGTCTTCCTGCGAATTGTTAGCCCTTCTGAGCGATGTTTTTCTCCACGGCCCTGGTGGCTCTCCTTTTTTTTTTTTTTTTTGCAGGGTTGACACAGAGTTCCTTTGACCGTGACAGAGTAGAACGTAGACTGGTATTGTCTCAGCACCCCCTTCTCCTATTGCAATTTCGAGTCTGGTGCGGTCTCCTTCTGGGAAACCTTCCTTTCGACTGTGCTTTTTTTTCTTCGCTTCTCTTCCGAGTTACGTGGGCCGGCTCACTGGACTGACGAAGAGCTGAATCTATCAAGATGGGTTGAATTGGGTTCGATTTCCTCTGAGGCTATTGACTTTGTTCCACTGGGAGGAGCGTCCGTCTTCTTGGTGTGTTTTTTCCTTTTCCTGCCTATTCCCCCTCGGTCTCTTCTTCTCCCCAAGTTGTTTTGTTTATAGAGCTCGAGTGTTAGGATCTTGAAGGAAGTGAACAGGAGGCACCCGTCTTACTTTGTCCTTCTCTCCCCCGCTCGCCTTTCCTTTCCTCTTCCGAGCGCCCTTCGCACTTGTATTTGAAAAAGATGCAGCTGCTCGTTCTTTGCATTTCGTGCTGGTCCTCGGATACAACAGACATGCTAGTCGCTGCGGACGATTGACCGACTCTCCTTCCTGGTACAGCCGCTCCGCCCTGTGTTCATTTGACTGGGCCGGCGTTTGGCGCGCTGCCTTACCTCCTTGAGTGTTTTCGCCGGTTTTGAAGGTCCGATTGTGCTGCAATCCACTCGTCTCGCCAGACATTCGGCTGCAAGCTCCCCAGACCCGTCTCAAACTCGCTGTACCCATCCCCTCCTCATCGCCTACCTGAGTCATTCTGTCCCTTTGCTCTCCTTCTCTAAATTTGAAGTCTGGTTATCGGAATCTCTCTTCACCGGCTCCAGGCCGGTCAACACTGCGGTGCTATCGCCAGCCTTGATGGAAAAAGATAAGGTTGCGGGACGACGCGTCCCCAAGTCGCCAGTCCTTTCTCTTTTTTTCTCTGACCCACCAGCAGCTTTTTTGGGCTTCGCCCCTTGTTCAATTAGTAGCTTTTCTGATCAATCGTTACCGCGGACCGCGCCAAACCCCCTGTTCTTCGCCTTGATGGCTGACTCCTGGCGTCCCTCCACGCTTGCTTTTCTTCGCAAACGGAACAGAGATTTCTGAGAAGGTCGTCTGCCTCGTCGCTTTTCTTCGTCTATTTTTTGTAAGAGGGTTTGTCTTTTTCTAGTTAGAGAAGCCGTCCTGCTTGATTCCTTAACATTCCTCCATTTTGGTCGACCGGGCCTACGGGAAATTTCCCTGTATCACTTTGTCTTCCAGATTTTTCACCTATTTCTCGTCTTCTTCCTTCCGTCCTTTTAACTTTCTTCGACCCGTCGAAATCGACGGAGTCCTGGTTGAACGCTCCCTCGTCAGGATTCCAATTCGGATCCCCTCGTGCAATTTCCGTGGCTTTTTTAAGCTAACCTTACAGTTAGTTTTTTTGCCCTCCCCACTTCTTTGCTTGCCCGTTCTGTTCAGCTCCAACGTTCTCCAGCCCCGTCAGGCTTTTTTGAGTTTTTTATGGAGAACTGGCCGATCAGGCAGTGCCTGCAAATTACGAGCGGATTCCCCTCCTTTTTTCCCCCCGTGAGGGGCCCTCCGCGGGAACATTTTCGCGGCGGGAATGATTTCAGAGGCATCGCGTCGCTCCGATGCCGGCGATGGCAGAGTCACCCAATCTTTTCTCCTACCCGTCTGTTGCTTGTGTTAATCTAGGGAATTCGTCCTTTCCGTACCGCAGATTGTCCAAAGATAGTTGAGAGCTTTCCCGTCCGCGGTGCCCGCCCGCCCCGCCTAATGCCCTCAATGGTGGCTTCTGCGTCCTTCCCTATATCTCGCAGATTTAAAGGACTTTAACATCCTGCGAGAGCCTTAGTCCACGTGGCCCTCCCCATACCAAGTGCTCTCTGGGGGTGGGGGGGTGGTTGTGGGGGATGCAAGATTCAATGAGACCAGCTCCCCCTCTCAGCGCCTGATTTTTCTCGACGTTTAGGTTAGTCCGGTCCGATTTCCCCTTTTCTCTTTTTTTCTTTTCCTACCCTTCCTTCAAGTCCCCTCGCCCCGATGCTGGGTCGGGACGAAAGAGCACCTTTTCACATCTCACTCCATCTACTTCCCCGCGCGTAGCTCCCGATACTCTTTCCGTTATCCCGCTCGTTTCCACCCACTTTTTTTAGGTCCACTCATCTCGGCCCCCCAATTCCCGGACGCCTGACCTCCCTCGGAACCGGGGGAGTTACAAGTCTTGAGTTGCTCGAGACTTTCCCCCTCGGGGATACCTTCTCCGTTTACCGTCTCGTCTTGACCCCCTCTTTCTCCCTGCCCCCCTAACGAGTTCTTGCGCAGAACCACCCCGGCCCTTACGTAAACCTATAGAAGGGGGCTTCTTGGTCTTCCTCCCTCTCCCTCTCTGTCTGGAACTGCCTTTCTGGCCAGACTGGCCGCTTTTTCCCTGTTCCGTGCCTGCGGCGCTCACAAGTTTGAGAGCCCCCCACAGGACTCTCTTTCCTCTTTCCTGATTTATTCCCTGACCTTGTTGCCGCCCCGACATCCTTTCTCTTGCGGTCAGTCTCAAGGTTCGCCGGGGAGATCGTGATGTAAGAAGCTCTCCCTCCTTCTCCCCCGTCTCCGTCCGGCCTTTTCTCTTCCTGGCTGCTTCGTTTCCCCCCCTTTTTCCCTCCCTGCGCACCCACCCTGGCGAGGGCGAAGCTACGAACCCTCAACCTTTCCTTTTTTCTTTTTCTGTCCCCTTTCTCTGGCTTCGCCGTACTACCCCCCTTTTTTGTTTTTCACCGCGACATTAATTCTTAAGGACCTTTTGCCTCCTTCTTCCTCCCCTTGTTTATGATTGATTTTCACGCTCTGCGCGATGTGTCGCCCGTCCGAGTCGGCATGTTCCTTGCTTTCTCATCCGTCTTTTTCCCTCCGTGGACAGCCCCTCTCTGTCGGTGTGGTTTTTCTATCCCCTTTCCAGGTTCATCTCACAGGTCTTGTTTCGTGCGTTCCAAATGTGGGTTGTTTTCACGCTCGCCGCTCTTTCCTCTCAGGCCGTTTCTTTCGCCTTTGATTTTTTTTCTTGTTTTTTGCGCCTTGCCACACCCCTGATTTCGCGTGCCGTGCGACTGCCGTGAGAGTAGACTGCTTGTCTTTCTTTCGTCTGTTCCCTTCCGCTCGGATCTTAGCTAGTCACATAGCTCTCGTTTTTCTCTAGTTGTCTCTCCGTGTCGAACACGTCCGAGTACCTGGGGGTCTCTGCCCTTTTTTTTGTCCGCCCCTGTTCTCGAACTCGGTTATGCCCAACCCCCGGTCCCTCCCCTTTTTCCCGAACTTCCTTAATTTTCCTTATTCTTGGGAGGCAGCCGTCTTCGTAAGACTGGATTCGGTGGACCTCCCCTTTTGCCCTCCCTCCCCCGGTCTTACTCGCTTCTCCCTTAGCGACCAGCGTTTCCCTGCTAGATTCTATACTTTTTCGTACTATCGGGGCCAGGATCCGGAAGTGGTATGTTTCTCTTAGCTGGGTGAAGTAGGGAGTATTCTGCCCTTTCCTTCCCTGTGGACGTCGCGTCGTTAGTAGAGCTGTTTTGGTCCCCTGCTGCCTTCTGATCTGTAGATCTGTTTTTGCAGAGATGGAGGCAAGTTTGTGTGCCGGCCGGGTTCCTTCAGGCTGTCTCCGGTCGACCATTCAAGTGAATTCTCCCGGCACTGGTTCTCTGTTCCGAGTTCAAGTAAGGACTCCACACGGGCTCTCTCCTCTTGCTGTCCTTAGTCTCTTATGGTCCGTGCCCGTTTCGGTTTTATTTATCGCCACCCTTTTACGTGGTCGCTAGTTAAGGTTTCGTCCCCGCCCTTTCCCCTCCGCGTTCGTCGAGGTCTTTTTTCCCCACAGCGCCTCGGTCATTTTCGTGGCCGTCGATTTGCTTCCGATCTTTCCTTCCTGAAGACACGTATCGTCCGTTATTGACGTTTTCCCTCGGTCTTTCAGCCCTGATTCACTCCCCATGAACTCTGCCACAGCCAAGCCAGGCTAGACCAGGCGTGTGATCTAGGACCATCTTCCTCTTGAACTCCTCGGATCGGCTACTTGTCTTTGTCACGCTTCCTCCCCTTCCGTTTTTCGGCTGAGGACCACCGAAGGAAAGGGTGCAGACCCCGCTGGCTTCATTTTGTTCTCCCTTATAGGTCCTATCAGCGTTGGACAACCCCAAGGCTTACCGCCGTTTTAGGCCTCCCTTTGAGTTGAGTAGTAGCGACAAGGCCCCGCCTCTAGGTCGCAACTCTAGACTTTGGTCTGATCTAAAGACTGGAAGAGCTTATCACTGCTCCTTTCCTCCCCCTCCTCCCCGATGTGACCCTTCCGCGTGTCCCTCCGTTCACTATGGAGAGTCTGCTCTACCCGGAATGCCAAGCGACTCGAATCGATCCCTCAGTTACCTTTATGTTCGTGCCTTCGCATTTCTCCGTCTTTTTGAATGGCTGTGATTAGGGTTAACGATGACTTGACGTGGAGTGGATCACCCTCTTCCCCCCTTCCTGCAGGCCCTCTTCCCTTCGCCGACTTCTTGATTTGTTTTGACGTCGTCTCTGTTTCCTTTCGTGCCCTTGACGACAGACGAGGTTTTGGAAGAGGTTGAGTCAGCACATTCGGTTTTCCTCGTCTTCGGACGTGTTTTTTTTTCTTGGGTCACTTTGAGTTCGTCCCTCTCTTCACCCTTCGTTTCCATCCCGCAGATTTTTGTTGCTGGTTGTCATCTTTTCTATTTCGGCCAGTACACTTGTTCCCCACTTTTTGTAACAGCTGTGATTAACGCCACATGATATGTTCAAGAGGATGGTGACCTTTTCTCGAATTTTTTTTTCGACGCCTTTTTGTCGGATGATTCTTTCTTTTTTTTTCGCCTTTTTGTCCCTACTTTGAGAACTGTAGTCGTCGCTCAGTGATAAAGGAGAGTGTTTCTATGATTGATGCTTTTTTCGCCTCGATCTTTTTTTATCGAGGCCTTGCTTTTCCTGTTGGGTGACAATCGCCCCCTTCGTACTTTTCGTTGAGGTAGGAGGGCATCCATACACCTCGGACGGTGAAGGCTTGAGTCGTTCGGAGCCCTTTTCCACACCTTATCGTTCGCTCGGTCCCGGTTTCTCCGAGTTTTTATTCTTCTCTCTTCTTTCTTCACTGTGAACCTTCTCGCAGCTGCATGTTCACTCAAGGTGTTTTTTCATTAAGCTTATGCTCATTGCACTTGGCTCACACATTGCGGCGACCAGTCCTGGGTTTTTGCCGGATTGGGACGAATTTACCCTCCGTCTTTTCCTCCTCTTTTTCTGATAGCTCGTAGGGGTAATTTTCGTCGGGCCAGACAGGGCCGAAGTATCCTACGCTCGCGGTTTATTCCCATTCTCTCAGCTTCATCGCAATCCTTCACTCAGTTTCTTTAAAGTGGTCTTTTTAATTTTCCTTTCCGGCGTGCTCGTCTCGGTTCTCCAGTCAGGCGCTCACGGTTTTGGTTCCGCTATCGACCGCGCAGGGACTGTGAAAGACGACTTAGCCACCTTCCCTCCTTCCCTTGCGGGGTTCTGATTCCTCCCTTCTGCTTTCCGACGTCCGGTTACTCTTGCCGGCGTCTTCCTTCCCTTCTCCTTGATGAGCCCGGGAATCGTGCTGCTCCCGGCCTTCGTTCACTAGAGGTACTCCAACGGTGTCGCGCTCCCCCTCTCTTATTCCTGGCCGGCCTCGTTGCAAAGACCAATTAGTTCCAGCATTGCAGCCCTTTCTTCTCTGTCGGCTTCCCTTTCAAAATCGGAGATCGCCACAAGGCCGCTGGTCCACCGTTCCTTTTTTTCTGTTACTACAGCTTGACCAGGTCCAGTTCCTGGTCCTACCCCGGCCCGTCTCGTACCCCCCATCTTGATCCCGGCTTCGCCGCTTCGGCATCGTGGAGGGTCGTTAATAGTGAAGCGTCCCAATCTTCTCACCCTTTTTCTCCCCGCCTTGAATGGCGGACAGCGGTTTCCTAACCGCAGGTCGGCGATTGGCCGAACCTCCTTTCCCTCTCCTGCTACTTTCTCCGAGCCGCTGTTTTTTGATCTCCGTTCCGTCTGACCTGGACCCTTTTCCAGCCCGCCGACTGAGTTCGGCACCCATAATTCCAGCCGAACAACCGCTGGCTTGGGCCTTTCTCCCGGGCCCTGTTCTTTTTCCCTATCTTCTGAGTTTCTCTTTTGACTTCGAGGCGGCCGCCGTACATAGACCTCGGATTCCTGTCCCTCTGCCCGGCAGGCTACTTATTGTCCACAAGGAGGTACTGTACTCCTTCGTCCCCCTTCTTTCAGCACCGATCGTAAGATTTTTGGCGCCGTTTATCTAGTGACTGGTGGGAGCCAAGTTCTAAACCTTCAAGTCCCCCCCCGCCCGTAAACTCGCCTGTTGGCTTTTTTACGGGCTCAGTCCGTTCCACACATTCCTTCCAGTGCTGTGGATTCTAGCTTGACCTGTTTTGCTGTTCCTTGAGCCAACACCCCCATTTTTCTCACGTCCCTGTTGAGTTGTGCATTTCTTTTACCCGCCTCTTTCTTTGAACCATTCGATGGCCAGCACCAAGTGGTACTCTTTAGTTGCTTGTCTTTTTGTTCTCGTTCATTTTTATGTCCGTACCTCCCCCTATTTCCTATTTCTGTCCGTGCGTCCCGAGTTCCGGCCGCGTTTGAAAGCTCAAGCGAGGACTTGCCTCCCTTACATCGGATGGTCCTGTTCTTCCTCCCGCCCTGCTCTTGCACCTGGTTTCTACCGCTGTGCGAAGAGTCAAAGCTTCTGCGTTGGTCTCCCTAGCCACGAGCTGACTGAGGACATACGCCTCTCCTTATCTTCAGAGAGACTTTCTGATATTTAGATGTTAGAATTCCCGCTTCCCTGCTTCCCTTGTTCGGCGCTGAGTTCTTTCGGGCATCCTTCCGCGTGCCATCTCCTTTGGCCGCAAACGCGTTTTGAACTGGTTCTGACATAAAATGATATACAGCAATGCTAGACTGCTCCTATAGCTGTCTCCCAGTGCTTACGTGTCCACCAGGCTTTCCATTCTGCCAGCTCTCTGCAACCAAAACCAGGACAGGTACGTCGATAAGGACAAGGAGAGTCGCCAGGTATTTCTAGCTTTCTTCCCCTTTGAGAACTTTTTCGCGGCGGCCTACCCTCTTAGTTTTTTTCATGAGTTTTGGCCCGTTTTCTTTCTCCCTCTATGGCTGCGTTCCCAACAACTTTTCATTTTTTTTCATTCTTTTTTTTAGTCCATTGACTTTCCTTTCGTCCGAGATGTCGTCGATTTCCCGCGGACTCGGCCATTCACGTGTCGATACCCCTTCCTCTCGGTTTTTCTGCTAGCAGGCGAGACTGATTCGATGAGTTTCACCCCAAAATCATTTCCCCTCCTGGGACTCGGCTCAGGTCTTCCTATCTGACCTGTGCACCGAGTGGACCCTCTCCAATTTTCCTTGTTTTTTGCGCCGGGCAGTTTTTATCCATGTTCGGGTGCGTTTCCTTAACTCCGGATAATCTTCCCCGGTCTCTCTCTGGCGGCTTGCGGATAGTTGCTGAAGCGTTCCTCACCCACTGGGTGCAGGACTTCCCCTTTCCCCCCCCGATGCAGATCCTTTATACTAAACTCCCCTTCTTTGTCTCTTTTTCAGCCCCTTACGGAGAGTGATTGAGCGAAACGACAGTGCCTGAAGGCTTTTGCACAAGCTCACCCCTTTTTGCCTTCTTTTTATATATTTTTCTCTCTGTTGGGTTTATGAGAGATGAGACACGAGGCACTTCCCTCCTTCATTTGCGCTTACGATTCGACTTTTTTCTTTTTGCCCCGTCTTTTTTTAGCCTCCCGACAGCTCCAAAGTACCGGTCTGTGGTATTTTTATCTTAGATTTTTAACTTCTCTCCCCTTTATTCGGTTTCTCCTGGCTTTACGGCACATTTTGATGACCCTTGCCGAGCCTTCGACTCTTCTCGGTCCTACAGAAGTTTCAATACACGTTTTTGCCTGTCTCCGATTGAATAGGCCGATTCCCTATTTTTTCTTCTTCCTGGCGAGTTCCTACCTTGTCGTTTCTTTCCCCTTCTGTTCCCTTTCGCTAGGGAATACGGCGTACGCGTTCTTTCCCTTGACTGTTTTCGCTTTCATCCTCTTTTTCTCTGTCGCCTTGCGAGTAGGTCCGTTTTCGACCTTTGTGCCCTGCCCGTTGTTTTCCCCTGCCCGTTTCCTTCCCTGAAGAAGTTTCCCAATTACGCCGAGTTTTATGAAGACTCTCCTTTCCCTTCTTTGGCGGGCAGCAGCTCTCGAAGGTCAGTTTTGGATCCTGAAGTTTGCCTCCTTCCTTCTTTTGAACTGACAGGTAGCCGTCGGCAGCGGTCCGCGGCTGATCTTTTCCTTTCCTGGGCGTTACTCTCCCGGTTCCTTATCTTAAGTTAGGTCGCGGTTGGGCGATTTTTTTTTAGGCTGATTCTTTGTCCAGTCTTTGTCACTTCCGGTTGCCTTGCGTCAGTAGATAGCGTTTATGTCCGGTTCTGCTTGCTTTTTTTTTAGATATGGTAGATATGTTTCGGTCAGTCTTTCTTCATTCTTTTCTCGTGTGTTTCACGTTTTGGTCGTTCGGATTTTCCTCTTCTCCCTTTCCTTCCAGGTCTTAGCCGAAGGTCACGCCCAGAACAGGGAGGGGGTCACTCGGCGAACATTTCCTTTATTCCTCCCTTCTATGGACTTTTGTGGCTTCCCCTTCTTTTCTCTTTCTCCCTTGATGGTGGGCCGGTCCATCAACGTCTCTTTTGTTTTATGTCGCTTTGTCCGTTCGAATATTTTCCCCCCTTCCGGCTCCGGGTTCCATGGAGAACCGTTCGAGGTCATTGAGGCCGTCGCTGTGAGGCTTCTTACACTGTTCCCTTCCGTCCTTCTCTATTTTCTCAGTTTGCCGCTGGGTTAACTGTTTCGGCCTAATACAGGCACGCGCTTCCCCCTAGGGTTTTTTTAACATTTTTTTTGATCTTCAAGATCTTTAAGATCCGCGTCTTGATCCTCGCGCCGCCCTCCCCTTTTACCTCCCAAGAGGCGGGCCTCTTTTAACTCCCCTCATCCTCGCGTTCCTCCCCTTTTTTGGCATCCTTTCTGATGAGTGAACATATAACGACAACCATGACCGCTTTTGTTTTGAGGTCTCCTTAAGTCTTTTTCGTCTTTCGGGTCGCGAACAAGCCCGTTATAGTTCTCTGCCCCCCCACCATTTCCCTTTACCCCTGTTTCCTTTCTTTCCTTACGTGCCTGATTCTTAGACAGAATTATTATTAACGGTGTTCCGACGTGTCCGGCCATCTTCTGTTGGATTCGGCGGCGTACTCTTTTTTTTAAAAGAGTGGCCACTACGATATCGTGCTCTCCTCCCTCTCCTAATTTGGATTTACGCGGGCACTAGTTCCTGCCAATCTTCCTTCTGTCCGGGCCCCGTTCCTCTTAGGATGTTGAATTCACATATTCCCCTGCCCCCGGTCCCCTTTTTCCGGTTATTTATATCGAAGAACAGAGCCGGTCGTCTTTCATTTCTTGCAGTATAGATTTCTTCGCGTGCATTCCCACCTCCCGACGCGTTGATGTGGTCGCAGGAGTCAACTTCAGGCGTTTGAGAAACGGTCTTTCTTTCTTGTCTCTTTCCCGCTGTGACTCCTAGCTTCTTTCTTCTTTCCTCAGCGTCTCTTGGTGGTCATGACGGGAGTTTCGGTGAACTTTCTGACTTGTCCGCTTCTCACTTCACACCCGATATGGGCAGTCTTTCTGGTTTTTTTTCTCTCCGCCTTTACTGGGTTGTCCGGTGCCGAATTGAGGATTGTTTTTAGTGCTTGAAAGTCCGCTTTTTTGCTTACAGCGGATTAGTTCCGTTTCCTGATTCGTGAGAGCTGATTTCGTCCCTGGTTACGCCCCTGTATGGTATCTTTGTCTCTGTTCGGTTCCTGTAGACAGCTTTGGATATTACGGGTTTTTGAACCAGCAGAATTCCTCAACTTTTCCTTCTTGCCCTTTATTCTTGACAGCACAATCTCCTTTTGGGTCTTGTCAATCTTCTCGCTGGCCAATCTTGAGGAGGCATCATGGACTTTTCTCTCTTCGGCGCTTCTTGTCGTCTATCTTTCCCCGTCTACGACGTCCATGACGGAAGACAAGGATACGCTTGGGTTTTCCTTTTTTTTCTGTCTCTTAGTCTTGGCCTGGCGAGTTCTTTTTTGGTTAATGGCAAGGGCTGTTTCCTTGGGAACTCCTCCTACGCTTCCTTTCCCCCTCTTCTCTTTCTATGTCTCCTTGTTGATATACTTCTTTTTTAGGGCAGGTCAGTTGCTTCCCTCCCTGCCCTTTCCCCGTCCTTCCGCCATTACTTCGACCAGAGTCGCAAGCAGGCATTCGGTTTGATAACCGCCTTAAGATGATATCATGTTATTTTTCCCCGTCGTTCTCCCCTTTTCCTTTTTTCCCCCCACCTAATTTTTCCGCCGCTGCGGGGACTTTCTTAGTCTCTTGCTGAGTGTTCCCTCCTCTTCCCCTCCGTTCTCAATACGGGAAGGATCTGATTGTGCTGATGAAATAAGATTTAGAATCTTTCCGGACTTGAAGGCGATTTTCTTCCCCCTTCCCACTCCCCCTCTCCTGCCTAACCGGCATAGTTTCTTTTCCAGTACGGCTACCCCCCCCCCTCCCCTGTTTTTCCCAAAGCCTCCTAGATCTAGGTGGACGTTTCCTGTGTAGACACCGTTACGTTATTGGCTCTCCTCCTCACACTCCGAATCTTCCGATTGGGTGTTCCCATTCTTTCGATTCTCCAGCACATTCTTCAGTTTGGCGGTTAAAGCTGTGAGTCTCCTTTGACCTTAAGAGGCCGTCGCATGTCCCCCTCCCCCGCTGGTGCGTCCGTCCTGCAGAGAGTGGCGAGCTCATTTCCCCCTTACCCCTCCTGCCTCGGTCCGCCGTGAATGTTTGCTTGTTTCTTCGGCGTAGGGCCTGCTTGAATCCTGTTAAACCTCTCCCCTTGTGGTCGCCTTTACGCGCGTGCGACCGGGATTTCAGCTTTTTTGTGGTTTTCTTCCTCCTCCTTCAGTTTTACCACTGATCCCATCATGAATGTTTGGCAACTGCTGGCCGCTTTGTTGCAGCGGCCTCCACCCCCCCCGTCCGAAACTGGGCGGAGATCGTTTTAGTGCTTGTGCCTTCCTTTCTGACCTGTCCTCCCTCCGACCTCCGGATTGGTTTTTCGATTTTCTAAATGGATCGGAATAGTTCGACTCAAGGCGCATGCTACTCTTTCCTTCCCTGCCTCTCGAAAATACGGTTTGACGCGCCCGGAGTCTTTGGTTCGTTCCCCTCCTCCCCCCTTTCCTTCCCTGCGACCCCCCCTAATTCTGTTAGAAATTGTTGCGGAGCTGATACGTTTTATTAGGAGGGCAGGACCCACTTATCGATGGGCAGTTGCGGATTCTGCCCCCAGGGGCTCTGCATCCCTTAACACGCGGTTTTTTCAAAGTGTGGCTTCATCGTGAAATATAACGATCTTGGTTTCACTCTGAAGGGATTTCACAACATTTTTCCTCCGAGCGTGAGTTTCGTTATCTAGGGCATGGGAGGTCCCTGCTACCCCCTCTTTCCACCAGTACCGTCCTCTGTCCTTCCCTCGGCCTCCCCAACGAGACTCCTCCCCTGACGCGGCTTTTTGGTTTAGGACCCCGAGATCGACCGCCGCTCTTCTTTTTCTCCAATGCCGCGTCAGAGCCCCGGATGTTCGTCTTCTTCCCCGAGCCATAGAAGATGCCGGAACAGGATCTGCAGACCGACCTTGTTTTCTCCCTCTCGATCGTTGATCACCCGCATTCTTTTCGTGACCCCGAAGACCCCCCCTTTCGTTCTCCTGGCCGTATACGAGCCTTCCAGTTACTGGATCCGATGCGCCCTGGCCGGGTTATTTACACCCCGTTCTGTTCCCTATTCCGACCCCTCTTTTCTGATCCCGCTTTTAGAGCCTTCAGTCCTCCTACTACTCCCGTCGCCCCGGGATTTTTTCGGAAGACTAAGACTTAACCAATAGCCAGGACTTCCCTGTTCCCCTTTTCTATCCGGCCCGGGAGATTCTTCCAATTTTTCTTCTCTCCTCTTCCTGATAACGATTCGGCCGGCCACGAGGTGTTTTGAGGTCTGTTTGCAAGGCGTTCTTTCCCCCTGTCCTCCCTATTAGGAGGAGACCTCACAATACTTCAAATTTTTTTATTCAACCTCTAGAGTGGACGGATGCGCATCGCCGAGAGTACGTGATTTGACCCCTCTTCATTGCCCGCAAAGGTGCGAGGACCGATTCTTTTTCGCCTCCGATTACCCCTCTTATTGTGACTGACCTCCTTTAGCTTCCTGTCCTAGGATCGTCTGATTTTCTCTTCCCCCTGTGCACGGACGTGGACACGCCCTACAAGTCATTCTTCTCTCGCTCCCTTACCAGATTCTTATTTTGGCCGATTGAAGCTTTAATATACGGTTTGATGTCTCCGTGTTGCCGGCTCCGGGGTTCTACGCTTCTGCTTCTCACCACATGCGGCTAAAGTCTTTCTTTCACACCGGACAGGGTCTCTTAGGTCCCCTACTGCTCAGCCCACCCAGCTTTTCCTTTTTTGCGGGGTTTTTCCCTCCCCTCTCTTCTCGACTTCACACGGCTGAAGATGAGGGTCCCTCCTTCGGCTTGCCGTGCGCTGCTAGTTTTTTAAGTCTCCCATTGTTGTTGTTTGTTGAGAACTCTCTGCTCCTAAGGGCCTTCCCCTCCCGTCTCTGTTTCCGACGGTCGAAGTTTTTGTGTTTTCAGGGGTTCCTTCTCCTTCTTCTCGCCTCCCTAAGCCCCCTAACTGGCGTTGTCTTCCTCGCATGAACTGCCTATCAGGTTTTTTTTTTTAGTCTTGATTTTCCGGCCCACAGGTGGGGTGTAAGCGCCTCCTCCCTGTCCGTTCTCCGGCCTTATAGACCCGATGTTTGACGCTGTCCTCTTTTTTTCCATACTCCGTCCGATCACCCTTGTCCTCGGGCGATCGTGCTTTTTATTCGCGAACTCCCCTTGACTTTTCGTGGTGACAATCGTTTTTCAGGGTCAGCTCGGACTCCTACTTATCCGAGTCCGCAGTTTTCATTTCTTTTGCGTCATTCTACGCCTTGATTCTTACCGGTCCCCTCTCTCTGGATGTGCGACCCACCCCCTCAATTTGTTCCTTCTGCGTTTCGCCCGTCAATGGTACTCCCCCTTCCGCCGATTTTGTTTCTGACGACTATCGTTTTGCGACTGTCTCCTCTGCCGGGTTTCTCCCCTCCCGGTTCCCATAAAGGAGGAGGAAGCCGAATAGGGCCGGCGAGAAGAAGCTTTATCGCGCTCTTACGACTTGGCACTTCGCACGGAGGCCGTTCTACTTCAGGGTGTGTTCTGGTCCGATGGTTTTCCCGTCGCGAGTATTGACTGGTCCTGACTTTTGACCGGAACGCGGTGGTATTTTCTAGGGCGTTTGGTTCCTCGCTTTGGTAGATAATCGCTGACTTCTTTAATATTTCTTCGTTTTCGCGGCGTTACCCGTTTTCTCTCGGATACGGGCTTTCCTTTCCTGCATTTTTCCTTAGATGCCTCCGAAAGTTGCCGTTAGACCGTTTTTCGCGATTCTATCACTTCTCTCGCTGAACACGGTTATTTTTTCGGATTTTTGTTTCGGTGCAGCTGTGGTTAGGTGGATGCAAAACGGGATCTTTTTTTCTGTCCCCTGTTTTCATATTTGAGCCTTGTCATTTTGTTTTGGCTGATAGAGGGAAGTTATCCCAGAGAAGACGTCCCCTTGAATTTTTAGCGGTGAGAGGCCTGGCCGTTTACCTTCTACTCCTTATGATTAGGATTTGAAAGATTGCTTTTTCCTTATCTACAATTGTCCTCTTTCCCCCCCCCGACAGATTTGTAGTACTTTTTTGAAACAGTTCTTGTTCTATTCCTTTCAAGGATTTCGCGACTTTTTATGGTAACTGCAACTCACGTTCCTGAAAGAGTTGTTTTGAGGCTTGCCGCCCCCCAGAAATCGCGCTGTCCCCGCTCTTTTTTTCCTTTTCTGCCGCTCAGTCGGCGTTAACCCCAAGTGCTTCCCTCCCCCTTTTTTGCTTTCTACCTCGTGCTTGGAACAGGGTTCTCTGCGGCTCCCACCTGTTCTTCCCGTTTCGTCTCGACTTCTCCTTCCCTCCTTTGGTCCGCTCGAGTGTCGAGGACCCCTCTTTATCAACGGCGCGGTCGTTCCTTGAAAGTCCATTTTCTGGCAGGCCCCCTCGATTCGATACGCTCTTGATCTCGCCCTTCTCAGTTTAGTGAGCGTTGACCACTTTTCCCTCTTCCCCGTGTTTTATACGTTTGGGCCTCTTTAGCTTCGAGTCTAGACCTCCTCGGTCTCCTCCCTTCTATAGCGAACCGCGGATTTCGTATCCGATCTTCAAGTTTCTCTGTCCCCCCTGCTTTTTCGTCATTCACGTTCCCCTCGTGATTCTGGAGGCTAGGCGGCTCCCCCTTTCTGCCCGAGCTTGTTCGAGATATGATGTTGGCGCCCGATTTTTGTTGGACGTGGCGCAGTCTCCCCATTTTGCTTGGTTTTCTTGTAATCTGGTCTCTTTGCGTTCCAGGACACTTTGGCTGCCCTTTCATTCGTTTCGTCACACCGATTTGACTCTGTGCTGGCGCTCTCAGGGTCCCGGGAGCGACGCGGTTTTCTTCGAGATGGCCGGTTTTGCTCTCCAAGTACCAGCATACCAGCGTGAGATTTCCGCCGCCTGATTCTGGGTGAGCTTTTTCACTCATTTTCTGTTGTCCTCGCAGCACGATGCACTGGTGGCTTCCCGATTTTTTTTTTTTTTTTCGGGTGGACACAGAGCGCCTTTGTCCGTTAAAATGGTCTTTCAACTTGTGGTTTCATTCAGCTCACATTTTTTCCGGGAGTGAGAAAGCGGGAGGCGGACCCCTTCTCTTTTTCTTCAGATCATTTCGGTCCGCAGCGCTGTTTTCAGTTCTTTTTATCTTACCGAGCCGGGTTAAACTGAGTTCTTCCTGCCTCCTTTCTTCGTTTCTTCCGCTGAGGCGTCATTAGCCGGCTCTCCTTCTGTTCTTCTAAGTCTTTCCCTCGGGGCCTTTTTTTCCGACCGCTCTGTCACTTTGACTACTCTCCTATCATCGTTTGTGTTGAGCTCGTTGGGTTATTCTTCCTTTCTCTGCCCCTTGCCGGCGGACAAATTCGGACCTGGGAAAGGCTCGCTCTCGGTGTCCAGTCCCTTCCTTTTTCCGGCGCCCCGGCACTAGCGGTCTTGTTTCTACAATTTTTTTGTCAGTCTGTCCGTGAGTGGCCGTACCGGTTCTTTCGAATCCGCGAGTCTTCCCGCCCCTGCAGACGAACTTCAGAAGGGTCAACGTCCGCCAGTTCTCTCGTATGGTCGCAGGGATGTTTTTTATGCCCTCCTACCAGGCCTATCGCCTCCTTTCCTTTTTAAGGCGATCGGTTCACCCCCGCCCTCCAGGATTACCCGGTATCGTTATTTCCTGTCCCCTACCGGAGTCCCAACAACTCAGTGAAGCCTCTGACCTCTTATTCGTATCCGTCTCCTTTCTCCAAGATTATGGACGAGCCACGACGACGAAATCTCGTTACCTTGATCTTCCGTTCCACCTGCGGGCGATCGACAGCAAAGTGCTGGCCAGATAAGGGGTTTGGCGTCCTTTCAAGTCTACTTTCCCCCTTTCTAACTCCCTTTCCCGCTTTCCCAACCGCTGTCGGATTCCTCGTGTTAGGGCGCGATCATCTCGTGACCCGCGAAATCACAGGTGCTCAAGAGTGATGACAGGGCGTCCACACCCTTTTGGCGCGTTTTGCCGCCAGACAGGTTAATAATCTTCGGTCGCCCTGGCCCTTCTCTTGGCGCTCTCTGGACTCGGATGATTTCAATTCGAGAACGTCGTCCTTCACCGATCAACAGACGAAGGGGCGAATTGCTGTTTATGTTCCAGCCCTGTCTCCCCTGAGAGATCCTCTATTATGCGTCTTCTTTGCCTTGCAGTCGAGTTGGTGTGAAACAAAACATGGCGCGTTTTTTCTTTCCCTTATTGGCCTTTTTGTCCTCTTCTCTACTTCGGTCTCCCATTGCGTCTTTATTAGTAAATACCGAGCTTTCGTTTTTTTTTGGCCGCTGATCTGCGTTCCCTTTTGCGTACATACTGATAAGGGCTCCGAATTTGTAGCATCACTCATCTCTGCCTTGCCCGATTTTTTTTCTGGCCCCTTCTAAAGAGCGGATCTCTCTTCTCCCCCATTGTGCGTGCTTTTTTTCCGCACAACGGGTTCGTCAAGTTTTCCCTCGCGGCCATAACTATAGAGTTCTTCGTGATGGAGGGCCGTTGCCTCCCCCCCTGTCGTGAGTACTCACGGCGGGGAGGTGTTGTTCTGGGCATGGATTAACGGGCAACCTACATCCGTTTTTCCCCGGTTCATACTGTCGTCGTTTTCGATGTGACCCAGTTCGCGGCCTCCTCCTAACACGCACGGCCCCAAGAGCGTTCGCAGCACTCTATTAGTCGCATCGCCTTCCCAACGGGGTCGCAATTTGAGAGCGATCGCTTCAACCACCACCCACCCCCCCCCCCCCATTGAGAAAAGAGAACCTTTTTTTTCATTTTTTTTTTTTTTTTTTCACCTCGCAGCCCTTCCATCCGTGTTCCTTCTGATTAGGTAGAAGTGTTTTTCGACCGTATGCCCCTCCGCCCTGTTCGGCTCCTTGCTACAATGGATAGTAGGCCATCGCTGCTCTTTCGTGGAGCACACAGGGCTTTCCCCATCTTCGTCATACTCTGCAGCCTTCTCCTCTAGCTCTTTCGCCGGGTTGGTCCACGCCTGGCCGCGCATACAGCCCTTTTTTAACCAGTTTGTTCCCCCCCTTCCCCCTCCCTGCCGGGCGGTACGCCAGGTAGTAGAGCTAGCTTTTTTTTTTTTTTTTTCCGGCGTTTGAGTTAGTAGTGGCTTCTGTGACGTGCTTCTCCCGGCATCCTTCACGTTCCAGTTTTGCTGCAGCACCTCATGCCATTATTCATAACTCCTTCCTCTTTCGGACTTGGTGTTCCTTGCGTAGATGTACGTGCGATTTCGCTGTTCCGTCCCTATGGTCGGATTTGCCGATTTGTAGCGATAGCCCCGCTCTCTCCTCCTAATACATGTACTCTTCTCTGATGTCTTTAATCGTTGACCACCCCCCCACCCCCCCCCCCCCCCCCCCACCCCCCCCCTGTGCAAGAAGTTTCACGTCACTCCTTCTCTCGCGCGGAAAGTGAAGGACACGAGAGATTGTTCACCTCAGGTTTATCCATCGTTCGTCTCCCTGTCTAGGGTTTTTCGGACACGGCCAACGCGAGTCTACCACCACCTTTTGGTCCTGGAGATACACCCCGACCTGGCGATGATTTTATCCGACTCTTCCCCTCCTCACCCAGCGAAGTTGTATTTTTTTGAAGCGGTCCGCGCGTCCCGCTTCGATTTAATGCCACCTTTTGTACTCTGCGTTACTTCACCCCTCTACGGCGGTTCCCTTTCTTTGCGC